>Ga0078972_1002994_pt1 | contig 52597 bp, 64 predicted proteins | sample YelNatPaOPGAMG01_FD_67568 | JGI IMG/M metagenome (GOLD analysis project Ga0078972, IMG submission 67568) | Hot spring thermophilic microbial communities from Obsidian Pool, Yellowstone National Park, USA - OP-RAMG-01 (SPADES assembly) (version 2) | ecosystem: Environmental > Aquatic > Thermal... | reverse complement strand
CTCAACAATTAGTTCTTTTCCATAATAATTTTCTGCTTGACAAGCATCGATTACTTTTAAACCGGTTTTATCTTGGGTTAAATTTTTCCATTGAAATTCAGTTTTCTCTTCAACTTTGGCTCCATTCCCCCACTTGCAACCAATTTTATTCTCTCTCGCTTCTTTTTCTGCCAAAGAAATTTCTTCTCGATATTTTACATTTTCTGACGAAAACCTTGCCACTGCCAATCCTTCTTTAACCAACTCCAAAGAAACGTTTTGACCATCCGCAAAAACATATCTCAGATAGCGACAGTATTGATCGAAATTTTCTTTTTCTTTTTCCAACTTTACTTTTTTATTTAAAACCAACTCCTCTAATCTTTCCTTTGCAGCCTCATAACAAGGATAACCTTTCTCATCAGCGTCAACTCCTAAAATTCTGACTGAATATCCTCCTTCAATTAAAAAAGTATCTCCGTCGATTACTTTTGTTACAAATTTTTCCGTTCCATCGTCAAGGTTGGGAAGGTTTTGGCACCCTTGAAAAAGATTTCTGTTTTTCTCAGATGATAAATTATTGAAATTTTTGTCCCCTTTTAAATCAACTAAATAAATCCCCAAGAAAAAAATTAAAATTCCGCCTAATGTTATTAAAAATATTTTTTTGTTCATAAAAATATCTTCATTTTTTTAGTTCATTTTTAAGCCAAACAACAACTTTTCGAATATATTTTTCTTTATCACCTTCTACTATTTTTAATAAATTTTCGATCTTCTTCTTATCAAACCCTTGACGATACAATTCCAGCAATAAAACAATTCCGAATCTTCTTTGCCAAAAATTTCTTGAATAAATTAATTTTTTTGAAAGATTGAAAATTTCTTGAGTTTTTTCTTTTACGATTTTTCTTGTTCCTTGCGTTGCCAGTGTATCACAAATTGCCCAATCTGAAATGTTTTTGCTGAATTTTTTTAATAATTTTAAAGCTCTTTCTGGATTTTTCTTGCAAATTTTCGCTAAAATTTTAACCGCCAACATTTTCTCTTCAAAAAATTTTCCTTTCCACAAACTCTCAACTAAATCAAAATTCGGTTCTTTAATTTTTTTGGCAACTTTTTCCAGTAAAGGAATTTTTACTCCATAAAATTTTTTACAAGATGGAATAAATTTCAAACAACTCAACTTTACTTTTTCGTCTGAATTTTCTCGTAAAATTTTTCTAATTTCTGATAATTTCATAATGTGGGTTTTGCTTGATTAAAAGTTTCTAGTGTATAAGTTTTTAAAATTTTTTTGGCAAACTCTTTTGTTTTTTGAATGTCGCTTTCGTTTGGCCTTCCTTTATTTATTCCGCCAAATATTTTAAAGGGACCAAAAGTATCAAAACCAGGACAATTAAATTCGCCAATTATTTCAAAGCCCTTTTTCATTAATTCTTTTTTTAATTTTTTATGAAAAATTACTCCGTTTGGAGCTCCGCTGGTAGAAAAAACGAAAGCTTTCTTTTGAACTGGGTTTAATTTTTTCAAAAATTCGAACAATGATTTATGATGGGAAAAAGCATAAATTCCAGAACCAAAACCGATTAAATCATAATTTAAAATCATTTCTGGATCGGCTTTTGTTATTTCAAGCAAATCAGCGCCCAAAACTTCAGCCATTGCTTTGGCGATTTTTTCTGTGTTTTTGTGGTGAAAAGAAAAATATAAAATTAAAATTTTTGGTCCCTTTGCTTCCATTTAATTTAAAATCAAAACAAAGAAATTTAAAATTCCAGCAAAAGAAACCCATAAAATATAAGGGGTCAAAAGATAGCTAGCCAATTTTTCAATTTTGTAAAACTTCAGAATTGTCAAAAAAATAAAAAACCACAAAATCAAAATTTCCAAAAATCCAAAAAATGGACTTTTTAAACCAAAGAAAACGATCGACCATAAAACGTTCAGAATTAACTGAATGAAATAAAACATTAACGCCTCTCTGACATTAATTTCTTTTTTCTTTTTCCAAATCAAAAAAGCAGAAATTGCCATCAAAAAATACAAAATGCTCCAAACTGGAGCGAAAAGCCAGTTTGGAGGAGCAAAAGAGGGTTTGTTTAAAAATTGATACCAACCATTAATACTTTTTGTGGTAAAAAGGGAACCAATAAAAGCAGCTAAAAAAGTAATCAAAAGAAAAATTAAAAACGGAAAAATATCATCTTTAAACATTAATCTATTTTATCGCTTTTTCTTTTTGAAAAAAATTTTTGGTCGTTGTGATTATCCATTTTAAATGCAAAAGCAAGTGAATTGCGACAAATAAAATTGTTAAAATTCCAAAAATGGTATGAAGGTTGTTTAAATCTCCTCTATGCCAAACCCCGATTTGGTACCAACCAGATCTTCTTCCGTCGGGCAAAAATAAAAAGAAAATTCCAGAAATAGCAGAAATTAAAAAGGAAATAAACATTAAAAGATTCACAATATAATTTAACTTCAATTTTTCGAGTTCCATAAATTAATTTTTAAATTTCAACATTTAAAACTTGAATTCCTTCCATAATTTCTACGTTTTTATCTTCTTTTTCAATTTTATCGCTTTTGGGTTTTACAAAATTAATTACAAAGCCTGTTTCCGAAACTTCTTCGTCTGGTTTTAATTGTTTTTTGAGCTCTTGGATGTACTTTTTAATTTGAATCCTGTGATCTTCTTTAACACTGGAATCCCATTTTAAATCTATTACTATTGCAATCCTTTTTTGTTTTTCTATTTTCCCCCAAACAACAAGATCGGGCTTGCTTTCGCCAACGATATGTCCTTTAAAAGAAATTGGCAAAATTCTTTGACTTTCATAAGTTATTCCTTTTTCTCTTAAAGCCACTTCCATAGCGCTTTGATAAACACACTCAGGCCAACCACTTCCCAATTCTTGATAAACTTCTCTTGCGCATTCTTTTACTTTTTCTATTAAATTTTTAATTTCTTTTTTCATAATTTTTTTATTAAACCCTAACCCTTTTTAATTCTAACCCAATTTTAATTTTAAATCAATTATCTCGAGGTTATCTATCGAATTTATCTATCAGGGACAAACCTCAAAAATTACTTTTAAAAATTATACAAAAAATTTGAAAGAATTTTTATTAAAGGGGAAACATAACTAAAAGGCGGGCGCGGTTTTCTTTGACTTCTAAAATTGAATCAAAAGGCAAAAGATAAGATTTTGATTGATCGTTGATTTTAACTTTTACTTCTCCTTTTTGGGCAACAGTAATTAAGGGATGGTGGTTTGCCAAAATTGAAATTTCTCCCAAATCGGTTTTACAGGTTAAAACATCTACGTTTTCTTCAAGAAAAGTGCCGTCAATTCCTACTAACTCAAATTTAAACTTTTCCATTTTCTTTTAAAGTTCCTTTCATATAAAATTCAACTTCAGGAATCGAATCGTACTCTCCGCTAACCAATTTCTCGAATTCATTGATCGTTTCTTCTAAAGAAACGTAAGCGCCTTTAAGACCGGTGTAACTCTCAGCCACGAAAAAGGGCTGGGATAAATATTTTTGAATTTTTCTCGCGCGATACACAGTTAATTTATCTTCTTCGGGAAGTTCCTCAATGCCCAAAATGGCAATGATATCTTTTAATTCCTGGTATCGTTGTAAAATTCTCTGAACTTCGGTTGCTACTTTATAATGTTTCTCGCCCACGATTTTTGGATCCAAAGCCAAAGAATTGGATTGCAAAGGATCAACAGCAGGATAAATTCCTTGTTCTGCTATTTCTCTTGAAAGAACAATGGTTGAATCCAAATGAGAAAAAACAGTGGCTGGTGCCGGATCAGTAATATCGTCAGCTGGCACATAAACAGCCTCAAAAGAAGTAATAGAACCATCTTGGGTTGAAGCAATTCTCTCTTGTAAAAACCCCATTTCAGTGGCTAGCGTGGGCTGATAACCAACAGCCGAAGGCGATCTACCAAGCAAAGCAGAAACCTCAGAACCCGCTTGGACAAACCTAAAAATGTTATCCAAAAATAAAAGGACGTCCAATTTTTCAACATCACGAAAATATTCTGCCATCGTGACGCCAGCATAGGGAGTTCGAAACCTGGCTGCGGGCACTTCGTTCATTTGACCAAAAATCATTGAAACGTTTTTCATCACTCCGCTTTCTTCCATTTCCAAAATTAATTCATTTCCCTCTCTCGTTCGTTCTCCAACTCCAGCAAAAATCGAATAACCCTGGTATTTAAAAGCAATGTTGTGAATCAATTCCATTAAAAGGACGGTCTTTCCAACGCCGGCGCCGCCAAAAAGACCGACTTTTCCTCCTTTAATCACTGGCGTCAAAAGATCGATGACTTTTATCCCTGTTTCTAAAATTTCTATCTCTGGTTTTTGTTTTTGAAATTTGGGGCCTGGCCTGATAATTTCCCATCTTTCTCCTTCGATCAGTCCTTTATTGTCTATCGGCTCTCCATAAACATTAATAACCCTTCCCAAAACATTCTTTCCAACAGGCACAAGCAATTTTTTGTGCGTTCTTTCAACCTCCATGCCCCGGTAAAGGCCGTCGGTACTTTCAAAGGAAATACAGCGAACCCTCTTTGAAGAAAGAATATTTTCTGTTTCCAATAAAAGATTGTTTTCAACAACCCTGACGACTTCGTATATTTCAGGAAGGTTTCCCTCTTCAAATTCCACATCAACGACCGTGCCTATTATTTGAATAATTTTTCCTCTCATCTTGTTATTTCGATTAATTCTTCTGTAATCTTTTGTTGTCTTAATTTATTATAATCTAAAACCTCCCTTTCTTTTATTTCTTGAGCGTTCTCGCTCGCTTTTTTCATACTCACGGTTCTTGTTAATTCAAGGCTGGCTTGGGCTTCTAAAATCAAAGCGTAAAAAATCAGATAAAAAACTTGATCCATTATTGTTTTTAAAATAATCTCTGGCGAGGGTTCCAAAATATATTTAAATTCTTTAAATTTAATCTCCTCTTTTTTCAAAATTTCAAATTCTCTTGTTTTGATTTTAATTTTTGAAATTAAATCATTTAGACTTTCCGGGGTAAAAGGAAAAACTGTAATATTTTCAACCAAAAATCCGCTCGAAGTCAAATTGGGCCTAATTATTTTAATTTCTCTTATCTTTTCTTTTTCTATCAAAAGTTGAAGAGTGCTTAAAAGTTCTCTGGCAAAATTTTCGGGTAAAACATTTTCAAATTTACTGAAACTAAAAAGCAAGGGATACTTTCTTTTAAAATATTTTTCTGCTTTCAAACCAATGGTTCCTAAATAAAAATCTCTTTTTAAAAATTCCTCAGCCCTCTTAAAAATAGCATAATCAAAAGCGCCAGCCAAACCCTTATCAGAGGCAATAACAACGATTAAATCCTTCCCTTGATGCGGAACTTCTATTTTTAAAATCTCTTTCGATAATTTTCTGTGTCTTTTTAAAACCTCTTGAAAAATACCCAAAAGATGAAAGGCGTTCCTTAAAATCTGAGAGATCTTTGAATAGAGCCTTTGAAATTTAATGGCTGAAATCAAACTGATTGTTTTTGTCGTTTTCTGGAAATTTCCTAAAAACTTTATCCTTTTTCGCAATCTGATTAAATTCTTGGCTTTCATTTATTTTTTTGAAAAAAATAAATTAACGACTCTTTGATTTTGTTTTCTAACTCTTCGGTCAAATCCTGTTTTTGATTAATTTCCTCTAAAATATCTTTCTTTTCTGTTTCAAAATAATTTAAAAGTTTTAATTCAACTTTTTTTATTTCGTTTAATTCAATTTCGTCAAAAAATCCATTGTTTGCTGAATAAATCAAAATCGCTATTTTTTCAAAAGTTAAGGGTTTTAAATTTTCCTGTTTTAATATTTCTGTCAAAATTCTTCCTCTCTTAATTTTTTGAGCAATTTCCGGCGGCAACTCCGCTGAAAGTTTTGTAAATTCTTCCAATTCTCTGAATTGAGCCAAATCCAATTTCAACTTTCCAGCTATTTTTTTCATAATTTTTGTTTGCGCTTTTGAACCAACACGCGAAACAGAAAGGCCAATATTAATCGCGGGCCTAAAATTTGCTTTAAACAAATCTGTTTCTAAATAAATCTGGCCGTCGGTAATAGAAATCAAATTCGTTGGAATATAAGAAGAAATATCTCCTAATTGGGTTTCACAAATAGGCAAAGCAGTCAAACTTCCGCCGTTCTTAATTTTCGCCGCTCTTTCTAAAAGCCTTGAATGAAGATAGAAAATATCACCGGGATACGCTTCGCGACCCGCTGGCCTTTTCAAAAGCAAAGAAACTTCTCGCCAGGCCCAGGCATGCTTTGTTAAATCATCGTAAATCACAAGAACATCTTTTCCTTGATCTCGAAAATATTCTCCGATAGAGCATCCAGCATAAGGCGCCAGATAAAGCAAAACGGGTAAATCTTCTGGCGTTGTCGCGACAATAATTGTATAATCTAAAGCGCCTTCCTTTTTTATAATTTCATAAAATCTTCTGATTTTTGACATTTTCTGACCGATGGCAACATAAATACAAACGGGCGTATTTAAAGGATCGTTTTTTTGATTCAAAATCGTATCGAGAATGATGGATGTTTTACCTGTTTGTCGATCGCCCAAAATCAACTCTCTTTGACCCCGACCGATGGGAATTAAAGCATCGATAATTTTGATTCCTGTGTGTAAAGGCGTTTTTACTGGTTCTCTTTCAATGACATTGGGCGCTGTTCTTTCTAAAAGATAAAAATCTTCTGTTTCGATAGGACCTAAATTATCTAATTCCCGTCCCAGCGGATCGATGATTCTTCCGATTAATTTGTTGCCTACCGGAACTTGAATAATTTTTTTTGTTCTTTTTACAATATCTCCGGCTTTTATTTTGTCAAAATCATTTAAGGCAACGGCGCCAACAATTCCTTCTTCTAAGTTCAAAGCCAAAAGATGAATATTTTTTTCCTCTATAAACAACATCTCTGAATTAAAGGCTTTTGAAAGGCCGGAAATAAAAACAATGCCATCGCCAACCTTAATGATTTGGCCTGACTCCTCGAATTCCGGCTTGGCTTCAATTCTTTCTATTTCTTTTTGTAATTTTTCGATTAAAAAATTTAGGTCTTCCATTTTAAAAGTTTACTTAATAATCTTTTTAAAGAAAAATCAATCAAAAGATTTTTTGTTAATAATCTTCCACCCAAAATGAGTTCTGGGTCGAAAGATTTTTTCACGACCTTTAATTTTAAATTAAAATTATCTTTAAGATATCTTTCGATTTGCTTTTCGTCATAATCAAAAGCCAAAAAGAGTTTGGCTGGCTCAAAGCCCCCCATCTCTTCTTTTTTAATCTTAAGATAATCGATTATTTCCTTGATTAAAAAAATTTTTCCGTCTTCTTTAAGGCCCTCTAAAATTTTTTCTATCAAGTTGTATTTTTTCTTTTTCCAAAAATTAATCATTGTTTCGGCAATTACTTGCGCTTCTTTCATTTTTTTGAAAACATTCTTTGAATAAAATCGTCATTCAACTCTTTTTGGCTAAAAACCTTTTTGGCTAATGAAATTAAAAATTGTGGCGCTTCTTTTTCAAGTTCCGAATAAAATTTTTCTTTCAAAAAAATCCCTTCTCTTTCAACCTCTTTCAGCATTTTTTCTCTTTTTTCGCTTACTTCTTTTAAGACTTCTTCCAATTTTTTTTCTTTGGTTTCTTTCGCTTCCAGTAAAATCTTCTCTCTTTCTTGATAGGTTTTTTGAAGGATTTCTTTTTTTGATTTTTTTATCTTCTCCATTAGCTTCTCGCTCCTTTCCCTATTTTTCAAACCCTCTGTTATTTTCTCTTCTCTTTCTTTCAAAATCTTATCTAACGGTTTCAACATAAACTTATACAGGAGAAAAAAAATCAAAAAGAAATTCAAAATCTGCGCTAGCAATATCTTAAAATCAATTCCGAATGATTCTAAAAGCTCTTTCATTTAAGTAATTGATTAAGCAAATTTAAGAATTAAAGCAATAACCAAAACGTAAATGGCAATCGCTTCGGCAAAAGCAATCGACAATATCATCGCTGTCTGAACCTTGGAAGCAGCTTCTGGATTTCGGCCAATGGCTTTTACTCCTGTTGAGCCAATTTTGCCAATCGCAAAAGCGGGTACAATTACGCCTAAAGCGATTGTTAAACCTGGCATAATTGTTTTTAAAATTTCTGGGGTCAATATCATTTTTTTAATGATCACTAATAGCGACCTTTAAAAATATTGATGTTAAAGTAAAAAATATCAAGGCCTGAATAAAACCGACAAAAATTTCTAAGGCTAAAAAGGGCACCGGCACCAAAAGAGGAACCAAAAGACTAATAGACAAAAGCAAAACCTCGCCAGCCAAAACATTGCCAAAAAGCCTTAGGCTAAAAGATAAAATTTTTGACAATTCTGAAAATATCTCTAAAATTCCAACAAAAGATAAAAATTTTTTAACAAATTTAATTCCCAATTTTGCCAAACCCAAAATATTGCCCCCAAAAACAGAAATAAGAGCTAAAGCCAGGGTCATATTTAAATCAGAATAAACGGACCTCAAAAAATGAACTTTTTCCTCGCCGCGTTTAATATAAATGCTCCCGAAACCCGGAAGAATTCCTAACCAATTTGAAAGGATAATGTAAATAAAAAAAGTAAAACAAAAAGCAAAAAGTTTTAAATTTTTAATTCCCGTAACACTGGACCAAAAACTATAAAAACCCTCAAAAATAATTTCTATTAAACTTTGGATTTTGTCAGGAATCTCTTTGAGTTTTGATTTGAAAATAAAAACAAAGATTAAAATTAAAAACAAAGTTAAAAGAGAAGCAAAATAACTATTGGTTATCTCAAAATGATTAATCTGAAAAATTGGCTCTGGTTTTAAACTAATCATCTTGTTTTAAAAATAAAAAAATCAATTGGAATTAAATTATACCAAAAAAATAATAAAAAGAAAAGAAGGAGAAGTTTTTTCCGGTATCTTGATGAGAATTTTAATAAAAATTAAGGTTTTTTCAAAAAAAACAAGGTTTAAGCGCCTTTTTGACAATTTCTTGGTTTTTTCTGAATTAAAAAAGAATTATTTAATTATTAGAAAACCAATGGTTGATAACTCGCTGTCTTCTTTTGTCTAGGGATTCTTTGCTAATAACACCCGCGCCATTAATACAACCGCCTTCGCAATAAAGAATGTCCAAAACCTTCAGATCTGTCTGATAAGGAAATTTTTTTAAAAATTCTTCGGCTAATTTGGGACCAGAAATAACATCGTACTGAGGATCGGTTAAAGATCTTATGATTCCCGACGATTGAGCCAAACCACCAGAAATGGGATAAAGTCGTGTTTCCTGGCAAGCGATATTAAAATGTTCGTTTTTGTCTTCGGAAATCGGAGAAATTCCTTTGATTTCAAAAACTTCTTTTATTTCTTTATAAGTAAGAACTAAAATTTCTAATTCTGGCCAATCTTCTTTTGCTTCAATTTTTTTAACAAAACAAGGGCCGATAAAAACTTTTTTAAAACCAGGATATTCTTTCGAAACAATTCTTGCTGTTGCTGACATCGGAGAATCGATTTTTGCCAAGAAGGGCAAAAGCGCCGGGTATTTATTCCTGATTAATCTTACGATCGAAGGGCAAGGGCTGGTGATAAATCTTTTTTCAGGATGAAGTTTTATTAAAGCCAAAAGTTGACGGTTTGTTTCTTTGGCTCCTCTAGCCACTTCAACAACATAATTAAAACCCAACCTCTTTAACATTCCAATAATTTCTGGATAAGAAAAGTCAACAACAAAAGAAGGTGCCAACATTGCGACCAGTTTTTCTTTTTTTTCTAACAGGTCTAATAATTTTTCAGTTTCTGGTGTTAATTTTTTTGAAAGCATAATAAAAAGAAAGGATAAAAAAAGCAAGGATCCCGCCGCTCAGGGCTGTAAAAAATTGATTAATTCCCATCGTCTGCAAAAAAATGGCAGGTACTAAATGAAAATTAAAATAAATTCGCGAAATTGTCGATAGAAATAAAAATTTTAAAAAAGCAGAAAGAAAAACAGAAAGAAAAAATTTTAAAAAATAAACATTATTTTTTAATCTATTGTAAATGATTTTAAAAGCAAAAATTAAAATAAGGTTTGCCAACCAAATAAAAGGCAAAAAATAAATTAAAAAATAGGTAAAGGGACCAAAAATAATTCCTCTTAACAAAACAGCGATGCTGGGAAAAATGGATAAGGGCAAGAAAAATTTTTCAGTTAAAAAAATAGCTGCCACAAACAAAGAAGCATTCACTATGGTCCCCACCAACCACTGGGGATGCCCCAAAAGAAAAGGAACAACAAAAGAAAAAAGAGAAATTATTAAAAACAATAATTCTTGACGGATAACCAATAAAGGAAAACTTAAAACATTTATCTTTTCGTCCATTTTTTTATTCTAACAAATTTTTCTCAAAATTCAATTTTCTCGAAGTTGAACTTCTGTAATTGAAATTGTAGTTATTCAAAATAATCTGGTTATACTAGATTTAAGGAATTCTTTAGTAATAATTTTAAAGTCCTTTTGCCTTTGGTTGTTTTGAAATATTTTTCTCGCCTTCTAGCATCTTTTTCATTAGTATGAGCTTCATAGTACAGAAGTTTGAAAGGCAAACGTTTCCTGGTAGATACCGAACCGCCTATTTTATGTTCTCGTAATCTTCGCTTTAAATCTGAGGAATATCCAATATATAATTTCTTATCCTTTGTATTTATTTATTATTTGAGGGTAGAATTCCATCATCTTTTTCTGCCCGAAGTTTCCACTATGTATTTGAACTTATGCACAAAAAATAAGTTTGAAAAATTTAATGCTTTGGTGGCAAATTCTTTAGCGCTTTTACAAAAAAAAGCCCTAAACGGAAATTCCGCAAAGGGCTTAGTCCTTAAACCTTGAAAATCCTCTTTTCTTAATAAGAGGAAAGAGAATTGAAAAAACTTAAGAATTCATAAAAGGATCTAATTGGTGGCCACATTCTCCGCAAATCTGCTGGCTAAGAATTCTACACTGCAATACGACAATGATCTCGGTTAATTGGGATTCTTTTGCATAACATAAAAGCAAGTAGATTAAAACTAAACTCCCAACAAGAAGCGCTATTAACCAAAATACCGTCCACATTCTATCTCGCCTCCTTTTTGAGGATAGATTTCCCTGTGATTTTTTCCCTTTCGGCAATTTTTCTTTTAAGCTCCTTTACCTTTTGCTTGCATATTTCAACACGTTTCCAACTTTCTTCTATTTCTTCAGCATAGAGCCTTTCTGCAGATATGTTTCCCAAGACACTAACATATCCGCCTGTGTTCTCATCGTAGGTCTCTAAATGAGAAGGGCTACATAGCTCAATTCCTTTTTGGTACATTTCCAGGGCTTTTTCGAGATTCCCTGACTTTTCATAATATTGAGCAACTTCAAAAATCTCTGGTGCATAATATTTGCCCCCGTACAATCTTTCTAAAAGCCTGGCTGCAATGTCATAATGTTGTTTCTTTTTTGAAAGTTCCAATATCAACATATTACCTTCGTCTATCGAATATGGATCAGAATTTAACTTCCTCAACTTCTCAAGTGTAGTAATTATAGCATCGACTAACGTCTTGCCGTTTATACTTTCTAAAAGTTCGGGAAGAATCTCTAATCTTCTTTGTTCATCTTTTTGATGATCTAACAATTCGCTAATAAGTTTAAAAACCAGCTTTTCTCTTTTTGGTTCGGGAATCAAAATTAGATTCCAAATAATTTGATTTTTAAAAAAACAAAGCAAGTCTTCAAGATCTTCTAGTACCAACCCTCCTATTAAAAAACTTATAAGAGTATACCTCATCTGAATTTTCTCTGGAGGAAGAGAAACAATCGAATGAATAATCAGACGAAAAAGGTCATTACTTTTCGCATCTTTACTAGTAGGTTTATAGTCTTCGGAAAATTTATAAACTTTTTCACCCTTTTCATCTTTATGAACTATTTCACCTTCTTCATCCCTGATTTCTAAAATTTCAACTCCGATTGGTTGAGAATAAGAATCTGTTAAAGTTTTTCTCCTTGTTTCTAAAATAATCTTTTGGATAGCTTCATTTAAATTCCCTGCTTCCACTTCTACTTCGCAAGGAATTTCGTTCCATTCATCAAATCCATCATAAAAAGTAAACCTACTTTTGGCTCGATACTTCATAAACCTTACCTCCTTTCTATTTTAAGGGTACAGATTGAGTTAAGTTTTTTTACTTAACTCAAATTAATATTACAAAAACAAGAGATAAAGTCAAGAGAGTACTTTAAAAAGAAAAATCCCCTTTGGATTTTAGAATCCGCCGGGGACTAAAATTTAGAAAGAACAATTAGAAACTTCTAAAATAATCCCATTGCTTTAAAAAATCCAAGACAGTAGACGTAACCATCGCTCCTTTAAAACCTGCATTTATTTATTTCTCTGTATTTTCCATTATGTGTTTGGACTTATGCAATCTAGCCTTCATCCCACCATTCGTCATTACACCATTCATCATTAGATTCTAGCTTATTAAGTCGACGTTGATATTCCAGTCTTAATAAAGCAGTCGGTTTGCCTTCCCTGGTGCGTTCTTCTAGCCTTCGACGCAGTTCCTCATCTGTTAAATGCACATTATCATTCGCCCTTACAATAGGACCCCATGGCTGGGGATCTACAGAGTGACTAGTAAACCATCTCAATTCTTTTCGAGAAAGGGGTGGGCTGGTAGAAGAATGATAAGTAGAAACTGATTCTGAGAAACGTAAAGCTTTGATAATAATTGCAATAATTACCGCCAAAACAATTGCTCCGATGACATACCACATAGTTTTTACCTCCTTTCTATTTTAAAGGTACAGATTGAGTTAAGCCCTTGCTTAACCCTTCTAAATCGAATATACAAAAAATCAAAGAAAAAAGCAAGAGTATGTATAAGCCCATAACATCGTGGAAAATCCGAGGTTTTCGATTAAGTATTTTAATGGGGGGTGTTGCCAAAACCCCAATTATAAAAACTGACAAAGCCCTTAATTCCTTTGTATTTATTTATTATTTGAAGGTAGAATTCCATCATCTTTTTCTACGCCCAAATTTCCCACTATGTATTTGAACTTATGCAATTTTGCTCCGCGGGCAGGATTCGAACCTGCAACCTTCTCGTTAACAGCGAGCCGCTCTACCGTTGAGCTACCGCGGAATGAATAAAAAAACAGAATTTAAAGGTGCTTTATAATTTAAATTATATCACATTTATTTCAAAACAATAAGAATTGCGCCCAAAACGATTAAAATCATTCCAAAAAAAACTTTCAGGTTAAAAGCTTCCTTTAAAATTAAAGCTGAAAACAAAATGACAAACACCAAACTCAATCTGTCTAAAACAGCAACGTGACTCGCGGGTCCAAATTTTAATGCCCAAAAATAAAAAAGCCAGGATAAAGCGCCAAAAATTCCAGCCAAAATAATCAAAACCCAATCTTTAAAAGTAAAAACATTTAACGAAAAATTGTTAAACTTTTTTAAGAATAAGCTAAAGATAATTAAAAAAGAAGCCATTATCAAAGAACGAATAGTTGTCGCCAATGTTGGATCAACGTTTTTTAGTCCTAATTTTCCGAAAATTGCCACTAGGCTGGCCGTAATCGCTGAAAGTAAAGCGAAAAGAATATACATTTTTAAAAATTAATAGTAACCCTTAAGTTTTTTGATTTTTTCATGTTGCCTGATTTTTTCCAAAGCCCTTAATTCTATCTGCCTGATTCTTTCCCGAGTGACACCAAATTCTTTTCCGACCTCCTCAAGGGTATGAGAAACGCCGTCTTCCAAACCAAAACGCATTGACAAAATTTTTTTTTCTCGCGGCGTCAATTCTGACAAAACCTCTTTTAATCTTTCTTTTAAAAGGTTGCGCGCGGCCTCGATCGAAGGAAGGGGCGTTTTTTCATCTTTGATAAAATCCAAAAGGATGGATTCCTCATCGCTGTCGCCCACCGGCGTTTCCAAGGAAACCGCTTCGTGAACAATTTCGCTCAAACGATTAACCTGTTCGACCTCAACTTTCATTTCTTGAGCGATTTCTTCGTTCAAGGGTTCCCGACCCAATTCCTGAGCCAATCTTTTTTTTACCTCATTGTATTTTGTCAATAACTCCACCATATGAACAGGAATTCGAATGACGCGACCCTGAGAAGCCAAGGCGCGAGTAATCGCTTGACGAATCCACCAAGTGGCGTAGGTAGAAAATTTATATCCTCGCCTCCAATCGAATTTTTCGATTGCTCGGTATAATCCAACATTTCCCTCTTGGATTAAATCTAAAAAAGTTAAAGTTCTTGATTTTCCGATGTATTTTTTCGCGATCGAAACAACCAATCTCAAATTCGCCTGCCAAAGCTTCTTTTTCGCCTTCTCGTCCCCTTTTTCAATCCTCTTTGCCAAAACGACTTCTTCTTCATGGGTCAAAACAGGTGTTTTGGCAATTTCTTTTAAATAGGTTTGAATAAGATCGAAGTTTTCTCCTTTATGAATTAAATGATCTAATTTGGGCAATACCAATAGCTCTTTTTCTCCCTTTTGGGGCTTTTTTTCTTTCTCTTCTCTTTTTTTCTCTTTTCTCTTCTTTTTTCCTTCTTTCTTCTTTTTCGTAATTTTTTTCTTAATTTTTTTTATTTTATTTTTCTTCTTTTTTTCCATTTTTTTATTTTATTTTTTCTGCCCAAAAGTTAAATTCCTTATTCAATCCCCTTAGTGTTTCTTCGTTTTTTTCTTTTTCCGCTGCCTGAATTCTCTTGGAAATCTCTTCTAATTTTTCTCTCGCTGTCATTTTCACAATTTCTTTTTTGCAAAAATTAAATTCTTTTTCTAATATCGAAGGTTCCAGTTTTTCAATCTCTGATTTTAAAAAAAGATAATCGTAAAAATTTTTTATTTCTGGCGGAAACAATGATTCTTTTTTTTCTTTTAAACCTTTTAAAATTTCTTGAGACAAAGAAGAAAAGAAAATAAAATCCTCTGTTGTTATTTTATCCAAAAAAGAAGGTTCTTGCAAAACAACACAAAGCAATTTTTCCTCCAAAATCTCTCTTCGCGATTTTGAAGAATCATTAGTTTTTTCGCTTGTTGCAATTTCATTTTTTACTAACTTAATTTTTGCAAGTTCTTTTCTTAAATCTTCTTCTTTTATTTTAAGTTCTTTTGAAATTTTTTCAAGCCAAAATGTTTTTTCGATTTCGTTGGGAATGTTTAAAATAAAAGGCGCCAAATTTTTTACGATTTCTTTTTTTTCTTCGATTTTTTCTTTGTCAAAACGGCTCAAAAAAAGTTCAAAAAAATAATCAATAATCGATTTGGCACTATCGATAATTTCTTTCCATTTTAAAGGATCTTGAGAAATGACATCAGCCGGATCTTTTTCGGGTGGCAAAGATAAAATTTTAATTTCAAAACCCATTTGTTGAGCTAAAAAAATTCCTCTTTTGGTCGCCTCTTGACCAGCCAAATCCATATCAAAAGAAAAATAAAGATTGTTGGTATAACGCTGTAAAAGTTTTAAATGGTCCAAGGAAAGAGCGGTGCCGGAAACAGCAACAGTGTTTTCAAAACCATTTTGATGAGAAAGAATACAATCGACATAACCCTCGACCAAAATAAGAAAATCTTTTCTTCGCGCTTCCAGACGCGCCTTATCTAAACCATAAACAATTTTACTTTTATCATACAAAAGAGTGTTTGGGGTATTGATATATTTTGCGACATCTTCTGTCCCAAAAATTCTTCCGCCAAAACCAACGACCTGAGAATTCAAATCAAAAACCGGAAAGATAATTCGTGAACGAAAACGATCGATTAAATGACCGTTTTTTCCTTCGAAAGCCAAACCCGCATCAACGATATCTTTTTTTTGGAATTTTCGGGAGAGCAAAAAATCGCTCAAAGAGGAAAAAGTGTTTGGCGCCCAGCCCAAACGCCATTTCTTTATCGATTCTTCATTAAATTTCCTTTCCAATAAATATTCTTTTGCTTTTTTTCCTTGGGTGCTTTTTTCCAGTTGCGCCTGATAAAAGAGACAGGCCGTTTCTAAAATTTCTTCTAATTTTTTCCTTCGTGTAAAAAATTCTTTGGGTAAAGATTTTAATTCAACGCCGGCTCTCTTTGCCAAAATCCTCAAGGCATCTCCAAACTCAACTCCTTCAATTTCCATTACAAATTTAAAAACATCACCGCCCTTTGAACACCCAAAACAACGCCAAATCTGACGAACGGGTGAAACAAAAAAAGAGGGTTTCTTTTCTGAATGAAAAGGACAGAGGGCTCGAAAATTGACTCCGGCTTTCTGGAGTTTAATGTAAGAACCGATAACCTCAACGATATCTAACCGATTCTTAATTTCCTCGATCTGATTCTCCATCAATTAAATTTTAACAGAAAAATTTTATTTAACCATTGAGAGTTAAAGATAAAGATCTTTAATTGAAAAATTTCCATTGCCATTAATATATAAGAAAAGCTTCTTTTAAAATTTTTTGAATTTATCTTATTTCTTAAGAAGATTTTTCTTTTGATTTGGGTTATTGAGATGATGTTTTATTTTTTCCTGTTTTTCCTTTCGCTTTTTCTTATGACGCTGGAGTTCCCGGTCCTCCTCCTGTTCCTTTCCCCCTGTTTCTTCTGCGTTTTCCTGTTCCTGTTTTTTTTCCTTTCACGTTTTCTTCTTTTGGTGTTACTGGAGTTTCCGGTCCTCCTCCTGTTCCTTCCACGTTTTCCTGCGATGCTGGAGGCGTTGGGGTTTGCGCTTCTGGCGTTGGGGTTTGCGCTTTTTTTTGTGATTCTAAAGACCATGGATTTTCCCCCGGTTCTGACCCTGGCGCTGGAGACCATGGATTTTCCCCTGTTTCTGAATTTTCCTCTTGTTTTTGAAATTGTGAATTTTCCCCCACTCCTGGAGGCACTTGAGTTGTCCTTTGTCCTGTAGACGCTGGAGTTTCCGGTCTTTGTTCTGTTCCTCCCCCTTGTCCTTGTCCTGTAGACGCTGGAGTTTCCGGTCTTTGTTCTGTTCCTCCCCCTTGTCCTTGTCCTGTAGACGCTGGAGTTTCCGGTCCTTGTTCTTTCCAACGCTTCCATAGTTCGTAGATTCCCCACGTTATCAAACCGCCGAAAATACCCAAACCCACAGTGCCCAGAATAGACCCAAGCCCTCCCCACAAAGCTAATCTACTAATTAGCAACCCCCCTCCTATTCCTCCTAGTCCTCCTAGTCCCGTTACGATTATTTTTTGTATCGATTCTTTTGTTGGTCCAAACCATGTCTTTTCAACCCCTCCCTCTGGCACCCCTTGCTCTCCACCCCCTCCTTTTGACACCGGTTTCTCTTCAGACTTTCTTTCTTGGTCCTTGCGGGATTGTTCTTGTTCTGCTCCTTTTTCAATATTCTCAACATCTTCTACTGCTCTCTCCCACATTTTTTGCCATCTTTCTCGAACAAATTTAAGAAATTCTTCTCTATTTTCTTCTTTTTGAGGATCTCCCCCTGTCCAACCCCTTTCTCTCAATTCCTCAAGTGGTTTGTTTCTACAATATTCCAAAAACTTTTCGAATTCTTTTTTATTGTGTTCCTCGCGCTCTTTTGCTTGTTTTTCTGTTTCCCCCTTTTCTGCCAACTCATACCTAAATATTTCCGGCCTTTTTCCTGTCTTTTCTTCTATCTCCGCCGCTTTCTTTCTTACACGTTCATTGTGCTCCTGAATCGCCTTTCTTAATTTTTCTAATTTTTCTCCTTCTGCTTCCCGCAACTTGCCTCCTAAGGCATCTGCCCGAGACACAGTAAAATATCTAAAGTTAATTTCCTCTGGTTTTGGTTTCGTTAGTTCTCCTGTTCCTTCCTTTTGTTGCTCTTGTTTCCTCTGTCCCGCACCTTCCTCTGGTGCCGCTGGTCTTCCCTCTGGTGTCACTCCCCCCTCTTGTTTCTTTCGTCTCGTTCCTGTCCCTTTTCCCTCTCCTCTCTTTCCTTTCTCTTTTAATATCACTTTTATTCTGTTCTCAAGATATTCCATTAATTCTTTCTTGACATCTTCTTCGTTACTTGAAGAAATTTTTTTTCCTATCCTTTTAATTTCTACAGCTTCTTCAAACTTGTCAAAAATTTTTTCTTTTAAATCTTGCCCAGTTAAACGAGGAATTTTTAAGGTTTTTTGTAATTCTTCAGACAACTTCTTTAAATCTCTATCATATTCGACGCGAGAAAGAGTACCACCCTCAAACCAGTCATATGTCTTCAAAAAACCTGGAGTGCCAAAGTGATAATCAATGTAAAAGAAATAATCAAAAATTCTATCCCTTCTTTTTTTCAATTCCTCTTTTTCTTCTGCTGTCAATTCATTGTTTCTTTCTTTTTCTAGTAGGTCTAAAAGAGAGTCATTAACCCCCGTCTTTGTTTCTGGCCCCTTCCGTGGCCCTTCTGGATTAACCATATTTTTAATTTATTTTTTTATTGGCAAGGTTGCCAATTTTGAAAATAAAACCTTTTTGAAAATTCCTTTATTATATTTAATGATAAGCTAAAATTTAATTCTTGTCAAGTTAATTTTGGCTATATCAATATTAAATAATTAAGCGGAGGGGGTGGGACTCGAACCCACAAACCCCAAAAGGAGTCCACGCTCTCCAGGCGTGTGCCTTGCCAATTCGGCGCACCCCTCCTTTTTTAATTTAAAACGAAACTTTTCTTAATTCTTCGATTCTCTTTTCAATAGGCGGGTGAGTAGAAAAAAGGTTTGAAAACCAATTCCTTTCTTTAAGGGGATTGCAAATATAAAGCGAAGCTAAGGCAGGATTTTGGTTTTTTAAAGGTATTCTGTTTTGAGAAATTTTTTCAAGAGCAGAAATCAATCCTTGGGGATATCTCGTTAATAAGACAGCGCTGCCGTCGGCTAAAAATTCCCTTTTTCGGGAAATGGCAAACTGAATCAACTGAGCAATAAGCGGAGCTAAAATAACAACGATAAAAAAAAGAATTAAACCCAAAGGATTTTCTTTTTCTCGGCTATCTCTTCTCGTCCCGCCAAAAAAAGAAAGACGTAAAACAAAATTGGATAAGATGGCAACAAAAGAAACCAAAACAACAGCAACCGAGGCAATCAAAACATCTCGGTTTTTAATATGAGAAAGTTCATGGGCAATGACGCCTTCAATTTCTTTTTCATCGAGCAAATCAATCAAACCCTGATTTAAAACAATGACTGAATGCTTCTCGTCTCTGCCAGCGGCAAAAGCATTGGGTTGCCTTTCTGGAGCAACAAAAATTTTGGGCGTTTGGACTCCAGCGCCAATGGCTAAATTTTCAACGAGGCGATAAATTTTCGGATTATCCTTTTTTGAAAGTTCCTTAGCGCCAACCAAGAAAACTGGAATTTTATCTGAATACCAATAACTTAAAAAACTCTGGAAAAGAGCAAAAAAAATTGCAAAGTATAAAATTTGATCATTCCCAAAAGCTTGAGCCAAAAACCATCCCAAAAGAACAACAAAACAGAGAAAAGTACTGATTAAAAAAATTGTTTTTCTCTGGTTTGTTCGAATATTTTCATAAACACTGGCCATAATTTCAATTTAGAACCTTACCTTCGGAACCTCTCTTTCCTCCGAAGAAATCGAAAACAACTCCATCTTTTGAAAATTGAAAATTTGGGCAAAAATGTTTGTCGGAAAAGATTCAACGGCAATGTTTAAATCCCTGACGCAAGAATTATAAAACCTTCTCGCTGCCTGAATTTTGTCTTCGGTATCTGTTAGCTCGTCTTGTAGTTTTTGAAAATTTTCTGAAGCCCTTAATTGAGGATAATCTTCAGCCAAAGCGAAAATTGATTTTAAACTTTGAGAAAGAAAATTTTCTGCTTCTTCTTTTTCTTTAAAATTTTGAGCTACCATTGCTCGCGATCTCGCCTCGGTCACCCTCTCGAAAACTTCCTTTTCATGACTAGCATAGGCCCTAACGGTTTCCACTAAATTGGGAATAAGATTATACCTCCTTTTTAACTGAACATCGACATCAGAAAGGGCTTCCAAGGCCTGATTTTTTAAGGAAACTAACCTATTGTAAAAATAGATGGTCGCACCAATTAGAAAAACCAACAACCAAAAAATCATCATATTTTTATTTTAACATTTTTAAAAAAGGAAGGCAAGAAGCCTTCCTTTTTTTTGTTTTTCTCTATCTTTTTCTTTTTAGTAATCTTCTGGCATGGCCGGAGGAACATTGCCCTCTTTCTTTTCTTCCGGTTCTTCAACGACCATTGCTTCGCTCATTAAAATCATCGAAGCCGCAGAAAGAGAATTTTCTAAAGCCATTCTGACAACTTTTGTCGGGTCAATAATTCCGGCTTGATAAAGATCCTCAAATTTTAGGGTTTCGGCATTAAAACCAAAACCTTCCTTTCCCGCTTTGACTTTTTCCAAAACAATCGAACCATCGATTCCCGCGTTTTGGGCGATCTGTAAAATGGGAGCAACAAAGGATTTCTTTAAAATTCTAATTCCAATCTTTTCTTCATCATCACTAATCTTTTTTTCAAGTTCTTCTAATTCGGGTATACATCTTAACAAAGCCACTCCGCCGCCAGGCAAAACGCCCTCTTCCATCGCTGCTCGTGTTGCGTTTAAAGCATCCTCAGTTTTTCTCTGTTTTGCTTTTTGTTCAACTTCAGTGGCGGCACCAACTTTTATGACAGCCACGCCACCAGCCAATTTTGCCAATCTTTCTTGAAGTTTTTCTCGATCAAATTCTGAATCACTTCTTTCTAATTCTGCTTTGATTTGTCTGATTCTTCCTTCAATTTCCTCCTTTTGACCATAGCCCTCAACAATCGTTGTTTTTTCTTTTTCAACAACAACTCTTCTTGCTTTTCCTAAATATTCTAAACGAACATTTTCTAATTTGATGCCCAATTCGTCAGTAATCGCCTTTCCTCCGGTCAAAACGGCAATATCTTGGAGCATCTCTTTTTTTCTGTCTCCAAAACCTGGGGCTTTCACCGCAACGACCCTCAAAATTCCTCTGAGTTTGTTAACAACCAAAGTTGCCAAGGCCTCGCCCTCGACATCATCAGCAATAATTAAAAGGTCTTTCTTTCCACTCTGAACCATTTTTTCTAAGGTCGGAACAATTTCAGATAAGGCAGAGATTTTTTTCTCAGTAATTAAGATCAAGGGTTCTTCTAAAACAGCTTCCATCCTTTCGGGATCTGTCACAAAATAAGGAGAGATGTATCCGCGATCAAATTGCAAACCCTTGACGACTTCTCTTTGAACGCCCATTTTTTTTGATTCTTCAACAGTAACAACACCATCCTTTCCAACCTCGGTAACAACCTCGGCGATTAAATTTCCAATTTCTGCGCTATTCGCAGAGATTGTTGCTACTTGAGCGATTTCTTCTTTTTTTGTAATCTGACGAGCCATTTTTTTCAATTTTTCAACGGCAACCCTCAATCCCTTTTCCATTCCTCTCTTTAAGGAAAGAGGTGAAACGCCAGCCGTGACATTCTTTAAGGCTTCGTTCACCATTGAACAAAGCAAAACAACAGCAGTTGTTGTTCCGTCTCCAGCAACATCGTTCGTTTTTTCTGCCACCTCTTTAGCAATTTCAACCCCCAAATTTTCTCCCTTGTCTTTCAGCTCAATTTCCTTAACAATGGTAACCCCATCATCACAAAGTTCGGGCGCACCAAAACCCTTATCCAAAACAACATAGCGCGCTCGTGGTCCCAGGGTTACCCTTACTGTTTCTCCAACCTTATTAATTCCTGTTTTTAATTTTTTTCTTGCATTTTCTCCGAAAAAAATATTTTTTGCAGACATATTTTTTTTATTCTTCAATAATCGCTAAAATATCTTCTTCTTTAGCAATAAGATATTTTTTTCCATCGACCTTTATTTCGGTGGGACCGTATTTGGTAAAAAGAACTTTTTGCCCCACTTTTATCTCTAGGGGAACAATTCCTCCCTTTTCATTTTTTTTGCCCGGTCCAACGGCAACAACTTTTCCTTGCTCTGGTCTTTCTTTGTCTGCCGATTCTGGCAAAAAAATTCCTGCCTTTGTTTTTTCTTCTTCCTCTAGTGGTTCGATTAAAAGATGATCTGCGATAGGCTTGATTTTCATTTTTTTATTCTTTAAATTTTAGCAGTTTCGACCTTTGATTGATAAATTGCATCATAACATAAATTATAACAATCGAAAAAGTGGTTGTCAAGAAAAGAGCTATTCAATAAAAATTAAACTTTAAAATCTTTTTTGATGATTCCTTTCGGAGCTTTGATTTCTTTAAAAAGAGCCAAATCTTTGAATTCTCCAATTTCTTCTTTCTTTGAAATTTTAAGATCATAAGTGCCTTTCTCAACCAATAAATGGTATCTGCCCCCCTCATCTGTCATTATTTTTTTAACCGGATAATTTAAGCCCTCAAAGAAAACAGTAATCAAAGAAAAAGATAAGGGTTTTTTTGTTTCTTTTTGTAAAACAAAACCATATTCTCTGGGCTTGAAACCAAAAACTCTCATTAAAAACAAAACCAGGTAAACAACAAGAACATTTCGGTTAAAAGGAACGGGTTCCAGATACCAGATAAGAAAAGATAAAGCAAGACCAAAATAGAAGATTAATGTCGGAAAATGCTTTTTAATTAATTCTATTTGATAATTAAACTTAGCATATTTTTTCTTGGCAATTTGGTTCCAATCAACCCCTACGGGATCGAGAGGAATGTTAAAGGTTAAAGGCATTGTTTTTGAAACGCGAATCAATTCTCCATGATAAAGGTTATCATAAATCTCGTCTCTCTTTTTGTCTTTTAGAAAGAGAGAAGGAAATCGATAGTTTGTTTTTTTCACTTCTAAATAATACTCTCCTTCTTTGACTAAAAAACTATAACGACCATAGATATCTGTAATTTGAGTTTTCAGTTTTTTTCCGTTTTTATCTTTTAAAACAACAATGGCTGGGTCTAAGGGTTGTTTGTTTATCGAATCATAAACAACGCCCCAGTATTCTCTTTTGACAAAGAAAAAGAGAGATAAAAGCCTTAGGGGCAAAAAGATTAAATCTTGTAAGGTCTTTGCCTGAGGAATCAATCCTAAAAGACTACTAAAAAAATAAACACCTAAACCAACGGAAACGATTGTTTTAGAGGCGGGTTTAACAATTTTAACAACTTCGGGCGGCAAAGAGAATTTCGGTTTTGGTTGGGGAAAAGAAGGAACAGATGGAACAAAACTGGGGATAAAAGTCGGAGAAATTGTCGGCACAAAAGTAATTGAAGAAACAGGGGGCGAGGGGGGCACGGGGGGTAAGGGGGGAGGAACGACAAAAGTAAATGTCGGAAGGGGGGGCGTTGGGAAAAAATAGGTTGGACTTGGAGAGGGTATCTCGGGAGAAAAAGAGGGCGTTGGAAAAAAAGTAGGGGTCGGGGTTGGAGTAAAAGAAGGAGACGGCGAAGAAGAAAAAGGCGGTGGAATGAAACGACCTGACTCGCTCGGCGAGGGACTTGTTGTCGGACAATCTTCGGGACAATTTGAATAATCTTCTCCATCATCGCAAACACCATCCCCGCAAACATAAACCCCTTGAGAAACACTAGTTTGACCTTGGGCAGAAAAAATAAAAGAAGAAAAAAGCCAGAACAAAAAAAGAAAAACAGTAATAAAAATATTTTTTTTCTGATGAATATTTTTCATTATTTAAAAATAACAAATTTTTATCTCTTTTTCAATAAAATTTAATTCGTTGATACAGTAACAACGATTGTTGTTGTGTAGGTGCCAGAATTCAAAGCATTAGAAGAACCAGCTTGAATTCTGATACCAAAAAAGGTATTGTCTCCAGAAGAACCAGTAGCGGTAGATCGATTGACAACAGTTTCTGTTGTAGGATTAGTGGGAATTCTGGTCCAACAATATCCATCGCTAACATTGGAACCAGTATTGCAAGCAGAACCATTATCCTTAAACCTTTGAGTCACTGCTGTGGGATAAGAACTGCTAGAAACATTAAAGCCCCAATATTCAGCACCAGCAGATGTGGTTGCCCAATTGTAATCAATAGGATCTGTTGTTGTTGAATAATCATCGAATTGTTTATCTGTTCCGCAACCTAATGTTGAATGACAGAGTGAGGCAGTCTTTTTTAGGGTCATATTATAACCAGTAGAATTGTTTGTCACAGCATTGCAAGAAAAGCTTCCGTTTGAGGTGCCACCAGTCATACCATTAATCGGACTCAGTCCAGTAACGCTACTGCTACAAGTTAAACTAATTTCCGAAGGTTCTGCCTGACGATAACCAGCAAAAAGTTTATACAAAGAAGTTGTTGAAAGACCCGTAGCAATTTCTCCGATAGTGTCTTGAAGAGAATAATTACTGGTACTCGAAAGATCCTCTCCTCCAGTGTTTAAGGAATCAAAAGTAATTCGATAATTGGAACTTGTCATCATTCCAAAAACAAAAGAAGAAAAAAAGATTAGAAAAAAAATTGAATAAAAAAATTTTTTCATTTTTGTTTTTTTCTGATCTCAAAATTATTCATTATCCAATAAAAAATAAACACAAAACCGAAAAAAATAACAAAAAGAAGCAAAAGAGGAAGGACGGGCAAAACCCAAAAACTAACGGTTTTATAATCAATAATATTTTGATAACCACGGTTTAAAAAAAGTTCTGCTGTATAACAACCGAAAAGAAAATTTTTTTTCCAAGAAATTTCCTTTAATTTCAAGGAATCTGGCAAGCTAAAAAAGGGGGGCACTTCAATTTCGGTTATTGTCTGGCCCAAAAGATTTTTTATCTTTATTATTCCATAAGGGTTCAAATGGACATTGCCATTATTTTCAAAATAAATCTTTAAAGGAACAAAAGGTTTTGTATAAATTTTTTTGGGAGTTAAAAAATCTTTTAAAATGCCGTATTCCTTTACTGGTCCCTTTACTCTGACAAAAATTAAAACCGCGATCCTTTCAGCAACCGAAACTTCTAAACCATTGCTCGTTTCTGTAGGAGGGGGAACTTTTGAAACAATCACAGCTCCGTATTTTCCTCCTGGTTCTGCATCTTTTGGAATAGAAATTTTAAAGAAAAACCTTGCTCTCTGACCATGGTCTAAAGAAAATTCAGAAACCTCAGGTTCCAGATAATCTTTTAGAGAATAGGGTCCTTTTTCTCCGCCTAAAAGAACAACTGGTTTTTCGACATCTCTCGAACCTTTCATATCTTCAATTTCAATCTTAAAAGATGCCCTTTTTCCGGTTCTGTTTGTAATCGTAAATTCGTGCACTGTGCTGGAACCAGGTTCTAACCAAACCTCAATTTTTCCTGGTGAGACAACAAAATCATTCCTTGTTGGCTGATCAGTGTTTTCAATCTCTAAAGCAAAAACAAAAGAACTAAAAAAAAAGAAAAAAGATAAAAAAGAGTAAAAGATTTTTTTTCTTTCCATTTTTAATCTCTCTGCCATAAAAATTAATTCGTTGATACAGTATTGGGGATCGCGTATTCTGCACCTGTTACCCTTTTAAAAGTTTTGGGTTCTAAAACGAAACAAACAAAAGAGAAAACAAAAAGATATAAAAAAGAAAGAAAAGATATGTTTTTAATCAAGCGGAAAATGTTTTTTGTCATTCTGTTTGTTATTCTATTTTAACCAACCCTCCTCTTTTTGTCAACAAATTACATTCTTTTGGGAAAGGATAACGAAAAAAGAAAAAAGATTTGCTTTAAAAGAGAATGAAAAGAAAAGGTTAAAAACAAACGAAAATCTTTTTTTTCTTTTGTTTTTAAAACCGGCAAAGAATCGTAAAAAATATTGAATTTTTTAGCTAAATTTAAAGCGAAAATTGCTAAAAAATGAGGGGAAATTTTATTGACGCATTCTTCAATAACTTCTGGAAACCTTAAAATTTCAATCATCAATTCTCTTTCTTTTTCTTCGATTTTTGGTTTTTCTAATTTTTCAATTTTTTTTGTTTTAAATTTCGATTTTTCCAAAATTCGCTGGGCTCTAAGAAAAGAATATTGTAAATAAGGACCGGTATCGCCCTTTAAATTTAAAATATTTTCCCAATCGAAAAAAATATCATTTTTGGGCTCGTGTTTTAAAATATTAAAAATCAAACCCGCAAAGCCAACCTTTTGAGAAATTTCTTCCCTTTCCTCTCCTTTGATTTCTTCCTTTAAAAATTTCTTTGCTCTTTCTTTTGCTTCTTCTAAAATTTCATTCAAATAAACAATCCTTCCTTCTCTGGTTGAAAGTTTTCCTTCTTTTGTTTTCAATAAACCATGGGCCAAATGGAAAAATTTATCTTTTGGAAAACCAAAAATTTTTTCAGAAGCCAAAAATAATTGCTCGAAATAAAGTTTTTGTTCGGAACCCACTTCAAAGATCATTAAATCGGGTTTAAATTTTTCAAACCTTTCTTTAATCGAAACCAAATCGCGAGCAAAATAAGTGCTTGTCTTGTCGCTTTTTAAAAGAATCTGAGCCGGAAAATTTTCAAACTCAAAAATAATGGCACCTTGACTTTTCTTCGCTATCTTCTTTTTCAAAAGAGAAAGAGCCAACCCTTTGGCTTTTTTGTAAAAAAAACTCTCTCCGCTTTCGATTGAAATTTCAATGTTTAATTTTTTTAAAATTTCTTTTATTTCTTTTCTCGTTTTTTCTCGGCAATATCTCCAAATTTTCAAGGCCTCTCTGTTTCCCTTTTCCATTCTTAAAAACCACAACCTTCCTTCTTCCAAAAGAGAAGGATCTTTTTTGGATTCTGAATGAAAATCAACATAAATTTTTTCCATTTCTTCCAAGGTGAGGTCTTTTATCTTTATTTTTTTTCTTTTAATGTTGCAAATCAAATTTCCAAATTGAGTTCCCCAATCGCCCAAATAATTACAACCAAAGGTTTTGTAACCATAAAAATTAAAAATTTTAAAAAGGGTATGGCCAATGACTAATGATCTCAAATGACTAACGCTGGGCCTCTTGGCAATGTTTGGGCTAAAATAATCGATAAAAATTCTCTTTTTCTTTTTGGGAAAAAACCTAAACATTCCCTTTTGCTCGAGAAATTTTTTAAATTCTGAAAAAAGAAAATTCTCTGAAAGAAAAAAATTCAAAAAACCAGGTTCCTTAACCTCGATTTTTTCAAAAACAAAAGATTCTCTCTCTTTTAAAATTATCTCTTTTATTTCTTGGGAAATTAAAAGGGGCTCTTTTTTTAAAAATTTTGAAATCAAAAAAGGCAAATTCGTTGAGTAATCTCCGAATTCTTTTTTTTGAGAAAAAAAAACTTCAAAATCAGGCATCGGAAAAAAATTTCCTTCTTTTTCTTGTAATTTCAAAATTGCCTTCTTTAAGATCTCTCTTATTTTATCTTTGATCATCTTTCATTTTACCAAATTTTTAATTTTTGATCTTTTTTAAAAAAAAGAATATAATCTAAAAAGAAAATGAAAGCTTTGGCGACAAACAAAAAAGCCTTTTTTAACTTTGAAATCTTAGAAAAATTCGAGGCAGGCATTTCTCTGACCGGACAAGAAGTAAAAACAATTAAAAGCGTAGGGGTTTCTTTGGTCGGAACCTATGTCGTTCCCAAAAAAAATAAAAAGGGAAGAGTAGAATTTTTTTGGGTTGGAGCAAACATTCCTCCTTATCAGCCAGAAAACGCCGTCCTTTTCAATCCCCAGAGAGAAAGAAAAATTCTCCTTCGAAAAAAAGAGATTAATTATCTTTTGGGGAAAACCCAAGAAAAAGGCTTGACTTTAATACCTTTAAGGCTTTATAATAAAAAAGGGTGGCTAAAGTTAGAAATTGGATTGGCAAAAGGAAGGAAAAAAGTAGAAAAAAAAGAATTATTAAAAAAGAGGGCGATTGAAAAGGAAATTGAAAGGACGTTAAAAGAAAAAAGATAAAAGGGAGCGTTTAAGGATTCGACGAAAATTTGACTAAAAAGCGCTTGCAAGCCGTACGGGACCGCGTTAAGGCCCGGCAAACAAAAGTGCCAACAGAACATTTCAACCTGCATTAGCTGTTGCTTAAGACAGCGTCTCTTCAAAAACGCCTGCCTCTTTTTGAAGGGATAAAAATTGCGGGCTTTGGTATTTTTCATCGAATCGGAAAAATACCGAGAAAAAAAGATTCTCGGGGAAAAAAATTTTGTCAGGTTTTTATTTTTTTTCCCTAAAAAAGAAAATCTGACTAAGCTTGCTAAAGGTCTTTTTAGAAAAATTTTCGGACGAGGGTTCAAGCCCCTCCGCTTCCACTTTTAAAAAAGTTGAAAAAATCTTATTTAATCAACAATCAAATCAGGAACGAAAAAGTCAGGGTTATCGATGGGCAAGGAACGAATTTGGGAATTATGGAGACAAAAGAGGCCTTGAAATTGGCTGAAAGCAAGGGAAAAGATTTGATTTTAATCACAGAGAAAGGAGAGGTTCCGGTCTGTAAAATAGAAGATTTTGGAAAATTTCTTTATCAAATAAAAAAGAAAGAAAAAGAAGCCAAAAAGAAAACAAAAAAAGGAGAGTTGAAAATTTTAAGATTATCGCTTAATATATCAGATCACGATTTAGAAACAAAGGTCAATCAAGGAGAAAAATTTTTAAGAAAAGAATTTGTTTTAAGAATAGAGATGCGCTTGAAAGGAAGGGGGAAAATTTTCAAAAACATTGCCAAGGAAAAAATCGATAAATTTTTAAAGATGGTGTCAGAAAGGTTAGAAATCATAATCGAAGAAAACATAAAAGAGGAGCCCTTTGGTTTCTCTCTTTTAATCAGAAAAAAATGAAAAAAACAAAAATCAGAAAATCAATCTTTAAAAGGTTCAAAATCACAAAAACAGGAAAGGTCTTAAGAAGAAAAACGGGTCAGGACCATTATCGCTCAAAAAAGAGCGGAAAAGAAATCAGGGAAAGAAGAAAATTAGTACCCCTATCAAAAGAAGAGGTAAAAATTATTAAAAGGTTTTTGTATTATTCTGGTAAAAGAAAATGACAAGAGTTAAAAGAGGCAAAATTGCTCAAAAGAGAAGAAAAAAAATTTTAAAACTGGCAAAGGGCTACAAATGGAAGAGAAAATCAAAGTACAGGATAGCCAAACAAGCAATCATCAAGGCCCATCTTTATGCTTTTCGGGATCGAAAAGTGAGAAAAAGAGAAAAAAGAAAATTATGGCAGATCCAAATTAACGCAGCCTTAAGAGAAAAAGGGTTAAAATACAGCACTTTTATGAATCGCCTTAAAGAAAAAAAGATTAAGTTAAACAGAAAAATGTTAGCCACTTTGGCAAAAGAATATCCAGCAATCTTTGAGAAAATCATTGAGATTGCTAATCAAAAATAGTTTTATTTTAAATATCTTTCTCTTAAAAAATCGTTTGCCTTTTTTAATAAATTTCTATAATTGGAAAAAGACAAAACTTTCATTGCTTTATCATAAGAAAACCATTTGGCATCTTCGTGTTCAAAAGAAATTTTTACTTTCTTTTCTTTGGCTCTGACCAGATAAAAAATTACTTTTTTAAAAACCCTTTCTTTGTCTCGCCAAAAAAAATAAGAGGTATCTTCTAAAAAACCATCAAAAATTTCTATTTTTTCCAAACCCGTTTCTTCTTTAATCTCTCTGATTAATGTCTCTCTATTCTCTTCCCCTTCTTCTTTCCTTCCTTTGGCAAAACCCCAATAAACTCTTTTTCTTTTTAAAGAAGGATATTTTAAAAGGAGATAAAAAATTTCTCCTTTTTTTGTCAAATAAAAAATAATCCCGCCGACAGAAGTTTCCTTTTTCATTTTTTTAAAAAATCGATCATCTGTTCCAAGGGCCAAGTGTTAATAATATCTTCTTTTTCGGCAAAACCGCGACGGGCTTGATAAACTCCGTATTCCATAAATCGCATTTGATCGATTTGATGACTATCGCTGTTAATGACCATTTTGACGCCCCCTTTCTTGGCTCTCCTGATATTTTCCGCGCTTAAATCCAACCTTTCGGGCCAAGAATTAATCTCTAAAACAACCCCAAACTCTTTGGCAGCTCTCAAAACCTTATCAAAATCAATTTGATATTCATCCCTCTTTTTCAAAATACGACCCGTCGGATGGGAAATGATGTTGAGGTACGGATTTTTCATTGCCCGAATGATTCTCTCTGTCATCTTTTCTTTTGTCATTTTAAAACTTGAATGAATGCCAGCGATGACAACGTCTAATTCTTTCAAGGCGTTGTCTGAAATATCTAAACGACCGTCGCTTAAAATATTGGCCTCGCAAGCTTTCAAAATTTTAAATCCTTTATTTTTAAATTTTAAATTCAATTTATCGATAAAAGCATTCCTTCTTCTCAATGTTCTTTCATCTAAACCATGTTCAATTTTTAAAAATTTTGTATGATCTGAAATACCAACAAAGGAATATCCCATTTCTTTAGCCCTTTGGGCAATTTCCTCGATCGAATTTTCGCCGCCATCCCAATCAGAATGACAATGCAAATCTCCTTTGATATCTTTCACATCAATAATCTTTGGTAAAGAATGAGAAAGGGCCATTTCAATCTCGCCCTGATTCTCTCTCATTTCTGGCGGAATCCAATCCATACCTAATGTATGATAAATATCTTCCTCGTTTTGGCCAGCTACCATTTTTTTTCCTTTAAAAAGTCCATATTCTGAAAGTTTAAAACCCTTTTCAATGGCAATCCTTCTTAAAAAAATGTTATGTTCTTTGGATCCAGTAAAGTACTGAAGGCCAGCGCCATAACTTTTTTGGGGTAAAATCCTTAAATCAACATCGAACCCTTCTTTTGTTCTTATTGAAGAGCGCGTCGGCCCTTTGCCCCAAACCTTAATAACATCGGGTAAAGAAACGAAAAAATCCATTACTTTTTGGGGGTCAGAGGAGATAACCAAAAAATCAACATCGCCGATCGTTTCTTTTTTTCGCCTCAAGGAACCAGCTATAGAAATTTCTTTGACCTCTTTTAAACTTTTCAATTTTTCTTCGATTTCGCGAGCTAATGGCAAAATTTCGCCCAAAAGGAATCTGCCCGTTGATTTTTTCAAGAAATTAATCGCCTGTAAAATGTTTCTCTCTGTTTTTTCTCCAAAACCAAAAAGACCTCGAATTTTATGTTTTTTGGCTGCCCCTTCTAAATCCTTTAAATTTTTAACCCCTAATTTTTCGTACAATACTTTTGCTCTTTTGGGCCCCAATCCTTCAACCTTTGTCAACTCATCTAAATTAAAAGGCAATTTTTTCTTAAAATCTTCATAATATTGGATTTTTCCTGTTTTAATGTACTCTTCGATTTTTTCCGCAATGCTTTCTCCGACGCCCTTGATCTCTTTTAAGGCGCCCCTTCCTCCTTTTTCATAAATCTCTTTAATGTCTTGCGACATTGTCTCTAAAATTAAAGCCACTTTCTCGTAGGCCTGAGATTTAAATTTTTCTCCTTCTAACTCAAGAAATTCAGCGATTTGATAAAAAATTTTTGCCAGTTCTTTATTGATCATTAATCTTAAAATTTTTTAATTCTTTCTTGATTAAAAACAGAGAAAAAGCAGATAAAAAAGTTAAAAAACTAACGATCAAAAAAATAAAAGAGATGCCAAAAAAATTAGCAATCGTTCCGCCCAAAGCCGCGGAAAAACCCAAGGTGAGCCCGATGAGAGTACTATCCAGGCTCCAAGAAAAAGATTCCCAACCACGGTTCAAATATCGCGAGAAAAATCCTGACCAAATAGGAACAATGCTTGCCATACCCAGAGCCCGAATCATCTCCAAGAAAAAGATATGAAAAATATGAGAAGCAAAAAAATATCCCAGTGGTACGAAAGCAACCAATAAGGTTCCGAAAAATAAAACATAAAAATCGTCTTTTTCGCTTTTTGTCCGGTCGGTCAAATAAGCAATGAAGGGTTGAAAAAAAGATTTTAAAATCCAAAAAATAGCAATAGATAGACCCAAGCTGGCTAAATTGCCGCCTTTAATTTTTTGGACAACAAAAACAGCAAAAACCGGCGAGAGAAAACCCCAAGCGCTTTGAAAAAGAAAATCGAAAAAAATCAAAGAAATGATGATTTTATTGGGGAAAACCTTCATTTTTTCGAATCGAAAATTTCAACGATAATTTCCCTTTCCCTCGGCCTTTTATCAAAATCGATAAAAACAACGTTTTGCCAAGTGCCCAATGCCAAATCATTGTTTTCAACGGGCAATATCAAAAAGGTCTTTATCATTAAAGAAAGTAAATGAGAAACTGCGTTGCAATCTCCCCATCTTTTACAATGTTCATACTCTCTATCTGAAGGCAAAATTCTTTCAAAAAAATTTTTAAGGTCTTTAATCAGGCCACTCTCGTATTCCATCGTCGTTAAACCGCAAGTTGAACCTAAGGCAAAAAGAAAACAAAAACCTTGTTCTGTTTTTGATTCCTTCACCATCGTCCTCACTCTTTCGGTAATATCAATGACATCGTTAAACCCTTTCGTTTTTAAAAAAATATTTTTTTTCATTTTTAAAAATCAAAAATCGATAAAAATGATAAAGCAAATGTAATTGATTAAACAAAAGAGCTTCCTTTGTTTTTTGAAAACCGACTTCCTCCCAAATCTGAAAAATCTCTTTTTTTAAAGAAAAAGGAAGCGACTTTGTTAAAATTTCCAAAGCCATTTTTTCTCTTTTTAAATTGTCAACAAAGACGTTTTCCGAAAAAGGAGCTAAAAGAAAGAAGGGCAAATGAGAAAAAATGGCCATTTCCGTTAATCTTTCCTTTTTAATATCTTTAAAATGGGGAAATAAAGAACAAAAAATCGAGAGCATAAAAATATGGCAGCTTATCGGTTCTCCCCTTTTTTCTCTGTTCCAAATATAGTATTGTTTTTGCTTTTCTTTTCTAATTCTCATTAAAAAATCTAAAATACCCTTTAATCTTTTTTCTTTTTGAAGAGAAACTTTTTCTTTTGTTTTATAAAAATTCTTTTTGATCACAGCCAAAAAATCAAGCAAGAAAGGATCGTGAACGATTTCTTTTGTTCCTTCCAGCCAACTGGTTCCCGCTTTTTGGGGGCTAGTGCCCAAATAAAAAATCGACTGGAGCAGGGTTTCCAAACGATCGACCTGTTTGACAAAAGGAAATTTTCCCCTGGCAAAAGCAAGCCAAAAAGAAAAAACTTCTGTTTTAGGGGAAGGGGGCAAAAACGAAATTAATTTTAAAAGAGATTCTTTTTCTTTTTTAAATTTTAAAAAAGCTCTTCTTTTTTTCTCTTTTAAAGAAAGGCAGATGCCTTTCAACAAAATTTTTCTGTCTTCTTTCTTTTTAATATCAAGACCATCCCAATAAAAAAACGGGGTTTGATCCCCGGCATAAACTTCTCCCAAATCATGAAAGAGGCTAGCTTTCAACAAATTTCCAGAAAAAATATTTTTTTCTTTTGCCAAAAGCCAAACGCTTAACATCGTGAAAAAAATATGATCAGCGACCGTCTCTGGATTTTTGACGCCCATTAAAACCAAACCCTTTTGGGGCATTTCTTTCAGTTTTTCTACTGCTTTTAAAAAAGAAAAAATTTTTTCCATTTTACAAAATCCGGAAAATCTCTTCTAAGATAAATGATAGCGAATTTTTTTAATTTTGTAAAATATCTTAAAAGAAGGGGTTGAAATTTCAATGATATCGCCCACTTTTTTACCGATTAAACTCTTCCCCAAAGGAGAATCAACAGAAATCTTTCCTTCATCGGGATCAGCCTCAAGGCTTTCGACAACCATAAACTCGTTTTCCCTTCCACTTTCTTCTTCGAGGGTTACGAGAGCGCCTATTTGAACAATATCCTTCCAAGCCGGAGGCACAGAATCTAAAATCCTTGCGTTGTTTAAAATCGTTTCCAATTCTGCCATTCTTGTCTCTAAAAATTCTACATCGTCTTTAAAAGCCAAAAACTCAGCGTTGACATCGTCTGACTCAAAAACAAGCGGAACCTCTTCTCCTTTTATCTTTGCTCTCAATAATTTCTTTAACGCCTCGTATTCCTTTTTTAATTTTTCGTATCCCCTTTTTGTCAGAAAAAATTTTTTTTCCATTTTTTTAAAAAAAGCCCTTCTTTACGGGGGAAGGGCTTTTTTATTTTTTTTATTTTTTTTATTTTTACCCTTCCCTACCCATTTTCTTTAACAACCAAAAACATAATTGTTCTTTCGACAATATAATTTAACCTTTTTGAAATCAATTTTTCAATTTTTTTTCCCTTCATTTTTTGATTATATTATTTTACTCTTTGTTTTTCTTCTGTCAAGGGTCAAGGATTTATGATAAAATAAAAAATGATAAAAATCGATGGCGCTCTCTTAGAGGGCGGCGGGCAAATTTTAAGAACGAGCTTAATCCTTTCTCAAATCAAGAAAATTCCCTGTCAAATTTTTAATATCAGAAAGAATCGACCAAAACCGGGTCTCCAAACACAACATTTAACTTTTATCAATTTAATCAAAGAGATTTTTGACTCCAAAATTGAGGGTAATTATCTGGGTTCTCAAGAAATCACATTTTGGCCCGGCAAAGAAAAGAAAAATAAAGTGAAAATTGAAATTAAAACCGCTGCCTCTTTAACCTTGCTGCTCCAAGCCATTTTGCCAGCTTTAATTCTTTCTCAAGAAAAAAAAGAGATTGAAATCAAGGGCGGGGCGACTGATACTTTTTTTAGCCCAACCTGGGATTATTTCGAAAATGTTTTTTTGGCTTTTTTAAAAAAATTAAACATTGAAATTCAATTTTCTCTTAAAAAAAGAGGTTATTATCCCGAAGGCGGAGCCGAAATTTCTTTGACAACCTTTCCTTGGAAAATAAACGAATTAAAGAAAAAAAACCTTTCTTTTTTGGAAAAAGGGAAATTTCAAAAAATCTTTCTTTCTTCCGCAGCGTCCCTTTTTTTAAAAGAGAAAAAAGTGGCAGAAAGACAAATAAGCGGAGCCAAAGAGGTTTTAAAAAAAATAAAAATTCCCCTAGAAGAAAAAATAAACTATTATCAAACAGATTGCCCGGGAAGCAGTTTTTTTATTGGCGCCGTTTTTGAAAAGACCTTGCTTGGCGCTGATAATTTGGGAAAAATCAGAAAAAGAGCGGAAGAAATTGGAAAGGAAACAGCCCTTTCTATTTTAAACGAAGAAAAAGAGGGGGGCTTTTTTGATTCTCATTTGGCAGATCAAGTTTTAATCTATCTCTTTTTAACGGGAAAAAGAATAGAGATAAAAATATCAAAACCGACAAACCATTTTGAAACTAATTTACAAATATTGCAAAAATTTTTTGAAGGAAATTTAAAAAGAGAAAACCAATTTGTTTTTTGGGATCCTCAAAACTAAAAAACGCCACGGATCTTTCCGTGGCGTAAAAACTTATCTTTCGTTTCTTCTTTTTTGCCAACAATCTTTGCAATAAACCGGTTTGTCTTCTGAAGGCTTGAAGGGTAATTCTGTAATTTCTTTTCCGCAATCGGCGCATTTCCAATTTCCTTTGAAGGTTTTTCGAAAGTCGTTTTTAGGCTCGAACTTCTTGAAGGCCATATTAAACGAATTAAAGAACGACCTTTTTTAATTAAAAGCCGCTCTCTTATGACCCCAAGGAAGTCCTTTTAAGAACGACTTTTAATACTTCATTATACCTTTTTCTTGTTAAAAAATCAAATTTTAAAGCGAGCTCCATCTGCCGCAACGATCGCCCCAACGGCCAACGATTTTATCTTGAATTTTAGCGCAAATTACCTCGCATTCGTTCGAACATCCTTTACAAACGAAAGAAGAACACTCGACCTTCATATCAGAAATATCAAAACCGCGAAATTTACTTTTTTGGGGATTTATTCTTTTGACCAATAAAGCAGCGCCCAAAGCGCCCGTCACAGTATTGTGGGGCGGAACAACAATTTTCTTTTCTAAAATTTTCTCAAAAGCCCAACGCATGCCAATGTTTTCCGAAACGCCACCCAAAAAAGCAATGGGTTCCTGAATGTTTTTCCCTTTTGCCAGAGTTGAAAGATAGTTTCTAGCCAAACCCAAGCAAAGACCAGCGACAATGTCTTCGATCAAATGGCCAATCTGCTGTTTATGGATCATATCGGATTCCGCAAAAACAGAACAACGCGAAGCAATCGGGGTCGGGCTTTTTGATTTCAGGGCAATCTCGCCAAATTTTTTAACATCGATTCCCAAACGATATGCCTGAGCATCCAAAAAAGCGCCGGTGCCCGCTGAACACAAAAGGTTCATGGCAAAATCAACAACCCTTCCCTCTTCCAAAATAATAATTTTTGAATCTTGACCGCCAATTTCAATAATGGTGCGAACATCGGGCAAAAAAGGCAAAACGCCTTGAGCATGAGCAGTGATTTCATTTTTAACAAGGTCAGCGCCCAAAATGGCGCTGGCCAAATAACGCGCCGATCCGGTAGCGCCAACGCCAGCAATGTTTTTTTCTAATTTTTTTTCCTCAAAAAACAAATTCAATTTTTTCAAACTTTCCTGCAAAGCCCTGATCGGATTGCCGCCTGTTCTCTCGTAAAGAGAGAACAAAACATTTTCTTTTTCATCAATCAAAACGAATTTGACTGTTAACGATCCCACATCAACGCCCAAATAATACCTCATAGTAAAATGATTTTACCAAATTTTTCAAAAAGAAAAAAGATTGGGAAAGCGATTTTTTAAAGTAAAAAGAATCTCCCTGAAAATAACCTTTAACCACTTTTTTATCGTTTTTAAAACAATCATTAAATCAACAAAAAAATTTCTCTCCTTGACGTATTTGATCTGAAGTTTTACCTTTGTCGGCCTGATGACTTTTTGAAAAATCTCCATAGCATTTTCTTGGGTTAATAATTCTTCTTGTCGAAAATAATTTAAAGAAGCCCAATCAGTCATTCCCGGTTTTACGGAAAAAACAATTTTCTTTTCCTCTTCTGTCATTAAGTCAGCATACACAGGAGATTCGGGCCGGGGACCAACAAGGCTCATTTCTCCTTTCAAAACATTGATTAATTGGGGAAGCTCGTCTAATTTAAACCTTCGAAGCATTGATCCGATTCTTGTCAATCTTTTATCATCTTGGGGAGTGATTAAGAGTCCTGTTTTATCAGCGCCGACGACCATTGTCCGAAACTTAATGATTTTAAATTTTTTTCCTCCTTGGCCAACCCTTTGGCCAAAATAAAAAATGGGACCCGGAGAATCGAGTTTGATTAAAATCGCAACGATTAAAAATATCGGAGAGAAAATAATCAAAGCAAAAAGAGCGAAAAAAAAATCAAAGACTCTCTTTAACATAGTTTTTAATAATTTTTCAACAACTCTCCTATTTTGAGCCGTGTTGTCGAACCGACAAAACCAGTGCCCTTTTTCAATCCCCAAGGGCTTAAAATCTCTTGCCAATATTTTTCTTGAAAACGAATGACTGCCTTTTGAGTCAGATAACCAAAATAACCAGTGACCAACCCCTCAGGATAAATCGCAGGTCCTTGGAGTTTTAAAAACTCCTGCAAACAAACAACCTCAGGTCCTCTTTGGCCCAAAGACAAATTTTTATCGATTTTTTGGCAAGAGACCTTGGGTAATGAGGGGTTAGAAGAAGTTGGAAAAAAGGAAAAATTGTTTTGCGAAGAGGAAATTGTCAAAGAAAAATTCGCTCTTTTTAAATTTTTTTCAGCCAGAGAAGTAATCAAAATTAAAAAATAATTTTCTTTGCCAAAATTAGGAAAATTAAATTGAGTTTTTTGATTGTTTTCTAAAGAAAATTTTTTTATCTGACAATTTTTATAATCCTTGCAGAGCAAATAAGTCAGGTTGAATTTTGAATCTCCAGCTTGAAACTCTACTTTTAAATCGTTTCCACCAAAGATTCTCTGCCAATTGCCAGAAAAACTGCTCAATTGATTAAAAAGACTAAAAACGGTCTCTTGATTTTGGGGCAAAAAAAGATCTGAGGGTAAAATTCTTAAATTTTTCAACTCTGCTTTTTTAAAACAGAATTTCTGGCCCTGGGAGCAATCGTTCAAAAAAAGAGCGATTAAAAAATCGTGAAAAACATCTGTTGTCCTTTCTTGATAACCTCTTTTGATAAAAAAATCGTCCAAACTTTCAACACCTGTTTTTTCTGTTTTCAAGCTTGAAGATAAAATATCAAAGCCGTAATTTTCAGTTAAATAAACGCCAAAAAGAAAAGCAATGCCGTAATTTGCCAAGGATTGATTCCAGTCGATCAAAGAAACCTGCGGAAAAGAAAGAAAATCCTTTATCCTCCCTGAAAAAGGAAAATCATATCCCAAAAAAACCGGCGCCATTTCAGCCCTTAATTCCTCTAACCAAATTTCTTCATCAGCTCCCATTATCTTCTTTTTTTGGTTAAAGCTGATTAAATGAAAAAACTCATGAGAAAGCCGTGATTTTAAAAAGTCAAAGTCAATGTTTTTTGTGTTTAAATAAACGATCTCTTTTTGATTTGAATCTGGAAATTGAAATTTAAAAAAACCGTCTTTTTCCCGAAAATAACCGCTGAATAGGGGGCTCATTTGATGGAACAAAACAAAGATTCTTTCATCTTGGTCAATGCCAGGTTTTGGTTCAGAACCAAAAAAAGAAGTCAAACGAGGATAGATAACATTGTCAAATTCCAAAGAGAGTTTTTCTAAAACGGTTTCCAAATTATTCCTTTCAGAAAAAGAAAGAGAAGCCAAAAAATCATTATCAACAAAAAAATAGGCGTTTCTTGAAGTTTTAATTAATTTAGCAGCAATCCTGTCTCTTTTTAAAAGGTCAAATTGAGAATCAACGAAAAAAATCTCGCTTTCTTTGACGCTTTGGCCCAAAACAAATAAAGGAAAAAAGAAAAGAAAAACAAAAAGAAAAGAGGTTTTTTTTAGAAAAAAATTCCTTTTTATCATTTTTAAATTTTAACAAAAAAAATAAAAAAAAACAGGGGTCTGCGGACCTCTGACCCCTGTTTGCCCCACAAGGAAAAGGCGAAAAACAAAACTTTAACCTTACGGCAGATAAACAGACCCTGTCTTGTAGCCAGTAAGATCAGCCATCCAAGTGCTCGAATTAGCAGTTGGAGAGCTAGAGCTGGTACCCCAACTTACACTTGATAAGGTCAAATAACCGTAAGCATTCAGGTAAGTTGAAGAAAGAGTGTTGGCATAAACAGTTGAATCAACTTCAACTGTTGCAGTTCTTCCTTCTGGGATGAGGTAATAACTTGTGTACTCATCCGCGCCAGTGACACTGTAGGTCGTGCTTGTTGCTGTTGTTGAAGCAGCAGAAACACTGGTTGTCGCATACTTCACGGTCACAGCGCTTGTTTTCGAAAGGTAGATATCTCCACCTTGAGCGGTAACCGTGAATTTTATCGTACCAACAGCAGCTGAACTCGCAACTTCTGAAGCAGCGGTTTTTGTAATGCTCGCGCTCACAGGCTGAATATTGGGCATTACTTGTGCCAGATAAAGGGTATAACTTGAAGCAGAACCAGATTTACTGCTACTGCCAAGAACTGTACCCTTTGAATTTTCAGCTGTGATACCAGAGGCACTAAGAGAAACACTGCTCGTAGCTATTGTTGTGGAGACGTTGCTGTAATCCAACTTGACAATAAACACTTTGTAGCTGTCTTTCGGAATGACAACACCATTGCCAGCAGCAATGTCATCAAAATCAACATCGCCATCGGAGGAGGATACGGCATCAGAATCAATGGGATCAGATTGGCCTTCGACATAGAGGTAAGCAGTTCCTGTAGTGGCAGTTGATGTTAAAGCGCTGCCAGAAACAGTTAAATTCTCAATATCTGTTACCTTTACGTCGTCATAACTGGCTCTTAATCTGAACCTTAAAACCTCAACACCATATGCTTGACCCAAAGTTCCAACACCATAGTTCCTTGGTAAGGGCGTGTTGCTGTCTGTTGAAAGCGCTAAAGCAGCGTTCGAAGCCAAGGTAGATCTCACTGATACTGAATTGGAGAAAGATAAACTTGGCCCGTATTGATCAACGCCAGCGCCATCAACGCCACGCACTCCATTTTGGCCAACTGCAATTGTCACCGTAGCAGGTAAGGTTAGATCCCTGCTAATCGAGGAGTTAACATCAACTTTAATGGTTAATGTTTTCTCCTGGCCTTCGGGGACACGAACATTCAAGCCAGAAATCTGGAGATAATAAGTACCACTAGATTTATAAACTGTGCTTGAATTTAAAGGAGTGCTGGCAACAACGCTCGAACCATCGTAAACATAAAGATTGCTAAAGTAATCGTAGACCTTCGTGCTACCAAAACTCAAAAGAATTCTTTGAACAGTAATCTCTGAGTTTTGGGCTTTGACTGTAATACCAATGACGCCTTGTCCAACATCTCCTTCATAAACAACAACACCTGAAGCCGGACTGGCGGCCTGATTAACAATAATCGTTCCCTCCCTTCCGCTCGAAGGAGTGGCAGTTGGACTGGGGCTGGGGCTTGGGCTTGGCGTCACACCGGATAAAAGAGCATTTAATTTTGCTCTGGTGAGAGAGCCAACAAAACCCGTTCCCTGTGTCAGCCCAAGGGGAGCCAAAACTTCAGAAGCGTATTTTTCCTGGAATTTAACAACTGCTGCCTTGGTTAAAGAACCAAAGTAGGTTGTTTCATTTCCGGAAGAACCGACTCCTGAACTAGCGACTTGAGTGTCAGCGCTTTGGTTTAACAAAGCCTGTAAACACTTAACATCGCTACCTGTCATTCCTTGCTTCAGATTGCGAGTGAAGGAGACGCCAGAACAAGCAGATGGTGTTTGAGCCAAAACAAAACCCACTGCTGTCAAAGCGCTCACTAAACCCAAAGCAATCGCAATTCTTTTTGCTCTCATTATTTTAATTTTTTCTATTTTTTACGACCTTTGCAATGGCTTCAATGCCATTTTGTCTTAATGAAAAAGAAAAAAGATTAAATTTTTTTATTCTTAAAAACATTATAATTAAATTAATTATTACCTAAATATAAAATTTTTGTCAAGGCATCCAAACAATTTCCCCTTTCAAAATCCTCAATCGCTTTTTCAAAAATTTCCTTTTGTTTTTCTGTTAAGGTCCTTTCTTTTAAATCCTCTTTATATTTTTCAAAAAGAGTACAATTAAAATCTTTCATTTCCGCTGAGGGTGAATTTAAGCTTGCCTTGATGTTTTGTTGTCTGGCAACGATTTCTTTCAAGTTTTCTTTTTGAGAAATAATTTCCTTTGCGTCTATTTTCCCCTCTCGAATTAATTTGGCGCTTTCTTTTGAGGTCTTTTGATATTCTTCAAAAACAGAAGGAATCTTTTTTATTTCCTTTTTCAAAGAAACATCTTCCAATTCCTTTAACTTTTCATCAACCAGAGCCAACATCATTTCTGGTTTTTTCTCTTTTAAAAACAAATTGTTTTTCATTCCCATGATGGCGCTCTTGGCAAAATACAAACGCTCTCCGGGCACCGCATAAATTGTTTTTAAAACCAAAACAGAAAGAAAAAAGAAAAAAGTAAAAACAGGCAAGGGTCTCAGAATAAAAAGAGGAGAGAACCTTGTCCCCAAAATTTCATGTTTTAAAGAAAAAACCCAATCGCTACTGGGTTTAATTTTTCTCAATTCTCTTATTTTTTTGATTAAAATTTTTTCAGTTTCCATATTTTTCCTTCTATATAAAGAAGCCGTAAATTTTCCTTTTTTATTACGCTTAAAAATGATATAATAAAAAAGCGCTTTTTAAAAAGAAATTATGGAGAAAAAAATGAGATATTTTCTTTTGTTTTTATTTTTTTTTATCTTTTTGCTTTCGTCTTTTTATCTTTTTTTAATCAGCCAAGGATACCATATTTCGCTTTCTGAAAGAAAAATTTATCAAACCGGCGGCATTTACCTTAAGGCCTGGCCCAAAGAAGCAATGGTTTTTTTAGACGGAAAATTCAAAAAAAGAACAGATATCGTTTTTGGATCTGCTTTTTTGCAAAACCTAAAACCAAAAGATTATCTTTTGGAGGTCAAAAAAGAAAATTTTTTTCCTTGGAAAAAAAGAGTTGGGGTTTGCGAAAAAACGGTTCAAGAATTCCGCGAGATTTTTTTAATCCCGGAAAAAATAAATTTTCATCTTGAAAAAGATAATGTTTTAAACATCTGGCCCTTTAACGACAAAGAAATCATTCTTCAAAAAAAGGAAGATAAAACTTTTGGGCTTTATCTTTTTAATTTTAAGGAAGAAAAAGAAAAACCCTTGCCCTTTTTTAAAAAATTAAAAAATGAAACAAAAATTGAAGACCTCTTTTTTTCAAAAAGCGAAAATAAAATTTTTTTAAAAACAATATCTGATAAAACAAAATATTTTGCTTTTGATTTGGAAAAAGATGATTTCTGGCAGGAAATTAAAAAAGAGAACTTTGAAAAAGCAAAAGAAAGAAAAGAAACGATTGAAAATAAAACATTCTCTCTCTGGCAAGGAAACTTGTTTTTAGAAGATCTTGAAGGAAAGAAAAAAATAATGGAAAATGTTAATTCTTTTTTGGTCTCTCCCAATAAAAGAAAAATTGCGGTCTTTCAAGATAACGAAATTTGGCTTCTTTTAAAAGAAGATGATTTTGAAAAAACTTTTTTAACAAGGTTTTCAAAAAAAATTAAAAACCCTTTTTGGATAAATAATAATTATCTTTTATTTTCTCTTGACGATAAAATAATTGTCTCTGAAACAGATACCAGAGATATTTTAAATTATTACGAGTGGCAAGGTTTTCCAGATCAAAAAATTATTTTTAATTTTTCAGAAAAGAATTTTTTTGTTTTATCAAAAGAAAAACTATTCCTTTCAGAAAAAATATTCGAGTATTAACTCTCCAATTTTTCCAGATTTTCAATCTTGTTTTTAAAATCCTGCCAGTTCATTTCTCCGGCTTCAGCCATATCGCAAATTTCGCGGAAACGACAATACTTGCATCTTTTATTGTAAGGATAGTCAGGAAGACGAGCGGGGATAATATCGTTTTCAACTTTTTCAAAAAGATTTTCGATTCCTTTTAAAAGTTTTTCTACCATTTCTTTGTTGTAAGGAATAACAAATTCTTTAAGTTCGGAACTATCTTTGCTTTCATAAAGTAAAATGCCTTTTTCGATTTTGAAGAAATGTAAATAAAGTTGGAGTTGACAAACGTTTTCTATCAAGGGTTCGTCTTTTATCGTCTGGAATTTTCTGCCATCAACGCTTTTAATATCCAATACATAAAGTTGGCCGTTGATATTGACAATGGCGTCGGCCCGACCAGAAATAATTTCTTCGGGCGGAATTTCAACTTCCGAGGCCTGAATCAAGCCCTTTGAAAAAAGAACCCTTCTAATTTTCTCGTGGATATAATCCCCTCTTTCGAAAATACGCAAGACATTGGGCTCCAATTCTTTTTGAGGCGCTTCTTTAAACTTAAAAAAAACAACCCTTGGACATTCTCCGGCATCGGAAATCCAAAACTTTTTCTGGCCTTTTCTTCTTAATTTGTTTTGTTCCTTGTAATAATCATCGATAATTTCTTTTAAAATCATATTATCGTTTTTGCCATTGAGGCGCTTTCCTTGCTCTTTTGAGACCGAATTTTTTCCTTTCTCGCATGCGAGGATCTCTTTTTAAAAAACCAGCTTCCTTTAATTCTTTTTTGAATTCAGGATTAAAAGCAACTAAAGCTCGGGCCAAACCCAAACGAATGGCTTCGGATTGAACGCTTTTTCCCCCGCCTTTTACTTTTGCTAAAACCAAAAATTCTTGATCTTTTTTTAAAAGTTTCAAAGGGGCAAATACTTTTTCAACCTCAACAAAAGAAGGAAAATATTTTTCTGGTTGTTTTTCATTAACGAAAAATCCTTTCTTTTTATGAAAAATTCTGACTCTGGCTACTGCTGTTTTTCTTCTGCCCACGGCCTCAATAAATTTTTCTTTTATTTCTTTTGTCTCTTTTGCCATTTTTTTATTTTTCAATCTTTAACCTTTTAATGATTTTCCTTCTCAGGCGATTTCTTCGCAACATTCCAAAGACAGCCATTCTCAAAACTTTTTCTGGGGTTTTTTCCCATAAATCCTTCAAGGCAACTTCTTTTTCGTGTCCGATGTATTTTGTGTGAAAAAAATATTTTTTCTTTTCTTTTTTCTTTCCAGTAAACCTTATTTTTTCTAAGTTTTTAACAGCGACAAAAACCCCTGGGTCTTTTTGGGGTTCATAGTCCTTTTCTTTTTTTCCCATTAAAAGGAGAGCAACCTCGCTGGCTAACCTACCGAGGGTTTTGTTTGTAGCATCGACCTCATAAAATTTTCTTTTTGTCATTTTATTTGATTAATTCAATTTGGCAAACTGAGGCACCGTCTGAAATTCGATGGCCCAATTTGATCATTCTTAAATAACCACCTTTTCTCTCTTTATAACGGGGTCCTAACTCATAAATCATTTTTGTTAGAGCGGCGCCGGAGAGATATTTTAAAAGAGTTTTTCTCTGAGATTCCTTTTCTTTTTTCGCTTTCTCAATCAAAAAGTTGAAAAGTTTCACTAATTCTTTTCCTTTCTTCTCTGTTGTTTTTATTTTCTCTTTTAAAATTAAATCCCTGACTAAAATTTTCAAAACTGCTCTTCTTAAAGCAGGTTTCCGGCTTAATTTCCTAAACTTCATGTTCTTTTCCTTTCTCGAGGATCCATTCGAAATGACCTTTTAAAATTTCGCAAGCTTGACAAAAGGCATCCCAAGGAGTAATGGTTTTATCTGTTTCGATCTCCAAAATCACTCGGTCGAAATCAGTTCTTTTTTCAACCCTGACATTTTCTACTTTCAGGGCGACTCTCTGAACCGGTGAAAAAACAGCATCGATTAAAATCGTTTCAATATCCCTTTCTTTTTTCTGTCTTTCCTCTCGAGATAAATAACCAACGCCCTTTTCAACAATGGCTTCAATTTCCAACTTTGAATTCGGGCTGGTTAAGGTCGCGATGTGGGTTTCGGGATTAACCAATTCCAGCTGGCTTGGAATCTGAAAATCTTTTCCTTTGACCTCTTTTTCTCCTTTTACTTTTAAAAAGATTTTCTGGGGATCAACGCCTTGAAGACGAAACCTTAATTTCTTTAAGTTCTGCATAATCACTAACCCGTCCTCTAAAACGCCGGGGATCGTTGAAATTTCATGAGGAATGCCTGCGATTTTGAACTCAACGATAGCCGCTCCTGGAATCGAAGAAAGCAAAACCCTTCTTAAAGAGTTTCCGATAGTATAACCATAAGCCGGATACAGGGGTTCAATAATAATCCTTTCGATGTTTTCGCCGATTTTTTCTCTTGATAATTTTTGGGGAAATGGAATGGTCATGTTTTTTTATTTTGAATAAAATTCCAAAACATATTCTAAATCACAAGGCACACTACTCTCTTTTATCGAGGGCAAAACCGTCAATCTTACAGAAAAATCATTTTCCTTCTTTAACCATTCTGGCAAAGAAGCTTTCTCGAATTTCTTTTTCATTTTCTCGATATTTTTTTTGTTTATTTTTTTTTCGTTCAAACTAACTAAATTTCCGACCTTTACTAAAAACGATGGAATGTTAACGACCCGATTTTCTACTTTAAAAAAACGATGGGAAATCAATTGCCTGGCTTCTTTTCTCGAACTGGCAAAACCAGCGCGAAAAACGATGCTTTCTAATCTCGACTCTAACAATTGAATCAATCGTTCGTCGGGGTTGTCTTTTTTTAAAACCTTCTTGACCAAATTTTTTAATTCTTTTTCTTTTAAATTATACCAATTTTTGAATTTTTGTTTTTCTTTCAATATCTTGCCAAACTCTGATAAACCCACCCTTCTCCTCTTGGCTAATCCATAACCCGGTGGATAGGGTTTTCTCAAAAAAATACATTTCGAAGAAAAACACTTTTCTCCCTTTAACAAAAGCTTCGTTCCCAACCTTCGACAAATTTTACAAACTTTTTCTTTTGCTCTGGGCATGTTTTAAACTTTTCTCACTTTTGGCGGCCGACAACCATCGTGAGGGATGGGCGTGATGTCAGCGATCGAAACGATATTAACATCTTTGCTGGCTAGCATTCTCAGGGCAGCATCGCGACCAGGACCAACGCCCTTAACAAAAACATTAACCTTTGAAATTCCCAAAGATTTTATCGCCTGAGCAACAACTTCAGCCACTCGAGAACCGGCATAATGCGTTCCTTTTTTCGTTCCTTCAAAACCAACCTTTCCGGCTGAAGATTGATAAATGGTGTTACCCTCGAGCGTCGTTAAGTTCAAAATAGTATTATTATAGGTGGCAAAAATGTATAAATTTGCCTCCTCGACTTTTTTGATTTTTTTCGATTTCAATTCCTTTTCAACAAAAGCATCAATCTGTTTTTCTTCTTTAGTTTCTTTTGGTTGAGTTTCTTTGATTAATCTTTTTTTACCCATATTTTTATTTTTAAAAAATTATTTTGGCGCCGGACCTGGTTTTTTGCCAGAACCCACGGTTTTTCTGACATTACCCCTAACGGTTCTCGTGTTGGTTCTTGTCCTCTGACCTCTGACAGGCAATTTTTTAATATGTCTCAAACCGCGCCAAGTGCCCAATTCTTTTAACCTTTTAATAGCTAATAATTGTTCTCTCTTTAATTCACCCTCGATTTTGTAATTTTCTTCGATGATTTTCTGGATTTTGTTTAATTCCTCGCTCGTTAGCTTTTCTGTTTTTTTAAAAGGATCGATTTTTGCCTCTTTTAAAATTTTAAAAGAAAGAGATCTGCCGATTCCATAAATTTTCGTTAAACCAATCCATATTTGTTTTTTGTCCGGGATTTCAACTCCCTTTACTCTGACCATTTTTATCCTTGTCTTTGTTTATGTTTTTTTACCTTGCAAATGACGTAAAGCTTTCCCTTTCTTTTTACGATTTTACAATCCTTGCAAATTTTTTTTATCGATGAACGAACTTTCATATTTTTTTATTCGCGAATAATAATTCTTCCCTTGGTCTCATCATAAGGACTAAATTCGACAACAACACGATCGCCTGGCAAAATCCTAATTTTGTGCAATTTTAATTTTCCACCCAAATGGCAGATCGCCTCTTTTCCGTCATCCAATAAAACTCTAAATTTTAAACCAGGCAATGTCTCAACAACCTGACCTTTTTTTGTTAAAAAACCTTTTTTTGTTAAAAAATTTTTTCCCTTCAATCTTTTAAAACGATAATATTTTTAATTATAATACTTTTTTTTAATTAGTCAACCTTTAAGAAAACCTCGATTCTTCCCCGGTCAGGAAAAGAGGTCAAGAAAAAATAATTCTTTTTAACCTTAATTTCTTTGGCAGGATAATATCTATCAACAATCTCAAAAACCCTATTAATTTTTTCGTGCTCTAAAACCCTTTTTAGTTTCTCGCTGTCTAATCTTAAAAAGGTTAAACCCTTAATCTCCAGGTCTCCGCTAATTCGATCTTTTTCCAAATATTTTTCTTTTACTTTTATTTGAAAACTCAAAGAGCGATTGAGAACCATTTCGTTTTTTTCAATGTTCCTTTCGAAAATCTCTTTTGCCAAAGCCCCTGCTTCTTGAAATTTGGGAAAAAGAGCAAAAATTTTTACTCTCAAAAGATAATTAAAATTAGGAACCAAATCTCCAACTTTTGCATCTGCTTTTTCTTCCAAAATTTGATATTCAAAACCATCGTCAATAAAATAATAATCCTCGCTGATTTTTTCCTTTAAATAAGAAAGCAGGGTAGCCTCTAATTTTTTCTTCGAGGTTTCTTCTGCCTGATTTAAATCATCTTGGGTAACGCTCAAAGATTCGCCACCACCTTTCATTTTTTCAAGAGATTCTCCCCAATAGTTTAAATATCTCTCAGTACCAAAAAAGGCCGGGATTGAAAACTTTGAAGGGGGAATATTTTCCTCTTCTCCTGGATCCTTGGCAATCACTGGCACATCAACAAAAGAGGGCTTTAATTTTCCCTTTTCTAAGATTGCGGGTGGAACAACGATTTTATCCTTTGATAAAAAAACCTTACCCTCACTCGAAACAAACCTCGTTCCCTTTTTCCATTCTTCTTTTTTTGTTGAATAATTATTATAAAGGCGAATGACACCTTCGGCAAAAGTTGGAGTTTTACCGGTTGCCGGAAAATTAAAAGAAAAAACTTCTTCGAATTCAAAGAAATCCCCAAAAATAAAATTTTTATCATTAAGACCTTCTTGCCAAACAACAGTAATTGGTTCTAAAAAATTTTTCTCTTCAAGCTGAGGAATGATAATCACTTGAACTTTTGCTGTTTTCACAACAAAAAAATAGAAAGAAAAAGAGAAAAATAAAAAAAACAAAAACAGGAGTTCAAAAGAAAAAAATTTTTTCTTTTTTCCTTCCTCTTTTTTTTGAAAGAAAAATTTTTTTTCTGGCGGAATGATATCGTATATTTTTTGTGCCATTTTATTCTAAAATCGCTCGAATTCTTCGAACGTTGGCGCCAACCGCCTCTTCTTTGATAATCTTAAAATGGCCAAGTTCCAAAGTGTTTTCAACATGGGGACCGGCACAAATCTCTTTTGAAAAATCTCCTATTTTGTAAACAAAAACTTCTGGGGGATATTTTTCTTTAAAAAAAGCAAGGGCGCCTTCCTTGAGAGCTTCTTTTAATTTTTTCTTTTCTTTTTGAACAACCAACCCTTCTTTAATTTTTTGATTGACTAAATCCTCAACCTTTTTTAATTCTTCTTGGGTTAGTTTTCTAGAAAATGAAAAATCAAACCTCAATCTTTCGGGTGTAATATCAGAACCTTGCTGAGAAACGCTCTCGCCCAAAACCTTTCTTAGGGCAGCGTGCAAGAGATGGGTAGCGGTATGAAGTTTTTTAATTTTTTCAGCTTCGAAATTAAATTCTTTTTCGTCTTTCAAACCATGACCCCCGAATTTCTTTTCCATGCTTTTTCTCGAAATTTCTTGATGTTCTCTAAAACATTGATCGAATTCTTCTTTAGAAACTAAAAGGCCATTTTCCTTGGCAATCTCCTGGGTCAGTTCAAGGGGAAAACCATAATTCTGATAAAAATCAAAGACAATTTTTCCTGGAATCTTTCTTTCTGATTTTTTCTTCAAAGAATCAATTTCCCTTAAAATTAATTCCATTCCCTTTTTAAAAACGCGAGAAAATTTTTCTTCTTCCTGCTCAATGACTTTTAAAATGAATTCTTTTTTTTCTTTTAATTCGGGCCAGACATCTCCGTAATTCTCGATGATCAAGGAAATTAAAAAAGGAATCTTTTTTGTTGAGATATTCAAAAGAAAAAAATACCTCATTGCTCTTCGAAAGATACGACGCAAAACATATCCCTGGCCTAAATTCGAAGGTAAAACACCGTCAGCAATTAAAAAACTCAAGGCGCGCAAATGATCCATAATAATCCTGAATTCTCTTTTTTGATTTTGATAATCCTTTTGGGAGATCTCTTGGAGGGGCGGGGTTAAAAAATTAAAAAGGTCCGTTTCAAAAGAAGATTCCTTATTTTGTAATACTGCCACCAATCTCTCAAAGCCAATGCCCGTGTCAATGTTTGTCTGAGACAATTTTTCCAAGCTACCATCTAATTTTTGATAATATTCCATAAAAACAAGGTTCCAAATCTCAACCTCTTGGCCGTTATCTTTCAAATAATAAATCTCGGAACAAGGACCACAAGGCCCTTCTTTTCCAACCGGTCCCCAAAAATTATCCTTTTTTCCCATAGGTTTAATTCTTTCTTTAGGAATTCCATATCTTTGCCATAGCAAAAAAGCTTCTTTATCTTCAGGAACGCTTTGGTCTCCTTGAAAAAAAGTAATCGAAATTCTTTCCAAGTTTAAATTGAGCCTTTTTATTAAAAAATCTAAAGCCAATTGAATAGCGCCTTCTTTAAAATAATTGCCGTTTTTATCAACACCAATCGACCAATTGCCCAGCATCTCAAAAAAAGTATGGTGAGTATTGTCGCCCACTTCATCGATATCGTTCGTCCGAAAACATTTTTGACAAGAAGCCAAATGTCTTGTGCCAAAATCCTTTAGGGGATCTTTTTTCCCAGCCAAATAGGGGCCTAAAGGTTGCATGCCTGCTGTTGTAAATAAAACGCTGGGGTCGGGCGAAATCAAAGAAACCGAGGGAATAATTTTATGATTTTTTTCTCTAAAAAAGTTCAAAAAACTATCTCGAATTTCCTTGGAGTTCATAAATTCAAAACTTTCACCAATTGATGAATAAAAGAAACAACAACCGGTTGAGGTAAAAGTGAAAAGGACTCGCGACCTTCATCGTCTTTTATCACCCAGGGTCTTTCTTTAATGATAACTTTTTTTCCTGAAGTATCGCGTTCATAAAAATATTCGGGCGTAATCTCGTAATCATCAACGTAATTCAGGGCAATATCTTTGGGAATCGAATTTCTTAAAAAGATTTTCGGAATTCCGTGTAAGGACAAAATTCTTTCCATCATCAATTGATCGTTTTGTAACCTTTCGCGGATCGGTTCCAAACCCAGGTCATCAAACTCTTTTGGCACCATTCTTTTCTGACAAACATCACAAATCAGATAAAATTCTTTTTTTTCTTCGTCGAAACCAACTGTTTTTGTCGGCAACAATTTTAAATTTCTTGGGGTCTGGCATTGAGGACAAATCCTCCTCCATCTGATTCTCTCTTCGATTACTGATTCGGGAACATCGACCAAAACAAAAATATCAGGATCGTCTCTAAAATTAATCAAGTCGCGAAAAAACAAAGAAAAAGAAACCTGGTCTAAATTTCGCGGAAAACCATCGATAAAAAGGGTTTTTCTTCCTTCTTTTAAAATCGCTCTTTTTAAAAGGGCGAGAACCAATTCCAAAGACAAGAGTTGGCTGGGATCTCGATTCGTCAAAACCCTTAAAGCTTCCTCTAAGGGAGAAAAACCGCGATAATATTTTTCTAAAAAAATTAAAAGATCTTCTCTTTTATTAGGATCTTTCATTTCATTCTCGGCCTGCCTTACAATATCGCCAACAGAAAAATGGGACAGATAATTTGAAGGAAAAAATTGAGAAAACATTTTTGAATAAGTTCCCTTTCCTGAATTTTTCTTTCCCACTAAATAAACGATGAAGGTATTCTTTTCTAAAAAATTTTTTAATTTTTCTATTTCTTTTCCTGCTTTGGCTAAAAAATATTCCCTCTCCTCTTGGGGGTTTAAAAAATTAAATTTTTTAGAAAAATTTTCGATCTTTGTTTTGAAAATCGGAAATTCTTTCATAAGAAAATGATAACAAAAAAATTGAAGATAATCAATACAATTAATTTTCAAAAATAAAAAAGGCAGTGATATACATCACTGCCAAACTCCCTTAAAAAAGTTTTGGAGATTTATTAAAAAGAACTAATTTTTCTTTAACCTTTCCGATCTCGCTTTTCCCGCTCCTCTCTTTTTATTGCTTCATAAACCTCTTTTCTGTAAACCGTGACCTCTCGTGGTGCCTTGATACCCAGCTTAACCTCTTTCTTCTTTTTCTTGTCACCCCTTTCATTGATGCTAAGCACCATAATAATAATGCTATCTCCGATGACAATGCTTTCCTGTGGCTTTCTCGAAAGTACCAGCATCCTGCTTCTCCTTTCTTAAAAAGAACCAAAACTTACCGAAATTAGGTATAACACAAAAAGCAGTAATTGTCTATCGTTGCCCAAATTTTTGGAAAAGATTTTAAAACGAACCAAAAAATACAATAAAATTACTCATTTTTTTCTTTCTCTTTATCAGCTGCCAAGGTCTTCCTTTTTTCCCATACTTCTCTTCGATAAATTTCAACCTCCTTGGGCGCTTCTATTCCGATCTCTATCCGATCCAAACGAAAATCCAAAACTGTAACAAAAATATTATCGTTAATAACAAAACCCTCATTTTTTTTGAGTCTGAACACTAACATCTTTTCTCTCCTTTCTTAAAAAAGAACCAAAAGAACCAAAACCAAAAACTAAATTAATTATAACATTAAAATTTCCAATTTTCGAATAAATCTACGGAGGTCAACCTCCCTATACTGTGTTAAATCGCGTTTTAGAGTTATTTCAATAAAATCAAAATATTTTTTTGCGAAATCAATTTCCTCTAAAAGATCAGTTTTAAAACTAAGCATATAACCAAAGCGCATAATTTAATACTTTTGCTTTTGAAAGAGAAAAAGAGCGTTTAATCTATTTTAACTTGAGTTTCTTTTTCTTTTGTTTTCTCTGGTTTTTGGGAAAGAGGGAGTTCAACAAAACAAGTAGTTCCTTTATTTGGTCCTTCAGATTCAAGCCATAATTTACCTTGATGGGCTTCAATAATTAATCTTGACAAATAAAGACCAATACCTTTACCTAACATTGTTAAATTGCGAGAACCTTCTCCTCTTTCAAAAGGAGCAGTACCTAAAAAAGCTAATTCTTCTTTTTTAATACCAACACCTGTATCCTTGACAATGAATAGAATTGAAGGAATATTTCCTAATTTTAAAGAAATATCT
>Ga0078972_1002993_pt1 | contig 52597 bp, 40 predicted proteins | sample YelNatPaOPGAMG01_FD_67568 | JGI IMG/M metagenome (GOLD analysis project Ga0078972, IMG submission 67568) | Hot spring thermophilic microbial communities from Obsidian Pool, Yellowstone National Park, USA - OP-RAMG-01 (SPADES assembly) (version 2) | ecosystem: Environmental > Aquatic > Thermal... | reverse complement strand
CAGCAGTGGCATTCTTACCCCCATGTCGAGCAGCAAAGATGTGATAAGCAAGTAAGACGGCCCAAGATTTTCCCATATAATGCCACCGATTATGGGAGCAGGTATCGATGCAAGACCACCACAGAAACCAACGATTCCCCTCCACCTTCCCCTGATGTTGATCGGGGCCAGCTCAACCTGCAGAGGGTCTATGGCGACATAATCAACTATCGTCCTGAACCCTCCCAAGATCGATGAAACGATAAGATAAACTGGAGAAGGAGCGAAGACAAGCACTATTAAAGAGGCCCAGTACATAGGTTCAACAAAATAGATCAACTTTTTCCGCCCAATGGTGTTTGCCAAACCTCCAAAAGAAGCTGAAAATAGGGCTTGGACCACGAGGCTTGCTGTAGCCATACCCCCTAAAATGAATTGATCTGCGCCCTTGACCTCATAGGCGAACAGCTGCATGAATGGACCAACCATGCCCATAGAGAAGGAACTCGCGAGGGAGAAGGCCACATACCTCTTCAATGCAGTCCCGATCTTGAAAACCTCCCGGTAACCTTCGACGAACCCTAAGCCCTTTGGCATATTTTGTCTAACTACCTCTTTTAGATTCGCAGCTAGGAAAAGGGCGAGGACTATGCCAGCAAATAGCTTGATCCAGTACAGTGGCCTTATGCCCTCAACAGATATTCCTCCGAAGCTAGTGATCGTCAAGGCAGCCAAAGTGGGTGCCAGAAGAGATGGTGTGGCGAATGCACCATCACATATGCCCTTGCAGGCAGACCTATCCTCATCCTTTAGAGAGACATCGCAGATTGTGAGGCAACTTCCAACTGTAACTGCTATGCTCGACAGGACCATAGCCGGAATTATCATGACCCAATCCTTGGCCAATGCAAAAGACAAAGTTACGAATAGTGAAAGGCCTATGCCCACAAGGAAGATCTTCCTTAAGCTATACCTATCTTGGATCCAGCCGAATGGAATGGAGATAGCTGTTCCTGCTATGTTGGAGATACTGTTCACGAACCCGAGCTGGACAGGATCGGCGCCAAGACTACTTATGTAGATGTTGTTATAATCTGCTGTGAGACGCTCAAAGAACCTGTTTGCCATGGAGCGGATCGAAACCAACTTCCAGTTCCTACTTTGCCTCCTCCACACAGAAATCGAATTTGTTGTGTTCTTGAACATTGACTCATAACCTTTTAATTACATTGGCCATTCTTCTTTCTCATGTACTTCTCGATCGCAGATACGACATCTTTCCTAAGCTTGATAGATCTCCCGCTTGCCAAAAGAGGAAGCAAGTAGATCTTGCGCGAATCCTCTGGATCGGAGAATAAAACTATCTCGCTGGAGGAATCTACTATCCTGAATGGATATCTCCATTCGACAACGCGTATCTCGATCATATTTCCGAACTGGTCATAAATCTCCTCCTTTCTGCTCTCTTTCTCCATTATGGCGAATCCCTCTGAGGTGCAAATCTCTTTCAGCATATCTGGATCTAGGTTATCTTGGAACGTGATGCTGAAGCTCTCGAACGTCTCCCTCATGACCTCCCTAATGCCAAGAGGCAACTCGCCAATATATTTCGCCTTCAAGCGGGGGGCATTAAGGAGAGTGTGCAGGATCTCTAGCAATTGCATGCCCGATCGATGGGCAGTCTATCTGGAAAACGTAATAAATGCTGTCCTTAACCTTGGTGCTCGAAGAGGTGGAGGGTGTGAAGCAGGTTGGTGTTGGAATAATTGGATCGCAATTCGAGGCGACCATCCACGCCGAATCCTTCAAGAGCGTTCCAAATGCCAAGGTCGTTGCAGCTGCATCCCCGACCGAGGCGCACGTGAAAGAATTTACCAAGAAATATGGTATACCGAAGTACTACACTAACTATAAGGACATGCTCAAGCTGGATGAGGTAGAGCTTGTAACTCTGGCACTGCCGAACTACCTTCATGCGCAGGCGACGATAGATGCCGCCGAGGCTGGAAAGCACGTTGTCTGTGAGAAACCACTGTGCATGAACCTGAAGGAAGCAGATGCGATGATCGATGCATGTAAAAGGAACGGTGTTAAGCTGATGTATGCCGAGGAGCTGTGCTTCGCCCCGAAGTATGTGAGGGCAAAGCAGCTTGCTGACGAGGGGGCCCTTGGCAAGGTTTACCTCGTAAAGCAGTGCGAGAAGCACTTCGGCCCACACTCAGACTGGTTCTGGGACGTAAACCGGTCAGGTGGTGGGGTCCTTTTTGACATGGGCTGCCATGCTTTCGAGTTCATGCGTTGGTTCTATGACAAGGCCCCTGTCGAGAGCGTTTATGCCGATATGGATACACATGTGCACGAAGCACTAACAAAGGGCGAGGACGACAGCATTGCGATAGTCAGATTCCAAGGCAAGAGGAAGGGTTTGGCCGAGGACAGCTGGGCCAAGAGGGGAGGTATGGATGACCGAATCGAGATTTTTGGTTCAGAAGGAGTTGTATACGCTTACCTCCACATGGGCATAGCGCTTATAACATACAGTGAGAAGGGATACGGATATGCTGTCGAGAAGGCTCCTTCAACAAAGGGATGGACATTCACGATATACGAGGAGCTCTGGAATTACGGATTTCCGCAAGAGATGCAGCACTTCGTAAATTGCGTTCAGAAGGACGAGAAACCGATCGAAACCGGTGAAGATGGAAAGGCAACACTTGAGATATTGTTGGCAGCGTACGAATCCGCGAGGGCTGGGAGGAAAGTTCAGTTGCCATTCAGACCCTCGGTTCAAAAGCCTATCGATCTCTGGTTGAAGTAGGCAGGACCGAGGCGATTCTCTTCTGGTACCAAGGAATCAAAGGCAAAGCGTTGACGTTCTTCTTTTGAATAGAGAAGGTTTGCCGGAAACGAATAATCCTATATAGTTGCCCAGAAGGTTTGCCGCTAGGAGATAACAGTTGAACAAGGTTCGATTTGGAATCGTTGGCGTTGGTGGAATGGGCTCCGGCCATGCAAGCACGATGAAGAACATAGAGGAAGTTCAGCTTACAGCTGTTTCTGACGTTGACAGGAAGGTATGCGACCGAGTTGCAAGCGAGTACGGCGTAAAGGGATTTACAGACTACGAAGATCTCGTCGATAGCGGTTTGGTTGACGCAATCATAGTTGCGACTCCGCACTACTTCCATCCACCAGTCAGCATCTATGCGATGAAGAGGAAAATCCATGTTCTATCGGAAAAGCCGATCGCAGTCACAGTAAAGGAGGCGGATGAGATGGTGGCTGCGGCGAAGGCAAACAAGGTAAAATTCGCCGTAATGTACCAAACCAGGAGCACACCAGAATATCAGGCAGCAAGAAAGCTCGTTAACGAAGGAAGGCTAGGGACGATATACAGGACGATGTGTGTTGACTCCGGCTTCAGAAGCCAGGCCTACTATGATTCGGCAGCTTGGAGGGGGACCTGGAAGGGAGAGGGTGGCGGCGTTCTGATAAATCAAGCTCCACACAAAATAGATGTTTTCATGTCGTTGGGAGGGTTACCGAGCAAGGTTCTGGCATGGACGAACACGCGACGACACAAGATCGAGGTGGAGGACGAGGCTTCTGCGCTTCTCAGCTACAAGAACGGGGCGATAGGTTATTACCATACAAGCACGACGGAGTATCCAAATACGGAGTACTTGGAGTTGTGCGGAGAGAAAGGAAAGCTTGTCATGTATGGGGACAAGGTGAGGTTCTGGGAATTGGAGAAGCCTCTCCAAGAATTCAGCGATACAACTCCCCAGATGTGGGACCAGCCAAATGCACAAGAGGTGGAAGTCAAGCTCGAGAAGAGGGAGAGCGGTCATGGGGCCATAATACGAAATCTAGCGCGCTCAATCCTTTATGACGAACCTTTGCTTTCGCCTGGAGAGGAAGGATTGATGAGCGTAGAGTTTATCAACGCTACCATTATGTCAGGGAAGTTGGGCAAGCCAGTCAAGATACCAGTTGACAGAAAAGCCTACACAGCCCTCATTGGGAAGCTTAAAAGAACATCAAAACCAAAACGTGTCAAAGAGGTTAAGCGCATAACCGATCCAAGGATTGGTAAAGTATAGGACTTGGCGCACCGCTGTCATCTTTTCTAGTGCATTTGCGGCAATGCTGTGCACAAAGCTGGAGATAAAGCCAAAGATTGCAAGACTTTAAGCGATCTGGATAAAGGTTGAGAAATATGCAGAGAAGGAGGCTCGGTAGAACTGGACAGATGAGCAGCATAGTGGCTTTTGGAGGCGCAGCTTTGGCCAGGGTATCGCAAGAGCAGGCGGATGCCGCTGTCAGCTTGGCCCTGAAATGTGGCGTTAACCACTTCGATGTTGCGCCCTCTTACGGAGAGGCTGAGTTGAGGCTTGCTCCATGGATGCGGAAGCATAGGAGTGAGGTTTTCCTGGCATGCAAGACGCAGAAAAGGAATAAGAAGGAAGCTTCTGAGGAACTACATCGATCATTGAAGCGCCTTGGCGTTGACCGTTTCGACCTTTACCAGCTACATGCTCTTGACGACATAAGGGAATTGGATGTCGTCTTCTCACCAAATGGAGCGATGGAAGCTATTTTGGAAGCTCAAGACGCGGGATTGGTTCGCTTTATCGGAATAACGGGCCACAGGCCCCCAACGCAGATCGAGGCGCTGAAACGCTTTGATTTTGACTCGGTCATGTTCCCCTTAAACTTTGTTTTACGGAGGCATCGGAGGCCAGAGAACGACTTCGAGCCGCTCATCAAGTTGGCGATAGAAAAGGATGTTGGAAGGATTGCCATAAAAACTGTAGCGAAGCAACCGTGGAAATCGGAGAAACATGCTTATGAAACTTGGTACGAGCCTTTCGATGAGCAGGAAGCGATCGATCGAAGCCTCTGGTTTGCCCTGACCCAAGACATCACATCTGCTGTAACCCCAGGAGATGTGCGCCTTTTACCAAAGGTTTTGAATTCAGGTCAGCGCTTCAGGAAGCTGGATGAAGTGGAGCAGGAGCGCCTGATTCTTTCTGCTGAAGGCCTAGAGCCATTGTTCCCCCATTAGTTGGTTAGAGGAGATCGTGCAAAAAGCAAATTCGTACTTAGAACTGAAGCCTTTGGATTATCTTTCTCTCCGGTCCCAAAACCTCAGCAGTTATACTCACATACCTCTCGAGCTGTGAATCTCTTAGCTTCGTCTTAAGGAGTTCGTCGATCTGGAATATGCCCGCCGAGTTGTTCATGATGATTCGTATCTCTATGGGTTTATCTTTGCTGCCCTCCTTTACCTCAACCTTCTCTATGGCCAAAGCTGATACTGAGTGTATGTTCACGGAGCCAGCCTCGAAAGGAATTCTTGCCCTGCCTCGCTCCATATCCAGCGCATCACTCAGACGCACGATACCAGCTTCGACTGTTAGAGGCGTGAAGTCACTTTCATGGGCCCTTATTGCGTGAAGCGTTTCGGAAATAATCGTTGCGATATCCTGTTCATCGTACAAACCTTCAAGGAACTCTTCAAGAAAGCCGAGCGAAAGAGGTATGGAAAAGTCAGCATGGTGATATCTGTTTATAGCATGTCCTATGTCATGGAGGCAGCAGGCCAAGAACACGACGACCTCGGCATCCTCATTTTTAAGTTTGTAGTTCTTAACCACTCCTGGCTGGACTCCGTTGGAAACAAGTATGCGAAGAAGTCTCAGGGCAATGTTGGAAACTATCTTAATGTGAGTTGGCCCATGGTCGCTGTATCCCAGTCGATCGATCGCGGTAACATTGCAGCACTTTAGATAAGCTTCAAACCTCTTGTTTTTCCTTACTCTTTCTAGGACTGTGGCAAGCTTCTTGTTGCCTCGAGTTGGCAGGGTGAAATCCATGCATCAGAGAAGAATCGAAGCATATATCTAAAGATTCCGGATGTTTCGTTCCTGCCCTGATGCAGTGGTATCTCGCTGGTGCGATTGGCGAAGAGCTCCATTTACTGCCCGATCATGGAGGGTATTGTATTTGAACAAAACATAATAGGGCTGGCATTTCAATCTGGATTTCGTGGTAAGAATGGTCGATGTGAAGATAACGGTTGTGAAGAAGATAGCAAATCTCGATCTAGCAAACAAGTATGGCAAGGACGTAAAACTTCCATGCGATTTTTTTAAATTAGGGGATGAGTTCATTTTTAAGGACCTCAATATGCCCGAAGGATTCTGCAGCTGGGCCTGGGCCGATATTCAGAGGGACGTAGTGGTCCTCGCTCTTGGAGGGAACTTCAATTGGTTAAAAAATGCTGGAACTGGAATCGCATGCTGCACTGATGGTTTCAGACCAGTCGTTTTCAAGCTTGAAAGAATCGAAGGTCGAAGTCCTGCCATCCAGCATTAGGGATGAAGAACCAAAGAAGCTGCATTCGAACAGATTTTAAGTTATGAGATGAATCCTAAGATGAAGTAACTTATAGTGGAGAAACGTCATAACAAGAGCCTTCTAAGATACCTTTTTGGAATTGAAAATAATATGTTTTGAACTTCTAAAGCTGACAGAGGAAATCGTGGCTTGGGGAGTTCTTTTCATCGTGCCCACGGCGGCATGGGTTAAAATTAGCTGAATTTCACCTCGATTATTTATTATGAACCACAAGTCTTTTAATTTGAAATGAAGAGTCAGATGACGGGTGAAATAATGGGAGGCGAAACAGGTAAAAAAGTAGGAAGAGGATTCCTTGCTTTTGCTACTCTTGGAATAAGTGAAGCTATCATGACAGGAATGAATGCAACTGATGCGATCGGTTCGGCTGGAGATTTGATGGAGCAGCTAGGAGCAGCGGTAGGGGTAATTGCAACAACGACACAGAAAGTTGGCGAGCAACTTACATACCTTCTGGAAGATATTGACGAAATGATCGAGAACAAGAAAACAGGCGAGCCTGGAGAAATTAAAAAGATGCTTGCCACCGTGGAGGAAACAGTGGAGGATTTTGACGACCTATTTGTCATAGAAAGGCTAACTCCCCGAAGTGAATCCGAGCTTTGGGCTTCGGAGCTGAACAGACTTAAGGAGTTGCGAGATGAAAGGATCCGCCAGGATCAAAGGCGACAAGAGCTAACGGCGGAGAGGGACAGAATAGCAAACATACTGAAGTCTAAGGAGCTGAGTGGAGGATGGATTGGTGCCCTGATTCCAGCGTTGGATGAAGTTATGGGAAACCTTTACGAAGCAAGAATCGATCAACTTAGCTTTGTTTCGGTCCAAGATGTTGATACGTGCTTATCGATATTCTCCCTTTCCAGATATCCTGATATGGATGAAATTAGAGATCTATGCAATCAACTACGCAATATCATAGTACAGCTGATTAATGTTTGGAGATTCATAGCGGAGATAGACAAAGAGATTAATCACATAATCTTCAACGAACCAGGGCTTATCCCGATCACGATGTACAACGTCAACGAGGTTATTGAAAGATTTAACACATTGGAGCAACCAAGGATAGAGGATATCCTAGACTCAGTAGATGACAACCTTGAAAAGTCAAAGGAGATACTTGAACAGGTCAGTAAGCTGTTCGTGATAAAGAAGAAGATCCCAGTCCCTGTGGAAACTTTGCCCCAGATAGACAGAGCAAAACTTGAGTGGCTTGGCAAAACGGCCACTTTGATAGAAACCAGGCTCATGAAAGAGTTCGAACTTTCAGATAAGGTCGGAAAAATTGCAGGGGAGGTGCGTCCTGTTTTTGAGTTGGCGGAGGTGTCCAGCCCATGAGTTCAGATGAGAAGCCGAGAGATTATGTAGACAGGGATCCGGAAGATGCTCGCGCTCCAGAATTTAGTGCTTCATCAATCTTGCGAGAGGATTTTCTTAAGGAAGTTGTGCGCCCGAAGGTTTTGAGGATGGCAAGACAACCAGTTGCTCTTAAGGCCTTAACAGGTTTGACAGTAGCGGGTAGCAAATACTTTACTCTGCAGAATAAACACAGCTCTCAGGTGGCGAAGTTAAATCTTGATTTTAGAGAGCTGGCTAAGACAAAGCTTGCAATCAACAAGCTCATGTTCAAGGAGGTTGAGGAACCCGGAGTGATTCCGAGGACACTGGCTAAGCTTGAGGAGATTACGGCAAGATTCAATACAGAAGAACAGCCAAGGATGGAGCAAATCATGGATTCCATAAACGGAAACCTTTCAGAATCTCAAGGCATATTGAACAAGACAAATACCAGCTACGGAAACTTGCTTAGCTTTGTAAACGAACACAGCCTTATAATCAAGATAGCACTAGCCATCTTCGGTGGCGGGATCGTGCTAACGGCAGTACTCATACCTATACTGCTGATTAAGATATTAATCTTCGGCTTGTGAGTGCGCTCTTCAAAAACTTAGGAGGTTGTTGAGGTGTAGCGACTTTGAACGAAAAGTTCATGGACGATCTGGTAAAGGCTTTGAAAAATCAGTACAAATGGTGTAGAACATATCGGAAGGAGTGCGATAAACAAGGGTATTCACTTAAGGAAATCGTCAGACTGGTTGAAAACAAAGAGCTGATCAGCCTGCCATCGATCGGTTCGAACAACTGGAAAAGGACAAGGGGGTCCTTCAAAGACCTCGCTAATCCGAATGTCCATGGCAAGTGGCTAATCTCTAGCTCAACGAGTGGAGACCCAAGTTACCGGTGGTGCACCGAGGGCGATATACGTCAAACGCTCAACTCATATATAACAGCTTTCAAGAAGATGCCCTTCTCTAATCTCGGACTCATCTTTTCTATGCCGTTGCATTTCTTGGAGGAGGCATCGAGAAAATTCAAGATCGATGAAAGCGAGACAGAAATGTACGCGCTTTACGCATTCCGAGCAGCTATGAAAAGTTTCGAAGAGGCTGAGTTTTTATATGACCTTGCAGAGCGCAAAGTGACAAAAGGCAGAAGCGAAAGTGGAGAAGACTTTCGTACACAATTCCAATTTAAAAACAGGTTGTTCATCGAAAAGCTGAATTATGCCGAAAAAAGCGGCTCTTCGGTTGTGCTTGGCCCCTCGATTCTATTTCTCAATCCAATCATCGCCCAATATTCAAATAGCCATAAGTATAACTTCGGAAAGAGGATCTGTGTATCGACTGGAGCTGGTGGATGGGACGGAAAGAAGGGGCTTACTCGGGGTGAGCCCATATCCAAACCAGCCTACGTTAAAGCTTTGGTAGATTGGTTGGGCATATCTGATCCTGAAAAACAGATCATAGACACCTACGGTTCGACTGAGAATGGAAAAGCGCAATCTGGTTTCTACAGCAACCGATGGCGAGATTTTGTTTTCGATGTGGGCGAAGACACAAAGATGTTCATCGTTGATCCGATCAGCAAGGAGCCCCTTGGCATGGGGGAAAGGGGCGTCCCAATATTTATCTCACCATATGGTTTTGAGGGATCGGCGGGAGTCGTCCTGGAGCAAGAAGATGACAACATGACGGTAGTGTCGACATATGAGGATAAAACGGTGAAGCAATATACACATGTTTCAAAGATGTTCAGACCAATCGGTTTTGATAGCGAAGATAAAGAGGGATGCGCAATCGATTGGCTAGAGATGGTTTCTAAGAGATTCTCTGAACAATCCAAGTAGAAGTGTAAATCTGGATCTCTGTCCGATCACCATTTTTTTTGGGAGATACTATGTTTATTTAGAGAGGTATGCTGCTGAGCCATTCGTTAAGATAAGATTGGGAGATTCGAGGCTGACCTACAAGCGCTGTGCCTCCAATAGTTGAAGCCTTTGTCCTAAACAACAGATTTCGAAACTTCTTAAGGCAAATTGTTGAAAGCATGGAGACATTTGTACTGTTATGACAGAATGTTTATATTCAAGAGTGCCACCATTGAATGTAAATTTGAAAACGTCCATTTGCCCCACTTTAGTATGGTATGCAGTATTGAAACTTTATTCAACATTCTGGTGGGAGGTGATATGAGTGAGTAAAGATCCGGTCATGACCAAACTCGATTCTATTGAGCATAAGCTAGATGTTCTGATCTCCAAATTTGATCTATTTATCCAAGGTCAAGTTCAGAAACGTGCCGAACCTCAACCACAAATCCAGCAAGTCTCGAGAATATTCACAGATCGTGCAAAGCATGTCATAGCGAGGTATCCAGGTCGATGCAAGGTTTGTGGTGAGGCGATAAATGTGGGGGAACCGATCGTCTTCGAGGCTGGAAAAGGTGCTGCGCACGAAACATGCGTCTAAACACTGAGCAATCGATATCGTTTCTATTATCAATCGATACCGTACATCTGGTCTGGTGCAAGATATCTTGGGAACCTTTCCCTCAGAGCCAACCTTGCTAAGTAACAAAGATGGCATTCATCTACGTATGATTCTTCATGGGGCAGGTTGTACCGATATATGAGGCCTGCTGGTCCCTCCTCCAGGAGTGGGCCGCAGATTGGATGCGAACGCGGATCGAAGTGCAAAATTAACTCTGATAGAGGCTCATCTTTCCAGTTTCCAATGGTTAGGCCCTGGCAGACGTGGACATATCCAAATGGATCGATATGAACTCTGGATTGATTCAAAAAGTTCTCATCGAGGCACTTCCGGAAACAATCCCATGGCTTTCTGGGCAGGCCCTCGATCAGTTTCTCGACAGCTCTACCGCGAAACATCACAGTACCGCCTGAAGAAGGGCTTCCCACTTGTTCAATATCTCTGGAATATTCTTTTGGATTCTCAGTCACTATGGTGCTCACCTTAATGCCCAACTCCCTTGCTGCCGCGACCGCATTTTTGGGTCTCTCATCGCCCTTCGCGTAATGAAGGGTGTCATCGCTAATTGTAAGATCGACAATCCCAGTTTCTGAGATCGGAGTGAGCCATTCCATCGCATCCTCGATCGTAGTGGCCCAGTAGCCGTTCGTGACTATTCCGGTCTTGAAGCCCATATTCGTTGCTTCCTTCAGCCCCTTAAGCATGATCGGATAGTAGAGAAATGGCTCGCCTCCCTCGAAATAAATCCATTCCACTGTGCCAAGCTTTCTCGCTTCTTTGCAAATCTCCCTGATGTCTGAAAGAACCATAACGCCCTTAGCATCATGTTTTCCCCAAACAAAGCAATGATCGCATTCCAAGTTGCATTGGTACGTTAGGAGTAGGTGAAGGCCCGTTATCTTCATGTGTTATAATTTAGACTTTTAGAATTTATGTTTTGTCAGTCCCTAAGCTCTAACATTATTTAAAGGCATCTCCAAAGCAAGCTTTCAAAGTCTTTGTTAGAAATAGGGAATTGTCCGATAAAGAAAAAGGCATCGAATGACCCTCCAAACCAGAGCGTCATCCTATAGCAGGAGACGTAGGATTCCCTTTTCTCCAGTCATAAAAACACCCATAAGCAAAATGAACGTCATGATGGCCATAACATACAATAAAGCTGGTTGTAAGCGACCGGCTAGGAACTTCGAATCCCTATGAATCTGCCTATACTTGGGCTGGACCGCGATGACATAAAATAGGAAAGGCACGACAAAAAAGGAGATTGCCATTACGACTATAAACCAACCGAAGGGTGGCGCCGGACCGAAAAAAGGGAGACAAAAACTGGCGATGTAACGTACGCAAAAATGAACATCAACAATAGAAACATAAAAGATGAGTAAAACCATGCATAGGATTTCAGAATTACCTGCAATGATGTTCTTCCAGTTAGGTTGCTGAATAGCCAGATGACGACTAACACTAGCGATGGAGGAATGAGGCTGAATGCAACGCTCTTTTTCACCTCCATGGTTTCGGGTAAACCAGTTAAGACCCCACTTATTGTGCTCAAGATCAAAACGAGCCAGTTGAAAGCATCATCTATTGTGCTCTCAAAAGCCGATCCCCATTAGCACTTGGCCTTATTAACCTAATCATTATTAAACTTTTTTGACCTATGCTAGGACATGTCTTTCAGCCTCTCATCTAAAAGATCTGAGGAATCTCTCATTGCCAACGAATTCCCTTTCAGTCAAGGAAGACCCACTCAAGAGTTAAGAGGTCGATGAAGACCACGAGCATGGTAATAAGAAAGCCTCCAATCGTAATCCTACCAAGCTGAACAACATTAAGGTCTAGAATTACCTCGTGAAATATTAGCAAAGCAGCTCCCAAGGCCAATAATGGAAGCATAGCGATCAATTGTTTCTTCTTTCTATGTGTTATTCACATCTCTCCCTTCTTACAAGGAAAATGTTCTCCAACTCATATCTTTTTCTCGAGTTATTTAACCTACGCGATAGACTAATCTGCTCCTTTTTTAGCCTAAGAGTGAGAACGAGGCGAAAAGTGGAGCGAATATCGAAGCAACAAGCGACATGACCGTAATAATGGTATTCAAGGAAGGTCCGGTCGTGTAAACTCTACTTTTCCAAGTATACTTTCCCGACAGCGAAGTCGTACCTTAAAGAGTACTTGTTGATGATATCGCGCCCCATTACTTGGTAGAAGCCTTAGCTTTGGATGTGAGTAAGCACTTGTGACAATGCAGACCTCAACGCTTTCCTCAACAACTTCGCCTTCCTCGGACGTAAGACTTATCGTACCAGACATAGGTTTGGCTCAAATTTTTCCCCCAAGCCCTGTAAATTCTCTTCCAGCCTTCATCCTAGAAACGTCAATGCCTAGGCGCTCAACATCTCCCCATAGGATAATCGTATTGGATGCACCGGTATCCAGTAGAAGTGGCAACCTTGCCCTCTTGTTAAATTCACGGAGGAAAACCAAGGCAGCTACAAACGGAGCAGGAGGTCGATAGCCATAGTTTATGTAGCCAGGTATCCTCATAATATTGCCTCTATGGGCTCCTTGGAAAGGAACTGAATGAGTAGCTGCTCGGTTTGAAAGCCTCTAGCCTTGAGCCTATTTACAAGCGCTGACAAGTCTTCATCCGAGTCCAGTATCTTCTTGCTTTGTACCGCAACCCACTTGCCCTCGTACATCGATAGGAGCCCTTCTCGGCTTTGGAGGAACCACTCGAAATCCTTGTTGAAATCTCTCAGAGTCGTGGCGATATCCTCGGACAACGGATCTACCATTTCCTCATGACATGAAAAGCCTATAAATATATTTGAATACTTGGGTCCTTCGAACTTGTGAGAAGCTTTTTATTGCATCTTAAATACAATTTTAAAAAACAAGCTATCGAATGCAATTGGCCGCCTCCGAGGATATGCTCCTCTATCTTCTGCTCGTGAACGGCGCCAGCTTCCTCCTTATGGGATTCGACAAGATGACAGCCAAGCTTGGCTCCAGCAGGATTCCAGAAGCTTGGTTCTTCATCCTCTCCCTTGCCGGAGGGTTCCTCGGAGTTGTCGGGGGAATGTATGCCTTACCACCACAAGATAGACAAGACGAGCTTCCAGATCAAGATAGCTGTTGCAATGTTTCTAGTGCTGCCAATCGTCATTTACATGCTTCTTCGATAGACTTGATTCTCATCCCATTAATGAAAATAAGGCAAATAATGGAGCGAATATCGAAGCAACAAGCGACATGACCGTAATCATGGTATTCAAGGAAGGTCCGGCCGTGTCTTTCAAAGGATCGCCCACAGTGTCCCCCACTACCGCATTTTTGTGAGATTCTGAGCCCTTTCCTCCATAGTGCCCCTCTTCGATGAATTTTTTGGCATTGTCGAGCAATCCTCCGCCGTTAGCCATGAAGAGGGCGAAAACGAGGCCTGTGAATATTGCTCCAGCTAGGTAGCCGCCTAGAGCCTGCTTGCCGAGGACGAAGCCAACCGCCAGAGTCACGACAATGGTAAGGATGCTCGGCGGCATTAGTTCTTTGATCGCTCCCTTCGCGGCGATATCGACACACTTCGCATAGTCTGGCTTGTTCTTCCCCTCCATGATGCCAGGTATCTCCTTGAACTGCCTCCTTATCTCGCCTATCATCCTGAAAGCGTTTCTGCTAACGCCGAGCATGACCATCGCTGAGAAGACAGGGGGCATCGCTATCCCTATCAGAGCTCCGGCAAGCACATGAGGCTCCATCAGGTTGAAGGTTTTTACGTCCACGATCTCTGCGTAAGCAGCAAGAAGCGCAATCACCGTCAGACCAGCAGCACCTATCGCAAATCCCTTCGTTATGGCCTTGGCAGTGTTTCCTGCTGCGTCGAGCCTGTCAGCAACGGCTATGACCTCCTCCCCAAGCCCAGATTGCTCCGCTATGCCTTTTGCATTGTCAGATATTGGTCCGTAAGCGTCAGCGCTGACTATCATTCCCGTTATCGAGAGCATTCCGACAGCAGCTATCCCGACCCCGTAAAGCCCTGCGAACTGATAAGCGACTATCGATGCAATAGCTATACCAATCAGAGGCATGAGGATCGATAGAAATCCATAGCTTAATCCGGTGATTACATCTATGGCCGCGCCCGTTTGCGCTGCTTCAGCCGTTCTCTGTGCAGGAGACCTGTCTATTGAGGTATAGTAATCAGAGATCAGCCCGATTATGACACCAGAGATCAGACCGGCTATTGTAGCGTACCATATTCCAATGTCGACATTGTACATATAAGTGATTAGGAGCGTCATGACAGCGAAGATGATCGTCGTTGCATAAGTTCCTCTGTTCAGCGATGCTCCCGGGTTTCCCCTTTCTCCCACTCTCACAAAAAGCATTCCTATGATGGATGCTATTATTCCGGCCGCCGCAAACAGCATGGGCAGTATTGCAGCTATGTCTCCATAGAAGTGCTGCGCTGCGACCCCCAAGATCATCGCCGCTACTATCGATGCCACGTACGAGTCGAAAAGGTCGGCTCCCATTCCAGCAACATCCCCTACGTTGTCGCCCACGTTATCCGCTATGACGGCTGGATTTCGAGGATCATCCTCAGGTATCCCAACTTCCACTTTTCCAACTAAGTCGGCCGATATGTCAGCTGTTTTTGTGTATATTCCACCTCCAGCTTTTGCGAAGAGTGCAATTGATGAGGCCCCAAGGCTGAATCCAAGAACGATCTCTGGATCTCCAACTATGTAGTAGATGATGCTTATGCCAAGAAGAGCAAGCCCAACTGTCAGGAGCCCCATCACGCCTCCTGCGAAGAAAGCGATTGGGAAAGCTTTGTTGAGGCTCTCCCTTGCCGCTTGGGCTGTCCTGACATTGGCCCTGACAGCTATATCCATCCCCAAATATCCAGCCAGACCGCTGCTAACAGCACCTATGATGTATGCTACAGCCAGGAGCCCCCCTTTGAAGAAAGGCTCTGGAAGGAAGGTGAAGAGCAATATTGACATCACAGCCCCAAAGATCGCCAGAGTTTTATACTGCCTCGCAAGGAAGGCTTTCGCGCCTTCTGTTATCGCAGCTGCTATCTCGCCCATCTTCTCCGTTCCAGCATCTTGCTTCCTCACATACTGGCGAAGGGCTAGTGCTACTGCGATCGATGCCAACCCTGAGGCGGGTGCAAGTAAAATCCATTCTTCTGCCATTCTTTTTACCGCCCGTCAGCTTCTTTGCTTCACTCTTAAGTTTTTACATCGGTAGGTCCTGAGCGATATTTTTTGAATATCCATCATTCCCACTTCCATATTTTCCTGCCCATGAAGACTTCGGGCAGGACCAAGAAGCCCCAGCTCGCTACGCCTATGACATAAGCCAGATCTGGTAAGCTTAGGGGAACGAGGTGAAACATCGCAGCGGTTACGGGCATGTAGGTTATGCCGAGCGTGCTTGTGATCGATATGATTTCAGCTATCACGAAGAACTTGTTCTTGAAGGCATCACGCCCCATCCTCCAGACGCTGCGCTTCTCGGACCTGCAGTTCCATACAACGAAAAGCTCGAACATCGTCGCCTGGACGAAAGCCGTGGTCCTTGCCTCGTTCAGGCTCAAAATCCTTGCAGCTTCGTCTATCGGCCCATTCGGCCACCCCCATGGGTGCGATGGCCAAACGTAGTACTCAAGGCAAAAGACAAGTATCGTTCCTATCGACTGTAGTATGAAAGAGGCGATTATGAATGCGCTCATTCCATGTAATATTCCCTCATCAGGTTTGCGGGGCGGGCGATTCATCACATCTTCGTCAGGCGGATCTGTTGCAAGGGCTACTGCTGGAGCCCCATCGGTCGCGAGATTTATCCACAAAAGCATCGCTGGAAGCAAGGGAAGCGGGAAAAGAATCTCTCCAGATAAGCCCGACAATCCTGCCAATATGGCGAATGTACCTATGACCAGAACCTCGTCGAAGTTGCACGCGATCAGGAAACGTGCATACTTGCGCACGTTGTCATATATTACTCTACCTTCCTCCACCGCCTTGACTATCGAGGCGAAGTTGTCGTCTGTCAAAACCATGTCGGAAGCTTCCCTCGTAACGTCCGTTCCAGTTATGCCCATTGCTACTCCAACATCTGCAGCCTTGACCGCTGGGGCATCATTAACTCCATCACCCGTCATCGCAACTATGTGCCCCTTCTTCTTCAGGGCTCTGACTATCTTGAGCTTGTGCTCAGGCGAGACCCTTGCATAGACAGAAACTTTTTCAACAATATTCTCGAACTCCTCATCACTCATCCTGTCAAGCTCCTCGCCCGTCAGGACGATGCTGCCTTCCTTCATTATACCTATCTCCTTCGCAACAGCTATTGCCGTAAGCTTGTGGTCCCCAGTTATCATCACGGTCTTTATGCCTGCAAGCTCGCATTTTTTGTTAGCTTCCTTTGCCTCCTCCCTTGGTGGATCGATCATGCCCTCCAAGCCGACGAAGACCATACCACTTTCAATAGTCTCATCGAACTCTCCTGAGCTATTGGCCATTCTCTTGTAGGACATTCCAAGAACTCGCAATGCTTCGCTGGCCAGCTTCTCATTTGCCTCTAGAATCTCTTTCCTCCTGCCTTCTGTAAGCTCTTTCTCTTCCCCATCCTCAAGGAGCTTAGTGCAGCGTTCCAAGATGACCTCCGGAGCACCTTTCATGAAGGCTATCGCATCCCCTCTGTCGGTCTGGTGAACTGTAGTCATACGCTTCCTTTCAGATGTGAATGGAACCTCGCCTATCCTGGGATACTTCTTCTCGAGTTCGGAGCGCTTTAATCCCGCTTTCTCTGCTGAAACTATCAATGCTCCCTCGGTTGGATCTCCAGTGATCTGCCAAACGCCATTCTCGTTACTCAAACTTGCATTGTTGCAGAGCGCACCTATAGAAAGGAGGAGGAAAATGTTGCTGTCGTTTCCCGCGAAGATCGAACTGCCACTTTCCCGGAATTCTCCCTTCGGTTCGTAACCGACACCCGAAACCTCGATCTCCCTTCCGTTTACGAATATCTTCCTGACCGTCATCTGGCCTTTTGTCAAAGTTCCTGTTTTGTCCGAGCAAATCACTGTGACGGAACCCAAACTTTCAGCTGAGGAAAGCTTTCGGATTATGACATTTCGCCTTGCGAATTCTCGAGCACCAAGAGCCAAACCGATCGTCACTATGGCTGGCAATCCCTCTGGAACTACCGAGATAGCAAGGGATATCGCCGTCATGAAAGAGTCGATTATGGCTGATACGAAGCCTACAAATCCTCTTAGCAGTGCCTCTTCCGCATAAACTTCGAGAACGAATATGATAAGCGATAGGACAAGGACGACCTTCGCTATCTTTTTAGCAAACCTGTCCAACCTCTTTTGGAGGGGCGTTTCCTCCTCCTCAGCAGTCTGCACGATTTCGGCGATCTTTCCAAACTCCGTATTCATTCCTGTCGAAGTGACGACAGCTTTTCCCCTACCGTAGATCGTGTGGGTCCCCATGAACAGCATGTTTTTCCTCTCGCCTACCGAAGCTTCCGGCTTAACAGGCTCGGTACTTTTCGAAACCGGATTCGATTCGCCTGTCAGGACAGCCTCGTCGGCCTTCAGCTCAACGGACTCAACGATTCGGGCATCCGCTGCAATAGTGTCTCCGGATTCGATAGCCAGCAAGTCGCCTGGAACAACCTCCTTTGCAGGCACCATCATCTCCCTGCCGTCGCGGAAAACCCTAGCCTTTGGTGCTGTGAGCTTCCTAAGGGCTTCCAAGGCCTTTTCTGCTCTGTAGTTTTGTATGAAACCGGCGATGGCAACCAACAACACAATGATGCCAATTGTTATAGCATCCGCGTAAGTTTCGAGAAAGCCCTTCTGGACAGTCATCGATTCGTAGTAGCCTATTATGGCTGAAAGTGCTGTTGCGACGATCAGCAACATTATGAAGACATCTTTGAAGCCCTCGAGGAACATGCCCAATGCGGTCCTTCGTTCCTTTTCCTTCAGCTCGTTGAATCCGTATTCTTGCAGGCGCCTCTTCGCTTCTTCCGAGTCCAAGCCTTGCCTTCCGCTTTTCAGTGCCTGGAAAACATCTTCAACAGTCATGGCGTGCCAAGCAATACTCATGCTAGCCATCTCGTTCCTGGGCCGACGCTTTGGTCGATGCCCCGATCGATGCACATTGTTTTGATCAAGGCGCACCCGCCTCAAGCATTATGGTTAAAGCGTTTCGGAGCCATTCGTCCAAGTTCCTAAAAGCTGTAACACAACCTTTCCATTTTTAGTGGCGCAATTGTAAAAATGAGCTTGAAGGGGGCAAGGCAAATAAATGGTAGCTCCTATGGCGCAAAGCAAATCCTCTATACTCATGGCACAATACCCTCAGCATAGCATCGTGCAAGGAAGTCATGAAAACAAGCAGAATAAGGACGAAAGGCTTATTTGAATGATTTCGGTTTGGAGTTGAATACCTGATTCCATCTAGCATTCTAGTGTTGAAATAAAGATGAAGAGCACCGATGGAGAAAGAAAGATACCACGAACAATGTCTACTCAGCACCCTGACAATGCGAATATTCCTAAATGGTGCGATGGCGACGTAATTCGAGAGGAAACTGAAATTTACGAGGCTTACTTTGCTTACAAAGAACTAGGTTGCCAAGAGGTCATGTGGGACTCTGAGGGAAAGGATGTGGACACACGTGTCATCAGGAAGTTGCTTGATAAGCATGGAGATTACTTCAAGGATAATGTTATTGGAAGGGACATTTTCCTTACCTACAGGATTCCGAATCCCAAAGTAGAGGTTGCAGAAAGGAAGATAGTCGTTGAGACCCTCGAAAACATACCTGTAGGGCACGATGTAGCAACGGCCTTCTACAATGAAGACGTTACACCGATATTTGAAGTGATACTCCCGTTTACGACAGACAGCAGAGACCTCCTCTGGTTACACAACTACTACAAGAAGGCTGTGGTTGGGGTTCAGGACATTGAGCTAGATAATTCCGTTAAGGTTAAGGACTGGATAGGTCCATTTAAACCAAACAGCATTGAGCTTATTCCGCTAATAGAAGACATAGAGAGCTTTCTAAAGGTAGAGGACATAGTTATACCATATGTAGATGCCGTCCAACCAAAGTACATCAGGGTTTTCATTGCCAGATCGGATCCAGCCCTTAATTATGGCCTTTTGTGCGCTGTCTTGCTCTCCAAATTGGCAATTTCGAAACTGAAGTCCTTGGAGATGATTCGGAACGTGGAAGTGCACCCTATTCTAGGGGTAGGGTCCATGCCATTTAGGGGGCATTTGTCACCTGAGAACCTGGAAGGTTTTTTACTTGAAAATAGGGGCATATCGACCGTTACTATCCAGTCGGCTTTGAAATACGATTACCCTCTTGAAAAAGCGAGGGAGTGCGTGAATTTTCTTAATGAGAGGCTCCCGAATGGCGATCCGATCATCATAGATCCCTGGGAAGAAAGCAAGCTGATAAAAATTCTCTATAAGAGCAGGCGGTTATATGAGAGTGCTGTGGAGGAATTGGCTCCCCTTATAAACAGCGTTGCCTCATACATCCCCCAAAGAAGGACCAGGAAACTTCACATTGGACTTTTCGGTTACAGCAGAAACGTAGCGGGCGTCGTCCTCCCAAGGGCAATACCGTTCGCAGCATCCCTCTACTCTCTAGGAATCCCACCTGAGTTTCTAGGATGCGGTATTTTTGTCGAGTTAAAAGAGGATGAATGGGATGTCGTTCAAAAATATTACAACAACTTAAAGGAGGATCTGAACGTTGCAGGAGGATACCTTGTGTGGCAGAATATAGATATGCTCATGGACATGAATCATGAGGTGTCTAAAAGGGCAGGTATGAACCAAGAGGTGCTGAAGGAAAACCTCAAGAAGTTTTTGGATCACCTTCGTTCGATTCAGGCAAACATGGGTATTAAAATTGGGCCGAGAAGCATTTCCCAAAAGAGGCACGCAAATTTTACCAATAATTTTCTGATGTCCTATTTGGAACATGATGATGCTGAAACCAAGGCGTCTCTCTTGGAAGCTGCCAAGCTAAGAAAATGTCTTGGATGAAAAATGAGTTAAACGTGAAGAATTTATACCTCTATGAGATTTTACCTCATCGACTGGAGTGGCTTACTTCTTTGCCTTATCGCAAAGAAGAGCCTTTGACTACAAGCCTCTAGCATGGAGTAGAAACGAAATTTGGGTAGCGCTCTGGCCTGTGGGGACTAAGCGCTTGAGTTGAGTCAACTGTCCGAAAAGGCCTAAACATCTTGGCTAGAGAGTGATGGTCTCTCTGTTGCTCTTTCTAAATGAAGAATCATCGCATACTTGAAGTTTCGTCCTAAGGATACCTTTTCCTTGCTCGAATGGTTAGAATGGTAGCGAAAGCTGCTGCTAAAAGCCCTGTGAAAGTGCTATAGGTAAAGCTCTGTATTCTTCCAACATTATCCCATAAAAACCCAACCGTGGTCATGCCCACTAAATTCGACATTCCTACTACAATGTAGAATATCCCATAAGCTGTGCCACGAAGTTCCGGTGGAGCATATTTTGGAATTAGGGCTCTTGAAACTGTTTCATACATGCCAAAGTAAAGACCGTAAATAATGATGAGCATAACAACAGCAAAGACTCCAGATGAGTAGATGAATGTTAGAGAAGTTAAAGAGAAAAGAAGGAAGGATGTTGCAAGAAGGGGCTCCTTTCCGATCTTATCAGAAAGAACTCCTGTAGGATAGCCCACTGCTGTGTGAAATATGTTGATAATCATGTACACTAGCGGTACTAAACTTGCAACAATTCCTAGCTCAGTTGAGCGAACAAGCACAAATGAGAAGTCGTAGTATCCTATGCCAAATATGGCTAGGGTCATTAAGAGAAGGATGAAGTCTCCCCTTAATACAGTAGATGCTCCCTTAAGGAGCTGTGACTTTCTTGGAGATGTCTTCACATCTACAACGAATAGCCACAAAACAATTAAGGCAATCAAAGCGGGCATGAAAGATGCTATAAAAAGACTTCTGGGTCCGATGAAGGGTAAAAGAAGCGTTGCAAGTACGGGCCCGATAATGGCGCCAAGCTGGTCAAGAGTCCTGTGGAGACCAAATGCTTTTCCTGCTACCTTCTCTTCCACAGACTGACTGAGGAGAGCATCTCGAGGAGAAGTCCTTATCCCTTTACCAGTCCTGTCCATCGCCCTAACTATAAGCGCATCTCTGGGCATTGTTGCAGTTGCAAAGAGAGGCTTAGAGAGTGTTGAAAATGTATAACCTGCGAAGACTAGAGGTTTCCTTCTTCCAATTTTGTCTGAGAAAAAGCCGCTTATCATCCTGAAGATATAGTTGAAAAACTCACCAACCCCCTCGATCAACCCAAGTAGAGCCCTTGTTGCCCCTAGATCTTGGATTATAAAAATAGGCAAGTAGCCCATAACCATCTCGGTCGATACATCTGTAAAGAAGCTTACAAGACCCATGGCGTAAACGTTTCTAATACCAGGTTTTTTAGACCCTTCTTTTCCGATCGCAAGATTTGTTCCTTCTTTTCCAGCTGCGCATTCTCTTTGAGTTTTATCAGCTGAAGCTCTATCATTGGCAGACAACTTAGCACTACTTCTATGATGCTCATCGAATATGCAGACTTTTGTAGGCTTTTTCATTTTATCTATCAGAAACGATTTCATTTTTTTCGCCTCTAGCAATCTTTCTATTTCATGTTGATCTTACTAGGTTATATATCTCCCTTAAAAATCTGTTAAATTTAAGTTGTTCCATGTCTGTCTGATCGTATTATATGGTAGCTCTGACGACATTGTATGCAACGTATGCGTAGCCTTCCTCTTCACTATCTTCTTCCCGCTCAAGGGCAAGTTATGGTCCATTTAAGCTGTTGAATGTTTCTCGACCTTATCACGTTGTAACTCTCCATTAAAGATGGTCTGATCGTTTATGAAGCTAACCTATCTTCGGCTCAGTAAGTGCTTAGATGGTAGTTTAATAAATTTCGTTTTATCTCCCTTTGTCCTTTCAGGCTCTTCTGCCAAGGGAAAAACCTTCTCCCAGTCTATCTTCACCATAGCAACTATTATGATGAAGAGAAGTATGGCAGATACTATGATGGTGTAAAATCCGCCATCGCCGAAGATTCTTTCGACGAGGCTGATGGAAAAGTATCCGCCATAAGCCAAGATGGAGCACATGAGCAACTTTCCAAAGAAACTTGGCACGAAGGCCTTGAGCAAACTGTAACGCATCATCCCTAGTGGTATGAAGATAAGGTCATCTGGAAGGGGGGTCAAGGCAAAAATAAAGATTGAAACTGCTCCGTAACGGCTGAAAACCCTTAGGAAATAGTTCATCTTCCTTCGCCTATCTTCGCCCACAATTTCCCTGCCATAATAACCCAAAAAGTATCCGAAAAATTCCCCCGTTGCTGAACCCATCGCACCAGATATGGACATGAGAAATGGGTCCAAAACACGCAAAGATCCAAAAGTGAAAATGATGAGAGTATAAGGTACTGGAATGACTACCGAAGCTGCGCCAAGTAAACTGACGAGAAAAATCCCAAAATAACCGTACTGCAGTGCGATAGCTTCCAGCCACCGGTTGAACTGTTCCAGCCATCCAGGCTGCTCGACATCTGAAAGGGAGATCAAGTACATTCTTCCATCGAGCTATCGTTTCATGTATTTATGGTTGGCACCTTAGGTCCATCGCCATATCTTTCTCCCATAGAAGACTTCGGGGAGTATCAGGAAGCCCACGAGAGATATAGGAGCGACCATAGCGTAGTCGAGCAACGTTAGTGGAGCTGTACCGAAAAGACCGAGGTATGGTATCAACAGCGTCGAAGCGACCGACACAATTTCAGCCACCAAAAGGAATTTGTTGTTGGTAAATCCTACCTTGAAGGCGTTGTGTTTCTCAGACCTGCAGTTCCAAACTATGACCAGTTCCTGCAACGTGGCTTGTACAAATGCCATCGCCCTTGCTTCCTCCAAGGGTTCCCCGAGAACATAGTAGGCGACATAAAATAGTACAGCCGTACCAAAGAACTGCGTCACGAGCGTAGCGAGTATCGAGGCAAGCCTCCCGTGGAGTATGCCTTGCTTTGGGTCCCTTGGAGGCCGCTCCATTACGTCTTCAGCTGGTGGATCCATGCTCAAGGCTACTGCCGGCCCACCATCTGTAACTAGGTTTATCCAGAGTATCATTCCTGCTGTTAGGGGAAGCTCCAAACCCAAGATGGCGAAGCTCCCTATTACAAGCAGCTCGTCGAAGTTGCAGCGAAGCAGGAAGAAAGAGAACTTGAGTATGTTGTCATATATGGTCCTACCTCCCTCTACAGCATTGACTATTGTTGCGAAATTGTCATCCGCCAAAACCATGTCAGCCGCTTCTCTCGTAACATCCGTTCCCGTTATGCCCATCGCAATTCCGATGTCCGCCTGTTTTAGTGCGGGGGCATCATTAACTCCATCACCCGTCATCGCAACTATGTGCCCCTTCTTCTTCAGGGCTCTAACTATCTTGAGCTTGTGCTCAGGCGAGACCCTTGCATAGACAGAAACTTTTTCAACAATATTCTCGAACTCCTCATCACTCATCCTGTCAAGCTCCTCGCCCGTCAGGACGATGCTACCTTCCTTCATTATACCTATCTCCTTCGCAACAGCTATTGCCGTAAGCTTGTGGTCCCCAGTTATCATCACGGTCTTTATTCCAGCTCTCTGGCACTTTTGGTTGGCTTCCTTTGCCTCCTCCCTTGGTGGATCTATCATCCCGGCCAGACCGATGAACGTTAGGCCTTCCTCGATTCTTTCTTCGCTAATGGCATATGGATCGGTGCCAGGCAGGAACTTGCATGCAATGCCCAGAACTCGGAGCGCGTTACTGGCCATCTCTTCATTCATTTGCAAGATCTCTTCCCTTTCCTTGGTGCCAAGTTCATCAGTCCTGCCGTTTCTCAGGATGTGGGTGCTTCGCTCCAAAAGGATCTCTGGAGCGCCCTTTGCATAGGCGACGAGCTTTCCCTCATCGGTCCTGTGCACGGTCGTCATGCGTTTCCTCTCGGAGGTGAATGGAACCTCTCGAACGCGTGGATATTTGAGCTCGAGCTCTTTCTTCTCCATCCCTGCCTTCGCTGCGGCGACGATCAGAGCTCCTTCGGTTGTGTCACCGATAACGCTTTTTCCATCGTAATAGGCATTGGTGCATAGCATCCCTGCCCTCAGAAGCAGGCTGAGGCCATCATTTTTATCCGGTTCAATCCGCTCGCTTCCTTGCAGGAATTCGCCTTTGGAGTCGTAACCGACACCGGTCACATCGATAACCTTGCCATCTACGAAGATCCTGCGGACTGTCATCTCCCCCTTTGTTAGGGTGCCTGTCTTGTCTGAACATATGATGGTCGTAGCTCCTAGTGTTTCGGCTGAGGAAAGTCTCCTTATGACGGCATTGCGTTTGGCAAGGTCGCGGGCCCCGAGGGCAAGCGAAACGGTTACGACTGCGGGCAAACCCTCCGGAACGGCTGAAACCGCCAGCGCAACGGAAGTCTCGAATGCTGTGATTACATTCCTCATTGCTTCTGGAGCCTCATGAATTCTTAGGACAAATATCTCATAAAGTTCAAGGGCGAATATGACAGCGCATATGACTATGACCCCTATCCCCAATTTTTTGGCAAATCGCGCGAGCTTCCTTTTCAGGGGAGTTTCCTCCTCCTCCATAGCTTGCACCATCTCGGCGATCTTTCCGAACTCGGTTTCCATACCGGTTGAGGTTATCACGGCCTTGCCTCTTCCGTAGATTACATGCGTAGCCATAAAGACGGAGTTCTTCCTGTCTGCGACAGGCGTGCTCTCATCGACTGTGCCAACTATCTTTTCAACAGGAGTTGACTCGCCAGTCAGCACAGCTTCATCTGTCTTCAAGTCCACAACCTCTAAGAGTTGGCCATCGGCCGGAACTCTGTCTCCAGACTCGAGAAGGGCGATGTCGCCCGGCACAACCTCCCTGGCTGGAATTATCTCTTCAATGCCATCACGCAGTACGCGTGCTTTAGGAGCGGTCAGCTTTCTCATCGCCTCCATCGCCCTCTCGGAACGGTACTCTTGGACGAAACCGACCACTGAGTTGAGAACTACGATCGCCGATATGGTCGCGGCATCAGTGGTCTCCCCGATGAGAAAGGAGATCGCCGTAGCCACTAAAAGCATTATGACGAAAATATCCTTGAACTGCCCAAGAAATATTTGTAATGGCGTGACCCTTTTGCGTTCCTTCAGTTCATTGAAGCCATATTCTTTAAGACGCCTCTTTGCTTCCTCATTCGTAAGTCCTTGGTGGCTCGTCTTTAGGACCTCAAGGATGGATTCGGGAGACATTGCATGCCATTTTTTCGAGGACACGAATCTAGCACCAAATTTAACGGAAGTCCGTCTTTCTTGGACGATGCTCAATTAGCGCTTTTTAGGTTTTTTGGAGAACTTCTTATAACAGACGGATGGACTTGAGTTTGCAATTCGAAAGAGCTATTAGCATACTGAAAACAAGAGAAATCTGCGGCCGCTCTAGCGTAGAGTAAGAACGCGATACCTGGTAGCGCTCTGGCCTGTGGAGCCAGTTGGCTGGGAGCCTAAGCCTAAGCGCTTTGGCCAGCAGTCCGAAGTGGATTGACCCCTCTGGGAATCCCAGGAGCGGCCCCTTTGTATTTCAGCTGGAATTTATCACGATTGGAAAAATGTACCTATTGATTTTTGCATAAAACCATACCGTTGCAGTGCAAGATTGAGCGCCTTTTATTCTATCCTGACCTCTTGACCTGTCTCTGCAGATTTCATGGCAGCGTCGAGGATCTTCTGAACGCCAAGAATTTGTTCTCCTTTTGTCAGTGGCTCCTTGTCTTTGACTATGCAGTCGATGAAGTGTTCCACCTCTGCAAGGTACCCATCGTTCTCCCTGTAGAGGAGCTTCTTGTTCACTAGATTTCCCTTCTCTTCAGAGAAGATCATCATAGATTCGAAGTCAGCACCTGCTTTGTCTCCAAGAAGGGTTGAGTAAAACTTCTCTTCCCCTATGTGGGCGGCCCAGCTCACCTCAAGGAAGACGGTCGAGCCATCCTGCATCTTTATGAAAGCGGCGGCCAAGTCCTCGACATCGAATGGGCCTCCCTCAACTGGTTTGCCCCAGTCGCCCTTCCCCTTTCCGAGGTGGCCGAACTTAGTGTACATGGAGCCGAGAACTGACTTGGGCTTGAAATTGTTCATCAGCCAAAGGGTCAGATCTAGTGCGTGGACGCCTATGTCGTAGAGGGGCCCAGCACCAGCTTCGCTCTTTGTGGTGAACCAGCTTCCCATTCCGGGTATGCCCGAACGCCTCAAACAACCGCACTTTGAATAGTAGATGTCTCCAAGCTCCCCTGCCTCGATGTGTTCCTTCAAAACTCTGCTCCTGTTCTGGAATCGGAAAGTAAGTCCGATGAGGAGCTTTTTATCAGCCTTCTTTGATGCATCGATCATTTTTTGGGCTTCTTTCGCGTTTATGGCGGTTGGCTTTTCGCAAAGCACATGCTTTCCAGCTTCGAAGGCAGCAACTGACACTATCGAGTGCAACCTATTTGGAAGACAAACGGAAACGGCATCCACTTCACCTCTTGAAAGAAGGTCACGGTAGTCCTTGTAAATCTGGCCAACTCCAAACTTCGATTTGGCTTCATTAAGGGCTACTTCGTCGATATCGCACAGTGCTACGACCTCGGCGTTTGGAACCTTCTTGTAAGATGCTATGTGGTACACTCCAATAGATCCGCATCCTATAACACCAACCCTTACCTTACCCATCACTTTACCTCCTCCAAGCGCTATACAATCCCCACAAGTTGCAGCGGTTGGGTTAAAGGGCTTTTCCTTCAAATTTAGCCAGCTTGCACCTTGCGATTTTGGACCGAATTCGGCCTGTTTTTGACCGGTTCTTTCGTGATACTAACAATTTGGTTTACTGGACCAAGGCGCGAGGTCCTGATCATAAACTTTTGAGGCCTTAGAGAGCCGATAATCTTTTCAGTTCTCATTTCATAATGAAACCAAATGCACGTGGAATGTTACGAAGAGAAGATAGTGATGCCGACATACAGGGTTCTTGGGGAGGACCCGCTTCCAAGGTTCTTCGACGGCTATTACCCATATACAGGCTTGAACCGTTTCGACGATAAGCCGGTTCCAGTCAGTTATGACACCATAGTGGTGGAAAATGAGTTTCTGAAGATGAGGGTCATACCCTCCCTTGGCGCCAGATTGTATGATCTTTTCGACAAGGTAAACGGTGCCCATGTGTTCCATTACAACGAAACTGTCAGACCAGCAATGATCGCCCTAAGGGGAGCATGGATATCGACCGGCATGGAGTTCAACAGCGTGCACAGGCCCCACCACACGGTAGATAATTTTTCGCCAGTTGATTACAAGGTGGAAAAGGACCTAGATAGCAGCATAACAGTAACCATTGGGAACCACAACCTCTTGACAGGAATTTACTGGTCTGTCGGGCTCACTCTAAGACCTGAGAGACAGTTCCTTGAAACGACCGTTAGGACATTCAATGGAGATCCATTGAGGAGCAAATACTACTTTTGGACCAATTCGTCCGAATCGGTGAGCGAAGCCAGCAGGGTTTTCATTCCAGGAAAAAGAACCCAATCTGGCACATTCCCAATCTCAGATGGAGTCGATGTCAGCTGGTATAAGAACTGCAAATTCCCCGTAGATGCGTTCATAATAGATTCAGAGGAGGACTTTTTCGGATATTACGACTATGGCACAGATCTGGGAGTCGCCCATTACGCAAACCACCACATCGTGCCTGGCAAGAAGAGGTTTACTTGGGGAACAAGCGAAGATGGACTATTCTGGGCACCGATACTTTCCGACAGGGGCATCCCATACATAGAGCTCCAATCCGGCAGGTTCAGGACCCAATCGATAGTTGAATTCATAGACCCACACTTCTCCGAGGAGTGGAAGGAGTGGTGGTATCCAATCGCGAAGATTGGAGGGATCACGTTTGCTAATAAAGAAGCTACCATTCATTTGGAAAGGAAGAAGCGACGGACTTTTGTAGGAGTCTACGTGACGGGCATATTCCCAAAGGCCAAAATAAGGATCGAGGGCAGCAAAGGATCATTTGAAGAGACCTTCGATTTATCTCCTGCAAATCCTTTTTTGAAAAATTATGAATCCGAAATAACGAAGGTCGAAGTCCTTACGAAAGATGGTGGGGAGATTGCGTCGTGGGATAGTAGAGAATATAAAACAAAGGTTGACGAAACCGTTTTCGCTGCTCCCATCGAGCTAAGCACTAGTGCAGTTGAAAGCCTTGGAAAGAACATAGAGAAACTTTTGGTTGACGCCGAATTGGAGGATAAGAGAGGCGACAGGATACTGGCTGAATTGAAGTATAGGCGCATCATAGATTTGGACGGACACAATTCGAAGGCTCTTTCCTCGTTGGCGGCAATCCATTACAGACGAGCGGAGTACGATGGAGCGATAGGGCTATTGAGGAAGGCGGTTGAGAGGAACCCAAGCTGTGAGTGGTCCCACTACTTACTTGGATTGGCTTACTTGAAAAATGGCGATTGTGATGATGCTGAGGTTGAATTTTGGAAAGCGAGAAGGACGCAGAGGTATTTCGCTCCAGCTTGTTATCACCTTGCTCTGATAAAGATGAAGAAGAAAAGGTATAGAGAATCCGAAGAGATTCTATCGGAAGGGATTGGCAAAAGCTCGAGGGATGCGAGGAGCTTGTTTTTGTACGCAGCAACACTCAGAAGGCAGGGGAAATTGGCTGAGGCATTTGATGCAGCAAGAAGGGCGCTTGAAGTGTCCCCACTTTATTACCCAGCCATCTCAGAGGCGATGATGTGCTCAAAGGGAACTGAAAAGTTTTCAGAAGCAAAGTTGGAATTCAAGAGGATCGTAGGGGGAAAGGAGCAGAAGGTTCTGGAGGTGGCAAAGGAGTACATCGGTGCTGAGCTCTATGAAGATGCAGCTGAAATTTTGATAATGGCCCTGCAGGATCAAGTCGATGCCGCGATGATACACTACTACTTGGGCTTTGTATATGAAAAAGCTGGAAAGAGTTGTGAAAGTAATATGGAATATAGCATTGCAAACACCAAGAGCCCAGACTACGTTTTTCCTCACAGGGCGGAGGAGGAGGAAATATTGAGGAGTGCGAAAAATGCTACCGGTGATCCGAGACCAAGCTACTACTTGGGGAACCTACTCTTCTCACTTGGAAGGTTCGAGGAAGCTGTCAAGGAGTGGGAGGAGGCGAAGAGGAGAGGGATGCATTACTGGGTCCTTTACAGGAATTTGGGATACGCCCACTATTTACTACATAGAGCCGGGAGGAAGGCGCTGAGGGAATATGAGGAAGCCATTAGGCTTAACCCTTTGGATCCTGGATTGTATGAGGAGTATGATGAAGTATGCTCATACCTTGGCCTGACTGGAAGGAGGATCGATGTCCTTAAGGACGCGAAGGAGAAGGTGAAAAAGGATTCGATATTGGCGAGGCTTGCATCCGCATACGTTGAGGCTGAAAGGTATGACGAGGCGCTGGAAATTCTTGAAAGAAATACCTTCACGCCAGCGGAGGGATATCACCGCTATTGGGACATATATGTTGAGGCTCTAGTGAGGAGGGGTGCTTCGAAGATGATGAATGGAAAGTTCGAGGAAGCTTTGGTGGATTTCGAAAAGTCTCTGCAGTACCCTAGTAACCTTGGAGTTGGAGCTCCATACTTTCCGAATAGGCATGAAGCTGTTCAAAGGTATTGGCTGGGAGAATGTTACAATTCACTTGGGATGAAAGGAAAGGCGTGGAAAATTTGGAATGGAGTGATAAGCCAGAAGCTCCTCACACCACTTGAAACTTACTACATGGCACTGGCCCTCGAAAAGATGGGAAGGAAGCGAGAAGCCACTAGAGTTCTTAAAGATACTATAGGCAGTGCCTCGAAAATTGAGTGCGCTATACTTGGTTTGAAGAGTAAGCTCCATCCCATTCACTTTCATTACTTGGGTTATGATCTTAAGCTTGCTAAGCAAAACTGCATCAAGATGGTAGCCTACCTTGGTTTGGGAAGGAAGAAACAAGCTGCAGTGGAGTTAGGAAGGGCGATGTCATCAACGAAGGATCTTGGTCACTGTGGATGGATCTACAAGTTCATGAAGCGAAAAAGGGCAAGGAGCTATTGCAACTCCATTGTGAAAGGACATCTGGTGTCTAAATCGATAGGGATGCGCAGTCCCAAAAATAAGCACAGATAGGCTTAAGAGAGTTTCTGCATTTCCTAAAGGCAAAGATGAGGAAAGTCGGGATTGGGGTTTTAGGTGCTGGATATGCTGGCAACGTTCACGCAGAGATCTTGAGCGGGGACCAGAGGGCAAAGATAGTTGCTGTTTGCGAATCAGATCCTGAAGCTGCTCGGCTCTTTGGTTTCAGGTACGGCGCCAAGGTTTACTCTGCATATCATGATCTTTTATCAGATCCAGAGGTCGAAGCGGTCTATATAACGACACCAAATTACCTTCACTCAGAGCAAGCGATCGCAGCTATGAATGAGGGCAAGAACGTTTTTTCAGAGAAGCCAATGGCCATCAACCTAGAGGAGGCAAGGAAAGTTCTTGAAACGGCCAGGAGATCTGGTATGAAGTATCAGATTGGGCTCAGCCGGAGATTCTGGCCCGTCTACAAGTTTGTTAAGGAACTTATCGATTTTGGAAAATTGACACCTCACTTGGCTGACATAAAGATGTCAAGAGGGGAGCTGAAGAGACCGAGCTGGGTTTCGGACCAGAAATCGTCTGGCGGATTTCTATTCGAAAGTGTTTTGCACGTTCTGGACCTTGCAAGGTGGCTGATGGGTGAGATCGAAACCATTTCTTGCAGCGCTACATCCTCTGTCTACAAGCAGCTAGATGACTTCGCAATAGTGATGAAGACAGAAAGGGGAAAGATCGTGACCGTTACTTCGTCAGCTCATGCCTCTTGGATTTTCCCATTCGAGAGAGTGGAGATATATGGCGACCACAGTTGCATCATAACGGAAGAGGCAACAAGGGTATCTTACTCAGATGGCTTAGAAAGTGAAGTTGTGGTTCATGACTTCAGTCAAGTTCCGAAAAACAGATCTTGGGGGTTTGAGGAAGAGGACAAGCTGTTCATAGACTCTATCCTTCTCGAAAGGAAGGCAGCCGTTGACGAGTTCGAAGCTTATAAGTCGATAGAGCTTGTAGAAGCTTGCTATAGGTCTGCGAGAACGGGCCAAGAGATAGAGCTCCCACTTTAGAATCGATAGAAAAATTTGCAGCAATGCATAATAGTTGTTATTCGAACCAAAAGGACATGGGCAAATGGAGGTTTCCTCCGAAAGGGCAGATGGACAGCAACAGCGGCATATACCTGCAAAACATGACATGGAAGCAGGTGGAAGACAGGCTGAAGAGGGATGATGTAATTATCGTGCCCATTGGGTCAACGGAGGCACATGGTCCTCATGCACCCCTAGGCGAAGACACATTCCTTGTCACCAGGATGGCCGAGATGGTAGCTGAAAGGACAGGATGCACTGTGGCCCAACCTGTTTGGTACGGTTCGCACCCATACCACCACATTGGCATGCCAGGCACCGTCATTGTAGATGATGATGTTTTCAAGGAGTATGTACGATCAATAATGGCTGGCCTTTGGAACGCTGGCTTCAGAAAGCAGATTCTCCTAAACGGACATGGCCAGGAGTATGTAATACCATCGGCGATACACCAGTTTGCAAAGCGATTTCAAGTTCCTGGGGTATTCGTAAACCTGAACTGGTACCACGCTATACCAGAGCAAGTTAAGGACAAGGAACATGGAGGGCCATTTGAAACTCCATTCATCCACGCTGATGAAGTAGAAACTTCCTTCAGCTTGGCACTTTTTCCAGACCTCTTGCACATGGAGGATGCTGTCGATACAAAGCCATACGGTTTCCTAGAGAAGCAGGGAGAGCATGTAGACAAGGCTGGAAACGTCTACCAGAGGCCGATCGCTTGGTACGGGCAGGTGGGCTTAGGACCTATAGAGGTTTATGCCTATCCAGAAGGGGTTGTTGGTAGGGCAACCCTAGCGAATGCTGAAAAGGCTTCGATGGGCCTAGAGAAACTTTTGGACTACATAGTCGAGCTCCATGATGCCATAATCGAGAGATTTCCACCTGGAAAGTTACCACCGCTTGAACAGGTGACGCAAAGGAGAAAGGAGGACATTGAAGAGGTTGTGCGCGGACCATTGAAAGGAGGAAGGCACATCTATACGCTAGCCTATCCGCCTTGAGAGCCTAAAATTCAGGGCTTAATGGTTATCTTAGAGTCAACCCTCTTCGATGCTTGTTTCATAGCTTCCATGAATTCTGAAAGCGCGTACCTGCCCGTTATGATCTTAGTCATATCGATCTTCCCAGAAGCGAATAACCTGATCACGCTTGGAAAGATGCCGGAACCTGAATGGCCCTGGCTTCCGAATATCTGGCCAGCTCTCACTTGGAAAGACTCAAGGTAGATGGGAGCGGAGATGTCTGCTCTTCCAATTACGGCGATCTTTCCTCCTATTGCCAAGGACTTTTGCATGTTGGGTAGAGTCTTATCTGGCGCACCGGCAGCCTCTACTTGCATATCCGCTCCATATCCACCCGTGATATCCAAAACCTTCTCATGCGGTTGGATGCCATCTCTGGTAAGCCTTTCTGAGTTGAAAGCGAAGTCCGCACCAACGATCCTTGCGATTTTAAGCCTGGCATCGGATATGTCGAAGCAGACCACTTTTTCTGCCCCAGAAGCCTTCGCAAGCGCTATAGAGGACAGGCCGATCGGCCCAGCTCCGTAGACGACGACGTTCGCGCCAGGTTTGAAACCTCCTGCCCTGATGAACAGCGCATTGTACGATACAGCAGTTGGCTCGGTCAAAGAGCCTGCCTCGTAAACCTTATCCTCGCTGCCGTACACAGACATCAGGTCATTTATCTTCCAACAGTACTTTTGGTGGACTGCGATAAGCTCAGCGAAACCTCCATCGACCGTGAAACCGGCCTCCTCTAGGTTTTGACACTGGTTCAGGTAGCCCGTCCTGCAGGGATCGCATTCGCCGCACCACCACATCTCCTCAGCTGTCACCATATCACCAGCTTTGAAGCCTGATACGCTGGATCCAACTTGGAGGACCTCCCCACTGAATTCGTGGCCGATCACGACTGGAAGTTTCGTCAGTCCAGGATAGAGCATGTAACCTTCGGCATCCTTCTCAAACATGTGGACGTCCGATCCACAAATTCCGCACGCCTTCACCTTAATGAGGAGATCCTTCGGTCCAACTTTGGGAGTATCTATTTCAGTAAGTCTCAAGTTTGGATTGAACCATATCCTGCTCCCTGAGGTTGCCCTCCGCATCTCCTCTTCCCGCTTCGAGACTGGGAATCCTTTCTTGGGTTTCCAAGTAGCTTCTAAAACAGATGCCAGCATACGGGCCACGCTTAACTGGATCGCCCGCTAATCTATAAAAGACTTGGCCAGAAGCTGAAACTGGCCCATGAAAATTTCGATGGTGGCATCGAGCAGCCTAGGATATACCTTGCCAAGGGGTTCTTTGGAGAAAGGAAGGTCGAACGCTTTGGGGCGGGCGTTTCTCGAACTTGCCAAGTTGGGATATGATGGTGTTGAACTTTCGATCGAGGAACCGCAAAGGACTGAGGTGCGTGAGATAGAGAGGGCCTCGGAAGATTGCGGGGTCGAAATACCAGCGATAGGTACAGGTTTGGTTTATGGTTACAAGGGATTGAGTTTGTCGGACATAGCTGAATCGAGGAGAAGGAAGGCCGTGGGCGACGTGCTGAAAACCATAGGAATCGCGGCCGATTTGGGCTCCATAGTCATAATAGGCCTTGTGAGGGGCAGGATCAGCTCCGATCCAAAGAGATGTGTTGAGAAATTTAAGAATAGCATGAGGGAGGTGGATCGAGCAGCAGTAGATAATGGAGTGAAACTTGCGCTTGAGCCATTGAACAGATATGAAGCTGACTTCATCAACAATGTCGAGCAAGCAATGCGCTTCATATCTTCTATCGGACTTGAGGGCACTGGAGTCCTTCTCGATACTTACCACATGAACATAGAAGAGAGGTCTTTCGAGGAAGCGGTTGAAAGATGCGGAAAAAAGCTAGTCCACGTGCATGTGGCCGATAGCAACAGGTTGGCTCCTGGCCTTGGACACATACCCTTCGCGAAGATAATAAGAACGATCGCTTCGCAAGGTTACGATAGGTATCTCTCCGCGGAGATAATGGCTTTGCCAAACCCGACCGAAGCGGCCAGAATAGCCATCAAGAACTTGCGTCTCATCTTGGACAGAAATCGAGAGTATTTGACCCGTCACAAGTAAAAAACCTTAGCCCCTTCGTTTGCGGACTCCCTTGCCAAAACGAGTGCCTTGATTATCTCGAGGGTCTCGTCCGGTTGGAAAGGCATCTCCCTGGTCTTTACCATTCTTACGTATGCCTCGAGCATCTTCGAGTAGAAAAAGTTGCTGTCCTCGACCCTCACTTCGCGCCAGCCTTTAGTACCGTAGAGGTTCATCTGGAAAAGGTAGAAGAGGTTTTTATAAACGGTCAATACGAACTTACGCCCATCCTTCAAGGTTATCACGACGATGTCCTTGTCACGCTCCCCCAGGTTCTGCACACACCTTATGCCCTGCCCTACCACGACGTAAAGTTGCTCGAGAGCATGTACGCCATAATAGATTAAGTCGCCACTACATATCGTGTTGCCTGTCATTATGTCGCCCAACTCTTCCCTTTTACTCAAGACTTCAGCAACTTCCTTCGCATACCTCAGAGCAGAACAGGACATCATTGGGGCGTGATTCGCTTTTGCAAGCTCAACGAGCTTGACCGCTTCATCTATATTTGGTGAAAGAGGTTTATCTATCATAGTGGGCATTCCAGACTTTAGAAATGGAATGGCTCTCCTTTGGTGTTTCATTGTCTCGTCATCAGCTATTATGACACCATCTACTTTTCCAATCATGTCCTCCATGTTTGTCATTACTTCTCCAATTCCACATACCTTCGAAAGCAACCTAGCTTGCTCGAGGTTCTCGTCCCACAAGTGAGTTACAATTGCACCCTCTATTCTCGCTTCGTAAATTGGGAAGTTGTGCTTTTTTGCAAGTTCCATGTCGTAACCGTTGAACATCTCTGAAAATGACCTTGCATGCCAAGATGATGCACCACCAACGATCCCTATCTTTATCATCTTCTGCTCTTCACCATTTTCTTCTTCCATCGAAAAACCAAACATCGTTGCGTATTAACGCTTTCTGAGCTACGCACAACCATCTTTGGTGAGACCTCCGATCCATTGCTTGAGATGAACCAAGAACGCTTATATCGCGGGTTTTTCCGGGAATGGCAACCAAAACAATATGAGTTTCGCAAAACCGGTGCTCAATTACATAGATTCCCTGAAACCGAAGAAAAGCTTTACGCAATCGGTCTATGCCTTTAAGAGGTTGCTAAGGTACCATAGGAAATACGTTCCTTTCATAGCTACAATAACAGTTCTTGCAGTTCTAAGATCTTACCTGTTCACGCTCGAGCCTATGTACACCTCTTTGATCATAGACAAGGTCATAGTTGCTGGTAACTACGACATTTTGGTGTACTACCTTATGGTTATTTTCCTTTCGGGAGTAGGTTTCGGTGTGACAAACTTTTTCATATCATACGTGCATGGCATGATGTCCCAATATATAGTGAGGGACATCAGATCAGAATACTATTCCTCGCTACAAAGTAAGTCATACAGTTTCTATGATTCGGTCCAAGTTGGAGATCTTGTTTCTAGAGCAACTATGGACCTGCAGATGGTCGACGGATTCTTGAGGACATGGATAGGAACTGTTTTGAACGCTGTCTTCTCCGTCGTCGCAATCTTTGTAATTATGAATTCCATAAGCACGCCAATGACGCTTGCCTCTTTGATACCGATGCCCTTCATCTTCTACTTCACGACAAAGCTTTGGGTAGAGACGATGCCACTCTTCAGAAACATGCAACTCATTCTTGGAAAATTGGGTGCCTACATCCAGCAGAACATCCTGGGGATGAAAACTGTAAGGATATTCCAGAAAGAGATGGAAGTGGTTGATGGTTTCAAGAAAATAGAACAAAGATTCGTGGACACCGCTATCTCCGCTGGAAAGATTCAGTCGATTTATATGCCATTATCGCCAGCTATACTTACGCTTGGCATAGCAGGTGTTTATGTTTACTCAGCATATTCTATAGCTGCCTTGGATTCATCTTTGACGATAGGAGACATAATATTGTTTGCAAGGTACATGATAAGGCTAACATTTCCTCTTAGAGACTTGAGCATGTTGCTTGGAACATGGATAAACGCATCAGCTGGATTGGAGAGAGTATTTGAGATAATCGATGCTCCTAGGAGCGTTTCAGATTTGCCAAACGCAAAGAATATTGCAATCAAAGAGGGCAAGCTTGAGTTTAGGAATGTGACGTTCGGTTATGCGAAGAAAAGGCCAGTTCTCAGGAACGTTAGCTTTGTGGTAATGCCTGGGGAAAAAGTAGCGATCCTTGGGGCGACAGGCTCAGGAAAGTCATCTTTAGTCTATTTGGTCCCAAGATTTTACGATGTCGACTCTGGGAGCGTATTGATAGATGGCGTTGATGTGAGAGAGTTCAAGCTTTCTTCTCTTAGAAAGCAGATAGGCATTGTTTTGCAGGATGTCTTCCTGTTCTCTGGAACGGTGAGAAGCAACATCGCTTTCGGAAAACCTGATGCCTCGATGGAAGAGATAGCCAAGATAGCCAGGATGGCGAGGATAAATGAGTTCGTAGAGTCTCTTCCGGAGGGTTACGAATCTATGGTTGGGGAAAGGGGGGCCACACTTTCAGGGGGACAGAAGCAAAGGATAACGATAGCCAGGGCGCTTTTGATGGATCCAAAGATACTGATAATGGATGACTCCCTGTCTTTCGTTGATTCGAAGACTGAGAAGGAGATTCAGTCTGCGATAGAAGAGGCTATGAAGGGGAGGACCACACTCATAATCGCCCAAAGGCTTTCGACCATAAAGAATGCTGACAAGATCTTGGTTATGGAAAATGGAACCATTATTGAGTTTGGGACGCATGAAGAGCTTATTGCGAGGAATGGAACCTACAAGAGGATCTATGAGACACAGTTTCTGGACAGACCATTGGACGAGGTTGTCATGGAGGTCAGAGGATCATAATGTCCGGCCCATGGGGAGCTTTTTCAACAAGGCAGGAGGAGGAAAGGAAAAGGACAACCCCTGACAGGGTGCTGCTGAGGAGGCTTTATGAATACTCAAAGCCTTTCAGGAGGAACTTGGCAATCGGAATTACCGCCATTATTATGAGTTCGATAACAGGGTTGGCTGCACCATATATGCATAAGGTGGCGATAGACCAGATAATCCAACCAAGAGACCTTTCAGGTTTCCTTTGGTGGTTACCCCTATTCATTCTGGTTGTGCTGAGCAACTATTTCCTCCAATATGTCCAGGTTTACCAGATGCGAATCATAGGGGAGAACGTTGTCTCCAGGATAAGAGACTCCATAATGGAAAGGCTTCAAGTGATCTCATTGAGGTACTTCTCAGAGGGAGAAGTTGGGAGAATCCTCTCAAGGCCTGTAAATGATGCCAACACCATAAGGATATTCCTCAGGATGGGATTTACAAGCATACTTTTGGATACATCCTCGATACTGGGTACATTCATAATAATGTTCACTCTCAACTATAGGCTGGCTATGCTCGCTTTGTTTATACTGCCTGTGGCCGCTATCGCTGTTTGGTTCTTCGGCAAATACTCGAGGAAGGCGTACAGAAGGGCTTTGTCAACGTTGGCCGGTTTGACAGCCAAGATGCAGGAGGACTTATCCGGCATGAAGGTCATCCAAGCATTTGTCCAAGAGGACAGCGCCAAAGAGGCTTTTGGGAAAAAGCAAGACGAAAATGTCAAGGCAAACATAAGGGCGATACTTGTGTCATCATCTTACCAGCCGATGGTAATTCTGATGAGGCTGATTGGTACATTGGTTTTGTTGTGGTATGGAACCGCTTTCGTCAAAACCGGTAGCATAACGGTGGGGACGCTTGTTGCTTTCATAGAGTACCAGTTCTCTTATTTCATGCCTCTGATGGATTTGATAGCTGTTTATGATCAGTACCAGTCAGCAATGGCAGCTACCGAGAGGCTTCTCGATCTCATAGATACCAAGGAAGAGGTTACCGATCCTGCACCCGAGGTAGCGGTGGTGTTGGAGTGATAGAGGAAGTCGTTTTCGACAAAGTAACTTTCGGGTACGATCCTACGATACCGGTATTAAGAGACGTAAGTTTCAGCCTGAAGCGGAATATGAAACTGGCAATCGTTGGGCAGACTGGAGCTGGAAAGAGCACGATCATCAACCTCCTAGCAAGGTTTTACGACCCAAATGGTGGCAGAATATTGGTCAACGGATATGACATAAGGCAAATCAAAATCTCATCTTTGAGAAAACGCATGGGCATAGTGTTGCAAGATTCGTTCCTGTTCCCGATGTCGGTGAAGGAGAACATAAGATTTGGGAAGCCTGAAGCATCGGACGAGGAGGTAGTGGAAGCTTCCAAGTCCGTGGGCGCCCACGATTTTGTGATGAAGCTCCCAGAAGACTATGATTATTTTATCCAGGAGGGAGCATCTAACATCTCCATAGGCCAGAGGCAGCTTATCAGCTTCGCCAGAACATTGCTTGTGAACCCTGAAATATTGGTCTTGGATGAGGCAACATCCTCCATAGATCCTTACACTGAGCTTGTAATACAAAGAGCTCTAAGGAAGCTGCTTCAGAACAGGATGACCATAATAATAGCTCACAGGCTTTCGACCATAAGACTTTGCGACGAGATACTGGTAATAGACAATGGCAAGATAGTGGAGAGGGGAACGCACGAAGAGCTTATGGCGAAAGGCGGATTGTATAGTTCCTTTTACAGATTGCAGTTCAGAGAAGAAGTGGGGGAATGAAGCTTGGAAAAAGTGGGGTCATGACATGTTGCAGAAAAGCGCCTTTATGGCTTGATTGAGTAAGTACATTTTTCCAAAAGCCATTGCAACATAAATAGCTTGCGAAAATCCTTCCATCCTGAAGTAAATGAAATTCAGGATAGAATTTTACTTTTACATACGCACATTCGAATTTTCAAAAAACTGCTAACTCTTGGTTCCTATTCTCCCCCAATGTGTTCTTGTGGTGGAAGTAGCACAGAGTCACGAGATTCTTAAAGTCATTTGTTCCACCCAGTTCGCGTGGTATGATGTGGTGGACTTCGGGCTTAATTCTGGAGCCACAACCCTTTACACGGCATTTTCCGACGTCTCTGAGCAGTACAAGCTTTCGCATCATCGTCCAAGATCTTGTCTCTGGTTCACGGCTTCCATCCTTTTTGAAGCCCTTCTCGAGCAACAAACGCTCATGCCATGCCAAGTGATCATAAAAACCATCGAGTGTCCAGAAAGCAGCACCACATCCAGGACAGCTCAGTAGCTGTCCCTTGATTATGTCGGAGAAGATGAACTCCGAACGGGCATCCTCGGGTTCGAGGCCAAGTGAGAGCATGCCGCGGCGACGGGCCTTTGCGCCCTTCAATAACACCACTCAACCGCTGGAAGGCCAGAAGGGTCTGGTCCGTATGAAATTGAGCTTCGCTTCTAAGAGCTCTTTGAAGAATTCGTCCTCGCTACTAATTGGTTTTCTCAGTATTCGAGCAGCAACATGGGGACCTACCCCGAATACAAGCAAAGCTGTTGCCGCCCTCTTGCCGTGCGTCAGGACAAGATCAGCATTGAGGCCGGCATCCATCAAGATCTCCTTTTCCCTTTTGGAAAGATTGGATTTACGAAGATGCTTGGCTACGATCTTCTTAAGATCGTCATCGATATGAGAGGACACATATATGAGGCGGGCCGAACACTTAATGCAAACGGGATCGTCTGGAAGATCCCTGAGCCTCGACTTGTACATTGTAGCGCCACAATTCATGCACAACATGTGGACATGGGAAGACAGGGTCTTCTCCTTAAGACGTTTGACACTATCCCACTCAACGGTCCTGGGAGCGATCAGCTCCGGAATCTCTATGAACTTGCTAAGTATATGGCGGGAAATTGGGGTAGGACTGTCAGGGGAGTAGAGTGTTCTAACAGAAATCTCACCAGCGCGAACTTTCTCAAAGACTTTCTTCATGTTTTCTAAATCTATCTTCTCAACTAGGGCTTCGCGTACGGTCTCCTCGAAGATTGGCGTACCAGCGAATCTGAAAGAAAGTTCAGAAAGGTCTTCTTCATTCAACATAAGCCCTCTAGGAATGGCACCAAATCGTTCAGCTACGAACTTCAGGTAGTAGGAGATTGGGGTGCCTGTAGCAATGTAGCGCATTGCGGCATCCTCAGCCTCCTCTGGGCCAAGTGAGAAGACAGCCCAAGTGATCCTGTCAACATCCTTCTTGGAAAGGAAGAATGAGAATCCGAGGAGTATTCTGTAACCATCATTCCAGACAGTTGCATCCAACCCGTTCTTATGTAGAATTTCTTTGAAGGCAAATGTTATGGCCCTATTGACAAGCTCACCAAAGCAGCAGTTAACTATCAGGTAAGGACCAAATCCCTCGGCAAGAATAAGCTTGTCAGATGGCAAGATCGAACAAGTGGATATTTGGTTGGCAATCTCGTCGACAACAGCCTTTATACCGTTTGGGTCCACCGAGAGCTTCTGAGAGAGAAGATGCGTGGCATCGGTTGTAGAACCACTTTCCAAAAGGGTTGCAATCTCCCTTCTAAGCTCTCCAGTCCTGATCGCCAATTCATATGAGATCGGAAGAAGTTCGCCTTCCCAACCTGGTATGGCTGCAGTTGGATCGGATGCTGGAGTAACGAAGACCTTCCCCTCCAGCGAAATCTGCTCGATCCTCCAAGCCATTCCTCGGCATATGAACTTCAGCCCGACTCTGGCCTTGGTCGACACGAATTCGTCGCCCAGCGTGCCAACGAAACTTTCGTTCGAGACATCTATGATCGGATATCTCCTTTCGTCAGGTATTGTGGATATGTTCTGGTAGTAATAGAGGCGGGTTGCGGGCATGGAGGATGCTTGATTTTCTTCAATCCTGAGCTTTCCCATCGAACCCAGGTATTTCAAGACCGCACTGAGGCTTTCGCTCGAAATATTTCGGAATGGGTAGGTTCGCCTAAATATTTTCAGAATTGTGTCGAACTTAATCTTCCCCAAATCCATAACCAAGCCTGCACATTGGTGCGCCAAAACATCTAGAGCGTTTTCGTGGATATCGAGCTGTTCCATGAAGCCGTTTTTAGCTGCGGTCACGGCTGCTACAGACTCTGCAAAGTCATCCGTCGAAGCACACACGATGCTTCCTGTGGATTTCCTACCTATTCTGTGGCCCGATCTGCCAACCCTCTGCATTAGTGAGGTTACCTGCCTTGGTGAAAGGTACTGAATTACCTGATCGACGCTTCCAACATCTATTCCAAGCTCGAGCGTTGAGGTGCAGACTATTGCCTTTAGAGCACCTTTCTTGAACTCCTCCTCAACCCTCTGCCTCTCCTCCTTCGAGAGAGAACCATGGTGAACAGCGATATCTTTGCCCAGCATGTTGAATCTCAAGCCAAGCATCTCGGCGTGCTGCCTGCTGTTAACGAAGATCAATGTTGATTTGTGGCTGTCGACCATTTTCCTCATCAAGAGTATTCTGGCCGCTGCTTCTGGAGAGGTGTACAGTCGCTCTGAAGCGATCCGATCTTCGTCACCGGGGGTGGGCCAAATGACATCGTACTCATACTCCTTTGGGGTTGAGGCCTGAAGAATCAAAACCTCTCTGCCCACTCCACCCAAAAAGTTTGCAATGGTCTGGGGGGAACCCACGGTCGCCGATAATCCAATTCTTTGGAAATCCATATCTGTAGCCTCGCGGAGCCTTTCGAGAGCCACGGCGAGTTGGGTTCCCCTTTTCGACATGGCAAGATTGTGTATCTCATCGACGATCACCCACCTTACAGATCTGAGGTGGCGGCGCATTGCCTTTGATGGAAGCATTGCCTGAAGCGTCTCCGGGGTTGTGACCAGAATGTCTGGCGGATATGATGACTGGCGCCTTCTCTGTGTTTGGGGGGTGTCGCCATGCCTTACATCCAACCTTAGGCCAAGATGATCGGTCCAGAAGCGAAGCCTTCTCAACATATCGCGATTCAAGGCACGAAGAGGCGTTATGTAAAGGAGGGAGATGCCCTTCCTATCCTCGATTCGGAGGAGCATGTCAAGAACGGGTAGAACAGCTGCTTCAGTTTTACCGGTGCCGGTTGGTGCGATGAGGAGGACATGGTGCCCCTGAAGTATAGGTTCGAATGCTTCTGTCTGGATTCCAGTCGGGCTATCTAGGCCAAGCTCTTCAAGTCCAGAGCGAATGGGCTCTGATAGCAGGTTGAAGCCCGAAACCAACTGTCTACCCAACTTGCACCATTGGAGAAGAAAAACTTTCGGTTTCCTTTCACTCCATAAGATTTACCCTAAAGCCTCTTCCCTCTTCTCCTCAGCCCGTTTGAAATATTCGTCCCTTGTCTCAAGTTCGAACTCTTTTGCGATGTCTTCAACGGTAATGCCGTTCATGTTGCAATAAAGCGCGAAGACCCCTTCAGGTTCGGCAACATCGATCTCAACACCTGAGCCGTACTTTCTCTTTATGGCTGGCCATTTCTCGTAGTTGTAATCGATGTGGAAAACTTCGAAATCTAGATTGATGGGCCTTGAGATTATCTGCATGTATCCGCTCGACTTGACAAGCGTCCTTCCAAGAGGATCGACAATTGCACTTCCATTTCCAGTAAAAGCGGATGCGATGAAGAAAGACATGTCGTGAGCCCAGATAGAAAGCTGGAGCCCCCCAGGATACATCGAAGGAAAGAAGACCAACTTGGCACCTCCTGCCTTTAAATCTTCGGCAACACTCCTGTAGTTCATGTCGAAGCATATGGCGAAACCGATGAGCCCGAAATCGGTTTCCAGGATAGTCGGGTTTGTACCTGGAGATACTCCCGCTTCTATCTCTTGGATGGTAGGATGGATCTTGTGGTATGAACCTACGACCGTACCCTTTCTGTCGATTAGGATGGCGGAATTGAAGGTCCTATCACCAGATCTCTCAACTATTGGGCAAACAACATACATTCCATGCTCTTCTGCTATCTTGGAAACAGCCTCAGTTGTGGGCCCCGGTACTACCTCCGCTGACCTAAACCACTCCTTTATCTCGAGGCCCAATCCGGTGAAAGTTTCGGGCAAACAGACTATGTCAGGTTTGTCGAGAGCAGCCATTTCAAGCAGTTCAAGGGCAGCCTTTCGGTTCCTCTCAATCTTATCTTCCGTTGAGCCGTTACCACCAGCGCCTGTGAAAGATATCGTTGATACCCTGATTTCTCTCACCATGCCCTTTCGAGCCCCTAAAAGAACCCCAGCACTTAAAAATTGTGTGTCAAAACGCCATAGATAACTACCAGCTATGCTTTTTGAGGGGCCCATTTGGTTTTACCAAAGCTTGGAAAAGGAATGCAATGGATTTGCTATAAATGTCTCCCAGTTGCAAGGGATTCAAAAGTGTAGCCATCAGCATGCCTGCTTTATGGTAACTATCTGAAAGGAGAACACTGCTCACCTTCGTGGGCAGTTTACAACAGACGTTAATGTTATCGACGTGAAAGCGGTTCTTTAAGATTTACTAAGTAAGAGACCACAAGGCGATAAGTATCATGAACTTTGAGTCGAGAGCTCTAGAAGGCAATGCATGAAAGGTACCTTCCACTACATTTGGACGCTTCAAACATAATGGTGTGATCCACTGTCAATGCCAAGCCAGGACCTAGGGTCGGAGCTAGCTAGGGCTTCATTAGGCATAGTCCCTGCCTCAAGCGTCCCAGAGATAGTGCTAAGCCAATTCTCATTGATCAGTTGGGACCATCAAAAGGTACCTGGCTTTTTTTGGAGGCTGCCAAGCCTAACTTGGCAGGACCTTAATGAAGGCAAGGTTACTTCCATCGATGGTTTCAAGGTCGAGAAATATGAGACCTTGGTTGTTTTGAGGGAAGGTAAGATAGTCGCCTTAGTTCCCGAAGGTTCGTGGGTGATGAAACCAGAGTCTGGTTTGGAGGGAAAGGAGACCAATGGTTCCTGGTTGGAGATCGTCTGGGTTGACCTTAGGCCCAAGACGTACGGCTTTGACGTGGACGAACTGCACGTCCAAGGCACGCGCTTTCGCCTTCAGGGGGAACTGACCATACGCATAGCAGATCCTGCCAAACTGGTTGAACATCTCCTCCTCATGCAAAGCAAGGACTTCATGTTTATGGACGATGTCCTTGAAAGGTTATCGATCTTGATTGGGGACGAAGCTTCCTCGCTGGAGCACCGCGATCCTTCATGGCAATCGAGCTTGTTGGAATCTGTGAGAAAAAAGCTCAGCGATGAGATCTTGGAATGGGGATTGGTTCTGACCGACTTAAAGACAGCTGGAGAAACGAGCGCCGTTGGAAGTTTTAGGGGCGAAGAGGCCAGCAGCGGGGAAGAAGGCAGGGTTGTGAAGGAAAGCGATGTGCGTACTGCCACTATATCTCCTCATGGAGCTATTGAAGCCTCGCCTGTGAAGAGTGCAACTATTGCAAGCGATAGCGTCATCCAGATGCTCGATTGGGACACAGCCCCAAAAAGATGGATTCCAGCAAGCCGCAAGGGAGAGCTCAAGTGTGATGGGTGTGGTGGAAGCTCTGAAACGTTTGCCGTTTGTGCTTTGTCTTGCCGATTCCTTCAGAAGTGCAGGCTGTGCAGAAGGTGTTACCCGCTTAGGAGAAGTTGCGCCTTCTTCGTCTCACTTGAAACTCTCCAGCCCAAGAAGAGAATGGTTGATGAACGTAAGGAACTTGCAAAGACCGATGCGGGTAGAAGGCTTGGAGCACGCTATTGAATTAAGCCAGGCATGAAGAGTGGTGGCAGGCTTTATGGTATTCAAGTAGAATACCTTCCGAAGATACCGTAGAGGAGCCTGCAAAGTTTTCCATTTGAACTCTGAAAACCTTCATTAGGGTGGCCTTCCAAGAAAGCGGCCGGTCACATGTCAACCAAGAGAGCCATAATCAGCGTGTCCGATAAGAGCGGTGTTTTGGAGCTGGCAAAGGCTCTTGCTGAGCACGGGTTTGAGATTATTTCGACTGGAGGAACGGCTAAGCTCCTTAAAAGCAATGGCATAGCCGTTAGGGAGGTCTCGGAGGTAACGGGATATCCAGAGATGCTTGATGGCAGGGTCAAGACGCTGCATCCTGCGATATACGGCGGAATCTTAGCGGACAGGGACAAACCAGAACATGTGATGCAACTCAGAAGGTATGGCATTCCTGAGATAGAAATCGTTGTAGTAAACCTATATCCGTTCAAAGAATCTGCCAGAAAAGGCGTTAGCATAGATGAGGCTATAGAGAATATAGATATTGGAGGGCCAGCGCTACTGAGAGCTGCAGCCAAGAATTACAAGAGCGTAGTAGTTGTTGTGGATCCAAGCGATTACGGCAAGATCCTATCTGAACTAAAGGAATTGGGGCAAGTGAGTGCGAAGACAAGAGAGGCTTTGGCCATTAAGGCTTTCGAACATACCTCAGATTACGATTCCTACATAGCAAATTATCTTTACAAGAAGTTGGCGGAGCCACAAAGGTTTCCTTCGACTCTCAGATTGAGATACGAAAAGCTTGAGGAGTTAAGGTATGGAGAGAATCCCCACCAGTCAGCAGCGCTTTACAGAGATGAAGAAGTTGTTCCAGACTCCATTGTTGCTGCAAGAAAAATACAGGGAAAGGCTCTTTCATATAACAATATCATCGACCTTGACAGCGCCCTTGACCTTCTTAGAGAGTTTGAAGAAAAGACCGTTACCATAATAAAGCATACAAATCCTTGCGGAGTTGCATGCAGCCCAATTACATTAGAGGCATATAAGAGAGCTTACGAAGCCGATACGATGTCAGCATATGGAGGCATAATAGGTGCAAACTGTGAGATAGATGGCGAGACAGCGGAATTCATTACGAAGAGCTTCTATGAGGCGATCATAGCGAAGAGATATGATGAGGAGGCGCTTCGAGCATTTGAAAGAAAGAAAAACCTTATCGTATTAGAGCTTGGAACCGAGATAAGGAAAAGAACGGGGTTTGCGATGAGGTCTGTGATTGGGGGGATCCTGATCCAAGAGGTTGATGTGCATGAAATTGAAGCTTCGGAACTGAAAACCGTGACGGAAAGAAAACCCAGTCCAGAGGAGATCGTAGATCTCGTCTTTGCATGGAAGGTCGCTAAGCATGTTAAATCCAACTCCATAGTAATAGCGAAGGGAAAGCAGACCTTGGGGATTGGGGCAGGACAGATGAGCAGGGTGGATTCAGCAAAGATAGCGATAGCAAAAGCTGGGGAGAAGGCTGTTGGAAGTTGCTTGGCGTCGGATGGATTTATACCTTTCAAAGATACTGTCGAGGAGGCTGCAAAGGCAGGAATCTCGGCAATAATCCAGCCTGGAGGTTCGATAAGAGACCAGGAGGTCATAAGATCAGCGACGGAAAATGGCATTGCTATGGTTTTTACCGGAATAAGGTGCTTCAGGCATTGATCCTTGCTCCCCGAAATGCAACTTGCTGTCCTGCGTTATCATTGCAGGAATGAGTGGCCTAAAGCACAGGGTTCCTCGAAGCCTGGATTGAGATGTCCTGCAAGTTAACTATCATTGATGAGAATGCGAATTTAGCTACTTGAAGACCCACATTGCGCGCTTCGAAATGCTTTCAAGAGGAGGGGGCTGACAGTTTACATACGAAAGTTTAAACTCAGGTTAATCTATCATATATTATGGCTAGCTGGCCAACCGCATGCCCTTGACCTTTCTGACAACTTCCCTCAGCACAACATCGAACCTCTCGTCGCCCACATCGAACTTATCGTCCCTTGTGACCAATGGAGCCCCAACGACGATCAGTTTTGCACCCATCTTTAGTGTCTCTACCGCCTGCTCCACGGTTAAGCCTCCAACAGCTTGAACTGGAATCTTTACAGCCTTGACTATGTCTGGAAGGTCGGAGAGCGGGCTTGCACCCACGTTATAGTGCCGTTCGTCGAAACCTGTGTGAACTATGATATAATCGACTCCAAACTCCTCCATCTGCTTGGCCCTAGATACCTTGTCCTTCACGGCCAACAGATCTGCCATTATGGCAACATCGTATTTTCGGGCGTACTTCACAGCTTCCTTGATAGTGGCATCGTGTGCAGCTGCCATTACGACGATGACATCTGCCCCAGCCTTGGCTGCCTGCTCGGTCTCCAAGCCACCTCCGTCCATGCTCTTTTGATCAGACACTATGACCCTGTCGGGAAAACGTTTCCTCAAGCTGGAGACCGATCTGAAGCCCTCACTCAGGATGAGGGGCGTTCCAGCCTCGAGCCAGTCCACACCAGCTGCGACAGCTTTCTCGGCCACGAATAAAGCCTTATCCACCGTTTCAACATCCAAAGAAACCTGGACTACGGGGTATGTCGTTTTGCTAAGACGGATCGAAACCAAGGATTTGCCCGTCCAGTACATGCAAATAATGGAGAGATAAATGGTTTTTCGGAAACGGTTCCAGAAATACTCACAACTCTGGGTAAAGGATGATCTTGACAGACTCCTGGCGCTCCATAAGCTCGAAAGCTTCCTTCCACCTTGAAATCGGAAGCCTGTGTGTTATCAGATCCCTGACGGAGATCTTGCCAGATGCCATCTCTTGTAGGGCCCCCTCCCAGTTCTTCCATGTGTGGCTAAATGTACCCTGGATCGTGATCTGCCGAACGGTGATTGGATCAAGGTCGATTCTCATCTCGCCAGCGCCATGGCCGATTCTAGTTATCTGCCCGCCGCTTCTGACCATCATGATTGCCTGTCTCATAGCCTGCGCTGAGCCAGAAGTCTCGAAGACGAGGTCTGCACCGTACTCGCGCGTAAATCTTCTTACCTTTGTAACGGCATCTTCGCTCATAACATCGATCGTCAGATCAGCTCCCATTCTTTTGGCAAGCTCTAGCCGCTTTGTGTCAGAAGGCAAGCCCGTGATAACCGTAAAACCAGCGCCCATCAATTTAACCATCTGGAGGGTCAGGAGGCCTATTGGTCCTGGGCCAAGTATCACGACCGAACATCCGGGAACTAAAGGCGTGCGATCGACTATCGCATGGTGGACCACAGCAACCGGCTCGGTAAGGGCACCCTCGTCGAAAGAAACATTCTTGGGAAGCTCATGAACTCTGTTGGAAGGTGCAGCGACATAGCTTGTGAAGGCCCCGTTCGTGCCGTAACCGAAAGCAATTCTCTGCATGCACAGGTTGTACTGGCCTGTGTTGCAGAAAATGCACTTTCCGCAGACCCTCGCGTGTGTCTCGACGGTTACCCTGCTTCCTAACTCCAGTCCATCAACACCTTCGCCAAGTTCCACAACTGTGCCAGAGAACTCATGGCCCAATACAACTGGGGGATTCAGGTAGGCGTCGTATCTTCCTCGATAAAAGTGAATGTCACTCCCGCAAATGCCTGCAGCCTTTACCTCGACCAAAACTTGGCCGGGGCTTAATGATGGTTTTGGTATTTCAATATATTCGACAGCACCATCTCCTAACCTTGTCTTAACGACAGCCTTCATCGAGACTTGACCATATGTTTAAGACTATATAGTTTGCGAAAGCCATCTAGAGAAAGTATTCTATGAGGAAAGAGTTGGCAAGCTCAGCCACCATATTCGCGGATCTTCCTTCTGAGGAAGGAAGCGGAATCCCTGATCTCTTCCAAACCATTCATACCATCCTCTATGGAGATCCAACCTTTGAAGTCTACACTCTGCAAGATCTCGAAAACTTTATCATAATCTACCATCCCTTTGCCCACAACACCGTGCTTCAAGATCTTGGCATATCCAATTGAATCTTCCAACTTCCTCAGGTCCTCGATCGTGCCACCTTCAAGGTACCTGTCGCTGGCATGCATGCTCACCAGCCTGTGCTTGATAGCCCTGAGCAGTTCGATCGGATCCTCTCCCGCTATCAAAGCATTGGAAGGGTCGTAGTTAACGCCAAACCACCTCGAATCTATCTGATTTATTATCTCAAGGAAAATGTCCGATTTTTGAGCAAACTCTGGATACTTCCAGTAGTTGTCCTTATAATGATTCTCCATAGCGAGAATGAGGCCTAGCTTCTCTGCATGCGGGAGAAGCGAACGGATCGCCTCAACGACCCATCTGATCCCGTCCTGCCTTGAGACTGAAGGGTAGCGCTGGCCCGAAAGAACTCTGCAGGTTCTTGCCCCGAAAAAGCTTGCAACATGCATTATCTTGATCTCGGCCTCGATCTCCATCTTCCTTTTGGATGGATCTGGGTTTGTGAAATCCGGGGAGTAGCAGAACATAGGCATGGCAAGGCCCTCACTATCCAAAGCGTCCCTAACTTTTTGTAGGTATCCGATATCGAAGCTCTCAAAGAATCCATTATAAAATTCGAGCCCCTCTACGTCAAGAGTACGCGCCATTTTTATCCAGTCGAATATGCTCATCGTCCTCTTTACGCAGAGCTCGTCCATGAAGCACTTTGGGAAAACCGCAAGATGGATCTCCATGAAGATATCAAAATCAGTTTGACCAAATAGGCATATAATCCTTTACATTCCTTGACATGCGCTTTTTGTAAGGGCGTTTCCAGGTAAAGTTATGGATTCATATATCCCAGCTTTGTACTTCGTACCAAGCTTTCTATTTCAAGCAGGTGCCCCCTATTCAAAGAGCTAGTAAAGAAAATCGATTAAAAAAATGCAAATTCCTCCTAAATCCCCTAAATGTCTGTAAAATTTCACGATTACAAAAACTTCTGGGAGAGAAATCCTACAAAAATACTAATCACCTATAACGACATTCGAACTTAAAATGAGCAAAGAATGAAAGCACTTTTGACATAATCCTTAATTTGTGGCAATGGCACATTTCCCTGTGCCAAAATTGGTCAATACATACTTATCTGAATATATTGAGAAAACAGACAGATCATGCAGATGGGAGCTACTTGGCTCCAAAGAGGTGGTCGAGGGGACTTTGTATGAGGTTGAGCTGATCTCTCAAACATGGCATAACATCGATTGGAAGCATAGGATTAGGATCGTGGTCCCGAAAAAGGCAGATCGACCAGATGCCATCATGATGGTTACTGGGAGTGGAGATGGTAATGAGGAGCTCTACTTCTGCAAAGAGCTTTCTAGGCTCACGGGGATGGTTTCCGCAGTGCTACACGATGTTCCGAACCAGCCTCTTTTTGGAAACCTCTATGAAGATGCGTTGATGGCATACACCTTCGCCATGTTCATCGAATCTGGACGGCAGGATTGGCCTCTCCTATTTCCAATGGTAAAGAGTGTCGTAAAAGCGATGGATGGTCTTGACTGTTTCCTTGAGGGTTTGATAGGGAAAAAAGCAAGCTATATCGTCACAGGTGCCTCGAAAAGAGGATGGACTTCGTGGCTTACGGCAGCTGTTGATGGGAGGGTTAAGGGTGTAGCTCCAATGGTGTACGATAACCTAAACATTCCATTCCAGATGAGACACCAAATCGAATGCTACGGGTCATATAGCGAACAAATTTCGGATTACACGAAAATTGGATTGCTGGAGAAGCTGGATACAGAGGCTGGAAAATCTTTGATGGAAGCTATCGATCCATATGTTTATAGAGAAAAGCTTGGTTTGCCAAAGCTCATAATCAATGGGACTAACGACCGGTTCTGGACGATCGACTCCCTGAACCTTTACTATGGAGACCTGTTGGGCGAGAAAAGCGTTCTTTACGTTCCAAACTCCGGTCATGCGCTGGAGGACAGGCGCAGGGTTTTGAACTCTTTGGCAGCTTTTGCCCTGGGGGTATCGGGAAGGTCGCCCATGCCAGACATAAGAACAAAGTGCATTGGAGATTCTGAAATAGAAGTGGAGACGAGTAATAAATCACTTCACTGCGATGTCTGGTTCGCAACTTCCATGGACATGGATTTTAGAGATTCTAGATGGGTTTCAGCACCGGCTGAAAGAGTGAGTGAGAACACATACCGCTACTGTTTCATTCCTGTGAACGGTCGAAGGGCATTCTTTGCAGAGCCTTGCTTCACTGCCGGTAAATTCAATTTCACCTTGTCCAGCCAGATCTACATTTCCAAGAGCCGGCATTGAGACCTTTAACTCCCTTGACTGTGAAGCTTTCTTCGCTATGCCATTATATAATTATCTTCTGTTCGTGCCATATTTTTCCTTTAGGTATGGTAAGACTTCTTTACCGTAACGCGTGATGAACTTCTTCTCGTCAGGGCTGGAGCTGTTCAGCTGGATCCTATTGAAACCAAGTTTTATGTGGTCCTCGATCACCTTGATGTGGTCCTCTGGATTTGTAGTAATGTGCCAGGCCCTGATGTCGCCTTCTTTTTTCCCAAGCTTTTCCAGTTCCCTTGGATCTGATATTGGGAGGCTTATGACGTTTGGAACCTCGTTTGCCATCCAGCACCTGCAGCTCTCCTCGGCCTTCTCGTAGTCCTCATCGAAAGAAAGCTTCAGCTCCACCATCTTCTCCATTTCGTCTGGATCCTTTCCAGCTAATCTGGCTCCCTTCTCGAAGGCCGGAACGATCGTTTGTCTGTAATACTCAGGTGACAGGACAACGGTGAGAAGACCGTCGGCCAACCTTCCAGCTAGCTCGGCTGATTTCGGACCCCCAGCTCCGACGAAGATCGGAATAGGTTTCTTTTGAAGTGCATAAATTTTAGCATTTCTGAGCCTGTAAAATGTACCCTCGTAGGAGACAAACTCTCCGCTCCAAAGCGCCCTAATCACCTCGATAGCTTCCTTCAGCCGATCCAGCCTCTCTTTGAATTTCGGCCAGCCAAAACCCAAAGGCATCTCGTTCATTGCTTCTCCTGTGCCAACTCCGAGGATTATGCGCCCTGGATACATTGAACCGAGCGTGGCAAATGCTTGCGCAACTATTGCAGGATGGTACCTCATGGTTGGTGCTGTTACGCCTGTTCCAATCTCCATTTTTCTGGT
>Ga0078972_1002991_pt1 | contig 52612 bp, 49 predicted proteins | sample YelNatPaOPGAMG01_FD_67568 | JGI IMG/M metagenome (GOLD analysis project Ga0078972, IMG submission 67568) | Hot spring thermophilic microbial communities from Obsidian Pool, Yellowstone National Park, USA - OP-RAMG-01 (SPADES assembly) (version 2) | ecosystem: Environmental > Aquatic > Thermal... | reverse complement strand
TGATTGTGAGATATCCCGTCTGAAAAAGCAGATTTTCAGGAAATATGTAATCCACATCCAGATTGGACAACAACTCCTCTCCAACCCTCATTTCCTCAAGCCTTGGCAGGTAGTATCTGTTTTTCTGAAATAGCTTTATCAAAAATGTGGGAGTGCCTGTCTCGAACCAATAGGGTCTGTATCTGTTCTCCGCAAAAAGGAGCAATATATCAAATGGATTATACACACTTTCTCCCAGCCAGTTGTAGCCGTTGTACCATCTCCTTATCTCTTCTCTATCAAAACCTTTTAGCCTATCCTCAAAAACCGTCTCCAGGTCTTCTTGGGTATAGCCACATAAGGTGGCAAACTCAGGGCTAAGGGTTATATCCCTTAGCTGGTTTAATCCGCTGAATATTGAAACCTTGGAAAAGCGGGATACACCGGTTATAAAAACAAGCTTTATATAAGCATCTGATTCCTTCAGTACTGAATAGAAATCTTTTAAGACCTCTCTGTTCTGTTTTGCCACTTCAGGCTCTTCGATCCTATCCAGGATGGGTTTGTCGTATTCATCCACTAACACCACAACCCTTTGCTTATGTTTATCATGGAGCTTCCTTATTGCTTCCTCAAATCTTCCTTTTATGGTTGGATATGTAAGTTTTATGTCATTATCGCCTTCTATATCCAAGAAGATCTCTTCGATGGATAGTTTAAGCTCCTCAGGTGTCCTGTTTATGCCTTTGCCAAAGCTTATTTTGATTACCGGGTATCTTGTTTCCCAATCCCAGTTATCATAGAGATATAGCCCTTTAAATAGCTCTTTGTTCCCTGAAAAGGCCTCCTTTAATGTGTCCAGAAAAAGGGACTTTCCAAATCTCCTGGGCCGACTGAGAAAATAGTACCCTCCATCTTCCAGCTTCTTAACAAAGGGGGTCTTGTCCACATAGTAGTGCCCCTCCATTATTAACTTCCCAAAACTCTGGATACCTATGGGTAGCTTTTTCATCTTGCACCCTCTGGTTGTTTTGCAGTTACCCTACAGCCTATGCTTATCTTATAACCTGTTGGGGTGAACTGGCAAATTCTTTTGAGCTTTTAGGATTCTTCTCCCAAGGCCCCTTTTATAAGGTGTAAGTGGTAGGTGCATAGTAACAGACCTGTTGTGGTGATACAGTTGTATCATTTATAGTGGCATTGCTTGTAGCTGGGTTTTGAGTGGTTTCGAATACTGTCGCAGATGGAGCGACTCCATTCACATTAGTCGTAGTCACCGTTGCGGTAGAAACCCCTTCTGCAGAGCAGCCTGTGATGTTGCCATTTGCATCAAGCTTCAAGATCCAGAAATCACTCCAGCCTGCGCCAAAGGACTTAGTCCCACCTGCCACGATGTAGCCGCCATCTGATGTCTGCTGGATGGAGGCCCAATCCTCCTCTGAGCCGCCATAGGTATTTGCCCACTCACCTGCAGAGGCGGTGCCTGCGAAAAAGAGAGATAGAGAAAAAACCATTGAAAAGAACAACTAACCTCTTTTCGTTGTACTTTTCTCCTTTTTGTTTGAAATTGTTTTATCCTATCACCCCCAGAACCCTGAATATAAACGCAAGGGCCTTCTGGTTGAGAAATACCACAGTAAAAAACAGGATGATGAACCTTTCTCCCCTCGTCCTTTCTTAGTTTGTCTTCAAGGAGTTGTAAAGGCTCTATGTTTATCGTCTGTGCCATTGATACTTAATTTGTCAGGTGACTGGCAGAGCCCATTTTAAAACAAAAAGGGGCGGTATGTATACCACCCCTTTCTTTAACAATATCTCCATTTCTGCAAAATTGATCCTGAAATTATCTACCCCATTTCCCCCTCACTTTATCTTCTCAATAAATGCCCTCGCAGCCTTTAAGGCAGATTTAACTACCTCTGTATCATAAAGCAATCCTCTCTAATAACCTGCAATATGAAGCAGCTCATAAAGCTTTAAGCAGGTCATAAAGCTTTTTAAACTCTCTTAATACTTTCCATTATCAACTGCTATATACTTCTGTAATGCCTTTCTATATGCATCTACTGAGGGGGGAAGTTCCTTTTTCGTTGATCCCTTCTTTAGAAGATACTCATTTATTGCTTCAAGGACTGCAAGATAAAATATTCTCCTTGCGTCCACAGGGATGAACTTCAATATCTCCTTCGCATTATTCACTCTTGTATTGTCTCCTTTATCAAAGGATGCGGAACTACACCACCTTTGTCAAGACCTTTTTATGCTCTGAGCAGGGATACGACAAATCCCATTTTTCCTGAACCTAATGCCACTTACGAAATGCAAGAATTTGTTATTTCAGGGGGTTGACAAAGGGAATTTTGAATATATATTCGTTACAAAATTCCAGAGGAGGCTCATACATTGGGAGGATTTGGTTATGCCACGGCCGCCTTGTAAGAGAAGGATAGGGTTTGTACCCAACGTTACATACTACAAGCCAGTGGGTGTACCCATGTCTCAGTTGGAGGAGGTGGTAATCCAACATGACGAGCTCGAGGCCATAAGGGTAAAGGATCTTTTGGGTGAGCCTCAGGAAGAGGCGGCCAAGAAGATGAACATATCCCAGCCCACCTTTCACAGGTTACTCACCTCTGCCCATGAAAAGATTGCCGATGCGCTGGTAAACGGCAAGGCATTGAGGATCCAAGGTGGAAATGTGGCAATTGAGGAGACCAGTCTTCCCCCATGTGGGTTTCACCGTAGGTGTATGCATAGCGAAAGAAAGGGATGCCATACTTGGGGAAAAGAAACACAACCCGAAAGGGATAAGGGAGGAGCCATGAAGATTGCTGTTACAAGCGTGGACGGAACCATGGAAGGGATGGTGGATGAGCGTTTCGGGAGGAGCAAGAAATTGATCATTTACGACCAAGAACTTGGAACCCATACCGTGATGGATAATGCAATAAATATGGGTTTGCCCCAAGGGGCAGGGATCCAAGCTGCCCAAAATGTGGTTAATTCAGGGGCAAAGGTTCTTATCAGCGGGCATTTGGGCCCTAATGCATATAGGGTGCTTAAGGCAGCGGGTGTAGAGGTCTACACCGCTACAAACATGACCGTGGCCCAAGCAATCAGGGCCTATCAAGAGGGGAAACTTGAAGCCTTGCAAGGCCCTGATGTGAGCGGGCACTGGTAATGATTTAGAATAGGAGGTGTGAACATGCCAAGGGGAGATAGGACAGGTCCAATGGGTCTTGGGCCGGCCACAGGCAGGGGCGCTGGCTACTGCAGAGGATTCGGTTGGCCCGGTTATGTGAACAAGGGATTTGGAGGTAGGTGTTTCACAATGCCGTGGGGATTTTTAGGCAGGGGAAGGGGGCATAGGTTCTGGTTCCATGCCACAGGCCTGCCTTTTTGGGCCAGGATGAATCCTTCCATGTATGCAGGAATGCCCTTCTTGGGCCAGCCATTCTCACACGCCCCTTACTCCATGAGTAAGGAAGTGGAGATTGAGTTCCTCAAAAGGCAGGCAGAAGGCCTTGAGGCCACTTTGGAGCAGATTGAAAGGCGTCTGGGTGAACTAATGGCACAAGAAAAGGATCAGGCCTAAGGAGAAAGGAAGGCAAGATGAGACAGGGAAAGGGTCAGGGATCAGGGAAAGGGCAACATTGTCATGGTCAGGGCAAGGGTAGGGCTGGGAATAGCAGGGGAGGTGGAGCTGGGAGGATGGGTGTAAAGGGATCGGGCCCAAGTGGTGAGTGTGTATGTCCCCAATGTGGGGCACGTACACCCCATCAGCCTGGTATCCCATGCATGGAACAAGAATGCCCCAGGTGTGGGGTCTCCTTGGTAAGGGGCTAAAGGGATCTTGGGGATGAGGATAGCATTTGCAAGCGGCAAAGGCGGAACGGGTAAGACCACTGTGGCAGTGAATCTGGCCTATTTCTTATCCTCCCATATGAAAGTCCAGTACCTGGACTGTGATGTGGAAGAGCCCAACGGCCATATCTTTCTGAGACCTCACATAGAGGAAAAGAAACTCAGCAAGGTTATGGTGCCCTTGGTTGATCAGGAAAAGTGCACAGGCTGTGGAGAGTGTGCTTCCCACTGCCAATTCAAGGCACTTGTACTGATCCAAAAGGAGGTGCTCATCTTTCCCCAGCTTTGTCATGGCTGTGGCCTATGCACACGGATTTGTCCCACAGGCGCTATTTCTGAGGGAGAAAGGGAGATCGGATATGTGGAAAAGGGAAAGGCCTTGGGGGACATAGACTTTATCCAGGGGGTGCTGAATGTGGGAGAGCCTATGGCAGTTCCTCTGATACAAGATGTGAAGAGGAACTACGGAGGAGCTGATATCCATATAATAGACGCACCTCCTGGCACATCTTGTCCTGTGGTGAAGGCCATTATTGATGCGGATCTGGTAGTAATGGTAACAGAACCAACCCCCTTTGGGCTTCATGACTTAAGGATTGCTGTGAGTTCAGCCAAGGCCTTAAGCAAGCCCGTGGGAGTTGTCATAAACAGGGATAGGGGCGAATTCAGACAGCTTTCGGACTATCTGAGGGAAAACCACCTTATGGTTTTAACCAGGATACCGGAAGATAAAGACATTGCCCGGCAATATGCAAAGGGAGATCTTATCATAAAGGCCCTTCCCATCTACAAGGCAAAATTCGATGAGCTTTTCTACAACATTGAAACCATGTTGAGGAGCTGAATACATAACATGGAAGGGATAAAGGAGATTGTGGTTGTAAGTGGAAAGGGAGGCACAGGCAAGACCTCCATTACATTGGCCCTGGCCTCTCTTTTCCAGGATAAAGTGGTTGTTGATTGTGATGTGGATGCTGCCAATCTCCATATCGTACTTTGGCCGCCAGAAATTGTGGCAAAGAAGGAATTTACAGGTGGTAAGAAGGCCAAGATTGACCTTAATATTTGTAATCAATGCGGGATATGCAGAGAGATGTGCAGGTACAATGCTATTTCCGCTGAATATAAAGTGGATCCTGTAATGTGTGAGGGATGTGGGACATGTTTTTTCTTTTGTCCTCAAAAGGCAGTGGATTTTTCTTCAAGGGTTTCAGGATATTACTACATATCAAAGATCGCATCCAATGACCCTTTTATCTTTGCAGAATTAATTCCCGGTGAGGAAAATTCTGGTAAACTGGTTGCCTTGGTTAAAAATGAGGCAAGGGAGTTGGCCAAAAGCTCACATAGAAGGCTCATACTCGTGGATGGACCACCTGGAATAGGTTGCCCTGTTATATCCTCTTTGACCGGCTCAAATTTTGCCTTGATTGTAACAGAGCCAACTCCAAGCGGAGAACACGATCTAAAAAGAATAGTTGAGCTTGCACACCATTTCAAAATCAGGGCTGGAGTTGTTGTAAACAAAAGTGATCTAAATCCATACTATGTGAAGCTAATTCAAGAATACTGTGAGCATGAGGCCATCTCATTTCTTGGGAAAATTCCCTACGATGTAAAAATCACAGAGGCACAAAGAAACTTGATGACAATACTTGAATTTGCCCCTGAATGTGAATCCAGCAGGGCAATAAAGACAATACACAACAAGTTAGAAAGAATCTTGGAGGAGTTATGAGTATGGACACACAAAAGGAAGATTTGTTGTTGCAGGAAAGACTCGACAAGATCCGTCACACCTATCTGGTCTTGTCGGGGAAAGGTGGTGTGGGAAAGAGTACAATCGCAGTGAACCTGGCATTGAGTTTATCCTTGAAAGGGCTTAAAACAGGTTTGTTGGATGTGGACATCCATGGCCCCAGCGTTCCTAAGCTCCTTGGCCTAACGCAAGCAAGGCTGGGGATAGAAGGCCAGGAGATAATCCCCATTGAGGTCTTTAGAGGTTTGAAGGTGGTCTCAATGGGATTACTGCTTAATGCAAATGAAGAGCCAGTGATATGGAGGGGTCCTCTAAAGGCAAGTGTAATAAGGCAGTTCGTCCAAGATGTGGCATGGGGAGAGCTGGACGCCCTTGTTGTGGACTGTCCTCCTGGGACAGGGGATGAACCCTTGTCCGTTGCCCAGATACTTGGCAAAAAGGCCAGTGCAATTATCGTCACCACTCCTCAACAGGTGGCCACCCTTGATGTGGAAAAATGTATCGGTTTCTGCAAGAGGGTCGATCTCCCAATGGAAGGGATTGTGGAGAACATGAGTTCTTTTATCTGCCCCCACTGCGAGAAGGAGGTGGATATATTCTCCTCAGGAGGCGGCAAAAACCTTGCCCTTCTTTATGGGATTCCATTCTTAGGTAGCATACCCCTTGATCCTGATGTGGTGAGGAGTGGAGATTTGGAGAGGCCTTATGTGTACTACTATTCACAGTCACGGACTGCACAGAGGTTTGAGGAGATTGTGGAAAAAATCTTGGCTAAGGAAGAATCAAGTTCATCAAAGGAGCAAGAGGGAGGGGCCGTCACATCCCCACCAGATGCAGGTAAAGAGGCGATTGTCCAAAATCCAATGGAAGGAGGTAACGGTATCATGAGGTTTGCAGTGCCAACTTATCAGGGAAAATTTTGTTCCCACTTCGGACATTGTGAGAGCTTTGCTATCATAGACGTAAACGAAAAGGGAGAGATTTTAGGGGAAACATATCTTACTCCACCACCCCACGAACCAGGGGTTATTCCCAGGTGGCTTGCGCAAAATGGGGTAGGTTATGTTATTGCAGGCGGGATGGGTTCACGGGCCCAAAGCATCTTCTCAGAGTTGGGGGTAAAGGTGCTAACAGGTGCTCTGTGCGAAGACCCCAGGGAAGCGGTGCTACAGTACCTCCAGGGTACCTTAAGGATAGGCCAAAACATTTGTGACCACTGAGGGATGATTTACCTACTCCGAAAGGGGGCATGTTTTCAAAGCCATGGTAGTGCAATCAACCCCTTCAACCTGATGTGAGTGGAGGCAAGGACTACGGCAGGTTTTTCCACTTTGTAAGTGGCCATATCCCCGAGGCTTCATTATGCATGGCTTGACAGGCATAGGGCCTATATTATAAAAGCTAAGCTATGCGAGAGTGGCGGAACTGGCAGACGCGCTGGACTTAGGATCCAGTGGGGCAACCCGTAGGGGTTCAACTCCCCTCTCTCGCACTAGCCAAAAGATGGCCCCTCTTGGTATCCGTTACAAGGTCAAGATTTCTCTTAGATCTGGATTCTTCAATTGAAAAGAGGGCATAATTTTCGTATGACTTCACCACAAAAACTTAGGGGGAAGGTTTGGAGTTTCAACTGCTAAAAGGTTTTCACGACATCCTGCCAGAGGAGGCTATTTTGTGGCAGGAACTGGAAACAAAGGCCAGGAATGTACTTGAAAGGCACGGATTTAAGGAAATTAGGCTTCCCATCCTGGAACCTGCAGGGCTGTTCAAGAGGAGCATTGGGGAAGAGACGGACATCGTCTCCAAGGAGATGTACTGTTTTAAGGATCAAAAGGGCAGGGAGTTGAGCCTAAGGCCTGAGGCCACATCTCAAGTGGTGAGGGCATATGTTCAAAATCGGCTGGATCTGAAAGAACCAGTATCCAAATTATACCTCATAGGCCCTATGTTCAGGCATGAGAGGCCTCAAAAGGGAAGATTCAGGCAGTTTCATCAGATAGATGTGGAGATCATCGGAGATCCTGGGCCCATAACCGATGCAGAAACCTTGGTGCTTGCATGGGAGTTGCTGAAGGATATGGGAATAAAAGGCCTTGAACTTTTCGTTAATAGCTTGGGGTGCGACAAGTGCCGACCAGATTATAGGGCTCGATTGGTGGATTATCTTAAGACCAAATCTTTACATCTCTGCCCGGATTGCCAGCGAAGGTGCGAGACCAATCCTCTGAGGGTATTTGATTGCAAACAAGATGGATGCAAAGAGGCCTTGGGAACCGCTCCCATCATCTCTGATTTTTTGTGCGATGGCTGCAAACACCACTTTGAAGAGGTAAAGGCGCTCGTCAAGATGGCCCATATCCCTTTTAAGGTAAACCCAATGTTGGTAAGAGGCCTTGATTATTACACCAGGACTGCCTTTGAGATAACCTCAGATGCCTTAGGTGCACAAAATGCAGTGGCAGGAGGCGGTAGGTACGACAATCTTATCAATTATTTGGGCGGGCCCCCTAAGCCTGCCATAGGTTTTGCCATCGGAATGGAAAGGGCCCTTGAGATCTTGAGGGAAGAGGGGGAAAGGCATTCACCAGCCCCTTATGTGTTCATAGTGGGCTTGGGGGAGAGGGCAAGACAGGTGGCATTTTCACTTCTACTGGCCTTTCGAAAGCAGGGTATAAGGGCAGAGATGGGCTATCAAGATACAAGTTTGAAGTCACAGCTAAAGCAGGCTGACAAACAAAATGTTAGATATGCAGTTATAATAGGAGAAAATGAGCTTTCTAAGGAGAGGGCATTGCTTAGGGATATGAAGAGTTCAACCCAAAGGGAAGTTAATCTGGGTGAAGTGGTAAGAATTATAGGAAATACCTTGGGAGAATGAGATAGATGGAAAACATGGGTATGACTGAAGTGGAAAGACTCTTTGGTATGAAATGGAAGAGGACCCATAACTGTGGGGAATTGAGGGCAGAACATGAAGGCCAAGAGGTGACACTCATGGGTTGGGTGCACCAGATAAGGGACCTTGGTCAGCTTATATTCATTGACCTAAGGGATAGATATGGAAGGACTCAATTGGTGGTGGACCCATCAGAAGGGACTTCCACACAAAATGCCTATGGCATTGCAAAGGATCTAAAGAGTGAATATGTGATTGCTGCAAAGGGTGTTGTGAGTAAAAGGGCTCCTGGGCAGATCAATCCCAAAATTCCCACAGGAGAGATAGAGGTAAGAATCTCACAGATCCAGATTCTCAATACTTGTGAACTTACGCCATTTCAGGTTGAAGGTGCTGTGGATGGTTCAGAGACCCTTAGGATGAAATACAGATACCTGGAACTTCGCAGGAAAAGTGTGATGAACAGGCTTATTTTCAGACACCAGGTTGCCTCAAAGACCAGAGAGTATTTGAATAAACTTGGGTTCATAGAGGTTGAAACTCCGTTTCTCACAAAAAGTACACCAGAGGGAGCAAGAGATTATCTTGTACCTTGTAGGTTACAACCAGGAAAATTCTATGCCTTACCCCAGTCCCCACAGTTGTTCAAGCAGATACTCATGGTGGGAGGCCTGGATAGATACTATCAGATCGTCCGATGTTTTAGGGATGAGGATCTAAGGGCAGATAGACAGCCTGAATTTACCCAGATAGACCTTGAGATGTCCTTTGTGGATGAGGACGACATTATGGGTGTGGTTGAGGGCTTAATAAAAACTCTGTTTAGGGATCTCCTAAATCTGGAATTTAAGGACCCATTCCCCAGGCTCAGCTATGATCAGGCCATGAATCTATACGGAACAGACAAGCCCGACCTGAGGTTTCACATGGGGATAGAGGACATCTCCGAATTTTTTAGAGACACGCAGTTTAAGCTCATCAGAGAGGGCTTGGAAAAGGGCAAGTGTGTGAGGGCAATCTGGGTCTTTACAGAGGTGGATAAATTTTCCAGAAAGGTATTGGAGGAGCTTGAAAGATTCTTGAAGGATCAAGGGGCAGGTGGACTTTTTTGGGCAAAGGTAAAAGGGGAGGAATGGCAGTCTCCCATAGCCAAATATTTGGAGGCTTCTTTACAAAGACAGATCAACCATAGGTTCAGCGGGAACACTCAAGGCCTTTTGTTCATGGTGATGGATGAGCCATTAAAGGCCTCTGTTTATTTGGGTGCCTTGAGGCTGGAGCTGGCCAAAAGGCTTGGTTTTGATAGGGATCAAACCTTCAAATTCCTTTGGGTGGTGGAATTTCCTTTATTGGAGTACGACGAAGGGGAGAACAGGTGGGTGGCCATGCATCATCCGTTTACAGCGCCTAAGGAGGAGGATGTGGATCTTTTGGAAAAAAGTCCGCAGCAGGTGAGGGCAAGGTCCTTTGATCTGGTGCTTAATGGCGTGGAGGTGGGTGGAGGAAGTATCAGGATACACACCAAGCCACTACAGGAAAGGGTGTTTAAGGCCATAGGGATAGGAGAGACAGAGGCCAAGGAAAGGTTTGGATTTCTGCTGGATGCCTTAAAGTACGGTGCTCCGCCCCATGGAGGTCTTGCCATAGGGCTGGATCGGCTAGTGGCAATGATGTTGGGTTTAGGCTCCATCAGGGATGTGATAGCCTTTCCAAAGACCACAAGTGGCACCTGTCCCCTCACGGATGCACCTTCAGAGGTCTCACAAGAGCAGTTGAGGGAACTGGGGATAGGGCTTATTTAGAAGGGGCCTTAAAAACTTACCCCATAGGGTGCCAGCTTTTTCCTGAAAAGGTCTTGTATCCTCATAAGCCCTTCCTCTGTCTTGGACTCAAACCTTAAGACCAGCACAGGTTGGGTATTGGATGCCCTCACAAGACCCCATCCGTCTGGGAAGATCACCCTTGCACCGTCCACATCCACCACCTGATAATCCCTTTGGAATTCCTTGATAAGTTCTTGGATCACCCTAAACTTCATCTCATCGGGGCAATCCACCCTTATTTCAGGGGTATTTAGCATCTTTGGGATGCCTTCCAATAGCTCCGGAAGTGACTTGTGGGTATTTGAAAGTATCTCCAAAAGCCTTGCACCTGCATAGATGGCGTCGTCAAAGCCAAAGTATCTTTCTCCAAAGAAGATATGGCCGCTCATCTCTCCTGCCAATAATGCACCTTCTTTCTTGAGCTTATCCTTTATGAGACTATGGCCTGTCTTCCACATGATGGGGATTCCGCCGTTTTTGGCTATATCATCGTAGAGCACCTGCGAGCATTTTACTTCACCTATGATCTTTCCTTTGGGGTATCTCTTTAAAAGCTCACGGGAGAATATGATGAGAAGTTGGTCTCCCCAAACTATTTCACCCTTTGGGTCTATCACACCAATCCTATCTGCATCCCCGTCGTAGGCAATACCCAGATCTGCCTTAGAGACCAACACGGTCTCCCTTAGGCATCTCAGATTTTCAGGTACTGTGGGGTCGGGATGATGGGAAGGAAATTCTCCGTCCACCTCGCAAAAGAGATTCAAAACCTTTGCCCCCAACATCCGATAGAGCTTTGGCGCAACAAGGCCTGCTGTGCCATTGCCTGCGTCCAGGGCAACCTTTATCTTTCTTTCCCCCAATCTTATGTTTTGGGACACATAATCTACATAAGGAGTTATTATGTCCGCCTCAGAAGAGCTGCCATGCCCCTTTTGAAATTCGCCCTTTTCCAATATCCTCCTTATCACCTGGATCTCTTCCCCGAATATGGACCTGTCTCCAAGGCATATCTTAAAGCCATTATATTCAGGGGGATTATGGCTGCCGGTAATCTGAACCCCGCCGTCCACCTGAAGGTGGTGCAGGCTGAAATACACCAAAGGCGTTGGCACCACACCCAGATCTATCACCTGAAGGCCTGTGTCCAAAAGGCCTTCCATCAGGCCATCCCTCAATTCAGGAGAACTCAACCTAACATCCCTACCCAGGGTGATCCTTTTGGCTCCGTGCTGATGATAATAGGTCCCGATTGCCTTGCCTAAAATCTGGGCAGAAGAGAGATTTAGTTCCTTGGGATATTCACCTCTGATGTCGTATTCCCTGAAGATATGTGGATTCATCTTGCCCTCCTCCTGTGCAAAGTTATGTCCTGTACTCGGCATTTATCTTCACATATTCGTACGTGAGATCTGATGTGAGGATCTCATATTCATAGATACCACTTTTCAGGTCAATCAAAACCTGAAACTCTGCCTTTTCCATCCTGAGCTTTGCCTCTGCCTCTGCCTCTTTTCCCAAGCCAATGCCCGATTCCACTATCTGCACATCGTCTATGTATATGTCCACCATTTCAGGGTTGAATTCGCAAGCGGACCTGCCGATGGCTGCCATTATCCTCCCCCAGTTTGGGTCAGCTCCAAAGAATGCGGTCTTCACAAGCAGGGAATTGGCAACTGCCCTTGAGGCCTCTTCTGCCTCCTTGGGAGACCTTGCGGCCACTACCTTTATGTTTACCAACTTGGTTGCGCCCTCACCATCCTTTACTATCATTCGAGAAAGCTCTTTCATGAGATCTAACAGAAGGCCTTCAAAGGTACTAATTCCCTCTCGGTCCAGAGGTCTGTTCCCTGCAAGGCCATTGGCCAGCACCAAGACCATGTCGTTGGTGCTGGTGTCCCCATCCACAGTGATTGCATTGAAGGAGCTTCCTACCCCTTTTTTGAGCGCCGATTGCAAGGCCTCCTTTTCCACCATTAGGTCTGTGAGGATGAAACAGAGCATGGTTGCCATATTGGGCATGATCATTCCCGCACCCTTTGCCATTCCAAAAATGGTGTAATCCTGGCCGGAGTATGCGCCTTTTCTTATGGCAATCTTGGGAAATTTGTCCGTGGTCATGATGGCCATTGCCACCTTGTAAAGGCCAGAAGGAGAGAGGTCTTGAGAGAGCCTTGGTATTGCATCCAAGATCCTTTGAACAGGCAACCTCTGTCCGATTACTCCTGTGGAGGCCAAGAGTACCTCCTCAGAGGGTATGCCCATCTTTTGCGCAAGGGCATCTGATATCAAAAGGGCATCCTTTATCCCATCCTCTCCTGTGCACGCATTGGCATTACCTGAGTTTGCAAGGATTGCCCTGGCCTTATGGGACCTTAGTCGTTCCATGTCTATCAGAAGGGGGGCTGCCTTCACCTTGTTTTGGGTAAATACGCCTGCAGCAACAGCAGGTACCTCTGTAAAGACCAGCCCCAGGTCATGCCGTCCTGGCCTTTTGATAGCAGCCTCTGCAACAGAACCCAAAAATCCCTTAGGATATTGATCTCCTTCCATTGTGATCCCTCCACCTGGTGCGCCATAGAAAAACTTTGCCTATGGCCTAATTAGGTCCAAAGATGCCAGGTGTCAAACAATTTTGCTGGGCAAGGATGGGTTTATTGGGTTTATTGGGTTTATTGAGTTTGTTGGGTTATTGGGTTTGTTGGGTTATTGGGTTTGTTGGGCTATTGGGTTTGTTGGGTTATTGGGTTTGTGGGCAGGGATACGCAAAAGGGGATTTATCCTAAGCTCAATTCCACTTACGACGTGGCCACTTACGAAGTGGGAAAAGGGGGAATGGGAAGGGAAAAAAAGGGGCGAGATGATCGCCCCTTTTTGTAATGTCTATTTACTTGTCACCGCCGCCCTCATGGCAACCGCCACATTTCTTAAACGGTGCCTTGGCATCGTCATTCTTTTCCTTGTGGCAGCTCTGGCAGTTCTTATGATAGGCAAGTTGCAATTTCATAACCTTTTCGCCTTCCTTTGCCTCAGCAGGATGGCATTCAGCGCACTTCTTCACAGGATCCCCTTGCTTCCACACATTCTTGCCGTCCTTGTAATCGTGATGGCATTCTGTGCAGGCGATCTTGAGTTCCTCTGAATGCTTCTTGTGGTTCAATTTCACAGGGCCCTTCTTGTCTACAGGGTACTTATTTTCGATCTTAATTACATCTGGGGGTGCTGCTCCTGCAAGAAGGTTCCCTGCCACCACAAGGCCCGCAAAGGCAAAGAGGGCCAATACCACCATGAGCCTCTTCATTAGGTTTCACCTCCTTTCTGTCAAAGAGTGGGTACCTATTTAAGGCACCTGTGCAACCATTTCCCGTAACAACTTCAAAGTCTCCAAGGCTGCTTCTCTGTCCATCCTTTGGATGGCAAAGCCAGCATGCACTATTACATAGTCTCCCACCTTCACTTCGTCAAGTAAAACCAGACTTGCTTCCCTCTGTGCACCACCTATATCTAATATGGCCTTATCGTCCTTGATGCTTATTACCTCTGCTGGGATGGCTAAACACATTCAATCCGCTCCTTGGGTCTAATGCCAAGACCCTTTAATTCCTGAATAACAAGCTGGATCAGGTCTTCCATGGACTCAAATACCTCTTGGCTCAACTGGATATCCACTTGGTAGATCTCTTTGGGCTCTATTCCCAATATTACACACCTGGGTCGCTTTCCCAAAAGTTCACAGGCAGAGAGCGTCTCCAAAAAATCTATCTCGTGTAAGGAATTTTTTCCCCTCATCCTTGTTATGATATCGGGGTCTTGGATCCTATAGATTTGGCCTGGCCTTCCTCCATTTTTGATGGAATCCAATACAATCACATATTCTGCTTCTGTGAGCACACCCATCAATCCCAGCCCCAACACCCCTCCATCCACCAGCTCTACCCCTTGGGGAAACTCGTATCTTTCCTTCAAAAGCTCCAGGGCGTGTATGCCCAATCCGTCATCTTTCAGGAGTAGATTCCCTATGCCTAAGATGGTGACCTTTGGGGACATGATAGGGACGGGGGTCTAAAAGACCCCCTTCCTCCTTTACAACACCTTGATCTTGTAAACCTGGTTGCTTTCAGGATCTATCACATGAACACCACAGGCTATGCATGGGTCAAAGGAATGCACCGTCCTAAGTACCTCAATGGGCCTCTTGGGATCGGCAATGGGAGTGCCTATCAAGGCCTCTTCCACAGGGCCTGGTTTGTTCTGTGCACACCTTGGTCCCAGATTCCAGGTGGAAGGCACCACGTATTGGTAGTTCTTGATCTTTCCACCTTCTATTTCGATCCAGTGGCCCAATGAACCCCTTGGAACGTCATTTAAGCCAATGCCTTGACCCTTCTCAGGCATGGTCCAGGATTGATAGGTCTTCTTGTCGCCTTTCTTCAGGTTTTCCACCAGCTCCATGATCCACTTTTCCATCTGCTGGCCTATGACCAGTGTCTCTATTGCCCTGGCCGCGGTCCTTCCTAGGGTTGAAAATAGGGCATCTGCGCCAAGGCCAAGTTGCTTGAGCACAGAATCAACGGTCTCTTTGATCTCCTTCTTCCCGTAGGCATATGCAACCAGTACCCTTGCCAAGGGTCCAACCTCGCAAGGTTCTCCTTCATACCTGGGCGCCTTGATCCACGAGTACTTTTTCTTGGTGTCGTACTCTCCGTGTTCAGGGTCTGTAACGCCCTTAAAGGGATGCAGGGCCTCTGAGCCCTTGTACCAAGAATGTGCCACAGACTCCACCACCTTATCCTGCTCTGCCATCTTCACCTTGGAAAGATCCCGCTTCATGATAACGCCCCTTGGCATGAAAAGGCTCTCTGGCTCCTTATCACTTTCTGGGAAATCACCCCAGGCCAAGAAGTTGCTGGTGCCACCGATCTTGCCCCAGTCCTTATAGAAGCTTGCAACGGCAAGTACATCTGGTATGTAGACGTTCTTTATAAAGTCCTGTGTCTCTTTCCAGAGGTACAAGAACTCGGCGATCCTGTCTGGAGTTAGGTCCTGTACACAGGTAACTCCACCCACCACCAGGCTCTGGAGATGGGGGTTCTTGGCACCGAATATGGCGTGCATCTTGGCCGCCTTTGCCTGGAGCCTCAGGGCCTCGATGTAATGGGCAGCTGCCATCAAATTTGCCTCTGGCGGCAGCAGATATGCCGGATGGCCCCAGTAGCCGTTGTTAAAGGGACCTAATTGTCCGCTCTCCACAAAGGTCTTAAGCCTTTGTTGCACCTGTTTGAAATACACTGTGCCGCCCCAAGGGGCATTGCTCACATTGTCCGCCAATGCGGCAGTCTTCTGTGGATCTGCCTTTAGGGCGCTTACAATGTCCACCCAGTCTAGGGCATGTAGGTGGTAAAAGTGAACGATATGATCGTGCTGGAACTGGGCTCCGTGCAACAGGTTCCTGATGATTCTGGCATTGGCTGGGATCTTTACCTTAACAGCATCTTCAACCGCCCTCACAGAGGCAAGGTAGTGCACCAAGGTACAGACCCCGCAGGATCTCTGGGTGATGAGGGGTGCATCCCTTGGGTCCCTTCCCCTCAGAATGATCTCAAGCCCCCTAAACATCTGGCCTGAGCTCCATGCGTTTACCACCTTACCGTTTGCAACCTCTACCTCTATCCTCAGATGACCCTCTATCCTGGTGATTGGGTCAATGGTTATCTTTTCGCTCATGGTTCACCTCTCTTTCTACGGGAGCGCTATTTGGAGGCCTTAAAGAACGGGGCCATTTTGTCCCAGAAATTGGGCTCGCTGCAACCGATGCAGGGATGCCCTGCTCCTATGGGCCAGCCTGCTCCGTCGTTGTATTTCACAATGGAGCAGTTGTTGTATGTGTCAGGTCCCTTGCAGCCCATTTCGTAGAGGCAATAGCCCATTTCTGCTTCCTTGGAGCCGAATTCCTTCACAAACTCGTTATTCTCGAAATGGGACCTTCTGGGACATTGATCATGGATAGTCTTCCCATAAGCAAAGAGTGGGCGACCCTTTTCGTCCAGGTCGGGGAGTTTCCCCAAGAGCAGATAGTTTACAACAGTACCCACAAAGTTGATGGGATTGGGTGGACAACCCGGGATGTTTACGGTCTTTATACCTATTGCCTCTCCAACACCCTTGTATCCTCCTGGATTGGGGGCTGCTGCCTGCACTCCACCATAGCTGGAACAGGTGCCTATGCACACAACTGCCAAGGCATTTTTGCAAACATTGTTGGCGATCTCCAAAAATGTCTTTCCGCCTATCTTACCGTATGCGCCGTCAAAGGCAGTGGCAATCGCACCTTCCACCACACAGATGTACTTGCCTTTGTACTTCTCCACCGCTGCCTTTAAGTTTTCTTCAGCCTGATGACCTGCGGCTGCCATGATGGTTTCGTGGTACTCTACGGATAGGACATCTAAGACCAGCTCGTCTATCCAGGGATACATACTCCTCAAAAGTGCCTCAGAGCAACCTGTGCACTCTGCAAAGTGAAGCCAAACCACAGGCGGTCTTTGCTTGGGCTGGGCAAAAACCTCAGCCACCTTTGGAATGAAGGATGAGGATAGGCCCAGGGTGGCAGTGACCAACCCGCAAAACTTCATGAAATCCCTTCTTGAGATTCCCTTGGCTTCAAGCCTTTGATCCAAACCGTTTTCCAGTACTTCACTCATCTATGCACCTCCTTTAGTGCAAAGGTTTATTATCCTAACCTACTCAACGGGCCGAATAAGGATCTCTCACCCCCCTTCAATTGCAAATTGTCACACATATATTTCAGTTTACCTTCTCAGGTCAAGAAAAATTAGGGATTAGATAAACATGGGCATCCTTGGGGAAAGGGGAGGATTTTTCAGTTCAAATCGGGCCTTTGTTTTGATAAATGGATATTCATGAAGCAAGGTAGTCCACTAAATCAGGCATTGCTCTTCCAAGGCCTCTCCCAAGAAGAGCTAAGACTTGTGGAGTCGGCGGGAAAGGTTAGCCTTTATGAAAAGGGTGAGGTGATATTTGACGAGGGAGACCAGGCCTTCAACCTTTATGTGCTCATAGAAGGGAGGGTGAAGATATTTAAGGTGTCCTTCGAGGGTAAAGAGCAGATACTCCATATGGTGGAACCAGGCGAGCCTTTTGGAGAGGTGCCTGTGTTTGAAGGAGGGACCTATCCTGCCTATGCAATGACCACAGTTTCCAGTGTGATATTTACAATAACCAGGGAGGATTTTCTGGAGCTGCTTAAGGCATATCCCGAAATGGCCTTTCACATGATGGGGTTTTTGTGCAAGAGATTGAGGCAGTTTACAAGGCTTGTGGAGGATCTCTCTTTGAAAGAAGTACCAGGGAGGTTGGCAACATACCTTCTGCATCTACATTCCAACAAGGCAGGGGCACTTACCTTTCCCTTGGACATAAGCAAAAATCAGCTTGCAGCAATATTGGGGACGGTCCCTGAGACCCTTTCCAGGGCATTTTTTAGGCTCAAAAGCTTGGGCATGATAGACTTGGATGGTGCAACCATTACCATAAAGGATCTAAAGGGCTTGGAGGAGATATCTCTGGTGGGCCGATAGTGGGAGTAGCTACCTTTTCTTTTTCATCAGATAGTCAACTGCCTTTTCAAGGCCTTCAAGGCTCAGTTCAAACATGGGGATGATGTCTTTTATCATGCCGATGGTCCTGGTGTAAGGCCATTCTCTCTCAGGCTTTGGATTTAGCCATGCGGTGTGGGGAAAGAGTTTTGCTATGAACCTAAGCCTGTCTATGCTGGGCCTTGTGGATCTCTCTTCCAGGTGTATGGAACCATCAGTGGCCAGGAGTTCATAAGGGGCCATGCTGGCATCTCCCACTATTATAAATCTAGTTTCAGGATCAAGCTTCACCAAGTCATCCACCTTAAAGGGTTTTTTCCACCTGGCAGGGTCTTCCCATAGATAGTCGTAGATGGTGTTGTGAAAGAAGAAGGTCTTCAGATCCTTAAACTGGCTCCTTGCGTGATCAAATAGGGTCTGTACCACATCCACGTATGGTTCCATGGACCAGCCACCGTTGTCTATGGCCAGGATCACCTTTAATCTGTCCCTTAAACTGCTTTCATATACGATCTCTATCTCCCCTGCGTTTTTGACGGTCTGGTATATGGTCTCCCTCACATTCACTCTATCCTTTGGCCCAACAGGGACCATGTGCCTAAGTCTCTTCAATGCCTCTCCCATAAGGGACGGGGTTATGGGGCCTTGGTGGGAATAGTCCCTGTATCTCCTGTCCATGGCCACCTTCACTGCGGACTTGTTCCTGGAGACACCCCCAACCCTCATGCCACCTGGGTGATAGCCTGAGTGTCCCACAGGCGAGGTGCCATGGGTGCCTATCCATTTATTACCACCGTGGTGGGCCTCTGTCTGTTCCTTCAGCCTCTCCAGGAAGTATTTCACAAGCTCCTTGGGAGATAGCCTCTGAAGCTCCTCTTGGGGAATGCCCAAGAACTCACTTAGGCCTTCTGGATCCTTTAACCATTCCTCCAGCATGGCCTTGGCAAATTCCTCCAACTCCACTCCCACCAGTGGTTCCAGCTCATATCCCTTGAAATAATGGGCAAAGGCCTGATCATACAGGTCAAAGTACTTTTCAGACTTTACCATAATGGCCCTGGCACCCACATAAAAGTCATCCAGGGAGGTGATAAGCCCCAATCTTAGGGCCTTCATCAACCTCAAGAACGCAGTGGGAGTGACAGGTATACCAAGTTCCCTTAGGAGAAAAAAGAAGCCCACAAACATGTTACAGTCTCATCCTTCCTATTACGCCTTTTGCAGTGTGATAGTCGTTGCTTTTCTTGAATAGGACCCCCAAGTATGGTACCTCTCCTTTGATGAGCTCCTTTACATCAAAATCAGGATCTGCCCTCAATGCCCTTATCCAATTTATCAGTTCCCTTGTGGCAGGCTTTTTTTCAATGCCCTTTATCTCCCTCAACCTATAAAATGTCTTAATTGCATTTTCCATTAGATCCTTGCTCAGGTCTGGAAAGTGAACACTCACAATGCGTTTCATCATATCGTAATCTGGAAATGCAATATGGTGGAAATTACATCTGCCCAAGAACGGATCGGACAAATCCTTCTTTGCATTGGATGTTATTATCACTATTGGCCTGTGTTTGGCTTTTATTGTTTTATCAATCTCGATTATATCAAATTGCATTTGATCCAGGATATCAAGCATATCATCTTGAAAATCGGTATCCGCTTTGTCTATCTCATCAATAAGTAGCACCACTTTAACAGGACTTACAAAAGCCTGACCAATTTTCCCCATTCTTATGTATTCTTCAATATTGCTTACATCCCTTTTTGAATCACCAAATCTGGCATCGTTTAGTCTTGTGAGTGTATCGTATTGGTATAATGCATCAATTAGCTTCATACTGGATTTTACATTCAAAACAATGAGAGGCATCTCCAACGCCTCTGCAATGGCATGTGCAAGCATGGTCTTGCCGGTACCCGGTTCACCCTTTAATAACAAAGGCATTTCAAGTGCAATGCTGATATTGACGATTTTTTTTAATTCCTCATCCAGCACATATTTTGAAGCTCCTGTAAAATACATGGGTAGATCCTTTTTCTCTTTTCGGAACATTTCCCCTCTCCAAGAAGAATATTTGAAATCAGGACTAAATGATTCTAAGATGCAAAATATACCCTGTCAATCTTCCGAGAGGGGTGAGTTCAAGCTACTTTGGTAGGGGTGTTGGATCCATGAAGAATTCGATAAGGGTTGCCATTGTTGGAAGGCCCAATGTGGGCAAGTCCAGTCTTTTTAACAAGCTTTTGGGGGAGAGGAAGGCAATAGTCCATGATCTACCCGGAGTTACAAGGGACCGAGTGACAGGGGAATTGAAATGGGAAGGCGCCAAGTTCTTGATCTCTGACACAGGTGGATATGTGCCTGGAGATGATCCCATAACAAAAGGGGTGAATCAACAGACAAGTGGTGCAATAGAAGAGGCAGACATTGTTTTGTTTGTGGTAGATTCCAAAGAGGGATTACTTCCCTTTGACTTTGAAATTGCCAATACCCTAAGAAAATTTCAAAAGGATGTGATAGTGTGCGTAAACAAGGTTGATAATGAAAGATTGGAATCCATGCTATATGAATTTTATAGCTTAGGTTATGACAAGTTGGTGGCAGTATCTGCACTCCATGGAACAGGTATCGGTACCTTGTTGGACATGCTTAAGGCATTGGCCGGGAATGGGGAAGTTCATGTGCAAGAGGTGGAGAAAATCGTTCCAAAGGTTTCAATCGTTGGAAGGCCTAATGTTGGAAAGTCATCTCTTCTAAACAGAATCGTGGGATCAAAAAGGGTCATAGTGAGTGAATTGCCTGGCACCACAAGGGATCTTATAGATATCAAGGTGGAATATTTCAAAAAGGAATACATCTTTGTGGATACACCTGGGATAAGAAAAAAGTCAAAAATAGAAGAAGACCTTGAAAGGATCTCCAGTTTGAAGGCTATAGATTCCATAAAAAAATCAGATGTGGCATTATTGCTCATAGATTCAACCATTGGAGTCACAGAACAGGACTTGAAGATAGCAGGCTTCATTGATGAAAATTATAAATGTGCCATAGTAGCTATCAATAAATGGGATATGGTTAAAGGTAACAAGGCCAAGGAAAAGGCGATACTTGAATATACAAGGTATAAATTTGAGTTCCTGAAATATGCTCCAATAATAGCACTCTCAGCCAAGACGGGCTTTGGTTTGAAAGCATTGATAAAATCAATAGATAATGTGTATGCAGAATACAGCACAAGGATAGAAACAAGTAGGTTGAACAAAGTCCTTGGAGAGGTGGTAAGTACACACGGCCTGGCAAGAAGGGGAAGGGCTATACTCAAGTTCTATTATGCCACCCAGGTCTCAATCTGCCCTCCCACTATTGTGGCCTTTGTGAACTACCCTGAGCTTATTAAAGAACACTATGAACGATTCCTAAAGAACAGGTTGAGAGAAAGCTTGGGGATTCCTTTTTCACCCATAAGGTTGATCTTTAGGAAAAGATCATAATAACATTGTTGCCTTACTAAGGTTGGAATAAAGGTAAGAGTAAGGCAGTTCCAAATAGAACTGCCACAAATATTGAAGAAGATAAGATAAGTAAGATTCCTTCAAAGACCTTTTCCACACCAAATACATTTGGCCCATCTCCTATCCAGTGCCTTTCAGTTTGAGTCCCTCCATAGGACACAGGCCCTCCCAAAGAAATGTGTATTGCTCCCGCCACAAAACTCTCTACATGTGCAGAGTTGGGAGACTCATGTTTTAGTCTGTCCCTTCTAAATATCCTCATCCCCTCCTTTAGGTTAAACGAGCATGCAATTGCTCCCATGCACAAAAACAAAAAGGCAAGTCTTGCGGGCAAAAAGTTCAGTATGTCATCCAAGCGGGCAGAAAACTTGCCGAATTTTTCGTATCTGGCATTTTTATACCCCACCATTGAATCAAGGGTGTTGGTGGTTTTATAGAAGAGCATGAAATTAAGGGATGTTATGAGCTCATCCAGGGCAAATATTTTTGCCGTCAAATAGCCTATGAAGTACCACAAGATGGGCGAAAGGAAACCGTCCACAAAATTTTCAGCCAGTGTTTCAATTGTAGCCCTAAGGATTGCAGGTTCGTCTAATCTTTGTGTATCTCTTCCAACAATCATTGATAGCTTTTCCCTTGCCTTTTCAATGTTGTTATCCTGGATCTCATCGAGCACATCTTTTACATGCCTTATAAGGTCTTTTACAGCTATTGAACTAACTACTAAAAACATGGACCACAAGATATTAAGAATTGGATTGATAACGGAAAAAATCTTATAGATGACTGTATTCACAAAGATTACAGCGCTGATAGTTGAAAATAGTAGTATCAAGCCCATAAAGAGCAAATTTCTATTTTCGGTATAGAGTAATCTTTCAAGAAATGCTATAGTCTTCCCGATGAGCCTGACGGGATGTAATCTGTATTTTGGATCGCCCACCAAAAGGTCAAGTATGTAAGCTATGAGCAATATCAGGCCATTCATACTCTTGATCTCCCTGAGATACGAGATTTAATACCTCTATCAACTTGTCGTTTTCATCTTTTTTCCTTATTCCAACCCTTACGTAGTTATCTTCAAGCCCTATAAAATTCCTTGCATCTCTAACAAATATGCCGAATTGGTAAAGCTTTTTTAAAACTAAGTCTAACGGTTTTTGCCCTTTCCATCTAATAAGGATGAAGTTTGAGTTTGAATTGGCAACTTCCCAGTTTTCCATTGATTTAATGGCCTCTCTTATCCTCTTGCTTTCCTTAAATACAAACTCTCTTGTCTCCTCTTCAAACCTTTCCTCTTGTGCAAGCAAAGGGGCAATCCTGTTACTTATGGCATTTACCGTCCATGGTTCTTTGTAGTAGTTAAGGGTCTCTGCGATGTTTTTGTGGGCAATTCCTGCTCCCAATCGCAAACCTGCTAAGGCATAAAATTTTGTAAGACTGTGGATGACGATGATGTTTTGTGGAAGATTTTTTGTCAACAAGGTCTCCACAAACCACGACTTGGTGAATTGTAGGAAAGACTCATCCAAGATAAATAGTTTTTCCGGATACTTCTTTGAAAGATAAACTATTTCTGACTTTGACATCATTGATCCAGTTGGATTATTGGGCCTAGCCAGCCAGACTGAATCCACATTTTTTAAAAGATGTTCCATTAGACCAATTCCAGGATAGTGAAAGCCCCCATCGGGATCCAATCTGTAGGTGAATATCTTGATACCTGCCTGTGTGGAGGCCCTTTTGTAGTCAGAGTAGGAAGGTTCCAATATCAAGGTGGAGTTGGGCCTCAAGACCCTTGGGATCAGATATATGAGTTCCGTAGCACCGTTTCCTGCTACCACCATCTCTTTGGGTATCCCCAATCGGGTGACATAAAAGGTCTTTATCCCTTCCCCTTCCATGGAGGGATATGAAATGAGCTCCTGGATGAGTTGGTTCCAGATCTTGGATATGCACTTGGGTGGGCCCAAAGGATTCAGGTTTACGCTAAAGTCCAAAACAGGTCTTGTGGCAAGCCCCATGGCCCTTGCAAAGGCCTCAGGGTCTCCTCCGTGTATCATGTCTCCTCCTTTTATGGTAAGAGGTTTAGGCTGACAAGGCCCAGTAATTCCATCATCTCGTTTGTGGCGCCCAAAAGATCCCCTGTGATCCCTCCGTACATGCGGAGGAAATACATCCTGAGACAAAGTGACAAAAAAAGGCCCAGCACAACGATTGCCAGACCCTTTGGTCCAAAAATGAAAGAGATTATTCCTGCGCATAAAAAGGCCAGCCATCCAAAGACAGGCCTTGAGCCTTCCACAAAGGGCTTTCCTGTGCCATCATCCCTAGCATAGGGTAGGTTGCTGGAGAGGTACGAAAGGCAAGTCCTGGAGGTGAGAAAGGGTAAAATTATGAAGGTGGAGTTTCCCTCGATCAAGCCCTTTATCCCCACATACTTCAGAAGGAGGCAAAGGCCTATCCCTATGGTCCCATAGGCACCCATGTACTTATCCTTCATGATCTCAAGCCGCCTTTTCTTATCCTTGCCGGCCAATGAATCCAGAAAATCCCCCAATCCATCCAGGTGGATTCCTCCTGTGATGAGCGAGGAAATGACAACCAGGATTGCGGCCGAAAGCTCTATTTTCACCCCAGCAAAAAGAAATCCCCACAACCTTATGACCCCGAGGAGGACCATTCCTATGCCCAACCCCACCAAAGGAAAGAAGAGTACTGCCTTGCCGAAATTAGGGTATTTTGCCTGTGGGACGGGGATGATGGTAAGGGTTCCTATGGCAGTTAGAAGGCCCATTTAGGCTCCTGGTGTGATGCCCATCTCTTCAAAGGTGGCCATCTCTCTGTATATGCGCAGGGCACCTTCCACTATGGGCATACTCAACGCAGCGCCTGTTCCCTCTCCAAGCCTCATGTCCATGTCCAGTATGGGCCTCTGGCCCTCTTTATCCAAAAATACCCTGTGGCCCTTCTCTGAGGAGCAGTGGCTGAATATGAGGTAGTCCTTGATGGCGGGGTTTAGACGCATGGCCAAAAGGGCACCTGCAGAAGAGATAAAACCGTCCACAAGGGTGATGAGCCTGTTGTATGCGCCTCCTATACAAAGCCCGCATATACCTGCTATTTCAAGGCCTCCCAGCCTGTGTAAAACCGTGAGGGGATCGGTGGGTCTCCCATGGAACTCCAAGGCCCTCTTTATCACATCTGTCTTATGGATGATCCCTTCTTGGGTTAAGCCCGTGCCTTTTCCTGTGACTTCTGAGGGGTCGCAAGGCAATAAACTTGCTATGACTGCAGAGGCAGGGGTGGTATTCCCTATACCCATTTCGCCTGTGGCAATCACCTGAACCCCTTTTTCCTTTGCTTCACAGGCCAGATCAAACCCCACCTGGATTGCTTGTATGGCCTCCTCTCTTGTCATGGCAGGGCCTTTGGAAAAATTCTCCGTACCCTTCCTGATCTTCTTGTGCCTTAGACCGGGGAGTCCTTCCAGATCTCCCTTCACCCCAATATCCACAACCTCCACATTTGCACCCACATGCCTTGCAAGCACATTTATGGCAGCTCCGCCTGCCAAGAAGTTTTTTACCATTAAGAGGGTAACCTCTTGTGGATAGGCACTCACCCCCTCTTCCACGATCCCGTGGTCTGCTGCAAACACATACACTGCCTTGCCTCTTATGGAAGGGAAAGGATCCTCCAATATGGCCACCATCCTAACAGCTATCTCTTCGAGCATCCCAAGACTTTTGCGGGGTTTTGTTAGATTGTCCAGCCTCTCCCACGCCCTCTCAAACCATTCCTTGGACAAGGGTTTGATCCCTTTTAACGCCTCTTGCCAGTCCATATAGCCTCCTTTCATAAAAATAAAAATCCCAGATCCAAAAAAGATCTGGGATTGCCCGTCTAATCCATGAGATCATCGGGTGCCTTACTCCCATAAGGCAGCCCAACCACCAGGCAGGTCTTCTGGCTTCCCTCATCCCATGGCAGCCTTCCCACCTTGAAGGCAGTGGCACGATTGCCAAGGGTTCCCTTCCAAAGGAAGGGCAGGGTTACAGCGGCGGGCCCGCCCCTGATTTACACAGGGTTCCCTGTTAGGCCTTGGGGCACCTGGTGGTTATCAAATTCCTTTAAAGAACTTGGGGCATTGGCCCCTAAACTATGTCAAAGCCTTTGCAAGTCCACCCAGCTCAGAAACCATCCTCCTTAGGGCCTGAGACCTATCTATGCCCGCAAAGGTGGGCTGAGCTTGGGCATATTCATAATACTTTTTGGGTTCGTCCAGCAAGAGGTAAAAGACCCGTAGGTCATCCAAGCCCGTTACCTGGGCCTTGGGGTATTTTGCCTTTACCTCCTGGAGCCTCTTTTTGGCCAATTCCACCATCTTTTCCCTGTCGCCGAAGTTCATGGCACCTGTGATACAGGTCTTTACACAGGCAGGCACAAGCCCGTTTGACACCCTGTCTATACACATGGTGCACTTGGTCATGAGCCCCGACTTTTCATCTACCCTTGGCACGTTGAAGGGGCAGGCATCAATGATCTCCTTGGCCTTTGCCTTCTTTAAGGCCTCTGTATAGATTACGGCACCTGTGGCCTCGTCAATAACGATGCCCCCTTTCACTTGGGAATCTGCCACTTCCTTGCAAGGTGGCTCAAGGCAGTGGCGGCATTGTTCGGGGAAAAAGTACCAAACGGGTTTATTGTCCTGGCCTAAGTGCTCACTAAACCTGACCAATTTATAGGTCCAAGGGCTAAGGTCCTTGGGATTTTGAAAGCTACCCCAGTTGGTTGTCTTGGTGCCTGGCAGTTCGTTCCACTGTTTACAAGCTATCTGACAACCTCTGCACCCGATACACAAGGATGTATCAATAAAAAATGCCTTTCCTGCCATGTCGCACCTCCCTTATACCTTTCTCACATTGACCATAAAGGCCTTTGTTTCTGGGATCCTTGTGTTTGGATCTCCTGCCGCAGGGGTAAGGAGATTTGCGGAGTCTCCTCCATCCTTTGGATGGACCCAGCCAAAGTGCCAGGGCAGGCCAACCATATGGATTTCCTTCCCCATCACCTTCAAAGGCCTAAATCTGTAAGTGACAATGGCGATGGCCTCCACCTTACCTCTGGGAGATTCCACGATCACCTTATCACCGTTGTTTATCCCCTTTTCCTTTGCCAGTTCATGGCTCATCTCCACAAAGAGCTGTGGTTGGGCCTCCAGTAACCATGGCTGCCACCTGGTCATGACACCTGTCTGCCAGTGTTCGCACACCCTATAAGTGGTTGCCACAATGGGATAGGATGCATCACAGGCCTTTATGAGGTCTGCGTCTGTTTTATACACCACTGCAACAGGGCTAATGAGTTGTGAGGAGAAGAGATTCTTTCCCACAGGGCATTCAACGGCTTCATAGTGCTCTGGGAATGGTCCGTCGTTCAGGCCAGGGCCAAAGATCTGGCCGAAGCCTTCCACGGTCATGATAAAGGGGTACCTTGTTTGCTCGTTCAACTTGCCATCTGCAGTCTGCATGGGTGGCCATGGACCATCCGGTACATCCCCCACCCATTTGCCTTTGCCATCCTCCACCACCCATTTGATCACAGGGAGTTTGGGATTTAAAGGCTGGCCCTTTAGGTCCACGGAGGCCCTGTTGTAAAGGATCCTTCTGTTTACAGGCCAACACCAGGCCCACTCGGGATTGAGGCCTATGCCTTCTTTTTCCTTTTTGCGCCTGGCAGCCATATTCCCTTGGTCTGTGTATGAGGCACAGTAAATCCAATTGCCCGATGAGGTGGAACCATCTGCCTGCAAAAATGCAAAACCCGGCACCAACTGGCCCTTTTTGAATGTCTTGTCCTGGATGGTAACATCTTTAAGGAAATAACCGTTGATCTCTTTGGCCATCAGATGCGGGTCAAACTTTCCATCTGTCAAAGGCAGTTTAAGGTTCAAAATGGCGTGTGGATTGGGAGCGGATTTGTCAGCCTGGTATAGTTTCTTTAATTTCTTTGCCAGTTCAGTAATGATCTCGCCATCTGGGAGGACACCCTTGGGAGGTTCAACGGCCTTATATCTCCACTGCATCCATCTTCCGCTGTTTGTGATGGAACCCTCTTTTTCCACAGACACGGCGCAGGGCAAGAAAAAGACCTCGGTCTTTATTGCTTTGGGATCCATCCCAGGGCCCTTCCAGAAGGAAGAGGTTTCATTGTCAAAAATGTTCACTGTCACAAGCCAATCTAAGTTTGCAAGGCTTTTTCTCACCTTGTTGGAATTGGCACTTGAGGCAGCAGGGTTTTGCCCCCATGCGATAAAGCCCTTTATCTCTCCCTTGTACATTGCATCAAAGATGTCCAACCAACTGTAGGCCTTTCCCGCATCTAATTTGGGCAACCACTGATACCCAAACTCGTTCTCCTGCGTGGCAGCATCCCCAAACATGGCCTTTAAGAAGCTCACCATGTACTTAGGTTCATTCTGCCACCAGTTGGCCGAAAGGGGATCAGCACTCTTGGGCCTACGTTTTAAATAGTCCTCCAACTTGGGCCAAGTGGTGCTCGGGGTGGACAGATAGCCAGGCAAAATATGGAATAGGAGCCCGTGATCAGTGGAACCTTGCACATTGGACTCGCCCCTCAAGGCATTTATCCCACCACCAGCCACACCAATGTTGCCAAGGAGAAGCTGGATAATTGACATGGTTCTAATATTTTGGGTACCTACGGTGTGCTGAGTCCAGCCCATGGCATATAAAATGGTTCCTGCCTTGTCAGGTTTTCCTGTGGCAGAATAGGCTTCATAGACCTTCAAAAGATCTTCCTTTGGAGTGCCTGTTACCTCTGATACCTTATCAATATCGTATCTGCTATAATGCTGCTTTAAGAGTTGAAACACACAACGGGGATTTTGCAAGGTTGGGTCTTTCTTTATAACACCTTTTTCATCCTTTTGAAATGCCCATTTTGACTTATCATACTGTCTTTTCTCCTTGTCATAGCCAGCAAATAACCCGTCTTCAAAGGCATAACTGTCGGAGACAAGAAAAGAGGCATTCGTATAGTTTACGACATAATCGTGGAAGTACTTGTTGTTATCAAGTATGTACTTGATCATACCACCCAAAAAGGCAATATCTGTACCACTTCTGAGGGGTGCATAGATATCTGCCCTGGATGATGTCCTGGTAAATCTTGGATCCACACTTATGACAGTGGCACCTTTCTTCTTTGCCTCCATTATCCATCTAAAGGACATTGGATGGTTTTCTGCAGCATTGGAACCCATAATCAGGATACAATCACTGTTCTTGATATCAATCCAGTGATTGGTCATTGCGCCTCTTCCGAACGACTCTGCCAGAGCCGCTACCGTTGAGCTGTGTCAAATACGAGCCTGGTGTTCTATGTAGACGAGTCCCAAGGACCTCATAAGAGCTTGGATTAGCCAGCACTCTTCGTTATCCAGTGCAGCTGAGCCCACATGGGCAATTGCAGTTGTCCTGTTTACAACCTCTCCTTTTTCGTTCTTTTCGGTAAAGGTCTTGTCACGGGTCTCTTTTATCTTCTTGGCAATGTTGTCCAAGGCCCAATCCCAAGAGACCTTTTGCCATTGGTTGGAGTTTGGGGCTCTGTAAAGGGGTTGAAGAATCCTGTCAGGATTGGTTACCAGCTGGCTTAGGGCCGCACCCTTGGGGCAAAGTGCTCCTTCGTTTATAGGATGTTCAGGATCCCCTTCAATGTTGATTACCTTTCCGCCCGGCTTTTTCTCTGTGTGGACGATCAAACCGCATCCCACACCACAGTAACAACATATGCTGGTGGTTTCTTTCACATCTTTGATCTTAAGGGTTTGTGCATGGGCCTCAATGGGCTTTAGGTTGATTCCAAGCCCTGAAATACTCATAGCAAGCACAGAGGCCCCACCAATCTTCATAAAATCACGGCGGGTGACTTCCATCAAGACCTCCTTTTTTTGAAGGTTGACCATGATCCTATACGAACAAAGAACAGCTCTAAAAATTGCCTTCTACCACGGCCCTGAACACCTGTCAACTATTATTCCACTTTTCAAGTGGCCACCTACAAAGTGGAGGAGGGGGGAATTCCACATAAGGTACAACATAATAAAAGTGAAATAGGATGCATTAAGGCTAACTTTGCTTAAGGCATTAGTTGTGGTAGTATGACTTTAGTATTCGTAGCATGTAAATTGCAGACAAGCTATGAGCCAGAGTCATGACCTTTTAAAGATTATTCACAGAGAACAAAAAGGCTATTTTAATCTTGTTACTTGTATTGAGGAGGAGATAGTTTCTCAAGTGTTTAACCTGATAATGGGACCATAAATACGCTTTTTTGTGATGTGAGTAAGTTTTTCACGTATATTGATGCTATCAATGAACGTTTCAATCTTGCCAAGAGAGGAGAAACAAGCAAAAAGGAGTTTCCAATATCAGACTTGCCAAATTTGTTGAGAGTAGTCAAAAAGCATTAAAGGGCATTACAAGTTTTATGCTTTAAGCCATAGAAGCGATACCACAAAACATACATTACCAAGAGCTGGACCAGATAGTAGGCCGTATGATAGAAATTCGGCCTGCGCCCGCCTTTGAGCAATTCGTCCGAAAAGAGGATTTAAAAGTAAAAGAAGTTTCCTTGATGGAAAGGGTGATAAGGCTTGAAGAGGAGCTCAAGGCCTTAAGGGAAATAGAGAAGGCTCACTTTGAGGCCACTGAAAAGCGATTCGAGGCAATGGACAAAAGATTTTCCCTTTTACAATGGTTCATCGGTATCGGCTTTAGTGTACTCGCCCTACTCCTTACACTCTTTAGATTCTACCCCAGGTAAGGTCGTACTTACCAGGTGTGCATTCCTAACCAGATGCTCTAAAGAAACAGAATCACTCATCAAGGCTCCTCTTCTCTTATGAAAAGGGGACGGGGGGAGTTGTAGTGAGGATACCAGTACAGGATAAAAATCTAAATCGGGATTTCCAAGGGAAGGTGCATTTAGGGCCTTGCCTGGCAGGTCTTTTCCCCACCAGGCAAGTTTTTGGACTAACTATTCAGGATCTGTAACGCCTCTTCTCTGTATGCCTCCATAACATAGGGTATGCCTGTTACCTTGGCACACTCCTCCGTAAGAGACATAAGGTGTTTCCTATTAATGGCCGGGACGCTGAAGCACCTTGAGCCTGCCATCAACTGCTGTAAACCAACCTTTATCTTTTGGGCAAAGCTGTAAATGCCCACAGCACCCAAGGGTATGTTCTTCATCTCTTCAGCACCCACGATATTCTTCACCTCTTCGTAGCACACAAAGATCTCTTCAGGTGTCTGGCCGTATTCTGACACGGTCTTGGGAAGCTTCCCTTCTTTGAGCCATATGCCTATATTTTTGCCCACCATACCTGGAATCATGAGAGCCCTACCCATACATACTGCCTTCACAAAGGGGGAACCCAATGCCAATGCCTTATAAACCCCATCCTCACTGCTAAAACCACCTGCAAAGGCAAGGTCAGGCACCCTTTCCCCTTTATCTGCCAATATCTTTGCGAATTCATAAGCGGCGGAGTGTAGATAAATATGTGGAATGCCCCACTCACACATCATCCTCCAAGGGCTCATACCTGTGCCGCCAGGTGCGCCATCAATGGTAAGTAGGTCAATCTTCGCCTTGGATCCCCACTTAATGGCCATTGCAAGCTCCCTCAAGCTGTAGGCACCGGTCTTTAGGGTGATCCTCTTGAAGCCTAACTTCCTAAGCCTTTCTATTTCCTTCAGAAAACCTTCCTCATCCACAAACCCCAATCTGCTGTGCCTTTCAAACTCTTTTATGGCACCTGCCTTAAAGCCGGCCTGGTTTATAGGATCAGATGGATCAGGGGTTACGATGTATCCCCTTCTCTGAAGCTCCAATGCCCTCTCAAGGGAGTTGACCTTTATCTCTCCACCGATACACTTTGCACCTTGGCCCCATTTTAACTCGATGGTCTCCAGTCCGTGCTTATCAATCACATACTCAGCAACACCAAGCCTTGTGTCTTCCACATTCATCTGAACCAGGATCTCACCATAACCACTATGGTATCTCTTAAACTCCAGGATCCTTCTGTCCATGTCAGGGGACTTTTTCACCTTTTTATCCGGGCCTAACTCCAGGCCTGGATCTATACCACATACATTTTCTCCACATACAATGGTAATCCCGGAAATGGCAGCCCCAATGGCAAAATGCTCCCAGTTCCTCCTTGCGATCTCTGTTGAACCAAGGGCACCTGTAAAGATAGGGACCTTCATCTTCACCTTAATGTCCCAGCCGTATTCGGTCTCGGTATTCACTGCCGGAAAGATACAGGTATCAGGTCCTGCCTCTACCCCTGGGGGAAGGCCATTTGCTCCCATTGCATATCCCTGGATATTCAGATGGGAGTAATCCACAGGATAGTCTTTATCAGCGCCTGCGGTGACTGAGCCAAATGGCCCCGGATACAAAAGCTCCCTACCCCTAAATGTGGCTTTAAATGCCTCGCAATTTCCCTGACAGCCATCAATGCACCTTGAACACAACCCGCTTGATGGCACCACGCTCCTGGAACGGTTTACCGTTCTGGTTGCCTCATTGGAATTAGGCCTCTGAAGATTCATCTCCTTACTCCTCTTTTTGGTATAATTTTGCCTAAATTATGGCATCAAGATGCCATATTGTTGGTAGAGTTTAGCCATGTATTTAGTCCTGTCAACAGGTTTTTGTGAACACATATGATTTTTGGATCAGGCAATAATGCACCTTGCCTTTTGGAAATTCTTTGTTACAATTGCCAAAAAATTTTTTCTTATAAGCCCAAGCACAGGAGGAATTATGTTGCCTGGAGACAATAAAAAGGCACTTTCGATACTAAAGGCGATGAAACTGAGTGGCACACCTCTTACAAGTTTTGCCATTCAACAGAGGCTTAGGGAGCTTGGTTACGAAATGAGTGAAAGGACCATCAGGGCCTATCTTCTGGAGCTGGACAGAGCAGGCTTTACCCAAAATTTGGGCAGGAAGGGCAGAACCATTACGCCACTGGGTGAACAGGAATTGTCTTCTGCAAATGTGATAGAAAAGGTGGGCTTTTTGTCCGCAAAGATAGACAACCTCACCTACCTTATGGACTTTGACCCCAACAACAGAAGCGGAAGCGTGGTGATAAACATCTCCATCGTGAGCCCCAAAGAACTTCTGGAGCATCTGCCCCTGATCAAGGCCGTGTTTGAAAAGGGCTATGGCATGGGAAGCCTCGTCACGTTGTTCGCACCAGGGGAAAGGATAAGCGGCATGGAGATCCCTGCTGATAAAGTGGGGATAGGGACGGTCTGTTCCATAACCCTTAATGGAGTGCTTCTGAAATACGGCATTCCTGTGCACTCCAAGTTCGGTGGGCTGTTAGAGGTACAAGGATGGAAGCCCCTACGATTCTTGGAGATCATATACTACGACAGTACCACCTTGGACCCTCTGGAGATATTCATCAAATCCGGCATGACCGATTACATTGGTGCGGTTAAATCTGGTTCTGGGAAGATAGGTGCAAGCTTCAGAGAGCTTCCGGCCCAATCCAAGGCCTTGGTGGTGGACATAGGCAAGAAGATGGAAAAGGTAGGTCTAGGTGCCTTTGTGACAATTGGTTTGCCAGGGAGACCTGTATTGGATGTCCCGGTTCCAGACGGGAGGATAGGAGCCATTGTAATAGGGGGGCTGAATCCCATTGCCATATTGGAGGAGTGCGGCTGCAAGACCTATTCCCGGGCCCTTGCAGGGTTGGTGGAATACCCCCGCCTTTTTCACTATAATGAACTGGATGAATTGCTGAAGCAGTACATATAGTCGAAATGGGGTGGCTCTAAAGTTAACTCCACTTACGAAGTGGAAAAACCTGTGGTATCCCTGTTCCAAAATCCCCTAAACTTGACAACCAGACCCATATGTGGGAAAAGAATCTGAGAGCGCCTGTAGCTCAGGTGGACAGAGCAGCGGACTTCTAATCCGCGGGTCGGGGGTTCGAATCCCTCCAGGCGCGTTCTTCCTTCGGCCGGATCTCTTAAGTCCTTTTGCCATTGGACCTGCTTTGTGTACTTCCACAATATTAGGGCATATCACTAAAAACTTGCCATGTGACCACCAAGGTAGCAATATCTTAGAAACACAACCATTGGGATCAAACATGATAGAAAAGAAAAAGACAAAGGAAATCCACGTTGGGAATGTGATAATAGGCGGGAAAAACCCGCCTGTGGTCCAGTCCATGACTAAGACAGATACAAGGGATGTGGAAGCAACGGTTAAGCAGATTCACCAACTTGAGGCCCTGGGGTGCGAGATAATCAGGGTGGCTGTGTTGGATCAGGATGCCTCCGAGGCCATAAGGAAAATCTCCAAGGCCATACACATCCCCCTCATTGCAGACATACATTTTGACCCAAGCCTTGCCATTGAATCCATGAAGGCAGGTGCAAAGGGGGTCAGAATCAACCCAGGCAATATCGGAGGGCTCAGATCCCTCAAAAGAATAGTTGAAGTGGCCAAGGCTGAAGATTGTGCTATTCGAATAGGAGTGAATTCAGGATCCATTGAAAAGGAGCTGCTGAAAAAATACGGTGGCCCTGTACCCGATTCAATGGTTGAAAGTGCCCTTGGCTTTGTGAAGGTATTGGAAGATTTAGATTTTACCAATTTCAAGATCTCCCTCAAATCCTCAAATGTTTTGGATACCATCAAGGCCTATGAAAAGATATCTCATCTGACAGAATACCCCTTACACATCGGAATTACAGAGACAGGTACCCTTATCCCCGGCACCGTAAAGAGCTCTGTGGGGCTGGGGATACTACTTATGAGGGGGATCGGAGATACCATTAGGGTCTCCCTTTGTAGCCAACCTCACCACGAGGTGGTTGTGGCATACGAAATCCTCAGGGCCCTGGAGATTAGGAAAAGGGGGCCTGAGATCATCGCCTGTCCCACCTGCGGGAGGTGTGAGATAGACCTCGTGGGCCTTGCAGAAAAGGTGGAGGCCTCCCTCTCGTACCTTGATCTCCCTATAAAAGTGGCAGTGATGGGATGTGTGGTAAACGGACCAGGGGAGGCAAGAGAGGCAGACATCGGGATTGCAGGTGGTCGTGGCACAGGGATCATATTCAAAAAAGGAAGGCTTTTGAAAAAGGTGAAAGAAGAAGATCTGCTGAAGGAATTCCTAAAGGAGATCACGTCCGTGATGGAACATCCACAAGATACATCGGGGAGGACGGATAGATGAAGTTGAGCCAGTATTTTCTGCCAACCATGAGAGAAAACCCATCAGAGGCAGAGACCATCAGCCATCTTTTGATGTTAAGGGCAGGGATGATTCGCAGATTGACCACAGGTGTATACACCTATCTCCCTCTGGGCCTCAGGGTGATAAGAAAGGTGGAACAGATCGTGCGGGAAGAAATGAACAGGGCAGGTGCCATTGAACTCTTAATGCCTGCTGTTCAGCCCGCAGAATTGTGGAAAGAGAGTGGTAGATGGGACTTCTACGGCCCTGAGTTGCTGCGTTTCAAAGATAGAAACGGAAGGGAGTCATGCCTTGCACCCACACACGAGGAGGTGATCACGGACTTGGTGAGGCGGGAGGTAAAGTCGTATAGGCAACTGCCCTTAAATCTATACCAGATACAGACCAAATTCAGGGACGAGATCAGGCCGAGATTCGGCATCATGAGGGCAAGGGAATTTATAATGAAAGATGCCTATAGCTTTGATGTGGATGAAGAACATGCAGAGATAAGCTACAGAAAGATGTACGATGCCTATATGAGGATCTTTGAAAGGTGCGGGCTAAATTTTAGGGCAGTGGAGGCGGATACAGGTGCAATTGGAGGCTCCTTTTCCCATGAATTTATGGTGCTTGCAGAGACAGGGGAAGACACCATTGTTGCCTGCAAAGATTGTGAATATGCCGCAAATATTGAGATGGCCCAGGTAATCTCAGGAGAAGTTCAAGGTACACACATCCAGGACGATTGGCCAGCACCAAAGGAGGTGTTTACACCCAATAAAAAGACCGTGGAAGAGGTTACCGAGTTTTTAAAGATCTCTCCTTCACAGCTGATTAAGACCCTTCTCTACGACTCAGAAAAGGGACCGATAGCTGCTATGGTAAGGGGGGATCATCAGTTGAATGAGGCAAAGCTTAGGAGGGCCTTGGGCCTAAATCAACTCTCAATGGCTCCTGCTGAAGTGGTAGAAAGGCTTACAAAGGCAGAGGTGGGATTTGCAGGACCCTTGGGTTTAAAAGGTGTGATTATGGTGGCAGACAATTCCATCAGATATGCTCAAGCTATGGTGGCAGGGGCAAATAAGACAGATTACCATCTCCTCAACATCTATCCCCAAAGGGACCTAAGGGATGCCATTTACAAAGACCTGCGTGAGATCACCTTAGAGGACCCATGTCCCAAGTGCAAGGGGAGTATAGAGTTTTTCAAGGGAATCGAGGTTGGCCATATCTTTAAACTGGGAACCAAATACAGTGAGGCAATGGGAGCAGTGTACCTGGACGAAAAAGGACGCCTCAAACCAATGGTGATGGGTTGCTACGGCATTGGAATAGGTAGGACCGTGGCAGCAGCCATAGAGCAGAATCACGATGAATACGGTATCATCTGGCCTGCTCCTTTAAGCCCGTTTGATGTGATAATCTTACCACTGCAGGTCCATGAAAAAGAGGTGAGGGACCTTGCCTACCAGTTATACCAGGAGCTTTCCAACTCTAACTACGAGGTCTTACTGGATGACAGGGATGAAAGGGCAGGTGTAAAATTTAACGATGCTGATCTGATAGGTGTCCGCTGGAGGGTAACGATTGGAATGAAAAATCTCAAACAAGGCCTGATTGAAGTAAAAAATAGGAAAGACAAAAAAGAGATCCAAATCCCCCCAGACAAGCTGATTCCCTTCCTTAAGGAAATGAAGTGAGAAATGGTAAGGATTCATGAGATAATAGATTCTGTCCTTAGCTATCATCCTCAAGCAGATGTGAGAAAAATAGAACAGGCATATGTTTATTCAGCAAAGGTTCACAAAGGAGATGTGAGACTTTCAGGGGAGCCTTATCTGAGCCATCTGCTTGAGACAGCCTCCATATTGGCAAAGATGAGAATGGATGTGGACTGTATAGTGGCAGGTCTCTTGCATGATACCATTGAAGATACCAACACCACATACGAAGAGCTTAAGGAGCTCTTCGGAGAAGCAGTGGCAAACATAGTGGAAGGTGTGACAAAGATAAGCAAACTACAACTGGAAGATAGTATTGAAAGAGCAGCATCCAATATCAGAAAGATACTCTTTGCAATGTCCAATGATATAAGGGTGATTCTGGTAAAATTAGCCGACAGACTTCACAATATGAGGACTTTGGGATTCCACAAACCAGAAAAGCAAATTCAGATAGCGAGAGAAACACTTGACATATTCGCGCCAATAGCAGCAAGGCTTGGCATACACTGGTTAAAGTCTGAATTGGAAGATTTATGTCTGTACTACCTTGACCCTGTGAGTTATAACGAGATCAAAGACTGGGTAGCCATCAGAAAAGAACAAAAAACAAAATTTATCCAAGAGATAAAACAGACTATTCAGACCAAATTGCTTGAAAACGGTATCCAAGCGGTCGTAAAAGGTAGGTTCAAACACATTTACAGTATCTACAGAAAGATGAAAGCAAGGGGAGTTTCCATCAAAGATATACAAGATATCCTTGCCTTCCGCATAATAGTAAACGATGTAAGGGAATGTTATGAGGCCATGGGTTATATCCACTCAATGTGGACCCCTGTTCAAAGATTCAAGGACTACATAGGAGCCCCAAAACCCAATGGTTATAAGTCATTGCATACCATAGTGATGGGGCCTTCGGCAGAAAGGATGGAGATTCAGATCCGTACACATGATATGGATAAGGAGGCGGAAGAAGGTATCTCAGCCCACTGGAATTATAAGGAAGGTGGCCGTGCAACCCAGCAAGACATAGAGCACTTTAACTGGCTCAGAAGCCTCCTGGAATGGCAGATCTACGAGGACCCCAAGGACTATCTGATAGGTATAAAGAGGGAGCTTAAGAAGGAAGATGAGATATACGTTTTTACCCCCAAGGGAAAGCCCATAAACCTCCCAAAGGGTGCAACGGCAATAGACTTTGCCTATGAGATCCACACAGACATAGGCCACAGGTGCGTGGGTGCGAAGGTAAATGGAAAAATGGTCCCCATTACCCATGTACTCCAGACGGGTGATGTGGTTGAGATAGTCACCAGTTCCAAACAAAAACCCAGTAGGGATTGGCTGAAGTATGTGAAGACCTCCAAGGCCATAGCCAAGATCAAACACTTCTTGAAGGCCCAGGAGAGGGATCAAGCCATTGAGATAGGAAAGAGTGTGTGGGAAAGGGAGGCAATACAACAAGGAGTCCCATTGGAGAAGGTGGAAGAATCCACCTTGGAGGAGATGGCCAAGGAGTTTTCACTCAAGAGCGTAAATGACATGTTTCAAGAGATAGGGTTTGGAAACATATCTGCAAGACAGGTAATAGGAAGACTTAGGCAAAGGCTGGGAATTAAGGAGCAGGAAAAGGAGCTACCTTTAAGTGTGGAGCGGGCACCTAAAGAGCCATCCCAAAGGGGGATAAAGGTCAAGGGGGTGGAAGGGATACTCATAAGATTTCCCAACTGTTGTAAGCCACTCCCAGGAGAAAAGGTTGTGGGATTCCTTACCAAGGGACGTGGTATAAGCATTCACAGAAGAACCTGCAAGAATGTGCTGAAGAACAGTAACGGAAGACTCCTGGAAATAGAGTGGGAGCCTTCAGGAGAACAATATTATCCTGCCAGGATAAAGATCATAGGCCTGGATAGGAAAGGCCTTTTGGCAGACATCACAGGTCTTTTGAGCAAAAAGAACGCCAACATCTTAAGCCTGGATGTAAAAACCACCAAAGACAAAAAGGGGACCGGCCTTCTTACCATAGAGGTGAGGGATATAAACCACCTCCAAGAGATCCTTACCTCACTGAGGGCATTGAAGGATGTGCTGAAGGTACAACGTTTCTAAGGCCTTTGAACCCTTCCTGACTTGATGCAAGTGGTACAGACCTTTATCCTTCTTACCTTACCCTGATGCACTGCCCTCACCCTTTGAAGGTTGGGCAACCATCTGGTCTTGGTCTTGTTGTTTGCGTGGCTCACATTGTGGCCCACCACAGGCCTTTTCCCACATATATCGCATACTTTAGCCATTTTATCCTCCTTTATGGTCACCTCACATGGATTGAAAAATAGTTTTTTACTTGTTCCCCAAAAATTTTCAAGCACTTTTTCTCCTGCCGCAGGGTATTCCACTTACGAAATGGCCACTTACGGAGTGGAATACAGAACATGCTGACTATCCCACTGTTACACGGTTACGGCCAGATTGCTTGCTCCTATACATCAACCCATTGGCCCTGTTCACGATAGTTTCAGGGGTATCGTTGGGTTGGAGTAGTGTTGCTCCTATGGATACTGTTACCCCTATTGCCCCTTTCCCTTCCAATTCTATGGTGGAGAACTGAACAAGGGTGCGCAGTTTTTCACAGATGTTCCTCAGGGAATTTAGGGAATCCACATCGTAGAGGATTATAAGAAACTCCTCTCCACCCCAACGGCCCACCACATCATTGTCTCGCAGGCTGTATCTCAGGGTAGCTGCCACCATCTTGAGTACCTTGTCTCCTATATTATGGCCGTAGGTGTCATTCACCTGCTTAAAATGGTCAATATCAACAAAGGCAACACCTGCCTCTCTTTCTTGGCCTTGGTACTCGGCAATGAGGCCACGTAGCCTTCTTTCCAGGTATGTGCGATTCCAAACCTCTGTGAGAGAATCCATTAACACAGTGCGCCGTAGTTCCTGAAGCTCAAGGCGAAGCTTTGAGAGGGCCTTTTCGCTGTTAAACACTTCCACAGCACCGATGATGTTTCCAGCTTCATCTCGTATTGGAGCCGTGCGAACCCAAACCGGCAGACGAAAACCCTCCTTGTGGTGCAAGAAGACATGGGCCTCCCTCATCTTTCCATCTTGCTTAGTCTTCTCAAACGGACACTCCCCCAAGCAAAGTTGTTCTCCATCGGGTGTCACATGCCTGAGGATATTGTCATAGCAGGGCCTACCCAAGATATCCTCTGCTTTATAACCGGTAATGTGCTCTGCTGCCTTGTTCCAATAGGTGATTTTCCTGTCTCGGTCCACAAAATACACACCGTCATAAAGGTTATCCAATAGGGCCTTGTAAAACCTTTCCTTTTCCATGGCAGATCTCCGTCGGGTTTTTGTGGAGGAGCATTCTTTATAAATTTTACCAGCCTTTACCTCAACTGTATATAGGTTGAATAACAAGGCCAGCTTTTTTATCTTATGTGGATCATGGGGATATGCTACATGGGTTAACAAGCGAACAAGGGATGACACAGCACTTACCAGGTGTCTACACCTCGTAGGTGGAAAAACCACGAGCACATCAAGAATCTGAGGAAGGCTTTCCAAAAACCCCAGGGCTACAGCAAGTTTTTCCACTCCGTAAGTGGCTACCTGGTAGGGAGTTTGCAGTATCCCTAAGAAAAACCCTTGACTTTTTAATCTTTATACCTCAAATTTACTCAAATTTCCCTCCAGAAGGGACCTGTGGGTTTTCACCCAGGGCAAAATCCAAAATAAGAGAGGATGTGATAGCCATGATTTGTACGGTTGTAAAAAAAGGTGTTGAGTGTGCATTTATGAGCAATAAGGGCTGCCAGTTTGTGGGCGGCAGGTGCAAGACCGTTGTAGAGCAGTGCGAGGGCTGCCAAAAGGTGGCGGAATTTGATGGGCAAAAATACTGCCTAAGTTTCCCCGACCCTCAGGCCAAGTGGCGTGTGGGAAAATGTAACATGGCCACCCATGTGAAAGAGGCCCCAAAGGTTCAGCAGCAAAAGCTGAATCCTCTCAAGGCATCCAAGCGCCAGGCAAGGGGTTAAAGCTCAAAGAAATACCATAGGTAAAGGGTCTATCTCTTAAGGCCCAAGAGGAACTCTTTGTTTCCTTTTGGTCCCAAGATGGGAGAAGGTATAACTCCAATCTCTTCCCATCCAAGGGCCAGGAAGGATTCTTTTACCTTTTCCACTGCCTCTTGGTGCAATGAGGGGTCCTTTACCACCCCTTTTTTCACCTTTGCCCTTCCCACCTCAAATTGAGGTTTCACCAGCACAATGACAAAGGCTTTATCTTCCAGTAGGCTAGACACAGGTCTTGCAAGCAGGGAAACAGAGATAAAGGATACATCTATTGTGGCACCGTGTATGATTCCTGGCAGATCTTGAGCTGTGAGATAACGGGCATTTGTTCTCTCCACCACCACTACCCTGGGGTCTTCCCTAAGCCTTTGGTGCAACTGCCCATAGCCCACATCCACTGCAATCACCTTTTCTGCGCCGTGTTGAAGGAGGCAGTCTGTGAATCCACCTGTGGAAGCGCCCACATCCATGATGGTCTTGCCTTGCAATGATATGGGAAAGGCCTTTAAAGCCGCCTCTAATTTATAACCCCCCCTGCTCACATACCTTTCAGCTTCAGAGATTCTGATGTGGGAATCCTCGGCCACCAAGGCACCTGCCTTATCCACCCTTTGGCCGTCCACCCAAACCTTTCCAGCAAGGATCAAGGCCCTGGCCTTCTCCCTTGTCTCCGCCATTTTCCTGTGGAACAGGATCTGATCCAATCTGCTTTTCATGCCTTGGGCTTTTCTAAGAGCCTTAGGGCAGCATCGCATATACCCTTGGGGTCCAGCCCAAGTAGGCCTTTCAGATCTTCTATTGATCCGTGTTCCACAAAGGAATCTGGAAGCCCCAAGAGCCTAATTTCCACACCCTTGGCACCCACTAAACTCAGGGCCTCTAAGCACGCTGAGCCAAGGCCTCCCCTGATGGTGTTCTCTTCCACCACCAAGGCCTTTCCTATCTCAGCAACCTTTTTTATGGCTTCCAAGTCCAAGGGTTTGGCAAACCTCATGTTTATAACACAGGCCTCAATACCCTTTTCCTTTAGAAGCCTTCCTGCCTCCAAGGAGGGATGGACCATGGAGCCTATTGCAAGTATAGCGATATCCTTCCCTTCCCTTAGAACCTTGGCCTTTCCAACGGGCAAAGGAGAGAATCCTCCCATATGTTCCGCCCCAACCCCCCTTGACCTGGGATATCTTATTGCCACAGGGCAATTGAGATTAATTGCAGTGTAGAGCATATCCCTCAGCTCTGCCTCATCTCCTGGCGCCATGACCACTATGTTGGGCACACACCTGAGATAAGACAGATCCAACTGTCCATGATGGGTGGGGCCATCTTCTCCCACAAGCCCTGCCCTATCCACTGCAAAGACCACATGCAGATTTGTAAGGCACACATCGTGCACAATTTGATCAAATGCCCTTTGAAGGAAGGTGGAGTACACTGCCACAACAGGCTTAAAGCCCTCCACAGCAAGGCCTGCGGCAAATGTAACCGCATTTTGTTCTGCTATACCTACATCCGCAAAGCGTTCCGGAAACCTTTCGGCAAACTCTGCCAAACCTGTTCCATCTTTCATGGCTGCGGTTATGGCAAATATCTTCTCGTCCTTTTGGGCCAGCTCCACAAGGGTCTTGCCGAATACCTGGGTGTAAGTGGGTGGACCTTCTGTCTCCTTGGGTTTGCCTGTGTCTTTGTCAAAGGGCCCTATGCCGTGGAACCTAGAAGGATCTGCCTCCGCAGCCCAGTATCCCTTGCCTTTCTTGGTAAGCACATGCACCAGAACAGGACCTTCCAAGTGCTTTATGTCGTTAAAGGTGTTTATGAGCTGTTCAAGTTTGTGGCCGTTTATAGGGCCCACATACTTAAACTTGAATGCCTCAAATAGCATGCCGGGTGTAAAGAGGGTGATTATGGAATCCTCACTCTTCCTGATAAAATTTAGGATGTTCTCACCCACACCGGGTATGGACTTGAAGAAATTTTCCATCTCTTTTTTGAGGTTTTGAAATCTCCTTCCACGCATCTTCCTGCTTAAAAAGGAGGAAAATGCACCCACATTGGGTGAGATGGACATCTCATTGTCGTTTAGGATCACCAAGAGGTCCTTTTCGGTGTGACCTGCCATGTTCAAGGCCTCAAAGGCAAGGCCTGCTGTCATGGAGCCGTCACCTATCACTGCTATGACCTTTCCTCCCTTGCCCTTTAAGGCCCTGGCAGTACTCATGCCAAGACCAACGGAAAGGGAGGTGCTACTGTGGCCTGTGTCAAAGGCATCGTGGGGACTCTCGTGTCTTTTGGGAAAACCAGCAATGCCTTTGAACTTCCTCAAGGTTGGAAACTCATTCCTTCTGCCTGTGAGGATCTTGTGGGCATAGCATTGATGCCCCACATCAAAGATGATGGAATCCTTGGGTGAATCAAAGACATAGTGGAGGGCGATGGTGAGCTCCACCACACCCAGACTGGGTGCCAAATGGCCGCCGTTTTCTGAAACCACCTGGAGGATCAATTCCCTGATTTCCTTGGCAAGCTCTTCCAAGTCCCTCAGAGTAAGACCCTTTAGATCCTCAGGCCCTTGTATCAGATCCAATAACCTTTCTTCGCTTCCTTTCATTTACGCCTTTCCGTTATATATTGGGCAATTGCCCTTAAGGGGTCTGCCTCCTTTCCAAAGATCTGGAGGCTTTCCACAGCAGATCTAACAAGTTGATGGGCCTTTTCCTTTGCCTTCTCAATACCCACCACAAAAGGGTATGTGGCCTTGTTTTGTCTCTGGTCAGAACCAGGCTGCTTTCCCATCTCCAAAGCATCACCTTCTATGTCCAGTATGTCATCCCATATCTGGAAGGCAAGCCCAATGGCATGCCCATAGTCCTTTAGCTTGGTTAGATAAAACTCATCTGCTCCAAGGAGCATGGCCCCTGAGACCACAGAGGCAGTGATGAGTTCACCAGTCTTATGGGTATGGATGTAGTCCACTAAGTCTAAATCAGGCCTTGTAAGATCTGCCAACATATCCATTGCCTGGCCTCCCACCATTCCTTTGTAGCCAGATGCCTCTGAAAGCAAATGGATCACCCTTAAAAGCCTTTTGGGATCGCAGCCTCTTGTATATTTGGGATCTGAAAGGATCCTGAAGGCCTCTGTGAGAAGGCCGTCTCCTGCGAGTATGGCAATGGCCTCTCCGAACATGATGTGACTGGTAGGCATTCCCCTCCTGAGTTCATCATTGTCCATGGCAGGAAGATCGTCGTGGATGAGGGAATAGGTATGGATCATCTCAATGCCACAGGCCAAAAAGAGCACATCTTCTGCCCCACCTCCCACTGCCTCTGCCCCTGCGATACATAATATGGGCCTTAGCCTCTTTCCACCTGCAAACAGGCTATACCTCATGGCATCAACCAGTACCTTTTCATACTCAGAAGAGGATTCAGGGAGATAGGCCTCAAGCATCTTGTCCACCATGCTTCTCCTGGTCTCCACATAAGCCCTAAGGTCAAAGGGAGAGTGATTACTCACCTTGTTCCTCCACCTCAAAAGGCTCCTCTTGGATGCTACCGTCTTCCCTTTGGGTGAGCAAGGTGACCTTCCTTTCTGCCTCGTTTAGCTTTTCTTCGCAGAACCTCACAAGCCTTATGCCCTCTTCAAACAGCTTCAAGGATTCCTCCAGACCCAATTCCCCTGATTCCAGGTCCTTTACAATGGCCTCAAGCCTCTCCATAGCCTTCTCAAATCTCTTTTCAGCCATTGGAGCCCCCTTTTTCCTCCACCTTTTTGGCCGCCTCAGCCTTGATCCTGTTTACCGCCTCTTCCAATGCTCCAAACACATTTTCCCTGATATCTCCACCCACTGCCACTGCCATTATCTCATCGCCCACCTTTAATTTACCTTCGTTTGTAAGGATCACCACCTCAAATATACCAGGCTTTTTACTGATATCCTCTATTATCTTCTCAAGCCTTTCCTTGTCATAGGTTATATCTACGGCACTCACCTGCTCCCCAGATCTGCTGGTTGACCTTACTATTCCCAAGTGCACGGCTATCATGCCCATTTTTTGTATGTTACTTGATGCCTTTACCATCTCTATTGCCTTTTCTGCCAGCATATTATTCTCCCCTTGACATTCTTCCGTTTATTTTCAACTGGTTTATGTTAAAAAGCTTCTGGATAACATCAATGTAAGTTTGGAGATTATCGTCTCCCGATTTTTCCTTCAAAAAAACAATAGGATCATTTAAGATCTTTTCAGCTATGGATTTTACTAAGATATTTAAGGCTTCTCTGTCTTCTTCATTTAGCTTTTGTACGAGAGCCCTGCTTTTTCTCAGCTCTACTTCCACTATTTCTTCTGCTTTCTTTTTTAAGCATACTATGGTTGGCACTACCTCCAGTGTTTCAATCCATTTCATGTATTTGTAAACCTCTTCCTCAACTATTCTTTCTGCCTTCAATGCCTCCATCCTTCTGTGGTCTAAGTTTAATTCCACGATTCCTTTCAAATCGTCTATGTCGTATAGATACACATTGTCCAGTTTGTTCACACGTGGTTCAACATTCCTTGGCACGGAAATGTCTATTATAAAAAGGGGCTTATCCCTCCTTTTCTTGCTTGCGGCCTTGACCATCTCGTATGTTACCACATAATCCCTTGCGCCGGTGGAGACAAGTACTATGTCATTTTGGGCCAACAGTTCACCCAACTCCTCCAGCCTAAATGCCTTTGCCCTAAGGGATGAAGCCAATTCAACGGCCTTTTCCAAGGATCTGTTGGCAACGCCCAGTCTTTCTATTCCGTTTTTGATGAAGTGCTTGGCAGCAAGCTCACCCATCTCTCCTGCGCCCACCAAGAGTGCATTCCTTCCCTTTAGATCCTGGAATATCCTCTTGGCCAGTTCCACTGCTGCATAGCTCACAGACACTGCTGATTCTGAGATGCCTGTCTCTGTCCTGATCCTCTTTGCCGTGTGGAATGCTCTATGCATTAGTCTATTTAGGATCACGCCCGTGGCCCTGTTTTGAACAGCAAGTCTGAAGGACTCTTTCACCTGGCCCAAGATCTGAGGCTCTCCTATCACCATTGAGTCAAGGCTAGCAGCCACCATGAACATGTGCCTTACCGCATGAGGACCTATCTTTCTATAAACAAGGGGCTGAAGCTCAGAGGGTCTAAACCCTCCCAGGCTGGAAAAAAGCTTTAAGATCTCCCTAAAGGCAGTTTCAGTGTCCTTGGCCACAATAATCACCTCAAACCTGTTACAGGTGGAGAAAAACAGACCTTCCCTCACATTGGCAGAGGCCCTAAAGGCCTGGAATACCTTTGAGGGATGATCAGGGTCCATGGCCAACCTTTCCCTGATCTCCACTGGTGCACTTTTGTGGTTCATGCCAACCAGCAGTATTTCCGCCATCTACCCACCAGACAGGCTCTTGAAACTGTGGTAGCCGCCTTCCAAATGGCTTATGACCAAATAGGTGAAAAGCAGGGCACAAAAGCACAAGAGGGTAAGGGTAGCTGCCTTCTTGCCCTTCCAGCCCAGGGCAAGCCTCTCGTGAAGGAGGATTGCATACAAAAGCCATGTTACAAGGGCCCAAACCTCCTTGGGATCCCACTGCCAATATTTGCCGAATGTGGCTTGGGAATACAAAGCCCCTGCCATCATGCCCATGGAATAAAGGGGAAATCCATAAGTAACCGTATAATGCCCAAACTGATCAAGGCCTGCCAGGGAAGGAAGCTGAGAGGACAGGCCTTTCATCTTTCTGTTCTTCAATGCCCTATCCACCCATAGATAGAGACCTGCTGCAACAGAGGATAAGAAGAAAAGGCTGATCCCCAAGAACATGGGGATTACATGAAGATGAAACCAAAGGCCTTTTAGATATGGTTTAAGGGAGCCATCCACAGAAGGCAGTGCGCTGGATATCAAGGCCAACACAAAGGCCAAAGGAGCAACGAAGGCAGAAAGAACAGTGAGCCTAAGTTTTATTTGGAGTAGGAGGTACACAAATATTCCACACCAGCCCCAAAAGAATAGGGAAGAGCGGAGGTCATATACAGGAATCACGCCCAGCTTTGTGGTCCTGAGTAATAGTTCCAGGCTCCACATACCAAAGCCTGCCCAGAGGATCCATTTGCCAGCCAAAAACAATCCCTTTTTCCTTTTAGACAAAAAGAGGCTAAAGAGTATGGAGGCAACCCCCAGTAGTGTTAGAGTTAGTATGAAGACTATGCTCACCCCTTCTCCGTGACCAGTTTTAGTTCTTCAAAAAGCCTATCCCAGTCTAATTCCACAGGCAACCTATTCTTGCATATTCCCTTGGCTGATTCAAAGTCTCCTTCAAGGATCCTCTCCATGATGTCAGAGCCCACGATCTGTTGAAATATCTCTTTGTCTTTTTCAGATCCCAATCCAAGGGCCAATACCCTCTTCCTTAAGAGGCCCATGAATAGGGCAAAGTCACCCAGTCCCAAGGGTAGTAAATTTTCCAGCCTTTCCCTCAAGAACTTGGAAAGGGCAGGGCTATGCCTGCCACTGGATATGGCCACAGTCACTTCTCCCCTTCTGATGCTGGAAGGCACAATGAAGTTACAAAGCTCTGGCCTATCCACCACATTCACCCAGAGGCCCTTTTCCTTGGCAAAGGATGATATGCTTTGGTTTAGCTCACGGTCATTTGTTGCCACAAACAAAAGCCTTATACCTTCCAAATGTGCTGGATCAAAATCCTTTCCCAGATACCCGATGGCGGATAAGGCCTCTAATTTTTTGAGGGAAGGGGACAATTCCTTTGCCACCACATAAACCCTTGCCCCGGCATCCAGTAGACCTTTGATCTTCCTCTCTGCAACCCTCCCACCACCCACCACAAGGACCTTTTCTCCCTTTAAATCCAAGAACAAAGGATAATATGCCACTCAACATCCCTCTACACGTATTGATCCACCATCTCTTTTATGAACTGCTCCAAGCCCTCTCTGCCGGATTTGGATTCAATGTCGTGGATCAGATTTTGAATCTTCCGCCTGAGAGACGGGTCTTTGTGGATGTCATCCAGGGCCCTATAAGCACCTCCTCTCCTTCCAACCCTGTATATGAGCCTTTCCTCCTCTGGAAGCTCTTGGTACCTTCTTATGACGGAGAGCATCTTTTCCTTGTCTTGGGGAAGCGTACCTTCCACCTCTTCCAAGAGGTTCATGATGTGGTCACTTGTAATGGTGCTGTGGATCCCATCCAAGGAGCTTATAAAAAGCCTTAGTTCTTCTGCAAGCATGTCGTCGGTCTGGAGTTTAAAGGTTCCGTTTTTAACAAGCTCATGGAGGGGAACCCTATCAGGGACCCTCAAGCTCCTGATCCTTATGAAATGCGGGTCAATGGCATTCAAGGCATCTGCGGTTTCTATGGCGTGCTCCTGCCACAGATCCTGGCCGCCAAGCCCTGGCATGACATACTCAGAGAGCTCAAGACCTGCCTCTTTCACCTTCAAGCCTGCCTCTATGTGCTGTGCCTTTGAGACACCTTTTTTCATGAGTTTTAGAACCTTGTCTGAGCCACTTTCCAGCCCCACATGGACTCTGTCCAGACCTGCCTCTTTTATGGCCTTTAGCTCCTCCACAGATCTTCTCACAATGGTCCTGGATCTGGAATAGGTTGTAACCCTCTTTATCTCAGGAAACTTCTCCCTCAGGAATATGAGGGCCTCTGTTAGGTCCTTTACAGGCATCACGAGGTTGTCAGCATCCTGCAGAAAAACATTCCCGGTGCCATAGTACATCCAGATTGCAACGCTTCTAAAGGCCTCTGAGTAGATCCCCTTGTTGAATATATAGGAGATCACTTGATCGTTCACCTTCCCGGAAAACCCAAGCTGCCAGGAGAGGGCCTTTATATCGTCTGCAATATCCCGAATGGTTTGGATGTCCTTTTTTATCTCATCCAGCGTGCGCAAGGAAAATTTGGCCTTCTTATAAACAGGGCAAAACATGCATTGGTTCCACGGGCAGTTCCTTGTGAACCTGATCAACAAACTCTGGGCCTCATTGGGCGGCCTAATAGGCCCTTGCTCAAAGGTTTTGTATATCACCTGCGACACCTCCTTTTTATACCTTAGCATAAGCCAGTATGGGAGAACTTCCAAAAATATAACCTTGAACACAAAACGATTCAATCCCAAAGCCAGTGTGTGTTAAATCAGGGATGAGATGTAAAGAGCGTAAAGCTAAATCATGTGAAAAGGCAATGATTGGTATTTTAAAAGGCAGTATAGAGCTATGGAGTTTAGTTAATGGAGGACGATACCATTTAGATTTTGGTTGGTATCAAAGCATTTTGTGATTTTTGATTTGGTTATGACTAAGCTTGTGGGTGAGCAAAACCACATAGGCTATTGAAGATTGAAGTTTGGGTAATCTTATTGCCTTCCATATACCTAAAAACTCAACAAACCCAATAAACGCAACGAACACAATAAACGCAACAAACCAAGTTTTCACACTGTTCAGATTCTATCACGGTTAACATTGCACTTACAACACGTTGCTTTGTGAACGGTTTCAAAAGGGGTGACGGATGCTGACAGCAATTTTGGGAAAACAGGAAATACAATCCACACAGACTCACTAATTATTCAACCCAGCCTGGGGAAGTGCTTGGGTGGCAAAACAAGCAGATGGGGATCTGCTCCGGCTATTCCTATTTTTATGTATGACTTTTCAGGTGTGCATAAGTAAAACCAGCATAGAGACGCTGAGCCCAGCAATAGCGGCCTTTTGTTCTTTAACTCTGTTCAGAGTCTTCCAAACCTGCCTGTGTGCGAGCGTTGGAAATTATTAGATCCGAGTTTTTCAAGCACGTAAGTTTATCTCTTTTTGTGGAGTTTAGTATGAACTTGGGTTAATTAAGGCCATTACCACTCATAACTTTGAACCACCATCACATTTTTGGCCTCTGCCTTCTTGAGGAAGCCCTTTCTGGCAAAATGTGTAACCAGTAGTCTTACTATTTCTATGTCTTCCCCGTACTCCGATTTTACTGCAGCAACCTTTTCCTCCAACTCTTTAAAGGGATCCTTTTCCTTTTTCCTGTTATCTAGCCTCGTCTTTGCCTCTCCCACTATGTAGATCTCTTTCCCATTTCTTTCTGCCTTGGCAAAGAAGTTTACCTCCTTTCCTCCTATCTCTGCCCTTATGAACCTGTCTTTCACCTCTATGCCATGTCTCTCTTTTAGGAACTTGGGTAACATCCTGTATGCCTGGTTTTCAAAGGCATAACCAAAGCTTCTGTCAAGTCCACCCACATGTTCCCTTAGCTGGTTCAAGCCTATGGCAAGTGTGCGAACCTCTTCCTCGGTCTTTCTCTGGGCTTCAGCAAGTTGTTCGACCTTAGCCTCGGTTCTTTTTTGGGCCTCGGCGAGTTCGGCTTGTGCCTTTGCAAGTTGTTCAACCCTGGCCTCGGTTCTTTTTTGAGCCTCTGCCAGTTCGGCTTGGGCCTTTGCAAGTTCTTGCACGCTAACAGCTATCTGCCGAACAATCGCCTTCAGCTCAGAAAAGTCCTCTTTGGTAACATGGGCCTCTCTTATGCGTTCATCCACTATCTTTATGATCTCGGTCCTAATTTCAGGGGTTATAAACATGTCCATTTGTGCCTCCATTTGGCCCAGGCCTCCTTTGGTTCTTCGTTAATCAACTATAGCTTACAACGGGAAAATTTTCCAGGAGATGTGACAGGGTTTAAGGGATACGGCAAGGTGTATTTTTGGGGGAGGGTCAAGGGCGTTTCAGGAGGAAAGAGGATCGTGGGAAGAAACGCTTTTAGCCATTCCACCTGCGAAGTGGAAAGGTCGCAAAAAAACAAAAACCCTGCCCAAAAAGGGCAGGGTTTTTTCTGGCTTAAAGGTTTACCATTCGATCACGAGCATATGCCTTGCGCCATAGACGTTGTTGGTGAGGTCTTGGGTTGGATTACCATCCATGTTATCAAAGTACTTGCCTGGGAAGAATATACCTGCATCCACCACGTACTTGATGTTCTTCATGAACTTGAACTCATAACCCAAATCAAACTCCCAACCAAGCTTCTTGCTGGGGGCTACAGTACCAATGACGTCCATTTTGGCAGCCCTTAGATAACCTGCCTTTGCTGTAAGGACCATAGCATCTGAGATTTTATACCCACCTCTCAGGTACACAGAGATATATCCGCTTCCAGACCCAAAATTGTCGCTTTGAACACCTGTAGTATTCCACAGGCAACCTACATCCTCACTGAAGGTCAAGAAGTAGGGTTCAAAGTCCTCACCTGTGGTGGCCACATCGTGCCTTTTGTCTGTAGCAGCTTTTCTGGCAGTACCCTGGAGATAGAATCCACCCAAACCTATTTCGTATGGCCCTGTTGTGTATGCAAAATCCAGCCAGCCAGCAATTTGATCTCTTTTTTGCTCTGTAGTGGCAGTTAGTTGTAATGGGCTTTTCCAGTAGTTCACTTCCGCATCCAGCTTAAAAGGACCTGACTTGTATTTAAAGCCGTTGGACCAGAGGAAGAGGTAGTCAAGGAATTGACCGCCTTGTGTGGCCGGAAATGTTGCGGTGATTGTATTTTGCTCATTTACGTAATAGAACAACGGAATCCAGCTAAATTCCTTGGTAATGGGGATCACAAAGCCCAATGCATAGGCGTCCTGGTCAGAGGCAGAATTTGTGTATGCTGCAGTATTGGCAAGCCAAGGACCTACACCACCGCTCACCTGAGGCAGATTGCTATCCCCTTCTCTTAGCTTTTCAATCAAAGCTGCCACTGTGTATTTTCCCATCACCTTTCCAACCCACTTGATCCTGTCACGGTTGGAGCTGCTGTCTTGGAAAGGATATGCCCATGCACCACCTGGCTGCCTACCAACATACAAATGCCCGCCGTAAAGGGGGAAGGAAAGATACATCTGTTCCCACCAGAAGTTGTGCTCGGATCTGTAATTTCCGCCCCTAAAAGCGATCTGGTTAAAGTTATTTGTATCATATTCAGCGCCACTGCCACCGTTCCAGTACCTTTCCATGATCGTGATCTTGTTATGGATCCTGACCCAGTCATTCACCCACAGGACTGGTTCAATGATCATTTCCTGTTGGTACCAGGCTGAAGTTGCATCCCTCTTCTGGTCAGGTGCAGTACCTGCGTCCAAAACAAAGTTTTTCACCAAGATCCCTGCCACATCCATATAGCCCTTTGTCTCCAACTTCATGGCCATGGCAGGCATTGCAACAAAGAAAGCAACGGCCAAAGCCATCCAAAACACAAAGCCTTTTTTCATCACTCTCTCCTCCTGTTAGTTTTGTTTTTCATCACTCTCTCCCTTGCCAGAATTCAAAATCCCCTTCCTGCCTTTATCTACCTTGTGCACACCACCCCCTTTCTCTGGACATTTGGCTATGCCTTTTATCATAATCAACCAACCTGTCAAGAAAAATTTTTATGTGGGGCCACCCACTTCAGAACTCCCCATATCCACTCTTACCTTCAAACCCGTCCCCTTGTGTCGCCCCCTCCTGCCCAACAACCCCTATCGGTGGAGCCACTTATAAAGTGTTCAGATTCCCGGCATCCTTTTTTAATCTAAGACGGGCCTTCCCAAACTAAAATATTGAACTTTGAAAATCCAACTTTTCTTCCTCCTATCACCTTTCTTACAATTTCTCAACATAAAGAGGCCTAATAGTCTAAGGCCTCTTTGCTATACTTCTGCTGCTCAGTATACCTATACATGTCCTGTAGGCCTGTTCAGGATGCCTTCTCCTTTTCAGTATCTCTTCTATTACTGTCACTACGAAACCTCCTGTGCTGCGAGCCCATCTCAGTAGTTTCTCCGGTGTTATCTTTTCAGTTACCCTCTGGTGTGCCTCAGGCATGTGTGCCCTCTGGGTGCTGTAGCCACCTGTTATAGCTGTAATCCTTCCTTAATTCCAGGGGTATATCCTTTCTCCACTTCGATATAAAAGACAGAACTGGCTGTATGAGTAGGCTGTCTGTGGGTCTTCTTCGTAGTACTCCTTCCATAAAAGATA
>Ga0078972_1002990_pt1 | contig 52613 bp, 40 predicted proteins | sample YelNatPaOPGAMG01_FD_67568 | JGI IMG/M metagenome (GOLD analysis project Ga0078972, IMG submission 67568) | Hot spring thermophilic microbial communities from Obsidian Pool, Yellowstone National Park, USA - OP-RAMG-01 (SPADES assembly) (version 2) | ecosystem: Environmental > Aquatic > Thermal... | reverse complement strand
CTCCAGCCAGGTCCTTCACGTTCGCGTCCGCCGCTATCGCTAGGTCGATGGTCGACCCCGCAGCCCCGCTGATGTCCTGCACCTTCACGATCCCGAGAGGACCCGCTTGCTGCACCGTGACGGTTCCGCCCTGTGCAACAAGCTGGATGGGCTGGTTCTGGGAGTTGATCGCCTCCGCAACCGCGAGGCCCACCGGGATGGTGCTGCCGGGAACCGCGTTGGCCGGTATCTGCACCGGGATGGTGAATACCGCGCCGGGGCCGCTGGCGGACCCAGCACTCACGATGATGATCTGAGGCTTGCTGGGGTTCGTGCGGTCAGTGGCAATCTGGGTGTTCGCAACGTTGGCGAAGATGCCTCCGGTCAGCACAGCGTCGCCCATCGCAGTCATGGTGCCGAGGTCGAGTGTGAACCTGACCCCGCCCAGATCCCTAACGTTGGCGTCCGCCGCCACGGTAAGGTTGATCGTGGCACCCGGGGCACCCGTTGCATTCTGAACGCTGACAACACCAGCAGAGATCGCCGGCCCAACCGTAACCGTGCCGCCCTGAGCCGCGACAGGCAACGGCTGGTTGTTCGCGTCTATTGCGTCACTAACAACCAGGCCGATGGTGAACACCTGCCCCACGGTAGCGGTGGCGGGCACTTGCACCGGAATGGTGAAGATTGTGCCAGGGCCGTTGGCCGCGCCGGGGCTAACCAGGATAACTTCTGGTGCGCCGGGGTTCGTTAGGCTGGTTGAGATCTGAGTATTGGCGATTCCGGCGAAGATGCCACCGTTGAGAGTTGCGTTGCCGGTAGCCGTCAGCCCACCAAGGTTGAGGGCGAACCGCGCGCCGGCTAGGCCGATGACCTTGTCGTTCGCGGCTATCTGCAGGTTGATGGTATCACCAGGATTCACCCCGGATACGGACACCACGGAGATGACGCCCGCGCCGACGGACCGCACGGTGATGACGCCAGAGCCAGGCGCTATTGGCAGAGGCATCACCTGGTTGTTCTGGTCAATCACCTCCAGGCCTTCCAGGTTGACCTGGAAGATGTCGCCGTCCTTGGCCGTTGCTGGGACGGTGACCGGGATGGTGAAGAGAAGGCCAGGGCCGTTAACCGCGCCTGGGCTCACCAGAATGACGCCCGGCCGGCCTGGGTTGGTGAGGTCCGTCTGGACGATGGTGTTGGGCACGTTGGCGAACAGCGTGCCATCCTTGGTGGCAGGCCCGCTTGCCGTAAGGCCGCCCAGATTCAGGGTTGCGCGAACGCCCGCTACGCCCTGCACTCCGGGGCCGATGCTGACGCCCAGGTTGAAGGTTTGCCCTGGAGCCACCGTCTCGGGGTTAACCTGGATGTACTGGCCAGCAGCAAGGACGACGATGCCGCCTCCCGCCTCCGCCACTATCGGCAGGGGCTGGTTGTTGGAATCCAGAGCCTCAACGGCGGTGATGTTGATCGGCAGAAGGCTTCCCGGCGTTGCGTTAGCGGGCACCGGAACCGGGATTGTGAAGAGGGTGCCAGGCCCATTCGCGGCGCCAGGGGACACCAGGATGATCTTTGGCTGACTTGGGTTGCTCCGGTCTGTGCTGAGCTGAGTATTGGGAATCCCAGCGAACAGCCCGCCAGCCAGCGTGGCATCGCCGCTTGCGGACAGAGCGCCGAGGTCAAGGGTCATGCGAATGGCCGCCAGGTTCTGCACGCCAGCGCCGGCCTCGATGGAGACCATGGCGGTGGTGCCTGCCGCAGCGGACGTGGGCGCAACCCTAACCGTGGCGGTGATCTGCGCCGCAACGGTAACCACGCCGTCTTGCTTGCCGACGGGGATCGTGTTGTTGGACGTGTCGACGATGTCGACGGCGCCCAGCATCACCGGGAACACCTGGCCTGGTGTGGCATTCGCGGGGATGGTGACCGGGATGCTGAACAAGGTACCAGGGCCGTTGCCAGAGGAGGCGGTAACAACCACCACCACCGGCTGGTTGGGCTTGGTGCGGTCCGTGCTGACCACCACGTTAGGCCCGGCAAACACGTTGCCGTTCACGGCATCGCCTGCCACTGTCAGCCCGGGCATGTAGAGCTCAACGCTCCCGCCGCCCAGCCCCTTGGCCCCCTCGGACACGTTCACCGCGAGGTTGATGGTTTGGCCAGGAGCGCCAGATCCGCTTGCCACCGAAACCACCGGAGTAGCCGCCTGCGAGACCGTGAGGGATCCATCTCGCGGGGTGATGGCTAGCGGATTGTTGGCCGCATCAACCACCTCGGTCCTCGTCACATGAAGCTGGTAGGTGGTTCCGGCGGTGGCGGCTGCTGGCACAGTGATGGGAACGGTGAACAGCGTACCAGGGCCTTTGGAGACGCCTGGAGAGACAGCCACAACCTGTACCTGACCTGGGATAGTCAGGTCGGTTTGGATTACATCGTTGGCGTTGGGGAAAACAGTGCCCTTCACGGCCTGTCCAGCCACAAGAGCCGGCGCGCCGGTTGGCGCCACCATCTGAATCGTGATGGACGCGCCACCTATCTGGGGCAGATCGCTCACGTAGACCGGGACGTCGACTGTGGCGCCGGGCTGAGCGGTGACGTTAGCCACGCTCACGGTTCCCTGGGCGAGGACAGGGGCCGCCCCCAGCAGCAACCCCAGTACAGCCAGACCCAGTATCTTCTTCACTACACCCACTCCCCTTTGCTGAAGCCTATAGATGGAGTCGACCCGCAAGCCGACCAAAGGGGGCGTCCTGACAACACCCTTTAGCCGCCCACTTGCGGGCGTACGTGCCGCAGTGAGCCCGCGACAGCTAGCCTACCCAGACGCCCCCTGAAGGATCAACCGCACATCCTTTACGGTTACCTTCCCGTCGCCGTCCACGTCGGCTGCTCTTCTTTGCGCCTCGGTAGCCAGCTCAGGTCGAAGGGCGATCCGCATGGCGATCTGGACGTCCACCTTGGTTAGGCGGCCGTTGCCATCAAGGTCACCTTTGACAGCGATAGGAGCGGCCGATGCCAGCCCGGCCGTCAGTAACGCCAGGCCGGCAGCGCTCAGTAGTCTCTTCATGGTACCTCCTGACTTTCGCATCCGAGCGTCCCGGCTTCCACTGCTCGGACAATGGAGCCGCCATGGCTCCTGGCTACACGTCGTGCACCCAACCGGGAAGGGTGCATCCCGGGGGCCGGCTTGGCCCCAGCCCCCGGGCACAACGCCTGTGAACGCTTTACGCTCCGGCGGGCGGCAGGCCGAGGGAGATCCGCAGAACCGCGCGGATGTCACCCACCGAGACCTTGCCGTCGCCGTTGATGTCGGCGCGTATGTCGTAGGTGCCAGTGAAGTACAGCAGAATGACGGCCTGAACATCGGCCATGTCAACCTTGCCGTCGCCGTTTACGTCGCCCAACAGCGGAGCGGCAACCACGGTGACGGAGCCGCTAGTCACCACCGCCGGAATCGCCTGTCCCTTGTCGTCAGTTAGGGTGGCCGCGGTAATCGTCACCGGATAGGTCCCAGGCTGCACGCCCGACCCAATGGTAAGCGGTATGGTGAACAGCGTGCCAGGACCGTTGGCCCCGGTGGTTGCGGCTACGCCAACCGACACCTCTCCAGGCGCGGTGTTGACCGTCAGCACGCTGCCGGACGGTAGCACGCCGTACGTCACCTTGCTGGCGTCCACGGTGCCCAGCGTATCGAAGTTCACCGTAACTTGCGCGCTGGCAACGTTCTGAACCTTATCGTTGATGTTGACCAGCAGGTTCACGGTTCGACCAGGGAAGGTGGTGGAGGGGCTAACCTCCAGCGTAACCTGAGCCGCTGGCGGAGGGCCAACCGTGATCTTGCCGGCCGGAGGCGGAACCACGGGCACCGCAGCCCCGCTCCCGTCCACCAGCTCAACCAGCGTAACGGTTAGCGGGTAATCGCCCTGCGCGAGGTCGCTGCGGAGCTTGATGGGAATGGTGAAGAGGGTGCCCGGGCCGCTGCCAGCGGATGAGGCAACCACGCCCACATCCACCTGGCCTGGGGTATCGGTGTTGACCACCAACACGCCGCCGGTTGGCACTACGCCGTACGTCACGGCGGTCTTGTCAACCGTTCCCACGTCGCCGTACTGGAGGATCACGTGGGCGCCAGCCACGGACTTGGCATTGGCATCAACGCCGATCTGGACGTTAACCGTGCCGCCGGGAATGCCGGTGTAGTTACCCAAGCTGATCTGAGCTGGCGGTGGCGCTGGCAGGACGGTTAGCTGTCCTGGCGTGGTGGCCGCGGTGATTGGCTGGCCCAGCGAGTCGGTTAGCTCCGCCGTGGTGATGGTAATCGGGTAGGTGCCCGGCTGCAGGCCTGCCTTAAGACGGATGGGAATCGTGAACAGTGTGCCAGGTCCGTTGCCGCCCACGCTAGACACCAGCGCCAGGTCCACCTGGCCGGGCGTATCGGTGTTGGCCACCAGAACGCCACCGGGAGGCACCACGCCGTAGCGGATCTGGGCCTTGTCCACGGTTCCGATGTCGCCGAAGCTCACAACAAGGTGCGCGCCCGCCAGGTCTTTGGCTTTGTCGTCAACGTTGATGGCGACTTGGGCGACGGCGCCGGCAGGGGTATCCGGTGCCAAGATAGTCAGGGAAACCTGGGCACCAACCTGGAGGGAGCCATTGACAACGTCAACGGCGATCAGGTCGCCGGTGGTGGTGTTAAGCTCCGCAGTGGAAAGCGTAAGCGGGTACGTGCCCGCGGGCAGATCAGCCCTAAGCTGGATGGGCACCGTTAGGAGGGTACCGGGGCCAGCGCCCGCCGTGGTCGCTGCGATTCCCACGCCAACCTGGCCGGCGACGCTGGTGTTAGCCTCAATGAGGCCGCCAGCGGGAATGACGCCGTACTTGACGGAGGCGGGATCCACAGTGCCGATGTTGCCGATGTTGAGCACCAGCTGAGCGCCAGCCACGCCGTTGAGCGCGGCGTCTGCGTTGATGGTGACGTTGACGGTATCGCCTGCTTTGCCCTGATAGGTGCCGACGGTGAGCTTGGGCTTGATGCCGCTGGCGACCGTGATCTTGCCGCCCACCGCCGTCGTCTTGATCACGTTGCCTTCGATGTCGTTCAGTTCGGCAAACGTGAGATTAAGCTGATAGACTGCACCTGGGGCCGCATCTGCCGGCACCTTCACCGGGATGGAGAAGAGAACGCCGGGCCCGTCGCCACCCGTAGTAGCTGCTATACCAACTCCCACCACCCCAGGGTTGTCGGTGTTGACCTCAATGAGGCCATTGGCTGGAATGACTCCATAGGTTGCCCCGGAGGGATCAACCACGAGGCTTGGACCTCCGGCCGGGGTCACCGTGCTGTAGTCCAGCGTAAGCTGGGCACCGGCTACGCCCTTCACCGCCGCGTCAACGGCTACGTCGACCTTGACGGTCTCCCCGGGGTTGGCAGTGTACTCGCCCACCGTGACAGTCTGGGCGACTGCCGGGGCCACGATGAGCAGCAGCCCCATCACAACCAGACCCAGTGTCTTCTTCACTACACCCACTCCCCTTTGCTAAAAGCTGCAAGCCCAGCCTCGCCCTGTGCCGGGATCGGTTGGATGCACCCCCGGGGCCCCCCTCTGCGCATCGACCTATTTCACCGAGGGCACCCGCCACTAGCGGGCTGAGGGGCGTTCTACGTGAGGAACCCACCCCTACGTTTGTGGAGCCCGGGCCAGCCATCCGACCCGGGTCACGCTTGGCGGGGGGGCCACGGGCCCTTGCGGCTCCCGCGGCCCCCGTTGGGTTGTGTGCTAACCCTTAGGCGCCGGCATCCGGCAGTCCAAGGGATCTGCGCAGGATGATGCGCAGGTCAGCCAGGGACAGCTTGCCGTCCTTGTTGACGTCGGCGATCTTCACCTGGGCCGGATCAGGCGTAGCCTGGAAGGCCAGCAGGATGGCCGCCTGGACGTCGTCCACGGTCAGCTTGCCGTCGGCGTTCAGGTCGCCGGAGTTGTCGCCAAGGCCCTGGGAGGGCGGCGGACCCGCCTGGACCGTGACCTTACCGTTGACGACCGTGGTCTGTAGGTTCTTTCCATCCGGGTCGTTGAGGGTAGCCAGGGTCAGGTTGATCGGGTAGTCTCCGGGCTGAGCATCGGCCGCGACCTTGATCGGGATGGTGAGGAGCGTGCCAGGGCCGTTGCCAGCCTGGTCACCCACCACGCCGATGTTGGCCTCGCCGGGCGTGTTCAGGTTGATGGCTATGAAGCTGGAGCGCGTCTGCGGGATGACGCCGAAGGTCACATCGTCCTGTGACGTAACGGCTCCGAGAGCGCCGAAGTTCACAACCACCTGAGCACCCGCCACGTTCTTGGCGTTGGCGTCAACGTTGATCAGGATCTTGACTACGTCTCCGGGCTTCACGGGCGTCGCCGGGTCGGTAGCCACAGAGATGGTAGCAGCGCCGCTGGGCGGAGGCTGAACGGCCTGAACCGTCAGGGTAACAGGCGCGCTAACAACGGTGCCCACGGCGGCCGTAATCTTGGCGGTACCAGGGGCCACGGCGGTCACCTTGCCGGTGGCGTCCACGGTTGCGACGGCCGGGGTGTCCGAGGTCCAGGTGAACGTCTGGTTGGGAACCGTCGCACCGGTGGAGTCGACGGCGGTGGCGGTCAGCGTCACGGTGTCACCAACGTTCAGGGTGGTGCTAGCCGGGGTGGCTATGTTCACCTGCGCCACCGTTGGAGCGGGCGGGGGTCCTCCCTGAACCGTGATGCTGCCGTTGGCAACGGTCAGGCCAGTCAGGATCTTGCCGTCCGCATCGTTCAGAGCGGGGTCAACCAAGGTCAGCGGGTAGGTCCCCGGAGCCAGGTCCGCATTCAGCTTGATGGGAACGGTAAGGAGGGTACCTGGGCCGTTGCCGCTCTGGTCGCCAACCACACCAACGTTGATCTCGCCGGGCTTGTTCAGGTTGATGGCGATGAAGCTCTGGCGAGTGTGAGGGATGATCCCCCAGTCTACGTCGTTCTCGCTGGTGACGGTGCCGATGTTGCCGAACTGCAGCAGGATCTGCATGCCGGCAACGCCCTTGACGTTGGCGCTGGCCGTGATGAGCACGGGCACAACGTCGCCAGGCTTAGCGGTGTACGTACCAGCGCTGATGTCGGCGGTAGCCGGAGGAGGAGGCTGAGTGCCGCCCGCAATGGTGATCTTGCCGCCAACGGCCGTGGTGGGGATGATCTTGCCGTCGGCGTCGTTCACCGCCGGGTCGATCAGGTTCAGGGCGTAGACAGAGCCCGGAACAGCGTTAGCCGGCACCTGCAGGGGTACCGTGAGGAGGGTGCCGGGGCCATCACCCGACTGATCGCCGACCACGCCAACGTTGATCTGGCCGGGCTTGTTCAGGTTGATGGCGATGAAGCTCTGGCGAGTGTGAGGGATGATCCCCCAGTCTACGTCGTTCTCGCTCGTAACGGTGAGGGCCGGCCCGCCAGCTGGCGTGACGCTGCTGAAGTCCAGCAGTATCTGCATACCAGCGACTCCTTTGATGCCGGCGTCGGCGGTGATCTGGACCTTGACGATGTCGCCGGGGTTCGCCGTGTAGTCCCCCGCAGAGATGGTCTGCGCGGCTACTGGCACCGCAAGCATCAGCCCCAGCGCAACCAAACCCAGAATTCTTTTCACTACCTTCACTCCCCTTTTCTTCACGGAGAGCGGTGAACAAGGCCGGGCGTCTCCCGCCTGTGAAGCATGCCCCCACGCGGGCTGCCTCTGGCATGGGCCTATCTTGCCACCGCGTCTCGGAAAGAAGGATGTGACTCCGGCGCCCGGTGGCGCCCTGTCGCGGATCTTAGAGCCTCCGCGGCCCTTTGGTCATTGCGTATCGCTTGACCAGACCACCTCCCTTGTTGCCAAAGGCTTACGCCTTCCCTAATCCGGTTTCGCGCTAGCTGCAGCCATGACACCGTGGCGCCGAAAAGCCAGCGCCCCCGCGTGGCAGGTCTTCGGGAACTGGCGCCCAGACCGTTGCGCTGACTTGTTGGGCTACGTCGGGCCAACCAGCCCACATCGGCGCCCTTCGCCACTGGCTCTATACAACGTGAGCGCAGGGATTCCTGCGTGCTGTTAGCCTTCGTGTAGCAGGTGCCTTACGCCACACTCCGGCTTACAGGTTTGGTGGCCGGCGTCTGCGCCATCTTCGGCCTATGCGCGCGCCGGGCCAGCGGTGTGGATCACACAGCGCATCCGAACCTCGGGATGACGCCGGCCCTTGTGTGCCACCGCAAGTTGGTTCCATACATCGGCGTGCCGCCTCACCCCAGGCAAGCTCGCCTACTCCTCTTTATACGCCCTTCCGCCCATGAAGTCAAGCCCTCTTCAGGTCCCTTGCGGCTTCATCGCCGCCTCAACTGCCGGCATTTGGCTCAATGTCCACGAGCCGAACCCCCCCGGTGATGATCTGGGGCGATTCGCTGACCACCATTTCGGCCATAGGACTGGAGGCCAGCTCTTTCTCTTCTCCCAGCAGATCTTGGGCCTTGACGCCACGGCTGCCCACGGCTATCCGCAGCGTAGCGGTGCCGTTTCCCGACCAAAGCGCCATCAACCTTGCACGAGCCTTGGCAAGAACCAGGCCGTAAAGCCCCCGTGGCATCTCCATTCGCCTGAAAAGCTTCGCGCCATCCAGGGTGCGAGAAAGCGCTGTCGCTGTTCTGTACGCCTGCCGCGGCGCTAGGGCTTGGCCGCTCACCAAGCCGAACTCCGCCTTGGCATCCGCCCCTTCCTGGTCGCGGAACGACGGCCACACCGTAACCGGCACGCCAGCTGCGAAGCAACCTAGAAACACGCGCGCAAGGTAGTATGCCTGCTTATGCTCATCAACGCCACTCCAGGCTAGGCTGTACCCCCATTCAGACACCCATACGGGCACGCTTTTCCTTCCGGCGAAGGTTTTGACCAGGGAGTTGGCCCGGGCCAGGTCATCGAACACGCTCTCCGGGGGGCCCGTCCTAGCTGGCTCCACCGCCACAGCGTCAACCACATCGGCCATGCCGCGTGCGCATGCCTCGCGCAGGAAGTCGATATCTACGCCGGAGGTGCCTCCAGACGAGATGACGGCATCCTTGTCCACGGTCCGAATGGCGTCTGCCGCGCTACGCAGAAGAGCCACGTAGGTGGCCGTGGCTGGTCCAGCCGCCCACGCGCCGATGTTGGGCTTATCCCATATCTCCCACCATCGGCCTTTGCCACCCACGGCGCGAGCCACTGCCCCGCAGTAGGCAGCGAACGCGGCTCTGTCTTGATCGGATGCTGGTACCTCGCCGGATGCGTACAACGGGTTGGTGCCACCGAGCACCAGAATGGTTCGAAGGCGCACCTTGTTGAGCTCCCCAACCGCCGCGGTATATGGCGCCACGTTGTAGACGCCGCGTTGGCGCTCCACGTCACTCCATGGCACTCGAATGCGAACCCAGTGGAACCCCGCTGCCGCCAGCAGGTTGAGCACGGGAGGGGTTGCGTCGCTTACGGCGAGGCCAACGCCCATGGTGTCGACGAACTGGGGCTCAGGGGGCGGAAGCGCCGCGGACGCAGCAGGCAGCGCACTGAGCGTCGTCAGGCAGAGGATGCCAAACAGCAGCTTGCCGCACCAGGCCTTCCGCGGGCTGGCGGCGGGTGCGGACCGGTTGCCGTTTGCACGGCAGCGGCCGAAGCGGCGGCAGGCAAGTGGCGAGGTTGGATTCAGCGGAAGCGGAATGCGCCACGCTAGGCGCAGACCGCCCTCAGGCAAGGCGGGGCCGATGGCCATAAGCTGCTCGCGCTGTTTGGGGTCGGCATGGCGCTGCATCCAGGTGGCCTCCAAGGCCCGCTAGCGGTTCCGAGCCTGGCAACTCACGCAGACGCGAAGGCGATGCGTTCTGGCTATTGCCGGCGAACGCTTCTTGACATGAGACGCCGCCGGTGCTAGAATCCAGGTACCCATATTGGCGGAGCGATGTCCGAGCTGGCCTAAGGAGCACGCCTGGAGAGCGTGTATGGGGGTAACTCCATCGTGGGTTCGAATCCCACTCGCTCCGCCATCCTTACCCCTATTCACTCGCGGTTTCTTGTTTCCGCATCCGCAAGCTGCTCTCCTCCAGCCTTCTGCTCCACTCGGCCCGGCGGCAACCAGATGCCCCTGCACCGCGCGCCAGCAAGTGGTGACGCCGCGGAAGGACCACCTCGCTGGCGGGCGGGACTGGCGGGATGCCCATCGCAGGCACCCCGCCCGATCGACCATCAGGCCGCGTTGAGCGCCTGATCCAGGTCGGCCTTGATGTCCTCGATGTCCTCAATCCCAACCGATAGGCGGATGAAGTCTGGCGTAACGCCCGTAGCCAGCTGCTCCTCTTCGGTAAGCTGCTGGTGCGTGGTTGCCGCTGGCTGAATGACCAGCGACTTGGCGTCGCCGATGTTGGCCAGGTGGGAGAAGAGCTTGAGGGAGTCCACAAACCGCTTGCCAGCCTCCTTCCCGCCCTTCACGCCAAACCCGAGGATGGCACTTGCGCCTTTGGGCATGTATTTGCGGCACAGGTTGTAGGTAGGATGCTCCGGCAGGCCAGGGTAGTTCACCCATGCCACCTTTGGGTGCTCCTTCAGCCACTTGGCCACCGCCAGGGCGTTGCTGCTGTGCCGCTCCATCCTGAGCGAAAGCGTCTCAACTCCTTGGAGGAAGAGGAACGCATTGAAGGGGCTCATGCACGGACCGAGGTCGCGCAGGAGTTGTACGCGCGCCTTCACTATGAACGCGGCGGGGCCGAAGGCATCCACGTATCGCACCCCATGGTAGCTCTCGTCGGGCTCGGTTAGCTGAGGAAACTTCCCGTTGGCCCAGTTGAACTTGCCCCCGTCCACTACAATCCCGCCGATGCTGGTGCCGTGCCCGCCGATGAACTTGGTGGTGGAGTGCACCACTATATCTGCCCCCCACTCCAGCGGGCGGCACAGGTATGGCGTGGGAACTGTGTTGTCGATGATGAGGGGAACGCCAGCGTCGTGGGCAACGCTGGCTACGGCCTCGATGTCCAGCACGTCCAGCTTGGGGTTGCCCAGCGTTTCGGCGAACACGGCGCGGGTCTTGTCGTTGATGGCCCTGGCGAAGTTGCGGGGATCGGAGGGATCCACGAAGCGGACCGTAATGCCCAGCCGAGCGAAGGTGTGGTGGAACAGGTTGTAGGTGCCGCCATACAAGCTCTCGGAAGAGACGATCTCTTGGCCTTGGCTGGTGATGTTCAGGAGGGCGAGCGTCTCCGCCGCCTGGCCAGACGCCGTAGCAAGCGCCCCAACCCCGCCCTCAAGCGCGGCAATCCTTTGCTCCAACACATCGTTGGTGGGGTTCATTATGCGGCTGTATATGTTGCCGAACTCCTGAAGCCCAAACAGTCGGGCAGCGTGGTCGCTATCGCGGAAGCCGAACGAGGTGGTTTGGTAGATGGGCACGGCCCGCGCACCGGTTGTGGGATCGATGGTTTGGCCGGCGTGCAGCGCCAGGGTATCGAATCGGTAAGCGGTATCAGGCATCGGAACCCTCCTCAAGCTGAATGGGGCGCAGGAACCCACGCAGGGGGCACGTCCTCGCTCGGGGATGGACTGCGCGAACGCCGAGCGGGGCCGCGCGCCAGCGGCGGTTGGGCGCGTATCGGATGCCTCGGGGCCTGATGGGCGATCCTGGCCAGCGCGGCTCACGCCCGCCCTATGTTGACTAATCCCCTTGGCTTAATCGGGATTGTAGCAGGCTTGGCTCTCTCTGTCAAACAGATTGGAAAAACGAGGGCCAAGCCACGAGACGAAGCGGATCCTGAGGCCCAACGCCACCAGAGCGAGCGGCTACGCGTGGCGGCTGATGACGAAGAGCGCCTCCTCCGCCAGGAGGTTATCCACCGCAACCAGCGGCCTGCAGATTCCGTCGGCGTAGGCATAGGCGGCCTCCACGGTAGCCCCAAGCTCGTCGCACCACTCGGTGAAGTCTCGGATGGTGACAAGGCGTATGTTTGGGGTGCTATGCCACGTGTACGGGAGCATTGGCGTGACCGGCATGCGGCCGTCCGCGTACAGCTGCAAACGGACGCGCCAGTGGCCGAAGTTCGGGAAGCTGACGATGCATCGCCGACCCACGCGCATCATCTCGGTGAGGACGAGGCCGGGACGGTACACCGTTTGGAGCGTCTCCTCCAGCACAACGTAGTCGAAGCTGAGGTCGCCAAAGCCCGCCAGTCCGGCATCCAGATCGGCCTGGATCACGGGCACGCCGCGGGAGACGCACTGGATGACGCTCTCGAGGTCGCGCTCAACGCCCTGGACGAATGCGCCTTTGGAGTCCCTTAGGTCCGCCAGCAGCTCACCGCCGCCGCATCCAAGGTCCAGCACTGAGGCGCCGTCTGGCACGAGGCCGCGGATGAGGGCGTGGTCCCATCTCTCCTGGCTGGGCTGGGCGGTGGGCTGCTGGTCTCTGGCCTCCAACATGGCGAGCGCCGCGAGGGCCTCACCGATCATGGGCCTAGTTTCCAACAGGCTTTGCAGTGCTTCGCGGTAGTCGGCTGCGCTCACCTGGTTGCCACTCCTCTCAGGAAATCTGGGATGAGCCGGCTGAGGGTGTCCACCTCCAGCAGGAAGGCGTCGTGCCCGTAGGACGACTCGATGTTGACGTAGGTAACCGGGAGGCGGTTGGCACAGAGCGCCGCCACCCATTCGCGGCACTGGGCGGGGGGATACAGCCAATCGCTGCTGAAGGATGCCACCAGCCAAGCGCACTTGGCCCTCTGCGCGGCGCGTGCAAGGTCCCCGTCGCCCCAAGCCGAGGCGTCGTAATAATCCATCGCCTTGGTCATATAAAGGTAGCTGTTGGCGTCGAACCGCTCGCCGAAGCTCCGGGCTTGGTGAATGAGATAGCTTTCGACCTCGAAGTCCACATCGAACGTGAAGCCGGGCTCGTGGCGGTTGCGGAGGCGCCTGCCGAACTTGCGAGACATGCTCACTTCAGAGAGGTAGGTGATATGGCCGATCATGCGGGCCACGCCCAGACCCTTATCCGGCGTTGCGCCGCCGTTATACAGCCCATCTCTGAAGTTGGGGTCCGTTCGTATGGCGTGCCTGGCGACGGCGTTGAAGGCGAGCCCCTGCGCGCTAAGCACTGGGGAGGCCGCCAACACGATGCTGCATTTCAGCCTATCTGGGAACGCCAAGCCCCACTCGATGGCCTGCTGCCCACCGATGGAGCCGCCGGCCACGGCCAACAGCTTCTGGATGCCGAGGTGTGTCACCAAGCGCTCCTGAAGGCGCACCCAGTCACCAACCGTCACCACCGGGAACTTCAGGCCGTACGGCTTGCCGGTGCGCGGATCGATTGAGAGCGGGCCGGTTGTGCCGTAGCAGCTGCCCAAGACGTTTGAGCAGATGACGCAGTAGCGCGAGGTGTCGAACGCCTTGCCGGGGCCCACCATTGTATCCCACCATCCTGGGCGTTTGCTGTACCACGGCCGCCCCAACGCCTCGGCATCTTTGTACCAGCCGGCCACGTGGGCGTCGCCGCTGAGGGCGTGAAGCACCAGGATGGCGTTGTCTCGGCTTGGCGACAGCTCGCCGAACACCTCGTACTCAACGTCCACTGGCCACAGCTCTCTCCCGCAATCCAGCGGAAGCGGGTTGTCTCGGTCCGCCAATCGAACCCGGAGCGGCTCAGAGTACCCGGCCGAGCGCGGCGAGTCTGGGGGGTCATCTTGTCTGCGCGCCTTGCCTGGCAGCGCGTTCAGTGGATCACTCATGGTTTTCGTTCGAAGCGCAATGGCCTCTGCAAACAGTTTGTCATCGCTTTCCGCGGGCAATTCATACTACCACTCGGCCGAGGGGGGTGTCAAAAGCCGGGTGAAAGCTCACAAATGCGGGGAATCCCGCCGGCGAACCAGTTATCTTCTGCCGACACAACCGGCGGCTGGAACGGCAGCCTCCCCCCGAAGGGTTGTGGGGAAGCGCCGCGGATAAGGGCTGGGAAACAGCGCCTTCACAAACGGGTTCGGTTGGGGCGCCGGCGGAAGGGAGACGGGCCGCTGCCTTGAAAGCTACCAAGGTGCGGCCGGCCCAACGAACCCAGCTGCCGCCGCGAAAGGAAGAGACATGGTGTATCGTGCGACGTGTGCAGCCGCGCTTTGCGGCCTGGCACCCATTTTGGCAGCAGGCGCCTACAGCGCTCAACCCGCGCCCAAGGTGGTGCTCAACTCCGACGAGTATCGCGACAAGGTCTACGGCTGCTGGCTTGGCAAGAATATCGGCGGCACACTCGGAGCCCCCTTCGAGGGTCAGCGCCAAGTGCAAAGCGTTTCCTTTTACACCAACGTGAAGGGCGAGCCAGCCCCGAACGACGACCTTGACCTGCAGCTGCTGTGGCTCAAGGCATTGGAGGAGCGCGGCACCAACATCGACGCCCGCACGCTGGGCGAGTATTGGCTGAGTTACGTGCCGGTGGACTGGAACGAGTACGGCGTTGGCAAGGCGAACATGCGCCTTGGTTTGGCCCCGCCGCTCTCCGGGCAGTATAACAACGCCCACTGGCGAGATAGCAACGGCGCCTGGATCCGCTCCGAGATTTGGGCGTGCCTCGCACCCGGATGCCCCGATATCGCCGCTAAGTACGCCTACGAGGACGCATGTGTGGACCACGGCGGCGGCGAGGGCGTGTACGCCGAGATCTTCACCGCCACCGTCGAAAGCGCGGCCTTCGTGGAGACGAACCGCGATAAGCTGCTTGCCATCGGCTTGGCGCGAATACCCCAGGATTGCGGAACTGCCAAGGCCGTCCGCGCCGCCATGGAGGCTCACCGCCAGGGCAAAGACTGGCAGGCCGCCCGCGAGGCCGTGATCGAGGCCACCAAGGGCCAGGTGGACGACGGCTGGTTCATGGCGCCCCGCAACGTCGCCTTCGTCGTGATCGGCTGGCTGTACGGCAACGGCGACTTCGGCAACTCCATCTGCACCGCTGTGAACTGCGGCGACGACACCGACTGCACCGGCGCTACCCTCGGCTCCATCCTCGGCATCATCGCTGGCTATAAGGCCATTCCCGCCAAGTGGAAGGAGCCGATCGGAGATAAGATCAACACCGTCGCCATCGCCAACTTCCAGCCTCCCGCAACCCTGGAGGAGCTCACCGATCGCACGGTGGCGATGGCCCAGCGTGTCCTTCAGGATCACGCCGCCCCCGTCCGCATCGCGTCGGGCGCCCCAACGGACCTCTCGCGCGTGAGTGAGCTGGGCTTGGAGGACAGCGCCGGGGTGAAGGAGCTGTGGACCCGCTCACCGTACCTCCTCCGGTACGACTTCGTGCACACCACCGCCGCCTTTGACTACGTGACGGACCCGGATGTGCAGCCGGGCACTCCTCACCTGCTGAAGCTCACGCTAACCAACCACACGCCCGCGGAACTGAAGCTATCGATAGGCTGGCACGTGCCGAGCGGATGGAGCGTGGAGCCAAACGCCCAGCAGGCGATTGCACTTGCCGCTGGCGCGTCGCAAACGCTGCAGACCAGCGTGACCCCGGCGTCCGGAGCCCATGGAGCTAACCGGTGCTTGGTAACCGTGACAGCGGATGACCGGCCTACGGTGGGGGCTATACCGTTCACCCTGATCTGCAAGTAGGCCCGCCCACACGCCAACCGGGGCTGCGGCTTGGCGGCTGCCGTACCCACCAAACCGGCCCCCGCAGCGCTTCTTGCGGGGGCCCTTTCATCGATCGACGGGAGGACGATGGGCTACTCCACGTCCACAACCACCTTCATCGCCTCGCTCTTGTGTTCGTCCGCGAACCTCAGCGCTTGCTCCGCCTCCTTCAGCGCGAAGTGGTGCGTCACCAGCGACTTCAGGTCGATGCGGCCCTGCTCCACCAAGGCGATTGCCGGCGGATAGCAGTTGGCATACCTGAACTGCCCTCGTATGTCGATCTCCTTGCTGGCGGCGGACACGATGTCCAGCTCCACCATGGGCTCCGGGGGGAGGCCCACCAACACAGCAACCCCTCCGGGCCTAGTGGCCGCCAGGGCGTTGCGGCAGGTAACAGTGGTGCCAGCGGTCTCAAACGCCACGTCCACGCCAGATCGGGCGGGGGCGAACCCGGTGATGGCGGATGTTATCTCCCTGATCGTGGCCACGGCGTCGGTCTGCTTGGCGTTGACGGTGTGAGTGGCGCCAAGCTTGCGCGCCATCTCCAGGCGGTACGGCTCCACGTCCACCGCGATGATGGTGGTGGCACCGGCAACCTTGGCCGCCTGGAGCGTGACGCAACCGATGGGCCCGGCGCCGAACAGAGCCACCGTATGGCCAAACTGCACCTCGCCGCGCTTCACCGCCCACAGCCCCACCGAGAGCGGTTCCATAAGCGCCGCCTCCTCCAGCGAGATCCCATCCGGCACGCGGAAAACGAAGTCGTCCGGCCACGCCACGTACTCGCAGAACGCGCCATCTATGGGTGGGGTGGCCATAAACGTAACGTCTGGGCAGAGGTTGTAGCGGCCTGTCTTGCAGTAGTGGCACCGCCTGCATGTGTAGCCCGGCTCCATCGTCACGCGGTCGCCGGGTTTCACCTTGGTGACTCCCTCGCCAACCGCCGCCACGATGCCGCTGGACTCGTGGCCGAGGACCATGGGAGCGTCGACGATGAAGTCGCCGATGCGGCCGTGGGTGTAGTAATGGATATCGGAGCCGCACACCCCCACCCGCTGGACCCTCACCAGAACGTCGCGAGGGCCCACGGACGGGATTGGCCGCTCCTCGATTCTGAGGTCGCGCACTGAATGCAGGACGGCCGCCTGCATTGTGTTACCTGGGTTCGTTTGGATGGCCGGCATCTGTGTTACTCCTGAACGTGCGGAGACGACTGGCGCTCCGGAACGGCTCCGGAACAACGAACTGTTCGATGGCGCACGCCAACTCGCCTGCTGAGATGAGAGCTTACGAATAGGGGTGTCACGTCCAGGGGCGGGGCTGCTCTCCACCCTCTGCCCCCAACGCCTTGTGGCTGAGGGAGCTACCCCTGCCAGCTGTGCTGCTAAAGGGAGGGTGAGTTCGGCGATAGGCCTCTCCACGCTTGCGAGCCGTCATCTGCTGAGCGCCGCGTTGACGGCCGCACGGCGTCTCGCTATAATCCCTCATGACGGTGCCAAGTGGCTGACGGGCATTGCCGCCAGCCCCCAAGGATCACGTTGCACCTAGGAGGTCATCGGATTTGGCAAGCGAGCGAAAGCGCGAACTGGCTCGACGGAGGAAGCGACGCGAGGAGCGGTTGAAGGCCCGCAAGAAGGAAGCCGCCGCGCACGCCACTCCGCAGCCCCGAACCTGACGCACAAGCGGCCTTCATCAACGCGCCGGGACCGATGGTGCGCTTTGCCCGCGTTACCGTAACATGCCACCCACATCCTCCGCGAGCAGTCGGCACGCCCATCGGCCTAAGGCGCGTGGCCCACGCCAACGGCCTGCCAATGCTCCCTCTGCCAAAGCAGGCAGCTCGGCGCACATGCAGTGCGTGTGCCGGTTCGATGTGGGTATGCTGAGTCTGAAACGGTGGAAAGCCTAACCTCCTCTGCTCTTGTAGCTGGCGGTTAGCCGCACCGCCCAAACTCAACCTAAGCGAAAGGGGGTGACGCAGATGGCAGCCATCGAGCCAGGCACAAAGGCGCCCGAGTTCAGCCTTCCCACGATAGCCGGCGGCACCCTCTCTCTGTCGGAGCTGCTGACGGACGGGCCGGCGGTCTTGTTCTTCTACAAGCATGAGTGCCCTGTATGCCAAATGGCGGCGCCGTACCTGCAGAAGCTGAAGGACGCATACGGTGCCAGCCTGGCAGTTGCGGCCGTAGCCCAAGACGATCCAGCGGAGGCCGCCGGGTTCGCGCATCGGCACGGCCTCACGTTCCCCGTACTGGTCGATCACCCGGCATACGCCGTGTCCAGGCAGTACGGCCTTACCACCGTGCCCACCACCTTCCTGGTGGACCGCTCCGGCGTCGTGCTCCAAACCGTCCTGGCGTGGAACCGCACAGGGCTCAACGGTCTGTCCGAGCAGGTGGCTAGCCTCACCGGAAGACCGTATGTGCCCGTCTCTCTTCAGGGAGATGGCGCTCCGGACTTCCGCCCGGGGTGAGGCTCCAAGGGATAGGGCCTGGGTCTCAGGTCGGTGTGATTCAGCCAACAGAGGGGCCTCGGCGCGCGACACCGAGGCCCGTGCCCCAAACGAGTGAGAGCTCGCAGATTGGGATGATCCATTCCCCGGTTGGCCCTCTTCCCCGGCCCCGCTCACAGCGCCATTGGGGAAAGGCCGCCACCCGGGTTGCCGGGTGTACTGGTAGAGCAATGGCGAGTTAGCCGCCAAGCTTTCCCACGTTTGAGAGCTCTCGGCCAAATGAGTAGCAGATGACGATCACAGTTACGCTCTTTGCCGTCGCCAGAGACGCAGCGGGTACAGATAGCCTAACCCTGTGCCTGCCCGCCGGAGCCACCACAGCCGACGTTGCGTCCATGCTGGCGGAACGGCATCACCCTCTCGCTCGCGTGCTCCCATCTTGCGCGTTCGCGGTCAACCAGCAGTACGCCCCACCGACCACGGCCCTCCGCGACGGCGATGAGGTGGCGGTGATTCCACCCGTCAGCGGAGGCTAGCATGGTGGAGATAACCGACCAACCCATCGATATGGCCGCGCTGGTGCACCACGTGAGCAGCTGCGCCAACGGGGCCGTTGTCACCTTTCAGGGCGTGGTGCGCAACGCAACGGACGGGCGACCGGTTGTGCGCCTTGAGTACCATAGTTACCGCGAGATGGCCCTGAACGTGATGGCGCAGGTGGAGCGCGAGATAGCCGACAGGTTCGGCGTGGTGAGCGTTGCAATCGTACATAGGGTTGGCAGCTTTTCCCCTGGTGAAACCGTGGTTGCCATCGCCGTTGCCTCGCCGCACCGCGCCGAGGCGTTCGCCGCTTGCAGCTACGCCATAGACCGCGTCAAGCAGGTGGTGCCCATCTGGAAGAAGGAGCACTTTGAGGAGGGAGCCGAGTGGGTAGCCGGCAACTCTCCGATCTAGACTGTGCCGATCCACTGCGGCAAAAGGCGCTGCGCGTGGAGGCGATTCTGGACGAAACCTATGGACGCCCTGCCTGGAGCCGCCGACTTGAGCCCCTCGATGAGCTGATCCTCACCGTGCTCTCGCAACACACCAGCGACGTGAACAGCGGCCGCGCCTTCGCCGAGCTGAAGGCCCGCTTCTCCACGTGGGCGCAGGTTGAGGAGGCACCTACCTCCATGGTGGCCGACGCAATCAGGTCCGCTGGCCTCGCAGAGATAAAAGCGCCGCGAATCCAGGAGATCCTCCGCGAGGTTCGTCAGCGAGAGGGCCACCACAGCCTTAGCCGTCTGGAGGAGATGCCGACCGAGGAGGCGCGCGTGTACCTGCGAAGCCTGAAGGGAGTGGGGCCGAAAACAGCGGCGTGCGTGCTGATCTTCTCGCTTGGCCGCCCAGTGATGCCAGTGGACACGCACGTCCACCGCGTGAGCACGCGCCTGGGGCTGATACCGACCGGCACCACCGCAGACGCCGCCCACGATCTCCTCCAGGGCCTCTTCCCACAAGAAAGCATCTACGCCGTGCACATCAACCTCATCCGTCACGGCAGGCAGGTCTGCCACGCCCGCAACCCGGAGTGCGTTGGATGCCCCCTGCTGCCGGAGTGCCCGTTCGGCCAGGCGCGCTTAGCGGTGCTTGGCCTTACGGAGCGAAGCAAACGCCCTTCCAATGCCGCGTAAGCAGCGATCTTTGGAGCTTCCCCTTATGTGATGGAAGAAGCGGTGAGGCGAGGTTCGTAGTTCCCCTCACCCCGGCTTCGCCCTCCCTCTCCCACTGGCGGGGAGAGGGAGGGTGGGAGGAGCGTGTGAGGCACGGGATTCCTCCCCTCTCCGCAAGCTTCGCGCGGTGGGAGAGGGGGCTCGGGGGTGAGGGGAACTCCCACATGCCTTTGAGCCGTGTGCAACCATTATTCGCGTGGCTGTTGGGGAAGTAGACCCGCCTCGGCCAGAATCTGGCGCATGCTGTCAAGCTGGGCTTGCTCCAACCGCAGGCCCGGGTGGCGAGGGATCGGCTCTGGCCCCATGTTCAGCATGTATAGCGCCTCTTTGGTCATCATCCCCAAGCAGGGATCCAGCGCATACAGCCTGGCTATTGAGCAAAGCCGCTTCTGGTGCTCGGCGGCCGCTCTGAGGTCGCCGTCGGCGAACGCGCGACGCAACGCGAGGGCGACGGCGTAGGCGAAGTTGCTGGACGTTGTGATGGCCCCGCGCCCACCCAGGACTAGGTTGAGCAGTTGCAGATCATCGGAGCCGGTGAAAATGGCGAAGTCGGGCCGGTGTGGCAGCACGGTGGTGGCGACCTCACGCAGCTCAACCGGATCGTTGATCGTCTCCTTTATGCCGACGATGTGCGGATACTCCATTGCCAGGCGCAGAATCAGCCTCGGTGATAGGCTCACGCCGGTCATGGCCGGGTAGTTGTAGATGAGCAGCGGCATCTCCACCGCGTCGGCGACGTCCGCGTAGTAGCGGTACAGGTGGCGCTCGCTGGGGGGCCAGTACCAGGGGCAGATCAGCACCGCCGCATCCGCGCCTATATCCCGGGCGTGTCGCGTAAGCGCAATGGCGTTATCCGTCACCAGGTCGCCGGTACCCACCAGCAGCGGCACTCTGCCATCAACCTCATCCACGGCCCACTGTGCAAACGCTATCCTCTCGTCTGGGAGCAGGTGGAAGGATTCGCCGGTGCTGCCCAGCACGAAGAGGCCGTTTACCCCGCCATCCTCAAGCATGCGGAAGTGGCGACCGCATGCATCGAAGTCGATCGCGCCGTCCGCGTCGTAGTAGAGCACGGTGGGAACTATGATGCCCTCTAGCGTTGCCATGTGCCCCTCCATTCCCTGCCTTCACGCGCCTAGAGAAGCTGCCCAAGGGCGTGAAGGAGGTAAGCCACGTTCGCTTCCGTGGCGGTGTGTCCCATCAGGCCCACGCGCCATATCCTGCCCTTGAGCGGGCCCAGCCCCGCGCCGATCTCTATACCGAAACGCTCCAACAGCGCCGTGCGGACCTTCGCTTCGTCAACCCCCTCCGGCACCTTTACGGCGTTCAGCATGGGCAGGCGAAATGGCCCATCCGGCAGCAGCTCCAGACCCATCTCTGCCAGCCCCTCTACCAGCATCTTGTGGACGCGAGCATGCCGCTCCCAACGCTCCTCCAACCCCTCCTCAAGCACAATCCGAAGCGCCTCCCTGAGGCCGTAGGTCATGTTGACCGGGGCCGTATGGTGGTACACTCGCTCGGCTCCCCAATACCTCTCGAGCCCGGTGAGGTCGAGGTACCAGCTCTGGACCTTGCTGCGTCGCGAGCGAACCACCTCAAGCGCGCGCTCGCTGAACGTGATGGGAGCGAGGCCAGGAGGGCAGCTCAGGCATTTCTGCGTGCCGCTGTAGCACACGTCCACGCCCCATGCATCCACCTCCACCCGGCAGCCTCCAAGCGAGGTGACCGTATCCAAGAGCATAAGGGCGCCGCTCTCTCGGGCCAGGCGGGCTATCTCCGCGGGCGGGGTGAGCACCCCGGTTGACGTTTCGGCGTGGACCAAGCACACCACCTTCGGTCCGCGCCCCTTCAGCGTCTCTGCCACTGCTTGGGGCGGCACCGGCTTGCCCCACTCCACCTCCACGGGCACCACGGCGGCGCCGCAGCGCTCCACGATATCCGCCATGCGCATGCCAAACACCCCATTGATGCACACCACGGCCTCGTCGCCGGGCTCCAGCACGTTCACAAGGGCGGCCTCCATGCCCGCGCTCCCGGTGCCACTTACGGCAAACGTCAGCCGGTTGCGCGTGCGCATCACCATCCGAAGCATCTCGGACACCTCGTTCATCATCTCCAGATACGCGGGATCGAGGTGCCCGATGGTAGGTGCCCCCAGCGCAGCCAGGACGCGCGGATGGGTATTGCTTGGGCCGGGGCCCATGAGGACGCGCAGAGGGGGCCTCAACTCGCCGAACTGCTCAGACATAGAGTTAGGGTCTCCTTTCTAAGGCGGCGCTGGGCCACCCAGCAACTCGCGAAGCGTCGGGCATCACGCTGGTGTTCGGCAAGGCGACGGGGGCGCCCTTTGCTAACAGCTCGAGACCGGTTTCCAACGAGCTGGCCACGGGCATGAGACGGTTGCGAGACACCGTCGCCGCCAGGACCCGTGGAGTCCGGCCGCGCGGCGCACGAACGCGCGTGCGGCTTGTGCTTGCTTGCTTCATTGACAGGGGTAGGGTCATGTGCTAGAATCTCGCTGTTGAGGTCTATCCGGCATGGAGTTCCTGAGGAGATTACTGGACACCAGCGAGCGCGAGGTTCGTCGCCTCCAAGAGCAGGTTGCCATCATCAACGCCTTGGAGCCGAAGATACAGGCGCTGTCCGACGAGGAGTTGGCCGCCAAGACGGACGAGTTTCGCGCTCACATCGAGGAGAGGCGATCTGGCGCTGCTCAGCGCGTGGCCGCCATAGACGCGGAGCTCCGGGAGCTCGCCAACAGCACGGATGATCCCGCCTACGTGTCCGACAGGCGGAGGTCCCTCGAGGAGCAACGCGAAGCGGCCGTGGCCGAGCTCCGCGCCGTTGAGCAAGAGGCGCTCAACGAGATCCTGCACGAGGCGTTCGCCGTCGTTCGCGAGGCAAGCAGAAGGACGATCGGCCTGCGCCACTACGACGTCCAGCTCATTGGCGGCATCGTGCTCCACCAGGGCCGCATCACTGAGATGAAGACCGGTGAGGGCAAGACCCTGGTTGCCACTCTCCCGCTGTACCTCAACGCCCTGCTCGGCCGCGGCGTCCACCTCGTTACCCACAACGACTTTCTGGCCAAGCGCGACGCCGTGTGGATGGGGCCCATATACCACATGCTCGGCCTGTCCGTCGGCGTCCTCCAATCCGCTCAGTCAAGCGCCGAGGAGAGTCTGCAGCCCTCCTACATGTACGACCCCACCCACGTGCCGGACGACCCACGTTGGCTGCACCTTCGCCGCGTCTCCCGCCGCGAGGCGTACCTCTGCGACATCACCTACGGCGTCCACAGCGAGTTCGGCTTCGATTACCTCAGGGACAACATGGTCCACTCGCTAGACGACCTCGTTCAGCGAGACCTGTACTACGCCATCGTGGACGAGGTGGACAGCATCCTGATCGATGAGGCCCGCACCCCCCTCATCATCTCCGGCATCCCCGAGGAATCGACCGAGCTGTATTACAAGGTCGACCGTGTGGTGGCCAGGCTGGTGAAGGATCAGGATTACACGGTGGACGAGAAGGCCCGCACCGCCATGCTCACCGACGAGGGCACGGCCAAAGTGGAGATGGGCCTCGGCGTCAAGAACTTGGCGGACGACGTGGAGCTGATGCACCACGTGAACGCCGCACTCAAGGCCCGCTTCGTCTACCGCAAAGACATCGAGTACGTGGTCAAGGACGGCGAAGTAGTCATCGTCGATGAGTTCACCGGCCGGCTGATGTTCGGGCGGCGCTACTCCGATGGCTTACACCAAGCCATCGAGGCCAAGGAAGGCGTCAAGATAGAGGCCGAAACGCAAACGGTTGCCACCATCACGTACCAAAACTACATGCGCCTCTATCAAAAGCTGGCGGGCATGACCGGTACGGCCAAAACCGAGGAGGACGAGTTCCGGAAGATCTACGGGCTTGATGTGGTTGTGGTGCCAACCCACTTGCCCATGATCCGCAAGGACTACCCAGACGTCATCTACAAGACCGAAGAGGCTAAGTTTCGCGGCATTACGGCCGAGATACTGCAGAAACACACCGTCAAGCAGCCAGTTTTGGTCGGCTCCCGCTCAATAGAGGTCTCCGAACGCCTTGCGGAGCGGCTCATCTCCGAGCGCCTCCAGCTGCTCAGCATGATCCTGCTCCTCCAGCGGCGCCTGCAGCAAGCGAAGGAGATCGACAAGGATGACAGGCAGCGTCTCTCGCAGATCCTGAACACCCCCATGGAAAGGCTGGATATCACCAGCCTGCGGCCCGTGGCGCGCGCATTGGGCGTGAACCCGGACCCAATGGACAAGGCCAACATAGCCGAGGTTGCCGCCATTCTGGGGGTTAGCGGCCATGAGGAGCGGCTGGCCGAAGTGCTCACCAACGGCATCCCGCACAACGTCCTCAACGCCAAGTACCACGAGCGAGAAGCGGAGATCATCGCCGAGGCGGGCCGGCTGGGCGCCGTCACCATCGCCACCAACATGGCCGGCCGAGGCGTGGACATCATCCTGGGTGGCAAGCAGGACGGCAAGGTCCGCGAAGAAGAGGCCAAACAGGTTGTGGCGCTTGGGGGACTGCACATAATCGGAAGCGAGCGGCACGAATCCAGGCGCATCGATAACCAGCTTAGAGGCCGGGCGGGGCGTCAGGGAGACCCGGGGAGCTCCCGCTTTTTCCTCTCGCTTGAGGACGAGCTCTGGCGACTGTTCGGCGACAAAGGCCGGTGGCTTCTCAACGCAACGTGGGACGAGGCGGAGCCGATTCAGCACGGCATCCTAACCAAGGCCATCGAGCGGGCCCAAAAGAAGGTCGAGGAGAACAACTTCAGCATCCGCAAGCACGTGCTGGAGTACGACGACGTGATGAACCTCCAGCGCAAGGTCATTTACGACGCCAGGCGCAAGGTGCTGGAGGGGGCCAACCTTCGCGAAAACATCCTGGGCTACATCCGCAAGATCGTAGACGAGGCGGTCCGCACCCATTGTGGCGAAGCCCCCAAAGAGGAGTGGGACCTGGCCGGCCTCTACGAGACGCTGGATCAGATCTACCCGCTCTCGATGTATGTGGAGCCAGATGACCTCAAGGGGCGGCCGCAGGAGGAGCTGGCGGACTGGCTGTACAGCATCGCGGTGGAGTGCTACAAGCAGCGCGAACAGGAGATGGGCCCAGACATCATGCGCCAGCTGGAGCGGGCTGTCACCCTGCGCGTGGTCGACGAAAAGTGGGTGCACCACCTCCAGGCGATGGACTACCTGCGCGAGGGCATCAACCTAAGGGCATACGCGCAGATAGACCCGCTGGTGGCGTTCAAGAAAGAGGCCTACAACTACTTCGAAGAGCTCACCAACGCCATTGAGCGAGACGTGGTGGCGTGGATGTTCCGCGTGCAGGTTGCCCCGCAGATGCGCCGCACCCGCTACGTGGACACCGGCGAGGGCGGGCGATCCGGCGCCCCCACCGGCGACGGCACGGTCTCCGGCCGCAGGCCCTCGCTGGGTAGAGTGAAGGTGGGCCGCAACGATCCATGCCCGTGCGGCAGCGGCAAGAAGTACAAGAAGTGCTGCTTGGAGAAAGATAGGGTGGCGTCTAACCCGAGCTGACGGATGTAGCGTTCGGCTCCTGCAAGCGGCAAGCTTCAGCTTGGCGGGTTCGGGCCGTTGCTGGTACCGCGTCGCTTCGCGCAGGATTGCCTCCCGAAACTGCACACAGGTCTGGCGTAACGGCCATCGGCCATCGGCGGGGCGGCTCGTTCGGTGGCCGGTGGCCGACCTTTTGGAGGGTATGCTGCGAGCATTATGGTACAAGACATCATCAAGGAGGCCGACGAGCTTCAGTCGCGGCTGCAAGAGATAAGGGGGCATCTTTGACCTTGCCGCTCGGCAGCAGAGGCTGAGAGAGCTGGAGGCGCAGGTTGCCAACCCCACCTTGTGGGACGACCCAACCAGTGCACACGCAGTGCTTCAGGAGCTCAGCGCGCTTAAGGGTTCACTGGAACCGTGGCTGGCCGTGGAGAAGCAGCTGCGCGACGTGCGCGAGCTGGCGGAGCTGGCCGCCGCAGAGGGCGATGGCGACGGTGTGGAGGCCGACCTCCGCGCCGACCTCGATGCCGCGCGCCAGGAGCTGGAGAGGCTGGAGCTTACCACGCTACTCTCCGGCCCCCACGACGCATCCAACGCCATCCTCGAGATCAACGCCGGCGCGGGCGGCACCGAAGCGTGCGACTGGGCCGACATGCTCCTCCGCATGTACCTCCGATGGGCGGAAGGCCGCGGCTACCAGGCCGAGGTGGCAGACCGCCTGCCCGGAGACGTGGCGGGCATCAAGAACGCCGTTGTCATGATCCGAGGCCGGTACGCGTACGGCTACCTCAAGGGCGAGTCGGGCGTGCACAGGCTGGTGCGCATCTCGCCGTTCGACGCCAACAAGCGGCGCCACACCTCCTTCGCATCCGTCAGCGTGCTGCCCGAGATCCAAGAGGCCGACATCGAGCTGAACCCAGACGACATACGCATCGAGACGTTCCGCGCGTCCAGCGCTGGCGGCCAGCATATGCAGAAGAACGAAACCGCCGTCCGCCTCATCCACGTCCCCACCGGCATCGTTGTGCAATGCCAAAACGAGCGGTCACAACAGCAGAACAGGGCCGTGGCGATGCGCGTGTTGATGGCTCGGCTGTACGAGCGCCAACAGCAAGAGAGGCTGGCCAAGGTGCAAGAGCTGCGCGGCGAAACGCGGGCCATAGAGTGGGGCAACCAGATTCGGTCTTACGTCTTCCAGCCGTACACGCTGGTTAAGGACCACCGCACCGGCGTGGAGGTTGGCAACGTGCCCGCGGTGATGGACGGCGAGATAGACGAGTTTCTCTACGGATACCTCAAGTGGGCCGCCGGCGGCGGCAACTGACCTCGTAGGCCATCGGAGGCGGTAGCGGCGTCTAAACTGTATGGGGGTGATCAGGGTGAAGCGATGGCTGACTGTTCCGATGGCCCTTCTGGTGCTCGCCGCGGCGGCCGTGCCCGCCTGGGCCGATGCGGTGGTAACGAGCACGGCAACGCTTTCCAGCGAAGGCTCGTCTAAGGGAGAGACGACGCTGGGCGACCTAGTTGCGGATGCGCTGCGCCAGGGGGCCCGCGCCGACGTTGGCCTGATACACGCTGAGATGCTGCGGGAGGTGGCGTTTCCGCCCGGCCCTGTGTCCGAAGCCAGCCTTCGCCACGCCATAGTGGTGCCGCTGGACGAAACCGTGGTTCTTAGGCTCTCCGGCAGGCAACTGAAGCAGGCCCTCGAGCGCTCCGTGCGGAACTACCCGGCCAAGAACCAGGGGTTCCTGCAGGTGTCCGGCCTCTCCGCCACCTTCGATCCGTCCAAGCCGGAGGGGTCTCGCATCGTCGATCTCAAGGTCGGTGGGGCTCCCGTGGCGGACGGCCGGGTGTACACGGTGGCCATGCCCGCGCTCCTCGCCGACGGCGCTCAGGGCTACCACCGCGTTTGGGAGGGCGCTGAGCGGGTGAAGGACCGCAAGCCCGGCGCAGTGGCGGACCTGGTGGCCAGCTTCGCCAAGGCGAGGGGCCAACTCTCTTACAAGGTGGAGGGCCGCCTCAAAGAGGCGCCTAAGTAGCCCCGCCATGACGCTAGCCATCCTCTCGGATATTCACGCGAACCTGGAGGCGCTTCAGGCATGCATCGAGCGGCTGTCCCCCGTGGCCGATCGGTACCTGTGCCTGGGAGACGTGGTGGGCTACGGCCCCAACCCCAACGAGTGCTGTGAGGTCATTCAGAACCTGCACTGCGTCGCCGTGGTTGGCAACCACGATCAGGCCGCCATCGGACAGATTGACCCGTCCTGGTTCAACCCGCTGGCCGCTGCCGCCGTGCGTTGGACCCAGGAGCACCTATCCGAGTCAAGCAAGCGATGGCTGCTCGGACTGTCGGAGGTCGTGATGGAGGACGCGTTTGAGGCGGCCCATGGCGCCTTGGACTATCCGGCGACTGGCTACATCACGGACGCATGGTCCAGCACGCCGACGTTCGATTTGATGAAACGCGACCTGTGCTTCGTCGGCCACACACACGTGGCTGCAGTGTACGCCCAAGCGAAGGGGCACCAAATGGTGGGCGTCCAGCAGATATCCTCCGGGGGCTCGGTGGAGCTGAAGGATGGCTTTCGGTACATCCTCAACCCCGGAGCCGTGGGCCAGCCGCGGGATGGCATCCCCAGGGCTTCCTGCGCAGCCTACAACACAGAGGCCCGAGTGGTTACCATCATGAGGGTGGATTACCCCGTGCAGATAACCCAGCGCAAGATGCGAGACGCCGGTCTGCCAGAGCTTCTCTGGCGCCGCCTGGCCGTGGGTAGGTGAATGGGCAGACGAACGAACGCGCGGTCTGAACCTGGGAACCGCGCCGACCCACACCGGAACGCGGGTCCGCGGGCAAGAGGCGACGCCGCAGGCGCGGCCTCGGGTGTGCGAACGCGGCCCCAAGTTACCATAAGGAGAACTGGGTTGGCCAAGTGGGCAATCATCGGGTTGGTTGTGGCAGCTACCGTCGTGGGCTACTCGAGCCTGGTCTCTTCCGAGCTGGCCTTCAGCGGAGACCGGGCGTTTGAGTGTCTCAGGAAGCAGGTGGCGTTTGGACCGCGGCCGGTCGGCTGGGCCGCACACGAGAAGTGCCGCGCCTACCTTGGTTCCGAGTTGAGGCGATACGTGGACAAGCTGTATTACCAGGACTTCGCCTGGTCCAACAACGGCCGCAAGTACCGGCTAACCAACATCGTGGGCGTGCTGAACCCGTCCGCACCGAAGAAGATCCTGGTGGGCGCCCACTGGGATACCAGGCCCACCGCAGACATGGAGCCCCTTCCGGCGGACCGCAGCCGGCCCATCCCGGGCGCCAACGACGGCGCGTCCGGAGCGTCCGTGGTGGTGGAGCTTGCCCGCGCCCTCCAGGCCAACCGGCCCAAGGTGGGCGTCATCTTCGTCTTGTTCGACGGCGAGGATTACGGGCCCGGCATCGATCGCATGTTCATGGGCTCCGAGTATTACGGCGCCCACCCCATACCATCCAAGCCCAGCGAGGCCATCGTGGTGGATATGGTTGGCGACGCGAACCTGAACATCCCCAAGGAGCCAGGATCGGTAAGCAGCGACCCAAAGCTTGTGGACGCAATATGGAACACCGCATCCGGCCTCGGCTATTACCAGTTCTCACCGAGCACGGGACCCACGGTTATGGATGACCACACGTCCCTGCAGAACCAGGGCATCCCCGCTATAGATATCATCGACTTCGAGTACCCGCCCTGGCACACACTGCAAGACACGGTGGATAAGTGCAGCCCGGAATCGCTTGAGGTGGTTGGCCGCACGCTTGAGAAGTACCTTCGCGGCCTGCCCGGATGACCGCCCCGCAAGGCATCAGCTTGTCTTGAGCCCTCCCCAACGAGGGGGAGCATCCTGAAGGGACCGTTACCCCTCTTCTAGCACAACCGGCCAAGCGGCGTGGTGCGCCTCCCCAAACGGGGTGGGGAAAGGCCTGGGAAGGTAAGGGCCATGACAAGCCCAGCATGCCGCTCCCTCCACCCCTGGCCTGCAACTGAGGGACGTGGTTGCCCTCACCGCTGCCATCCGAAGCCGAAGGTTGGGAGCCGTTTCCCCTACCCCTGCCCATTGTGTGATGGAGGAGGCGGTTAGGGGAGAGAGTTCCCCTCACGCCGGCTTCGCCACCCCTCTCCCACTTTCGGGCAGAGGGGTGGTGGGAGGAGAGCGTGAGGCGCGGGAGGTATCCCCTCCCCCAAACGTGCGCAGTGGGAGAGCGGGCGGGGTGAAGGAGGCTTCCTCTGCGGGACCGTACTCGCTACTTGTCTAGCTTGGCTGCCTCGAGCTCCGGCACCGACGTCACGTCCTCTACTCTGACGGCGCGGAACCTCTCGATGGGTATGGGGAGCTTGTCGCCGTCGGAGACGGTGCGAATGTAGTGCGCCCGGTAATGGGGGTTTTGGATGCGGCAGCTCCTCTTGCGCCCGGAGTACTCCGGGTGGGTGACCATGCGCCGCCATATATCGCGAACGGACATCTGCGTGACGTTCCCGAAGGTAACGGGGTTGAAGTCGCACGGGTTCACGTCGCCGTAGGCGGTCATGTAGAATTGGAACTGCCCGCCGAAACAGCCACTGCCGATGGGCGAGTTGATCCACGACTGCGCGATGACGCCCATGGGGTGGTCCATGGCGACGTAGCGCTTGGCCAGCTTCACGATCTCGGCGCGCTCTGCCGCAGATAGAAGCACGCTCTCATCGCGAAGGAAGCGGCCGGCCGGCATGCAGTCGAAGATCGTCACCTCATGGAAGCCCTCTTTCTGAGCCAGCTGAAGCAGCCCCTCCAGTGAGCCGTCCTTCAGGTTCTGGCTTGTGGCGTAAGTGGATATGCCGGTGAGGATACCTGCGGCCCTGGCCCTGGCGGCGCCCTCGAACGCTCGTGAGTAGCAGCCCTGCAGCCTGCGGAGGTCGTCATGGACTGCGGCGTTCAGGTGATCAATGCTGATGTTAAGCGAGTGGAGACCCGCGTCGGCCAGCTTCTTGGCGTTCTCCTCGGAGAGGTACCATCCGTTGGTGAACATCATCGCGTGGGCCTTGGTTTTGTCCACGTGGGCCACCAGATCGTAGATGTCTGAGCGGATCATCGGCTCCCCGCCGGTGAACACCACGTTCGTGACCCCGATCCCGATCGCCTCGTCTATCACTCGCTTCAGCTCGTCGGTGGTAAGCTCCCGCCGGGAGGAGTCGATGAACCGGTCGGCGCTGCAATGCACGCACTTGCACTGGCACCGATACGTGATTGCAAGCGTGCACGTGGTGGGGGTTTTGAGGCCGAACAGCTTGTCTCGTATGAGGGCCTGCAGCGCCCGCTCCGCCGCCGGCGATGGATAGGGCGGGTGGTAAAGCGTGTACGTAACGTTCCCTTCGCCCCGGACCAACACCTTGGTGCGGTTCTGCTTCTCGATCACTTTATCAAGCAACGGCTGGAATGCAAAGCCCAGCAGCCCGGTGGCCTTGCCGGTTAGAAGCCCGTCCTTCATCCCAAGCTTCACGCGCGGCGCGAAAATCCTATATGCCAACTCCCTGGCTGCGAATCCTGCAGACCCCCTGGGACGCACAGACATAGCTGTTCCACCTCTCAGTTGATGGCAACAATCGCCATTGCCAAGTATAGCAACGGTTCAGTGAGTGGTCAACTGCGCCCATGCTGGCTTGGCAAGGCAGGAGGGCGGCGCGGGCCAACGAACAGAAACCTGATCATCACAGCGTTTCGCGGTTGCGTCGCCGGCGCGCCGATGGAGGAGTGAATGCCCGATCTGTTTGAAAGCATTGGGTCGCCATCCAAACCAAGGGCCTACCGCGCCCTGGTTGGCGGCAGCTGGATCGATGCGGCCGATGGAGAAGTGTTGCCCATCTTTTCGCCCGTGGACGGATCGCTCGTCGGAGCGGTGCCCGCATTGGGCGAGGCCGAGGTGCGCCGCGCCGTCGATGCCGCAGCCGATGCCCAGCCTGCATGGGCCGACCTAACGCTTGACCAGCGCGCCTCCGCGTTGCTGCGCGCAGCGGACCTGGTGGACCGCAACGCCGATCGCTTCACCTCGCTGCTGGCCACGGAGATCGCCAAGCCGCGAAAGGACGCGCAGGAGGAGATCTCTCGAACCGCCGCCCTGATCCGCTTCTTCGCGGATGAGGGACGCCTGGCTTGCGGCGCCCTTCTGTTCGGAGACGGCTTCCGCGGATACTCCAAAGACAAGATCGCCATGGTGTACCGCGAGCCGGTTGGCGTGGTGTTGGCCATCACTCCCTTCAACTACCCGCTCGCCATCCCAGCGTCCAAGGTAGCTCCCGCCCTGATCGCAGGCAACACCGTGGTGGTCAAGCCCGCCACCCAGGGCGTCATCTCGGCGCTGCACATGGCGGAGCTTTTCAGGCAGGCGGGCGTTCCGGCGGGCGTCCTGAACATCGTTACCGGCGCATCCAGCAAGATCGGCGACGGCTTGGTGGGCCACCCGCGGGTGTCGTTGGTGGCGTTTACCGGCAGCACAGACGTGGGACGACGCGTGGCCCAGGCCGCGGGTACGATCCCCCTCCAAATGGAGCTGAGCGGGAAAGACGCCGCCATTGTGCTTGCGGACGCGGACGTCGCCCTGGCTGCCCGCGAGATCGTGGCCAGCGCCTTCGCGTACGCCGGCCAGAGGTGCCCTGCCGTCAAACTAGTACTCGCCGTGGGCGACATCGCCGACGTGCTCATTGGCAGCATGGTAACCCTGGTCGCCAGGCTGGTGGTTGGAGACCCCCGGCAAGATGGAGTGGACGTTCCGCCGCTCATCAGCGACGCCGCCGCGGACCGCGTGCAGCTTTTCCTCGAGGATGCAGTGCGACGCGGAGCCAAGGTGGTGTGCGGCGGAGAGCGAAACGGCCGCTTCGTACAGCCAACCATCCTAGACGGCGTCACCGAGGAGATGCAGGTGGCATCCGAGGAGCTGCTGGGCCCAGTGCTGCCGGTAATGCGTGTCCCAGACGTGAGGGCGGCCCTGCACATGGCGAATGGCTCCAGGTACGGCCTGCAGTGCAGCGTATTCAGCCGCAACATCGACAGGGCGATGTACATCGCTCGCCAGTTGCAGGTTGGCACGGTGCAGATAAACGGCAGGCCAACTCGGGGGCCAGATCACTTCCCGTCGCACGGCGTGAAGGAGAGTGGCATGGGAAGCCTGGGCGCCAACCACAGCATCCTCGCCATGACGCGTGCCCGCACCATCGTCCTCAATCTGAGGGATCAGCATCCATAGCGCCTAGCATTAGGCCCAGCTTGGGGGCGCCCAGACCAAGACGCTCTGCTGAGGTAGCCAAGATGCCACACAAACCCTGGCTTCGATCTTGCCTTCCGTCCAAAGGAGGCCGTACGCTAACCCAACGCGGCTCTTGGCGCAGATGGCGCATCTGCTTCGGGGCCACGTCGCTGGCGCTAGCCTGCCTGTGTGCCGCGACGGTTCCAGCGAACGCAAGGAGACCAACGCCCATGACGCCCATCGCTCTCCACTCGGAGAATCCGCACTACTTCACGTATCGGGGCAGACCCACGGTGCTCATAACATCCGGCGAGCATTACGGCGCCGTGCTGAACCTGGATTTCAACTTCGTGCCGTATCTGGATGAGCTTCAGGCGAGGGGGTTCAACCTCACCCGCCTCTTCTCCGGCACGTACAGGGAGGTCCCAAGCTCGTTCGGCATCGTTGGCAACACCCTGGCGCCAAAGCCTGAACGATATGCTGCGCCTTGGGCCAGAAGCAACGTCCCGGGCGCCGCCGACGGCCTCACCAAGTTCGACCTCACGAAGTGGAACGACGCCTACTTCCAGCGCCTCCGCGAGTTCGTCTCCGAGGCCGAGAAGCGCGGCATTGTTGTGGAGTACGTCCTCTTCTGCCCGTTTTATGACCAGTCGCTGTGGGATGTGAACCCCATGAACGCGCGTAACAACGTGAATGGGGTCGGCAACGTGCCGCGTGAAGACGTGTACACGCTTAAGCATGCCGACCTCCTGGCCGTGCACGACGCGTTCGTGCGCAAGGCCGTGTCGGAGCTGAAGGGGTTTGGCAACCTGTACTACGAGATCTGCAACGAGCCGTATTTCGGCGGGGTGACGCTGGACTGGCAGGCGCACATAGCGGAGACCATCCACAAGGCGGAGGCGGGGTTGGCCCACAAGCACCTGATAGCCCAAAACATCGCCAACGGCTCGCAAAAGGTTTCGAACCCCAACCCGCTGGTGTCCATCCTGAACTTCCACTATGCCAACCCTCCCACTGCCGTGGCCGAGAACTACGCCCTGAATCGTCCCATCGCCTTTGATGAGACGGGCTTCAAGGGTACGCAGGACCTGCCCTACCGCACCGACGCGTGGGAGTTCATGTTGGCGGGAGGGGCTGTGTACAGCAACCTGGACTACTCGTTCACCGCTGGCCACGAGCGCGGCGACTTCCCCGTTCCCGACAAGCAGCCTGGCGGTGGCGGGCCGCAGCTAAGGGCGCAGCTCGCCATACTCAAGCGGTTTGTGGACGGGTTGGACTTCGTGCACACGTCGCCATCCAACGAGGTGGTGAAGGGCGGGGTCCCGGAGGGCGCCGCGGTGCACGTGTTGGCTGCGCCGGGACGCGTCTACGCGCTGTATCTGAGGGGCGGAACGCAGGCCACGCTTGAGCTGGACGTGCCCGCGGGCAAGTACCGGGCGGAGTGGGTGAACCCCCGCACAGGCGCGGTGGAGAAGCCCCAAGAGCTGGTTCACAACGGCGGGGTGCTGAAGCTGGCGTCGCCCGCGTACACGGAGGACATCGCGCTCAGGCTGGTGGCTAGGTAACCAGCTGGTTCGAGGAGGCACAAGAGGCACGGAGCGCGCTTTCCGCTGAGCTCCGTGCCTCGCTGGTTCTCTGCGTGATCGTGGTTTGGCAGCTGGTTACTTGAGCTCGACGGTGGCGCCCTGCTCTTCCAGCTTGGCCTTCATGGCCTCCGCCTCCTCCTTACTCACGCCCTGCCGGAGAGGCTGAGGAGCGGAATCCACCAGGTCCTTGGCCTCCTTAAGGCCAAGGTTGGTGAGCTCGCGCACGGCCTTGATGACCTGGATCTTCTTCTCGCCGGCGGACGCGAGGATCACGTCGAAGGTGGTCTTCTCCTCGGCGGCGGGGGCGGCCTCTGCGGGAGCGGCGGCGCCCGCGGCGGCGGCAGCAACGGGGACGGCTGCGGAGACGCCGTACTTCTCCTGCAGCGCCTTCACGAACTCGGACAGCTCAAGGACCGTCCACTGATCCAACGAATCCAATACTTCCTGCGGGGTAACTGCCATCTTAGGCTAATCCTCCAAGCGTTTGATCGGTATGCCTATGCGGCCGCGGCGGTTTTCTGGTCAACCACAGCCTGAAGCGTGTACACCAGGTTGGAAATGATCCCCTGCAAGGTGCCGACAAGACCGGCAAGCGGGGCCTGGATGCCGGCGAGCGCCTGCGAGAGCAGGACCTCGCGCGGGGGAATGCGAGACAGGGCCTCGAACTGCTCCGGGCTGATGACGCGGCCCTCAACTACGCCGCCTTTGGGGGCCATCAGCCTGGTCTCTCGCATGAACTCCACCAACACCTTGGCCGGGGCCAGTGGGTCCTTCTTAGCGAACGCCACGGCGGTTGGGCCTTCCACAGAGCCCAGGTCGATGCCGATGCTGGAGGCCGCACGCTTGAGGAGCGTGTTTTTCACCACGTGGTACTCGGCGTCCACCTCTCGCAATCGGTCGCGCAAGGTGCTGATTTGGGCCACAGTGAGACCGCGGTAATCCGTAAGGAGGGCGGCGGCGCAGTTGCGGAGGGCTTCCTCCAGCTCGGAGACCGCCTGCACCTTCTTGGGAGTGGGCAAGATATCACCTCCTTGCCAGCCGATCTGGCCAATGATACGGTGCTGACGCGCTATGGGCGCAGCAAACGAAAAGCCCTGTCGCGAAGACAGGGCGTGATATCGGGCCGCGCAACCGGTTTGGAGCGGGTTTGAAACCACCTCGGCAGGTGGGCCAGGCCCGTTATGCTGTTGGCGCCTGCTGTCTTCGGCGTTGGCGATATTCAGTTGTGTGATAGCTCCGCGACAGCGGGCTAGCTACGGCCGTCCGCGAGGGCTTGGGCGCGCTGAACGTCCACCCTAATTCCTGGGCCCATGGTGGAGGAAATGGTGACGCCCTTGAAGTAGCGGCCCTTGGCGGCCGGCGGCCTGGCCTTTGCAAGCGCCTGCATGAGGGCGCCAAGGTTGGCCAGAAGGTGGTCTTCTGGGAACGAGACCTTTCCGATGGGCATATGGATGATGCCGGCCTTCTCCACGCGAAACTCTGCGCGGGCGGCGGTTTTGATATCGCGCACCACGCGGCCGATGTCTTGGGTAACGGTGCCTGAGCGCGGGCTGGGCATGCGCGGACCAAGGAGGCGACCCAGCTGGCCAACCACGCGCATCATATCTGGAGTGGCCACAAGGATATCGAAGTCGCGCCAGCCGCCCTTGATCTTCTCAACCAGGTCTTCGGCGCCAACCACGTCTGCACCGGCATCCTCGGCTTCTTTGGCTTTGTCTCCTTTGGCGAAGACTGCCACACGGCGAACCTTGCCGGTGCCATAGGGCAGGGACGTAGTGCCGCGCACCACCTGGTCTCCGTGCCGCGGGTCCACCCCCAGCCTAACCGCCACGTCCACGGTCTCATCGAACTTGGCGTTGGCGGTTTTCTTGACAAGCTGAATGGCCTCCGCCGGGTCGTAGGTGCGCGCCTTATCGACCAGGGATGCCAGCTCGGTGTAACGCTTTCCGTGAGCCATGCTTTCTCCTTGCCGTTAGGCGGTGATCTGGATGCCCATTGACCGGGCGGTGCCTTCTATGATCTTGACGGCGGCTTCCAACGTGCGCGCGTTGAGGTCCGGAAGCTTGGTTTTGGCGATCTCCTCGATCTGTTGGCGCGTCACGGTGCCGGCGATTGTGCGCTTGTTGGCACCAGATCCCTTCTCCACACCGGCGGCCTTGCGCAACAGCTCGGACGCCGGGGGCGTCTTGGTGACGAACGTGAACGACCGATCTTCGTAGATTGTGATTTCGACGGGGATGATGGTGCCCACCTGGGCGGCGGTGCGCTCGTTGTACCCCCGCACGAACTCCATGATGTTGATGCCGTACTGACCGAGTGCCGGGCCCACTGGGGGCGCGGCGGTAGCCTTGCCGGCTGGCACCTGGAGTTTGACTACTGCGACTACCTTTTTAGCCATTCTGCAAACGCTCTCCCATGAAGCTGACGATTGCTAGCCGTCCTACTCCAGCTTCTCTACCTGTGTGAAGTCCAGCTCCACCGGTGTGTCTCGCCCAAAAAGCTCGATCATCACCTTGAGCTTTTCCTTGTCGACGTTGACCTCTTCGATCTTGCCAGTGAGTTCAGCGAAGGGGCCGGTGAGAACGCGAACGTTGTCGCTCTTGCTCCATCGAACCTTGGGCTTCTCTTTGCTGGCCTCCACGCTCTTGAGGATGTTGGCAACCTCGGCGTCTTGCAGAGGAACCGGCTTGTTGCCGGAGCTAACGAAGCCGGTGACGCCGGTGGTGTTCTTCACGAGGTACCAAGTGGAGTCATCGAGGACCATCTCGATGAGGACGTAGCCGGGGAAGATCTTCCTACGTACGGAGGTGCGTTTGCCGCCCCTTACCCTGAGCTCCTCTTCTGTGGGAACCAGGATACGAGTGATCTTGTCGGCAAGGCCCATCGAGCGCGCGCGACGCTCGATGTTGGTCTTGACCTTGTTCTCGTGGCCGGAGTAAGTGTGGACTGCGTACCAGTGTCTCTCCATGATCCCTCCCGCACCTCGTAGGATACAGGCGCGGTCCTTACGGGAGGCCGCGCTAGCTGCCGTAGAAGAGCCTGGTGATGTTGGCCACTACCCAGTCGGCCACGCCGATGTATGCGGCCACGATGATCACCACGGCGATGACCACCGCAGTGAATCTCACCAGTTCCTGCTTGCTGGGCCAAGTTGTCTTCCAGCGAAGCTCAACCCAAGTCTCTCTCAGGAAGCTAGCGGCATTGCTGCGTAACTTGGTGGCTCTTGTGTCTGGCCGGGTGGGCGCGGATCTGCCCTCTTTGGCCGGCGCAGCCCTGCCACTCTTTCGAGTAACTACGTTGCCCATGAAAGCCCTCTAGTGGCGCTGCCCAACCGGCACAGCCCCCGCCGATGCCCCTGTCCGCATCCAGCGGCACCAACAACCCGGTGCCGCAGCGCCCTGTATCCGCCGCCTCTTCACCTTCAGATGAACGGCGCTCTTAGTTGCGGCCACAATTGAGGCCCAACGTCCCTTGCTGCCGTTGGACCATAAAGCGCTGGGAATGCCTCCGGCCGGGGATGTTGTGGCGCCCCCGACAGGAATCGAACCTGTGACCCACTGCTTAGAAGGCAGTTGCTCTGTCCGCTGAGCTACGAGGGCGCAAACCCTCCCGTGGCCACCTGGTTGCGAACCGGGACCGACAAAGGCTGCCGCTTCGGTGCGCCTGTAGATTGTAGCATCTGCGGCGGTATGCGTCAAGCCTGCTTGCAGGTCTGCGCGGCCCCCCCGAAGGTGGGTCGAAACCGATGTGGTAAGCAACGGATGAGCTAGGATGCGCCAAGCGTGCCGTCCGGCGCTTCGCACACCCAGGCTCCGCCACCCCTCTCTCACTCTCGGGGAGAGGGGAGCTGGGAGGACCATGTGAAGTGTGGTTGCTCACGATAAGCTTTTGGCGCGCCGGAGGCTCCCCCTCTCGCCAAGCTTGCGCCGTGGAAGAGGGGGCCGGGGGGTGAGGGGACGTGGCCTTCGTGTTGCCCTCACCCCCACTCCTTCCGAGGCCCTTCAGGGAAGGCCGAAACCGTGGAAACGAGTGTACCGCTCGGTCTATCTCCCCCGTAAGCCTCCTTCCCTATTGCCACGCCCGCGTCCGGAGGTATCATCTGTTTGGCGTTGCCAGTAACCCGTAACCCAGCTCTCGGAGGGCGATATGTCGAATCAGGCTCCTAACCCACCATCGGAGCGCGTCTCCGTGGACCAGTTCCACCCCAAGTGCATGGCAAGGGTCCCCCACACGGAGGTCGCTCGCGCTCGCTTTCCCGCAGTCGATGCCCACAACCACCTCCCACCTCAGCCGGACCTCCACAGGCTCATCGATGTGATGGACGAGTGCAACGTGGCCGTCTTCGTTGACCTCTCCGGCGGGAGCGGCGACCACCTCAGGCGCAAGGTGGACCTCCTCAAGGGCTCCTACCCCGATAGGTTCGCCGTCTTCTACGTTCCCCAGTTCGAGAGGGCGTCTGAGCCGGGCTTTGGGGAGCGAGAGGCGAATGCCATCGCTCAGGCAGCCAGGGACGGCGCGCAGGGCGTCAAGGTGTTCAAGTCGCTGGGCCTCACCATCCGCAACGCCGATGGCTCGCTTCTCCGCGTGGACGATGAGCGACTGGACCCAGTTTGGCAGGCCGCGGGCGAGGCCGGGTTGCCGGTGCTCATCCACGTCGCCGACCCATGGGCCTTCTTCCAGCCGCTCGACGAGGCCAACGAGCGCTATGCGGAGCTGATTCGCCACCCCGACTGGCATTTCCACGGCGGCGATTTCCCTTCGCTGTGGGAGCTGCTTGAGGCTCGAGACCGTGTGGTGGAGAAGCATCCCCGTACCACCTTCATCGGCGCCCACGTTGGCAGCGAGGTGGAGGACCTTGACCGCGCATCACGCCTGCTGGACCGCTGCCCCAACTACTACGTGGATATGTCCGCCCGCGTACCAGAGCTCGGTAGGCAACCACGTCGCGCCCGCCGCTTCTTCCTCGACCATCAGGATCGCATTCTCTTCGGCACCGATGGCTGGCCCGATTCGTCGCTCTATCGCTCTTACTTCCGGTTCCTCGAGACCGACGATGAGTGCTTCGAATACCTCGGATTCCCCATCAACGGGTGCTGGCTCATCTCCGCCCTGGCCCTGCCGGACGAGGTCCTGCAGAAGGTGTACTCCGCCAACGCTAGAATCATCCCCGGGATAGCCCCCATGGCGCCTCGCACCAAGAACACCAACGAAAGGTAGACCCACATGGCTTTTTGCGAGCTTAGGTATTTCAGCAACTCCCTAAGGAAGGCAACCGCAGCCAACATTATCCTGCCAGAGGGACACGGACGCGGCCCGTTCCCCGTGTTCTACCTCCTCCATGGCCTCTCCGACGACCACACGGCCTGGCAGCGGCGAACCAGCATCGAGCGGTACGTCGCCGGGCTCCCACTCATCGTCGTGATGCCGGACGGGGGACGCGGCTTCTACACCGACGCCAAGGAGGGGGCGGCGTGGGAGAGCGCCATCGTGCGGGACCTGCTGGAGTACATCGATGCCATCTTGCCCACAAAGGCCACACGCGAGGGCCGCTGCATCGGCGGCCTCTCGATGGGCGGGTACGGCGCCACCAAGCTGGCCCTTAAGCATCACCACCTCTTCTGCTCGGTCAACAGCCACTCCGGCGCCCTTATGATGGGCCATCGCCCGTTGACCGAGGATGACGAGTTCGCCGTGGAATTCCGACGCGTCTTCGGCGAGCACCCGGGAGGCGGTCCTGACGACATCATCGCCCTCGCCCAAAAGCTGAGTCCATCTGAGCGGCCGGCGCTTCGCATCGATTGCGGCACCGACGACTTCCTTCTGGAGGACAACCGCCAGGTGCACTCAGCCCTCAATACCATGGGGTACACCCATGAGTACGCAGAGTTCCCCGGAGCGCACGAATGGAGCTACTGGGACCTGCACGTTCAGGAGGCGCTCGCATTTCACGCGCGCAATCTGGGCATCGGTGGTTAGGCGACCAAGGATGAGCTCCCCACGTCGCAACCACCCGCTCCTGTCGGTGAGAGATGCCACCGTCGTGGTTGGGGGCAGGCGGGTGTTGGACCGCCTCTCCATCGAGATCGCTGAGGGCCAGCACACGGCCATCTTGGGGCCGAACGGCTCGGGCAAAACATCTTTCCTCAGGCTGATCTCTTGCCAGTACTACCCGTTGGCCCGCGGGGGCGAGCCCGTGGTGTCGGTTTTCGGCCGCGACCTATGGAACGTATCGGAGCTTCACTCCATTCTGGGGATCGTGTCGCCGGAGGCCCGGAACGGCTTCGCCCCCCACGAGGCCACCACCGGCTTGGAGGCCGTGATCTCCGGGTTCTTCGGGAGCCTGGCGTTGTTTCGGCATCATCGTGTGACGCCCACCATGCGCGAGAAGGCGGGCGACGCCCTGCGGCTCATGGGTGCAGACCACCTGGCGGATCGAAGGCTTGGCGAGATGTCTACTGGCGAGCGACGCCGGGTGCTCATCGCCAGGGCGTTGGCACCAAGTCCTCGAGCGCTTCTGCTGGACGAGCCATCCGCCGGCCTCGATGTGGCTGCAGAACGGCGGTTCCTGGAGACCCTCCGCCGCGTTGCCCGAAACGGAACCACGGTGGTTTTGGTGACTCACCACGTTGGCGAAATCCTGCCAGAAATCGATCACGTCGTGCTGATGAAGGCCGGAACGATGCATCGCGCCGGCCCAAAGCGAGACGTGCTGACGTCGGCGAACCTGTCGGAGCTGTTCGACGTGCCAGTGATGGTGCGCCGGCAAGGGGGCTACTACTCGGCGTCCATCTCTGATGAGGAGAGGAGGTAACGCCATAGGCGTTCAGATCCGCCCGGCCACCCAGGCCGACCTAGACCAGGCCAACCAGCTTGTGGCAGCGGCGTTTCCGGAGGCGGTCCTGGACCACGAGGATGCCCTCCAGCGGCTGGCAGAGGAGCCCGGCTTCAGGCCTCAGGAGGCGTGGGTGGCCGTTGACGGTTCGCGCGTACTGGGCCATGTGGCCACGCTGCACACCACGATGGCGCTTGAGGGCCAGTGGGTTCCCGCGCTTCACCTGGGCACCGTATGCGTGCACCCAAGCCGTCAGGGCAGGGGGCTTGGAAGCCACATGCTGCGGACGGTGTGCGCGCAGGCCGCTGGCGATGCCGAGCTAGCCATCCTCACCCCCGCCCACAACGAGCGCCTGTACTCGTTCTATCAGCGGCTTGGGTACGTGCACGTGCTTCAGCAGACGCCCAGACTGCTCATCCGCACCGGCGACCTGCCAGTGGCGCCCCCATCAGCCCGCCCGGTCAGGGATGACGACGTTGGCGCTTTGGCCGAGGTGCACAGGGCCACGTACGTAGCCATCAACGGCTCGTTTGGGCGCCCCATCGACGCCTGGCGTCACAGGGTGGCAGGGCATGCTCGGCTGTGGGCGTTTCATCAGGCCACTTTCGGCGTTGCCGGTGACCCGGAGGTCCGAGCGTACGCCGCCCGCACCGTTGGCGACGTGGATCTCGAGGTTGTTGAGTGGGCCGCGGCGCCGGGCTGCTCGGACCAGGCGCTTGCGGCGTTGGCGGCCGTGTGCCATCCCCACCCGCAGAGCCAGGCGGTTGTGCACGTGGGTCCCCATCACCCGCTGCGCCACCTCCTGCACGGCGCGGAGCAAGAGGAGCTGCCCCCGGACGAGGAGTGGGCCATGCTGCTGGTGCTGAAACCCGCAGCGATGGCCAACCGCGTTCGAGAGTGGGTATGCGGCCGGGTTCCTCCCGGATGGGGCCTGAAGGTTGGCTCTGGGAAGGTGGAGGCAGCAGGACCGGACGGCAGGCTGATGTGCGAGCTGGGTGCTGCGGTGGCGCTGTTGTACAACGGCGCCTCCGCGGGTAGGCTGGAGGCAGAGGGCGCTCTGCACCTGCACGGCAACGTTGAGGCCCTCTTGGCGGCGTGTTTCCCCCAGCGGTACGCCAGCCCCAGCCCGCTTGATACCATCTAACGGCCGCCAAGAGCGGGGGTGGGTGCTGGGGAGGCGACTACTCCTGACCCCAGCACCCTGTGGCTTAGCGCCTTCGCCTTCTCAGCAGACCCGCCACCGGCACAAGCCCAATGGCCGCTAGCGCCATGGTGCCTGGCTCGGGTGCAGAAGCATCAACCCGGAAGTACGCCCCCGCTGGGCTGTAGTTGGATGGCGCCGTCCCGCTTGCAAGCAGCAGGTTCTGGAACTGCAAGCTGTGCGATCCGGGCGCTAGGTTGAACGCTCCGTAGCTCACTCCGGCCATTCCGTACGCGGTGTTCGGGTCAGCGGTGCCGCCCCCGGCGAGCGGCACGGCGGGCGTCTGTCCAACGAACGATCCGTTGTCCCACACCCCAAAGTAGTCACCCTTCTTGAACACATCGGTTACCTTCAGCACACCTGGCTCAGGGAGGGTGAACGTGAACGGGTCGGCGGGAATGGATGGGCTCATGTTTGACAGGTCCACCACGCCGCCGGTTCCACCGTACGCGAACGCTTGGTTGGCGTCCGTCACAAACGGCTGCCATCCGCTGTTGACCACGTACGGGGTCTGCGCCGTTGCCTGTGAAGCCAAAGCGGCCACAAGCACCAGGCAGATCAGCACGATTGTTGGTGCTCTACTCATCGATAGGCGCTCCTTTCGCATCCGCGCGGACATGCGCGCCTTTGGGGCCTGCCATAGCGCCCTCCCCTGGAGGCACGTGTAGGCGGCCCTATCTTCTACTCGCAACTTGCACCAGGCAACAAGCGTGCCATGTCCACCTAGCCCTAGCACCTGAGGGGCGAGAGCTGCTCATTCGCGTTTTCACCGTTGCCAAGCGGCCAGTGGCACGCGGGCGTGGCTGCAAAGCGCTTGAGGGGCTCGGGTGCGCGGGGCTCAGGCGCCGTTGACGCTGTTCTTAGGGCCTGGTATAATGGGGCTGCCTCGAAGGTGGGCCAGTGGCTCAGTTGGTAGAGCGCCGCGTTCGCATCGCGGAAGTCGGGGGTTCGAGTCCCCCCTGGTCCACCATATCCCCCCTTCACAGCATCCACCATTGATCGTCTGCCAACCGCTCTGCCTTCGCGATTGCCCTCCACTAAGGCGAGGACGGCAACCGGTGGCGTGTGCTACCTGCCGATGGGCGGGTGGATGCGGTTCCCCTCTTTCCAAGCGTGCGCGGTGAGAGTGGTGGCAGGGGCCGAGAACAACCACCTAACGGCTGTCCACAAACCAGATGCCAGTACGTACGGAAGCCCACGGCCGGCTACCAAGCTCGCCATGGCCAACAACCGCGAGCGTCACCCCTGCCGGGGCACGCTGATGCTGCGCCGCGGTGCGCTTGCTCCATGGCAGGGCGGCGGGCACAGCGGCATCTTGCAGTGATGCCTGTGCAGGCGAGAAAGGCGCCAGCGTCGGAGCGAAGGGCGTCTTGGGCGATTCAGCCATCCACGCCCTCTCGGTGGGGCGCCAACCGCGCGTCCAGCGACCACGGTCCGGCGCCGACCCAGAGCAGAAACAAAGCGCCGAGCAGCATCGACCAATCGGTGCGGGCCTCGTGGGCCATCGCCCAGAAGCCGCTCTTCTCCCAAAGGGGGATCTTGGTTGTGCCGATGGCAACCAGCATGTCGATGGCGAGCGCAATGGCCGCCAGGCGCGTCAGCACGCCCACCACCAGCAGCGCTCCTCCAACGATCTCGACGCACCCAACGAACGGGGCCATGACTTGGGGTGCGGGGATCCCGATCTTAGCGAACCGCCCAACGCCCAGCTGAGCGGGAAACACGAACTTTTGGATCCCCTCCGAGAGGAACACACCGGCCAGCAGCAGTCGAACGAGAACGGTGGCGCCCGGAGCGCGGGTAGACAGAAGCGATCGGAGTGGCCTCATGGCGACCTCACGGGCTGCGGTGGATGACGGATCGGGGGCGCGCGCCCGCCAACGCAAGCCCACTTCTGTATACCCGCGTTGCCAAGCCGCACCCTCAATCGCCGTCGGCGCCGGGCCAACCGAGGGACACGGGAGCGCGCGCTTGGGAGCCGGGGCGAAAGCCGCCGTGCTCCCAAGCTGTGGGCGGAGGTTGCTCCACGGGCGGGGCGGAAACTCCAAGATCGCTTCGCCGGGCAGAGCGGCATTGCCGCCTGGTATGCCGTCGCCGCTGCGCGCAAACACCGGGGCCTGGCGGCTCTTCATCGCATCCACCGCTCCGCGCGGCGCAGCTGCTCCGGAGCCGCCTCGTCCTTTGCCGGCGTCCACCCTAGCGCCCCGCGCGAGCGTTCAGTGCAGCCCGCTTGGATTGTTGGTTGCCGAAACGGGCGTGCCTTCAGCTCTGCCGAGCAGCAAGCGGGAATCCGAAGGCCCGCCCGGCCTTACCCGGAGGACGGTTACGGACCACGGCGCAAACGGGTACGTGAACAACCGCCCAGACACCGCGAACCTCCGCTGAACGGGTGCCACTCGCTGAGGCTCGTCCAAAGTGTTCTCGTCCTCTGGGTTGCCCGTGAGCACCAACGCCGTTCCCCGTCCAGCCAAGCCGTTGACCCCCTCGACGTTGATGGCGAGCGTCTGCTCTTGGTCGGACACGTTCACCACCTTGACGATGATCTCGCCGGTTGAGCGAACGCAGCTGGCGGTGGCGTAGATCTGGTCGACGCCGCGCTGGGCGTCGGTGGCCTCTGTCAACAGCTTGCCGTCCAGATAGCACCGGATGCGCGGCCCCTCAACCTCCACGCGGATGTCGTACCAGCGGCCGGTTTCTATGCCACCCGGCGCGTCTCCGCCGATGCCGTACTTGTTTCCGTGGCTGCACCGCTCCAGTGCTGTGCGGCTGTTCCCCCACCCGCCGATGTTCCACCAGATCCAGTCGTCTCGGCCCTGGACCCTGAACATCACCAGGAAGCCCTCGGCTCCGCCAAGCTTTCGCGCCTTCAGGCTGAGCGTGTAGTCGGTCCACGAGGGGTCACCGGCTACGGCGCGGCAATCGGTGCCTTCGCCGGTCTGGCGCATGGCGCCGTCAACCACGCGCCACTGGCCGCCAGCAAAGCGCCATCCGCCCGTCCCCGCGCCGAAGTCGCTGGCAAACAGCGTCTCGCCGCCGCGCGTCACCTTGATGTCCTTGTACTCTGCCTGCGTGAGCCACGTTCCAACGCCGATGGCGCCGCGGTAGACCGGCCGCGGCTGGCTGGCGCGCGGCACAGAGACGTCCACCGGCAGCACAACATCCCCTCGGTTCTGGCTGAACATGCGCTGGACGTAGTACGAGGGCGTGCCGTAGACGCGCGAGCTATCGAAGTTGATGAGGTCCGGATTCCAGCGCTTGTAATTGACGTTGGCGAAGAGAGGCGCGTACGACGCCATGATCACCACGTCCGAGTTCCGCTCGATGCCAGTCATGAACGCGGCTTCGCCCAGCGCAGCGCGGAGGTTGCCCTGACCGCAGCCTTGGGTCACGGCGTATTCGCCCACGTACACCCTATGCCCATCCCGCCTGTACGTATCGTACCGGTGGGCGTTCTGCATGAAGAACTCCGGCGAGCTATAGTAGTGCTCGTCCACTATCTCCACCGGGTGCGAACCGGGCACCACGTCGGCGATCAAGTGGATGTCGGGGTACTTGGCCCTGATTGCGTCGTAGAACAGGCGGTACCGCTCGTTGTAAGCCGGCCCGCCGTTCTCGTTGCCGATCTCCATGTACTTGAGGCCAAACGGCTTGGGGTGACCCGCCTTTGCCCTAAGCGCCCCCCACTTGCTCGTCACTGGGCCGTTGGCATACTCGATGGCATCCAGCGCATCTTGGACCCACTCGTCCATCTGATCCAGCGGAACGTTGCCGTGGTGAGACATGCCGCAGTTGATCACGAAGAGCGGCTCGGCGCCGAGGTCCTCGCACATCTGCAGGTACTCGTGGAAGCCGAGGCCGTTGGTTGAATAGTACTGCCACAAGTTCCACTGGTTCCTGCGGTCCCCCAAGTCGCCTATGGTGCGCTTCCACCGCATGGCGTACTCGAGCGTATCGCCCTCCACCCAGCAGCCGCCTGGAAACCGCACAAACGAGGGCTTCAGGTCCATCAGCTTGGCGGCCAGATCAGGGCGAAGGCCGTTGGGACGCCGCTTGAACGTGTCTTGTGGGAAGAGGGATACCACATCGAGCCAGATGGTGCCTGGGGCGGTGGCGGTGATGGCCAGGCGCGCTTTGGGATCCGTGGCGGACGCCGTGAGGGCGGCCTTGTACTGCCTCCACTCCGGGCCGAAGCCGCGGATGGTTGCCGTGGCGTAGGTCGAGCCGTCTGCCCCCTGCAAAGCGACGGTGAGCGGACCCTCGAACCCGTTCGCGGCGCGCGCGTACAGCGACAAGTTGTACTTGGCCCCCTTGCGCACGGCGATGCCCCAATAGCCCTCGTTTGCGACGCCCACGGGCCCGCCGGAAACGTCCTCCACCGTGAGGCGCAGCGAATGGGGGTTGGCGGGGCTCAGCGGCGCGGCGTTGTCCACGGCGATCTCCCCTTTGCTGCCGCTGCCAGCCACCAGCGACCAGTGATCGGGCCTACCGCCGTCCTCAAAGGAGCGGTTGCGCACCAACTCGGCGTACAGCCCGCCATCGCCAGCGCAGTTGATCTCTTCGAAAAAGATGCCGTACAGGGTTGGGCTGATGCGGGGCCCAGGCCGGTCGGCATGGATCGTTATGGAGCCGCTGGTTGCCGCGAGGACGCTGCCGCTAGCCACGCAGAGCGCGGCAACCACCAGCCACCGCAGACGACGCATATCTCCCTCCTACTCACTCACGATGGGATGAGCCAAGCAAGCCGTGTGTGGTTCCCCTCGCCCTGGCACGGCCGCCCTCTCCCGCCATGGGAAGAGGGGCGCTCGGCGGCATGCTGTTGCCTGCCGATGACCACGAAGGTGAGCTTTGCCTCTCTTCCCAAGCTTGCGCAGTGGAAGAGGGCGCTGGAAGCGAGGCCAACCGTCTGGCAACCGCCCGCAAACCTCATGTTAGCGCGTATGGCTCTCCGCTCATCTCCAGCACTCACGCCCTCAACGAGCGTCAGACGCCACGTCCTCCGGCTCCGCAAACAGCCCCACCTCGCTGATGGCGGGACACACGGGTGCATTGGTGATGCGCAGGCGCACCCTGTCCGTGGTGATCCTGTCGCAGCGCACCAGCCTCAGGTTGCCAATGCTGGTCCCCGCGGCGAACTCGTGCCATTGCCCATCCCGCCAGCAATCGAGCGCAAATGCGTCCACGCGCTGGCCCAGCGGCAGGTACTCGCGGATGCTCACCACGTTGAACGTTACCGGCTTCCCCAGCTCCAGCACCAGCTCCGGAGTGGTAACCTCATCGTCCGTGCACCAGTAGGTCCGCCGGTCGGCGTCGGTAACCTTGGAGCCATCAAACCGCCGCGAGCCACCGCGCACGTTGCTGGCGGTGACCTTGGCCCCACGCGCAAGGTCCTTCGAGAACGTGGCATCCAGTATGCGCCTGAACTCCCTCAACACCCGCACGTCGTTCTCATTGATGATGCCGCGGCGGTCCGGCGGGATGTTGAGGTTGAGGCACGCCCCCCGCCCCACGGATCGATAGTAGATGTCGACGAGCTGGGCGGGGGTTTTGACCTTGGCATCCTCGCTGGGGTGATAGAACCAGCCTGGCCTAATGGAGACGTCGCACTCGGCGGGGAGCCAGGCCGTGCCGGGGCGCTCGCCAGAGTTGAGGCCCTCGGATGTGCCGCCTGGGTAGCGGCTCGGCTTCGACATGTCCAGCGTGGCCCAGCACGGGTCGCCGGCAACGCCGCTTTCGTTGCCCACCCAGCGGACGTCGGGGCCTGCATCGCTGAACATGACGGCGTTTGGCTGCAGCTCGCGCACCAACTGCCAGGTGTTGGGCCAGTCGTAGTAGGTCCTCGCGTCGATGCGGCGCATCTCGCGGGCGCCGCCGTAATAGCCGTCGCCGCCGTTTGCGCCGTCGAACCAGACGCAGAAGATGGGGCCGTAGTTGGTGAGGAGCTCACGGAGCTGGTTTCTGTAGTAGGTCACGTAGGCGGCGGTGGCGTAATCCGCTCGGTTGCGGTCCCACGGCGAGAGATAGACGCCGAACTTTAGGCCGTGGCGTTTGCAAGCGTCCGACATCTCCCTCACAACGTCGCCTTTGCCGCCCCGCCACGGGCTGTTCTTGACGCTGTGGGTTGTGTAGCGGGAGGGCCATAGGCAGAACCCGTCGTGGTGCTTGGCGGTGAGGATCAACCCCTTCATGCCGGCCTCCTTGGCCGTTCGCGCTATCTGGTCCGCATCGAAGGCGGTTGGGTTGAACACGCTCTCGCTCTCGTCTCCGTAGCCCCACTCCTTGTCCGTGAAGGTGTTGACGGTGAAATGGACGAAGCCGTAGAACTCCATTTCGTGCCACCTGAGCTGGCGCTCCGAGGGCACCGGGCCGTAGGGCGCGGGAGGCCCCACCGCCGCGTTCGCGGTCTGCACGGCCAAGGCCACGGCCACCAACAGATAGATGGCGCCAACGTGGCCAACCTCCGCCAGGCCGCGCCAAGCGATATCCACCACCTGAGCAAACAGCATTGCCAAGCTCCTGTTCCGCAGATGCTCGGCCGGCAGCCGCAGCCGCCGCCCAGCTACGTTTTCGCGGCGGGGCGGGGCAACGCCTTCAGACCGCTCGCCGGGTCGAAGGCCCACGCGCCCACCTTAGCTTGTACGGGCCACATCCCGCGCAACGGAACGCCCGACGATGGGCAACACCGAGACGGCAAGGCGACGCCTCCTGACTGGCAGCTGCAACAGCCTTTACAATTATCACATGGCGCACGTCCCAACTCCCAAAACGCGCCGTAACCGGGCTGCCGGCGCTCAAGGAACACGCCTCTATGGTTGCCGCCAGCCCTCAGTTGGAGGGGTGTAAGCATGAAACGGAGACTCGCCACCATCCTGTTTGTCGCAAGTGCCGCTGCGGTAGCTGCGTTCTCGTCTGGGCCCCCAAATGGCGCCACGGGCGCCCCCGGCGAGGCGGTCTGCACAGACTGCCACTCCAGCTTCCCAGTCAACTCCGGCACGGGCTCGCTGTCTGTATCTGGGCTTCCGCAAACGTACATCCCGGGCATGGCCTACACCGTGACCGTGAACCTGGCAGACCCAAACGCCCGGCGCTGGGGCTTTGAGGCCACCGCCAAGGCCAACGGCAAACCCGGAGGTGTCATCGCAGTTACGGATGCCGCGCGCACGCAGCTTAGCCAAGCCAGCAGCGGCCTCCAATACATCAAGCACACTTCCCAGGGCACCGACGCGGGCAAAACCAGCTCCGACAGCTGGACCTTCTCGTGGACGGCACCAGCCGCGGGCACTGGGCCGGTTACCTTCTACGCCGCCGGAAATGCCGCCAACGGAAATGGCACTCCCAGCGGCGATCACATCTACACCACGTCCGTGTCGGTGCCTGAGGGCGCCGCGATCGTGTACGGAGACGTAACCGGCGACGGGCTCCTGACCATCGCGGACGTTACGTTGGCGCTGCAGTTCGCCGTGCAGCTGCGGCAGCCAACCCCCGCGCAACTGCAGGCGGCGGACGTGGCACCCACACCCGGCATCGATGGGCGCCCCTTCGGCGATGGCGTGATCACCGTGGCAGACGTCCTTAGGATGCTGAGGAGGGTGATCGGGCTGGATACCGGTCCCTGGCCGTAAGCTCGCCGGCGCCGCTTCCATCCTCTCTGGCGGGGATGGAAGCGGCCAGTTGCTTCATCTCGTTAGGCGATCGACGCCGCCCATATACGGGCGCAGCGCCTTTGGAAGCACCACACTGCCGTCCTGCTGCTGGTTGTTCTCGATGAGGGCAGCAACCACGCGAGGCAGGGCTACGCCAGAGCCGTTGAGGGTGTGCACCAGCTCAGGCTTCTCGCCTTTGGCGGGGCGGTACCGCAGCGCCATCCGCCGCGCCTGGAACGCCTCGAAGTTCGAGCAGGAGGACACCTCTAGCCACCGCTCAACCCCGGCGGCCCACACCTCCAGGTCGTACGTCTTGGCGGAGCTGAACGTCATATCGCCAGTGGAGAGCAGCACCACACGGTATGGCAGCTCAAGCAGGCGGAGAACACCCTCGGCATCTGCCACCAGGCTTTCCAGCTCCTCGTAAGACGTCTCCGGGCGCACCACTTTCACCAGCTCCACCTTGTCGAACTGGTGCACCCTCAGAAGGCCACGGGTGTCCCTGCCCGCGGCGCCTGCCTCGCGGCGGAAGCACGGCGTGTAGGCGGCGTAGTACAGGGGTAGCTGGTCCGCCTCCAGTATCTCCTCGCGGTGGAGGTTAGTGAGGGGCACCTCTGCGGTGGGGATGAGGAACAGATCGTCCTTCTCAAGGCGATACATGTCCTCTTCCATCTTGGGGATCTGGCCGGTGCCGATCATGCAGGCCCTGCTGCCGAGCGCCGGTGGCCATATCTCGGTGTAACCGTGGCTGCCGGAATGGAGGTCCAGCATTAGCGAGATGAGGGCGCGCTGAAGCCTGGCGCCCTGTCCCCTGAAGAGGGAGAAGCCCACGCCACCCACACCAGTAAGCTTGGTGGCCCGCTCGGAATCCATGATGCCCAGGTCCATCCCGATCTCCCAGTGCGGCCTAGGATGGAAATCGAACGAGGGGAGCTCGCCCCAGGAGCGTATCACCAGGTTGGCGGTTTCGTCCGGGCCTATGGGCACGCTCTCGTGCGGGATGTTGGGGATGCGCAGGGCGACGGACTCAAGCAGGTCGTCCACCTCGGCGACGGCGGCGTCCAGCTCCTGGATTCGGTCCGACACGGAGCGCATCTCGGCCACCAAGTCGGAGGCGTCTTTGCCGGCCTTTCTGAGCCGACCCACCTCGGCCGAGACGGCGTTGCGACGCGCCCGGAGGGCCTCAACCTCGCTGAGGATTCGCCTGCGCCTCTCGTCCAAAGCTAGGAACTGGTCCACCATCTGCGGGCCGTCGCCCTTCTTGTGGCTCACGGCCTCTCTCACTTCCTGGGGCCTGGTGCGGAGTAGCTTTGGGTCAAGCATGTGGTATACTGCCTCTCCTTGCTGCAATGGGTGGAAACTGGTTGGTCGCCCGGCTGCGGCACATACGCGGCAGATGGGCGCGCCACGCGCACTACGGAAACGGCCTGGGCACCAAGCCGCTGGTAGCGGGCTGGGCTGGTGTCGGAGCTACGGCGGCCAGCCTTGGATGCCACCATTGGTCCGTCATGCTTGCGGAGGCAAAGCGCGACTGGCTCGTGCTGCGTGCTAGATCCCCCACAAACACCAGCTCCGCCCCGGCCGTCGAGACCGCCTGCGGGTCAAACCTGGCAAGCACACGCACTGTTGCCCGCTGGATATCCGGCGCCAGCGTAAGAAGCCACATGCCAGCGGTGCACGCCTCGCCCTGGATGATCTCCGCGGAGTCTTGACCACGGGGAACGGTGGCCCTGTACAGCGTGATGATGCCTGAGTGGGTGCGCGGGTCCAGAATGACCGAGCGGACCGACACGGGCCCCTGAACCTCCTGCCTCATGCCCTGTGCAATGGCTTGAGCCAGATGGAGCTCAAGCGCTGAGTGGGCGTCTGGCGACTCCTGGTGCACTTCCGGGGCCGCAGCGGTGGGCTGCGTGGCGGCAGGCGGAGCAACCGTCGGCCTGGTGGGCGCAGTAGGGGCCGCAAATGGACGGGCGGCTGGCCCATGACGCACAAGGCCCGGCGGCGCCGTGGGTGATGGAGCGGCCGGTGCACGCTGCCAGCGGGCCCGGCGGCCCCCCGCCATGGCCAGCATTCCCGCCACCACCAGCAGCGAAAGGCAAACCACTGCCAGCACCAATGGGAGGGTCCAGCGCTCCCCCGCCTGCGGCTTCGGCTGGGCGGTGGCCAGAAGGCGGCCAAGTTTGGCGCGGTCGCCAACACTGCTGGGGTCGATATCCAGGGCCATCTGGTACCACTGGGCGGCCTCGTCCATGCGCCCTTGGTCTCGGTAGATATCGCCAACCAAGGAATGCACAACGGCATCGTGGGGGCGTTGCCTCAGTATGGCCACGCACTTCTTGATGGCCTCATCCCATTTGCCCCGCATCCGCAGCAGGTTGGCCTCCGCCAGCTCCGAGTTATACTGCAGCTCCGCGGCGACCTGCGCGGCTTGGGGTGCCTCGCGCCGGCCTCCTGCAGCTTGATCGTCGCCTGTTGCGTTGGCACCGTGCATATCGTTGCTCATCGCGTGCCCGCGGCTCCTAGGGGTATCATACGCTGTGCCTGGGACTGCGTCAAGCCGACATGCAGCCCTGAAGGTGAGGGCAACTCCCCGCCCTCAGTTGCCGCTTCCCCTTACCCCCTCCCGCCCTCTCCCACGTCGCAAAGCTTGGGGAGAGCGGCAGCCTCCGGCGTCCCAGTAGCTTACACAGCCAGCCACAACCTCACCCACCCCTCCCAGCTCCCCTCTCCCCGAAAGTGGG
>Ga0078972_1002988_pt1 | contig 52634 bp, 34 predicted proteins | sample YelNatPaOPGAMG01_FD_67568 | JGI IMG/M metagenome (GOLD analysis project Ga0078972, IMG submission 67568) | Hot spring thermophilic microbial communities from Obsidian Pool, Yellowstone National Park, USA - OP-RAMG-01 (SPADES assembly) (version 2) | ecosystem: Environmental > Aquatic > Thermal... | reverse complement strand
CACAAGGCGTTCCTCCCGATTGGGTGTTAATCCGAAAGGATAGCGGAAAGGAACGTTCTTGTGCCGACATGTTTTTAGCCTCGGCGGCGCCAGACCAGCTCCCAGCTGAGGGCGCTGGGGGTCCGGGCGGGCCGTTTGGGTTTGTCCCCTTCGCCTCCGCTACGCTTCGGCTTCGGGGACAAACCCAAGCTTTGTAGCTTGCGTTGGAATTGCTTCCACATTTGCTCGGTGAACAGTCTCAGCCGGGGTGGGTCACCATGTGCCTGGGCAGGAAAGTAAAGCGCAAGGCCGGGCTTGACAGCCAACGGCGTGCCAAGTAGAATTCTGCCAATACCCGGGACGCGCGCTGGCTGCGCCGGTCCATTTTGGGACAGGAGTGTCTCTTTATGCGGTCGCCCGTATATTTATTCATCGCCGCCACCATCGGCTGGGGTTGGATCCCTGCCTTGTTCGCCCAGACGGCTACCACGGCGGTCATCTCCGGCACGGTCAAGGATCCCTCCGGTGCGGTGGTGCCCGGCGCCAGCGTGGAACTCGTCGAGCTGAACACGAAACTGAGCCGGCAGCAGACGACCAACGAGGCCGGCCAGTACTTCTTCCCTTCGGTGCCGCCGGGCCAGTACGACCTGAAAGTCAGCGCGGCGGGATTCCGCAGCGCCACGGTGCACGCGCTGCGTGTGGAAGTGGCCCGGAGCTACGTGCAGGACGTGGAGCTGGAGGTGGGCGCGATCACGGAAACGGTAGCGGTCACGGCCGAAGCGCGCGCCGAACTGCAAACGGTGGACGCCACCGTGGGCAACGTGCTCTCCGGCCGCTCGCTCCCGGTGTTACCCACCTTCACGCGGCAGGCCAACGAACTGCTGACCCTTCAGCCCGGGGTGACGCCGGACGGTCAGGTCACGGGCGCCCGCAACGATCAGAGCACCTTCTCGCTGGACGGAATCGAGGTGACCAACCAGAGCGTGGGCGGCCTGACGACCTATATGTATCTGGGCATCGAAAGCGTCGAGGAGTTCCGGGTGGCGGTGGCCAATCCCAACGCCAGTTTCGGACGGGGGGCCGGCGGGCAGGTCGCCATCATCGGACGCCGCGGTTCCAACGACCTGCACGGCGCCTTGTACTGGTATCACCAGAACGACGATCTGAACGCCAACACCTGGACCAACAACCGGAACAAGATCAAGGAGCCCGAACTCAAGGACAACCGCTTCGGCTTCCGCGCCGGCGGCCCCGTCCTGCGCGACCGCATCTTCTACTTCGTCAACTACGACGGGCGGCGCTTCCCGCGCTCCAGCGATATCAACCGGCTGGTGCCCACCGAATCGTTGCGCCGCGGCGAGCTGCGCTTCCGTGACGCCGCAGGCAACATCAACACCTACCCGCTGGCCACGGCGCGCCTGTGCGGACCCACCGGCGACCAGCCCTGCGATCCGCGCGGACTGGGTCTGAGCCCGGCCATCGCCAAGCTGTGGTCCTTCCTGCCGCCGGGCAACGATCCCAGTCTCGGCGACGGGTTGAACACCATCGGCTTCCGGGCCACCGTGCAGCACCCGTTCACCAGCGATTTCTACATGGGACGGCTGGACTTCAACCTCAACAGCAACTGGCGGCTCGACGGCGCCTTTCGTTATTACCGCGAGCTGGATCGCAGCAACGCGCAATTGTCCATCATCAACGGCAACGTGCAAAGCGTCCGCCAGTTCCCCAACCGGCAAAACATGGTCAACGTGGGCCTGACGGGCGCGTTCCGCCCGAATCTGACGGCCGAGTTCCGGTTCGGTTGGGTGCGGGTGCGACCGGCGACGGATTCGCTGCGTCCCAACGAGGCCGCCAAAATCCTGGGCATCCCCGAAACGAACACGCCTGAGGGCTACGTGGCGCTGGATCAGGGCGCTCTGGAGGGCACCTACGCCTTGCTGGCCGAACCCATAGATGTCGGCACGCAGGTGGCGCGCAAGCAGGCCAACGACAACCGCATCTTCCAGTGGAACGCGGACATGAACTGGGTGCGCGGGCGTCATTCCTTCCAGTTCGGCTCCCACGTGCGCTTCCTGCCTACCCGGCATTTGCGCGACGACAAGGTGCTGGGAGCGCTCGGCGCGCTGGTGGCCCAGATTGATTCCGACTACGGCGCCATCCGGCTGCCGGCCAGCGTGGCGCCTCCTACCTGCGGCCCCGGACGCACCACGTATTGCTTGCAGGCCTCCGACGTGCGCCAGTGGAACCGGCTCTATGCCTCCGCCCTCGGGATCATTGACAACGTCAGCATCATGGTGGTGCGCGATGGGGACTTCAAGCCGCTTCCCTACGGCACGCTGCTGGAATCGGACACCCGTGGAATCCGCGCCCCCGAGTTCTATTTCCAGGACGTCTGGCGGCTGAGCTCGTCGCTCACCGTGACGCTGGGCCTCAGCTACGGCTGGCAAACGCCACCCACTGAGCGTCTGGGCCGCTACACCTTCCAGATCCTGCGCGATACGGGCGAGTTTGTGACGGCGGAAAACTTCCTGAATGCGCGACGACGCGCGGCGGAGCAGGGCCAGATCTACAATCCCGAATTCGCCTTTCTGCCCATCAAAGCGGCGGGCGGGAAACGCGTCTTCGATGTGGACTGGAACAACATCTCGCCGCGGCTGTCCGCCTCGTGGAATCCGTCGGTCACGCGCGGCTGGCTGGGCAGGCTGCTGGGTGACCGCAAGACCGTGTTCCGCGGCGGCTGGAGCCTGATCTACGATCGGCAGAACACGGTGCAAAGCGTGATCATTCCTTCGCTTGGCGTCGCTTTCGCGCAGACCATCAACGTCAGCGCGCCGCCTTGCAACGCCAGCGGCCAGGGCGGCCGCGGCTGCGACCCCACCAATCCCAACCAGGCGGCCAGCGTGTTCCGCGTAGGCCAGGACGGCACGATCCCGTTACCCAAGGTCCCCGCTCAGTCCATCCCGGTCTCGCCGCCCTGGTGCAAGACCGGATCGGCCAACTGCCTGTTCCCGGAAATTCTCTCCTTCCAGGTAGATCCGACCATGAAAGTAGGCGAGAACCACGCGGTGGACTTCACCATCCAGCGCGAACTGCCTGCCGACATGCTGCTGGAAGTGGGCTTCGCCGGTCGCTACGCCCGCAAGCTGCCGCAGAGCATGAATCTCGGTCAGGTTCCCTACATGCACCGTGATCCTGCCTCCGGGCAGACATTCGCCCAGGCCTTCGATGCGGTGGCTACGGCCCTGCGCGCAGGCCTGACGCCCACTCCGCAGCCCTGGTTCGAAAATCAGGTGCCGGGCGGCACGGCGGCCCTGGTCTCGGCCGCGCGATCGAATTTCATCAACGGGGATCTCAACGCCCTGTTCCTCACGCTCGATCTGCGGCGCATGGCGCAGGGATTGCCGCCCTTCAACAACTACATGTCGCGTACGCTGTTTTTGCGCTCGAGTTTGGGGCGCTCCAATTACAACGCCCTGATGGTGACGCTGCGCAAGCGCATGTCGCACGGCCTGACGTACGATCTCAACTACACGTTCTCCCGTTCCCTGGACCAAGTGGGCTACTGGCAGAACTCGGCCAACGTGATGCCGAACAACTTCGATCTCAACGCGGAGTACGGCCCGTCGGTGTATGACTTCACCCACATGTTCGTGGGCCACTGGCTCTATGATCTGCCCTTCCGGACGGGCCGCCGCGGCCTGGACCGGCTGGTGGGCGGCTGGCAGCTCTCCGGCATCTTCACAGCGCGCAGCGGCGATCCCCTCACCGTCACCCAGGGCAGCCAGGTATGGGGCGGCAGCCTGTTTTTGGGCTTCTCCTCGGGCGCCATCCCGACTCGCAATCCCAAGGAGTTCGGCAACACGGTGCACCGCAACGTGGCGGGTACGGGCGGCGTCGGCACCACGGGCGATCCGGCAACAGGCGGCAGCGGACTGAACCTGTTCGCGGACCCCGAAAGCGTGTTCAAGAGCTTCCGGCGAGTGCTGATCAGCCAAGATGGCCGCTCCGGCCGCGCCAACCCGTTGCGCGGGCTGCCGCGCTGGAACCTGGACGTCTCCGTGGGCAAGCGCATTCAGGTCGTCGAGCGCGTCAGCGCCCGCATCAGTTTCGACTTCTTCAATGTCTTCAACAAAGTGGACTTCGTTAACCCGACCCTGGATCTGAACAACCCGCGCGCCTTTGGCGTGCTCAGCACGCAGTTCACGCCGCCCAACCGTTTCGCGGGCAGCCGCTGGATCCAGGCCGGTTTCCGCGTGGAGTTCTGAAGCGGGCGGAGGGCGTCAGCCCACTTCAGCGATGGCCTCGATTTCGATGCGCGCGTCGCGCGGCAGTCGCGCCACCTGCACCGTGGCGCGCGCCGGCGGAGCGGAAGGAAAGTAGCGAGCGTAGACTTCGTTCATTTTGGGGAACTCCTCGAGGTCAGCCAGGTAGACGGTTGTCTTGACGACGCGGTCCAGCGACGAACCGCAGGCCTCCAAAATGGCGCGCAGGTTCTCCAGGACACGCTCAGTCTGCGCTGCGATGTCGCCGGCGACCATCTGGCCCGTGGCCGGATCGAGCGGGATCTGGCCGCTGACGAACACCAGTCCTCGTGAAATCACGGCCTGCGAATAAGGTCCGATAGCGCGCGGCGCAGCTTCCGTGGCAACGATCTGTTTCATCTTCCTTCTCCCATTTGCAAAGTGCCTATGATTTCGCGCACGTTGGGGATCTTCTGTTCGGCCAGAAACCGGTCCAGTTCGCGGGCCACGCGCAGCGGCGCCCGGGGATCCCAGAACGTGGCTGTGCCCACCTGGACGGCGCTGGCGCCCGCGATCAGGAACTCGGCCGCGTCTTCGCCTGTGGCGATGCCGCCCATGCCGATCACGGGAATTTTCACCGCCTGCGCAGCCTCCCAGACCATGCGCAGCGCGATGGGCTTGATCGCCGGCCCCGACAAACCGCCGAATCCGGCGCCGAGGCGCGGCCGGCGGGTGCGCGCGTCAATCGCCAGAGCCAGGAAGGTGTTGATCAGGGATACGGCGTCCGCGCCCGCCTGCTCGGCCGCCTGCGCCAGAGGCTGGATGCGGGCTACATTGGGCGAGAGCTTGACGATCAGGGGCCGCCGCGCCACGGCCCGCACCGCCTGCACGACCTCGGCCAGCAGCCCGGGGTCGCTCGAAAAAAACATTCCGCCTTTTTTTGTATTGGGACAGGAAACGTTGAGCTCGTAGCCCGCCAGCCCCTCGGCGTCCTCCAGTACGCGCACGACCTCGACGTAGTCCTCCACGGTGTAGCCGAAGACGTTGGCGAACACCGCCGTCCGGTACCGGCGCAGGGCCGGCAGTTTGTCGCGCACAAAGGCACGCACGCCGATGTTCTGAAGGCCGATCGAATTGATCATTCCCGCGGCGCTCTCCCAGATCCGGGGCGGCGGGTTGCCCGCCATCGGCTCGCGCGAGAGGCCCTTGACCACGATGCCGCCGAGCTGATTCAGATCCACGTGCGCGGCGAACTCGACGCCGTAGCCGAACGTCCCGGAGGCGGCCAACACGGGATTGCGCAGCGGGATCCCGCACAGCGTGATAGCCAGCCGATCAGAGTTCATCCGCCGTTCTCTGGATCAATTCCCAGGCCTCGCGAACGTCCTGCCGCGTGGTGCCCAGGTTGCCGATGGCGATGCGCAGTACGTAGCGCCCGTTCAGTTCGGTGTGGGAAAGGAAGAAGCGGCCACTCCGGTTGATGCGCTCGAGCAGCCGGCGATTTTCCTCGTCGCCGGCTCGCAGGCGGAAGCACACCACCGAGAACGGCACGGGCGCCACGCGCTCGAATCGCGAGTCCTCGTCAATCCACCGCGCCAGCTCCTGCGCCCAGCCGATATGCGCGCGCAGGGCCTCGATGATGCCCTGACGGCCCATGCGCCGCAGCACGAACCAGAACTTGAGCGCGCGGAAGCGCCGGCCCAGCGGCACGCCGTAATCCATCAGGTTGATGGCGCGCGGATCCTCGGCGGTGCGCAGATACTCGGGCGTCAGGGAGAAGGCGCGGCGCAGCACGTCCGGGCGGCGGCAGTAAAAAGCGCTCAAATCCAGCGGCGTGAACAGCCACTTGTGAGCGTTGACCACGATGGAGTGCGCGCGCTCCCAGCCGCGGAACAGAGGCCGCTTCTCGGGCAGCATCGCCGCGGCGCCCGCGTAAGCGGCGTCCACGTGGAGCCACAGGTCATGCCGCTCGGCGATGTCGGCGATCGCCTCCAGAGGATCCACGCTCGTGGTCGAGGTGGTCCCGGCCGTCGCCACGATGCAGAACGGACGCAGGCCCGCCGCGCGATCGCGCTCGATGGCCTGCTCGAGCGCATCGGCTCGCATGCGGAACTCGGCGTCCACAGGGATCTTGCGGATGTGCTGGCGACCGATGCCCAGAACCAGTGCGCCTTTTTCGATGGAAGAGTGGGCCTGTTCGGAGCAGTAGAGAATGAGGCCGGGCCGGGCGCCGCGCTCGCGCGCTTCGGGATCGGCCATTTCGCGGGCGGCGGCGAGGGCATGCAGGCTGCTCACGGAGGCCGTATCGAAGATCTCGCCGAAGAATTCCGCCGGCAGGCCAAGCCATTGCCGCAGCCAGCCCAGCGTCACCTGCTCGAGTTCCACCACCGCAGGCGAAGTGAGCCAGTGAATGCCGTTGGTGTTCAGCGCCGCCGCGAGCATTTCGCCGAGCACCGCCGGCGGCGATCCTGTGCACGCGAAATAAGCCAGAAACCCGGGATGATTCCAGTGAGTGACCGCGGGCAGGACCACGCGCTCGAAGTCGGCCAGCAAGGCCTCGTACGGCTCCCCTTGCTCGGGGCCACAGCCCGGGAGCGCATCCATCAATTCGCCCGGCTTGAGGCGCGGCAACACCGGGTAGCGCCGGGCGTTCTCCAGGTAGTCCGCGATCCAGTCCACCGCCTGGTGGGCGACGCGACGGAACTCCTCGAAGTCCTCTTTCATCGAATCCTCACCGCTCCCGTGGCCAGCATTCTGGCAGCCGCCTCCGGGGGAACCTTCCAGTTTCGATCAAAGCGACCCTCGGCTACCACCTGGTCCAGAGACCCTTTGAACAAAATAAAATCCCCGAAGCTGCCGAGCAGTCGCGGGATCAGAGGCGCAAAACCGAAGGCGCCGCGGCGCGTACGCTCGGCGCCGGTCCAGAAGGGCAAGCCGGAATTGACGACGACCAGCCGATCCCCCGCCGGCGCCACGAACACGAGACCGTAATCGGGCGCGCCGGGGTTGAGCTCCAGCGGCAAGCGGTCCGCCAGGCGTGCGATTAGGCGGTTGGTCTCGCGGTTCCCAAACAGGATGAGATGGCTCGAGCGCAGATCCGCCTCGGTCACCTCCGTATCGGCCAAGACGCGGAAGAAGACCAGCAGCCGCCCGCGAGGCGACGACCAGTCCGCGGCCTGAGCCGCCATGCGGCGCCGGGACTCGATCTCCTCGGCCGAACCCGCCGCGGCAGTGCCGTACACGTAAAGATGCCGCCCGGCAATGGCTTCGCCGATCGGGCCTTCCAGACCGGGACGTTTCTCGCCATGCGAAGGCTGGTAGCGACCTGGCTGCCAGCGACCGTTGACCTTGCGGAAAGCAGGAGTTGTTTCGCGCGGGACGGCGACGCGCTGGCCGTCAATGCTCAGCTCCAGCGGCCGGGACGAAACAAATGCAGGATGGCCTGCGAGCTTCAGCGTGAAGCCGTCCACGCCGCTGGTTCGAATTTCCAGCCGGTTGTTTTCCGTGAAGCGTGCGTCCACAGAAGCGGTTTCGCCCGGTGTCAACCCGTCCAGCTCGACCCAGTAAGCGGAGCGGTACCGGTAGGCGTCGGTGACGAAGCGCACACGCTGAGGAAAACGCTGGCGCCGGAATTGTTTGAACCATTCGAGAACGGCCGCGTTCTGATAAGCGCGATCCCAGGCGTTGTGACGCACGCCGGGATACTCGATGTAATCGGCGGGCACGTCGAGATCGAGCAGCAGGCGGTGCCACTTGCGCGAGACGGCTACGGGCGCCACGGGATCGAGTTCGCCGTGAAACAGACGCACGGGCAGGTTGAGCGCGTTGCCGGCCAGGTGTTCCAGCTCGGGAGACACCACGGGACAGACCGCAGCTACGGCGGCCCACACGTCGGGACGGGTCAACGCCAGCCGCAAAGCGCCGCCGCCCCCCATGGACAGCCCGGTCAGGTAGACGCGATCTTCGTCCACGGGGAAGCGCCGCTGAACGTCGGCCAGCACGTCGTAGACGTCCTTCTCCGCCAGACCTTGGTAGCCCATGGTCCCGCGCGCCAGCGGCGAGGCCACGATGAAATCCACGTCGGGCAGCGGCGGCCAGCGGCGCGTCGCCTCCGCATCGGTCTCGCCAGGGAGATTGCCGCGCCCGAGTACGCGCCGCAGGTTCAGGCGATGATTGGAGCCGGCGCCGTGCAGGCTGATCACGAGCGGCCACTTGCGGGCGGGGTCGAAATTTCGGGGCAGGTAGAGAGCGTAGGGTTGGTCGGAGTCGTCGGCATCGGACAAGAACGTCAGGACCTGAGGGCCGGGCTGGTAGAGCTGGGCGGCGAGCGTCGCCGTCGCCACCGCCAGCCATGCCGCCAGGCGCTCAGCCATCGGAACATTCCCGCAAGACCTGCGGGAGCCACTCCTTGAACCAGTCGCGGAAGTTGGCCAGCCGCCGCCGTTCTTCCGCCGAAAGAGGCACAGCATGCGGACCCGTATCCAGCCCTCGAGCGCTGAGCGCCTCGCGGATGCCCACCGGCGCCGGGAAGCCGTCCACCCAGGCGATGAACTCGTGCAGCCGTGCGTCAAGCTTCTCGCGACGCTCGGGCGCTGAATTTACGATAGCGCGGTCCAGCGCGACCAGAAGTTCGGGGATGGCGGAAGCACACCCGGAGATTACGCCGTCGGCGCCAGCGGCACGGGCGGGCGTAAACAGCACGTCGTTGCCGACCAGCAGGCGGAAGCCATGACGCTGGCGGGCAGCGCGCAGGCGAACGAAATTATCCCAGCGTCCGCTGGAATCCTTGATCCCGGCGAACAAGCCGGTGGCCAGCAACTCGATGGCAGTTTCAGCGGCCAGCTCGTTGGTGAAGAACGGGATGTTGTACAGGTAAACCGGGGCAGCGCCCTTCAGTTCAGCGGCGAACCGCAACAGGTACTCCTTGATTTCCGGTTGCCGGTAACGGAAGAAATAGGGCGGCATGATCAGCAGACCCGCGACGCCGGCGCCTGCCGCCGCGCGGGCCAGGGCGAGCGCGCCGTCCAGAGTGGCGTGCGCCACCGAAGCGATGACCGGCACACGGCTTTTGCGTACAGCCTGCTCGACGAGGCGCCGGCGCTCTTCGAGATCAAAGTGGACGAATTCGCCGGTGGTGCCCATCAGGACCACGGCCTGGATGCCGGCACCGGCGAGGAAATCCACGAGTTCCGACAGGGCTCCCAGATCAGGTTTGGTCTCTGCGGGTCGGCGGGGCGTGAGAGCCGCGGCCATCACCCCGCCGGCGAGGAATGTGGTTTGCGTGTTCATCGAGTGGTACCCGCGCCCGGGTCGCGAAGGGCGACCCCGGGAACTCACATTGTATCCGCTTGTATGCGCCCCGCGCGCGACCTCGTCACAGGCGAGTGCAGCAGAGGCCGACCGGGCCTGTCATAATCGTCAATGAGCGAGCCGCCGCCATGGGTGAGTACCCGTTGGTCAGCATCGTCACGCCCGTCTATAATCTGGCGGATTTCATCGAGGAGACGGTGCAAAGCGTGCTGAACCAGGACTACCCGCGCATCGAATATGTAGTCATGGACGGCGGCTCTACCGACGGCACGCTGGAAATTCTGGCCAAATATTCGGACCGAATCCGGGTAATTTCCGCCCGGGATCGCGGCGCCGCGGATGCCGTGAATCGGGGCTTTCGGCTCACCAGCGGAGAAATTTTCGCGTTTTTGCACGGCGATGACCTGTATATGCCGGGCGCGGTGCGCACCGCGGTCGAGTACCTGATGTCGCACCCGGAGGCAGGCGGGGTCTACGGGGAGGCGAACTGGATCACAGAAGACGGCCAGGTCATTGGCCGCTATCCGACCCGGGATTTCGATCCCGAGGCGCTGGCTTGCGAATGCTACATCTGCCAGCCCGCCTGTTTTCTTCGCCGCCGCGTCTTCATTCAGGCAGGCCTGCTCGATCCCGATCTGGAGTGCGCCTTCGACTACGACCTCTGGATGCGCATTGCGCGCTTCGCTCGCCTGGACCGGATTGACGCCGTGCTGGCTGCCTCGCGCATGCGGCGCAGCAACAAAACGCTCGGTCAGCGCAAGCGAGCCTTTCAAGAAGCGCTGCGCCTTGTGGAGCGCTACTACGGGTACGCGCCTTTCGAGTGGGTCTACTGCTACACGGCCTTCCTGATTGACCACCGGGACCAGTTTTTCGAGCCGCTGCGGCCTTCGGTGACGAAACTGCTGGCGAGCCTGCCCATGGGCTTGTGGCACAATCGCCGGCGCCCGTGGCGCTTCTTGCGGGAGTGGGTGCGGTGGTGGAACCCGCGGTCTGCGGCGCGGCACTGGGCGAGGCTGCGGCAGCGGGCGTAGGGGCCCGCGAACCCAACATCCGGGGCCAAAAACAAATTCGGCCCCATATGTCGTGCCCCGCTTTACAAACCCAACGTCAACCGGCTAACATAGAACCATCCCCCGAGCGGGTCCGCTCCCGCGCGACCCGGCGGGCGGCGTTTCGCCTTCGAAATGCCCGTCCGCCACAGCGGCCGGACTCTTTGAGCGAGGTGGGAAAGACTTGCTGAGACTCAAGCGCATCGAACTCCAGGGCTTCAAATCGTTCGCCGATCGCACGGAACTGCGCTTCGACGGCGCCGGCATCGTCGCCATCGTGGGGCCCAACGGCTGCGGCAAGTCTAATCTGGCCGACGCCATCCAGTGGGTTCTCGGCGAGCAATCGGCGAAAAGCCTGCGCGGCGCCCGCATGGAGGACGTCATCTTCGCGGGCACGCGCGAGCGCAAGCCGGTTTCCCTGGCTCAGGTCACCATGACGCTGGCTGAGCCCGCCATCCCGGAGCAGCAGGTGCTGGCTTCCGCCAAACCCAACGGCAAGCAGGTGAACGGGAAGGCCGGCTCGCAGCCCAGGCAAGTCACCGTCACGCGCCGCCTGTTCCGCTCCGGGGAAAGCGAGTACCTCATTGACGGCCGGCCTGCACGGCTGCGCGACATCCAGGATCTTTTCATGGGCACCGGCCTGGGCGGCGATTCCTACGCCATCATTGAGCAGGGACGCATCGGCCAGATCCTGAGCTCCAAGCCGCAGGACCGCCGCCTCGTCATCGAGGAGGCCGCGGGCATCAGCCGCTACAAGACGAAGCGCCGCCTGGCCGAGGCCAGGCTGGAAGGCGCCAAGCACAACCTGGAGCGGGTCTTCGACATCCTCGAAGAAGTCGGGCGGCAGATGAACTCGCTGAAACGGCAAGCCGCGAAAGCCCGCCGCTACGAAGACCTGAAGGCGCAAATGTGCGCACAGCTTCGCCTCGTGCTGGCAGCCCGTCATCGCCTGCTCGAGCGCGAGGCGGCCCGCATCGCCGTGGATCTGAGCCTCGCCACGAGCCAACTGGAATCCTTGGGCAAGCAGGTAGCCGAAAAGGAGCGTTGCCACGAGGCCGCACAGCAGACGGTCTTCGGCCTGGAATCCGAGCTGCTCCAGGCGCGGCAACGCCTGGCCGAATTGCAAGTGACGGCGGAACGGGTCTCGGGCCAGCTCGACTCCGCGGGTAAACAGGCTGCGACGATCGAAGATCGCCTCCAGCGCGGCGCTGCGGAAGCCGAGCAGTTGCAGGTTCGCTGCCAGGAGCTGGCCTCCGAACTGGCCGCGCAACGGTCCGCGCTGGTTGCGCTCGAGCAGGAAGAGACTGCCCTCCGCCAGAAGGTCGAGAGCAAGGCACGCGAGCGTTCCGAGCTGGAGCGCAAACTGACCGAAGTCGAGCGCGCCATCGAATCCGCACGGCAGGCGGTCCTGCGGCTCATGGGCGAGGCCGCCGCGCTGCGCAACCAGCTCGCCCAGATGGACGAACACCTGGCCGCCATCGAGCGGGATGCGGCCCGCGCCGGCAAGGAAGAGCAGTCGGCTCTGTCGGATCTGGAGTGGCTCGAGCAGAGCGAGCGCGAACTGGCGGCAAAGGCCCAGGAGCGACAGCAGCAGCTCGAGGAGTTGCGAGAACGGCGCCGCGGCGTCGAGCAGGCTCTGGCCGAGGCGCGCCGCCAGGCCGAGGAAGCGCGCCGGCAGCAGGATGCGCTGCGGGCCGAGCTCTCGCGCGTGCGCGCGCGTCGCGACTCGCTGGAAGAAATTCTCTCCCACCGCGCCTACACGACCGAGGCCGTCAAGCGCCTGTTCACTGCCGTGGAGCGGGGTCAGGGCCAGAACTTCTCGCCGCTGGGCGTGCTGGCCGATTTCATCGAAGTGGACCCGGCCTGGGAGAAAGCGGCCGAGGAGTTCCTCCACGACGAGCTCGAGTACGTGGTCGTGGACTGCTGGGATCAGGCCGAGCGCGGCCTCGAATTGCTGCGTACGCTGGGGGACGGCCGGGCCACGTTCCTGGTGCGACCCGAACCGCGGGATCCTGGCGCGGCAACCCGCCCGCAGCCCGAGCCCGGCGACCAGCTTCCCTCCTTGCGCGACGTTCTGCGGCTGAACGGCTCGCTGGGCGAAGCTCTGCTGGACTCGCTGCCTCGCATCAATGCATGCCGCCTGGTGAGCGATGAAAAGACGGCGCGCGAACTGGCGGCGGCGCACCCTGCGCTGTATTTCCTGCTGCCGGACGGCGTCTGCTATCACGGTCAAGCGCTGAGCGGGGGACGCAAGTCGGCCGGCGGGCCGCTGGCGCTCAAGCGTGAACTCAGAGAGCTGCGCACTCTGGCTCAGGCGCGTGAACAGGAGCTGGCGGCGGTTGCGTCGCGGCGCGAGCAACTGGAAAAGGAAATCGCCGCTCTGGAGCAGGAGCTTGAAGCCGTGCGCGCCGCGCAGCAAGGCCTCGAAAAGGAAAACGTCACACTGGAGCACGAACGGCGCAAGCTGGCCGAGGATCTCCATCGGGTGCGCACGCGGCTTTCGGTGGCGCGGATGGAAAGCGAGCGTCTGGCCAACGAAAAACAACAGCTCCAGGCGCAACGCGAGTGCAATCTGGAAGCCATCGCCGAAAAGGAGCGGGTGCGCGAGCAGCGCGAGCAGGAGCTCGCGGATTTGCGGCGGCGGTGGGAAGAACTGAAATCGCTGGCCGCCCGCAGCGCGGAAGAACACTCTGCGGTGCGCGTCGAACTGGCCGGCGTCGAGGAACGGCGCCGCGCCCAGGCTGCCGCGCTGAACCGTCTGGAAGCCGAACACCGACAGAGTGAAGCGCGGCGTGCGGAACTTTCGCGCGAGCTCTCGCGCCTGGAGCAAGAGAAGGCGCGGCTCGCCGAGTCGAACGCAAGACTGCTCGAGCAGCAAGAAGCGCTGCGGTCCGAGCTGGCCTCCTGCCAGGAACGCGTCGCGCAACTGGAGGCCGAAGAAGTCCGCCGGCGCGATGAAATGCTGGCGCTCGCCGAGGAGCTACGGAGTTTGCGGACGGAACTGCAAGCGGCCCAGGAGCAGCGATCCCGGATCGAGCTGGAGCTGGTCCGGCGCCAGGCCGATTTGCGCTATCTGGACGAAACCAGCCGCAAGGAGCTGGGCGTGCCTGCCGCGGAGCTCAGCGCCGCCGAGGCGACCATCCCGGACGAAGAGGAACTGGCGGCCGCCGAGCAGAAGTACCAGGAACTCAAGGAGCGGATCGAAGCCCTGGGGCCGGTGAACCCGCAGGCGCTCGAAGAATTCAAGGAGACCGAGCAGCGTTACAACTTCCTCAACGCGCAGCGGCAGGATCTGCTGGATTCCATTCGCGACACCGAGCAGGCCATCCGCGAAATTGACGCCGAGACGCGAAAGCGCTTCCAGGAAGCTTTCTCCGCAATCAATCAAAATTTCGGAGAAATGTTCCAGCGGCTGTTCGGCGGCGGCTCGGCCGAGATGCGGCTCACCGACCCCGAGAATCTGGCCGAGTCCGGCATCGACATCGTCGCCTCCCCGCCCGGCAAGCGGCTTCAGAACGTGCTGTTGCTCTCGGGCGGCGAAAAGGCGCTCACGGCGCTGGCCCTGCTGCTGGCCATCTTCAAGTACCAGCCCAGCCCGTTCTGCGTGCTGGACGAGGTGGATGCGCCGCTGGACGATCCCAACATTGACCGCCTCATGCGCATCCTGCGCGAAATGTCGGCGCAAACGCAATTCATCGTGATCACCCACACCAAGCGGACCATGGAGGCGGCCGATGTCCTCTACGGCGTGACCATGCAGGAGCCGGGCGTCTCCAAACTGGTCTCGGTGCGCCTGCCCACGCCGGCCGCGGCCTCGCCGCCGCCCGCCACGCTGGAACTGGCGGCACGCGCCTGAGCCTTTCGGGCGCCGGAGGACGAGCTACGTCCAGACTGGGGATTCTGCCTGGATCTCCCGGTAAAGCGCGACGAGCCGCTCCCGCAGCGAGCGCAGCACGGGCGGGTTCTTCGCCGCGAGGTCCTTGCTTTCCGCGGGATCCTCGGCCAGGTTGTACAGCTCGAACTCCACCAGCCGGGCTTCTTTGATGAAGGGCATGTCCTGCTGCGGATCGAAAGCGCCGCCGGCAGCCCGAGGGGAGGCGCGATCGGGAATGCCGAGGATCTTCCACGGACCGTCGCGCAGGGCGGCTTTGGGACGGCTCAGCGCATTGTAATAGTGCCAGTACAGCGGAACCCGTCGTCTCACCTTCTTGCCTTCCAGCAAGGGGAGGATGTTGACTCCATCGAGGCGCGCGGGCGGCTGGGCGCCGGCAGCGGCGCAAAGCGTGGGCAGTACGTCCACGCCCGAGATCGGCTCGGAGACCGTGGCGCCGGCGCGGGCGCGTCCGGGCCAGCGCAGAATCCCGGGAACCCGAATGCCTCCCTCGTACATATGAAGCTTCATGCCGCGGAAGGGGCCGGGTGAGCCATAGGAACGCCACGCTCCCTTGTAGCGATTCAGCGTCTCCGGACCGTTGTCGCTGGTGAAGAAGACCAGCGTGCGATCCCCGAGGCCGGACTCATCCAGGTAGCGAATCAGCCGCCCGAACTCGTGGTCCATCTGCGTGACGTTGGCGTAGTAAAGCGCTTCCCCCTTTTCGCGAACCGAAGGGTACAGGCGCAGGAACTCTTCATCGGCTGCGATCGGCTCGTGCGGCGCGTGGAAGCAAACGAAAAGGCAGAACGGCTGGCCGGCGGGCAAGCGTTTGAGCCACTCGATGGCTTCGCTGACGATCAGGGTGCTCGAATTGCCCTTCAGCGGACCGACGGGTTTGCCGTTGCGAACGAAGTTGACGGGGTCGGCGTGGCTGGGCACGGCGTTGTTCTGGGTCGAAAACCAGTGGTCGAAGCCATGATCGGAGGGTTGCGGCTGTTCGGGCGAGTTGAACTTGCCGTTGCAGTGCCACTTGCCGGTATGGCAGGTGGCGTAGCCCAGGCGCTTGAGGATCTGGGCGAACGTGACCTGGTCGCGTCCCAGATGCATGGGATTGCCGGCGGGGATCCAGTTGTAGACGCCCACGCGATCCGGGATCAAGCCGGTCAGCATGGCGGCGCGCGAGGGCGAGCAAACGGGCGCGGCGGCGTAGCAATCCGTGAAGCGCACGCCCTGGGAAGCGAAGCGATCCAGGTTCGGGGTCTGGATGCGGCGACTGCCGTAGCAGCCCAGATCCCCGTAGCCCAGATCGTCGCAGAGTACGATCACGAAATTGGGTCGCGGCGCAGAAGCTGACACGGTTGCGGCAGCGAGGCCGCCCAGGAATTCGCGTCGGGTAAGAGAGGATCCCAGCACGCTCATGTTCGCACGCTGTTGTATCATGCCCGGCGTATGGAGATCAACTTCGATCTGGAGCACGCGGCCAGGCCGCCGGCCCGCAGCGATTACGGCATCGGCATCGTGGGCGCAGGATTCGTCGTGCGTGACCTTCACCTGGCGGCGTATCGCAAAGCCGGCTACCGCGTGGTCGCGATCACCGACTTGGATCTGGAACGGGCGCGCGAGACGGCGCGCCTGCGCGGGGTTCCGAAAGTCTGCGCAACGCTGGAGGAACTGCTGGCGGATCCCCAAGTCGAGGTGCTGGACATCGCGGTGCCGCCAGACCAGCAACTGGCGGTGGTGCGCCAGGTGGTCGAACGCGGCCGCCGCATTCGCGGGATCCTGGCGCAGAAGCCGCTGGCGCTTCATTACGCCGAGGCCCTCGAAATCGTGGAGTGGTGCGAGCGCGCGGGCATCGTGCTGGCGGTCAATCAGAACATGCGCTGGGATCCTTCGATCCGCGCGTTGCGCACGTTGCTGGCCCGTGGCTGGCTGGGCGAGCCGGTGCTGGCCACCATCGAGATGCGTTCGCCGCGCAGGTACGCGGGCTGGAAGCGCCGCTCCGACCGGCTGACGGTGCCCGTGATGAGCATCCATCATCTGGATGCGTTCCGCTTCCTGTTCGGCGAACCGGAGAGCGTGTACGCCAGCGCGCGTACTGACCCGCGGGCGGATTTTGCCCACACCGACGGCATCGTACTGTACGTGCTCGAATACGCCAGCGGGCTGCGCGCGGCGGCCTGGGACGACGTATATGCCGGTCCCGTGCTGGAAGGCGCGGCGGCCGATAATTACCTGCGCTGGCGCGTGGAAGGGACCGAAGGCATGGCCCGCGGGGCCATCGGATGGCCGGCCTGGCCCAACGTCGTGCCCAGCACCATAGATTTCACCCTGCGGTCCCAACCCGGCGTCTGGTTCTCGCCGCGCTGGCCGGAGGCCTGGTTCCCGGACGCCTTCGCCGGAACCATGGGTGAACTGCTCGACAGCCTGGCCACCGGGCGCCAGCCCAGCATCCACGGGCGCGATAACCTGCGCACCATCGCCCTGGTGGAAGCCTGTTACCGTTCCATCGCCGAGCGTCGCGCAGTGCGAGTGGCCGAACTGACGGACGAGCTGCCCGTCTGAAGGCTATACTGCTTCCATGCGACGCTACGGGATGGTTATCGGTCTGGATCCGGCGCGACTGGAAGAATACAAGGCCTGCCACGCCAACCCCTGGCCCGAAGTTCTCGAAATGATTCGCAAATGTAACATCCGCAATTACTCGATTTTCTACAAAGACGGTTACCTGTTCAGCTATTTCGAGTACGTGGGCGAGGACTTCGAGGCCGACATGGCCCGGATGGCGGCCGATCCGAAAACGCAGGAATGGTGGGCTTACGTGAAGCCCATGCAAAGGCCTCTGGAAAGTCGCAAGCCGGGCGAATGGTGGGCGGAAATGGAGGAAGTTTTTCACATGGACTGAAACCGCGACCTCCGAGCTGCGATGCGCCTGCGCCTGATCGGCTGCGAGATCCTGTACCGCGAACTGTGCTGGGCGGTGGCGCACTCGATCCATCAGGTGGACGTGGAGTTTCTGCCCAAGGGCCTCCACGATCTGGGCGCGGCGCCCATGCGCTCCCGCCTGCAAGAGGCGATTGACCGCACGGATGCCTCGCGCTACGAGGCCGTGCTCCTCGGTTACGCGCTGTGCGGGATGGGCCTGGCCGGGTTGACGGCGCGCTCGCTGCCGCTCATCGTGCCTCGCGCTCACGACTGCATTACGCTTTTTCTCGGCAGCCGGCAGCGTTACATGGATTACTTTCGGAGCCGCCCTGGCACTTACTTCCTGACCACCGGATGGATCGAGCGCGGGCGCGATCTTCCCCAGCTTTCCATCCAGGAGAAACTCGGCCTGCGGCAAAGCTTCGAGGAGCTGGCGTCGCGCTACGGCGAAGACAACGCCCGTTATTTGATGGAGGAGCTGGGCGGTTGGACGCGCCATTACCGCCGCATTGCCTTTATCGAAACGGGTCTGGAGCCGGACGGGCGCTTCGAGGAAGCCGCGCGGCGCGAAGCCGAGAGCCGGGGTTGGGAATTCGAGAAGCTCTCGGGCGATCTGAGCCTGGTCCGACGGCTAGTGGACGGGCCGTGGGACGAGGATTTCCTGCAAGTGCCGCCGGGCCACCGCATCGTGGCAACCTATGACGAGGACATCGTAGGAGTGGAGCCGTTATGACGGGGCGTGAACGCATCCTGGCTCACCTGGCGGGCCAGCCCGTGGATCACCTGCCGCTGATGCCGATCACCATGATGTTTGCCGCCGATCTGGCGGGCGTACGCTACCGGGACTACGTCAGCGATCACCGCGTGCTGGCGGAGGCGCAGATCCGCGTAGCCGAAACATTCAAGTTCGATCATGTTTCGGTCATTTCGGATCCCGCGCGCGAAACCGCGGATCTGGGCGGCGCCATCGAGTGGTTTGACGACCAGCCCCCCGCGATCGTCGAATCCCGCGCTTTGCTCGCCGATAAACGGGCTCTGGCCCGCCTGCGCCTGCCCGATCCCTACGGCGGCGGCCGCATGACGGACCGCGTGCGTGGCGTGGCGTTGCTCAAAGAACGGATCGGGGCAGAAAAGCTCGTGGAGGGCTGGATCGAGGGGCCCTGCGCCATGGCCGCCGACCTGCGGGGGATCAACACGCTGATGCTGGACTTCCTGGATGACCCGGGCTTCGTGCGCGATCTGTTTGAATTCTGCGTGACGATGGAGCTGGAGTTCGCACGCGCCCAGTTCCAGGCTGGGGCCGACATCATGGGCGTGGGCGACGCGGCCGCCTCGCTAGTCGGTCCCAGGATCTACTACGAGTTCGTCTGGCCGTACGAAAAGAAGCTGGTGGACGGCCTGCACGCCATGGGCGGGCTGGTGCGGCTCCACATCTGCGGGCGCACGCGCAAGCTGTTCGAAGGCATGGGAAGGCTGGGCGCGGACATCGTGGACCTGGATTTCGTGGCGCCGGTGGAAGAGGCGCGTCGCGTGATGGGACCCGATCAGGTCCTGCTGGGCAACATCGAGCCGGTGGGCGTGCTGCGCAATGGCACGCCGGAAACCGTCTGGCAGGCTGTTGCTCGGTGTCACCGCGAAGCCGGACCCCGCTTCATCGTCGGTGCAGGCTGCGAGGTCGTGCGCGACACGCCGCACGAGAACATGCGCGCCATGACGCGCTACGCGCAGGAGCACCGGCCGGAGGATCACTCCACGGCGTAAACCGCTTCCAGCCGCAGGCTCTCACGCGGCTTGAGGGTGCGTTCGGGAGTCCACAAGACCAGACCGATGCGGTTTTCGCCTTGTACGGTCCAGTCCAGCACGGCCCGCTGCACCTGCGAGTTCGGGAAGCGGTTCAGCAGTGCAGGGCCGCCGGCGCGGTGAAACGCGCGCCATGCGCTGTCAGGGCAGGCGCCGCCATCCAGCGGCTCCCCGCGGCGCGTCTCCTCGCCGGGCTCGAACAGCGTGCGATTGACCGCCCGGCCGTCCCGGCTGCGGTAACTCACGGCCAGGCGCGGGTCGGTGACGGGTCCGGCCGCATAATCGGCCCGGCTCTGCAAGGCGACCTGGACGGGCGCCGATCCCTCGTTGACGACCTCGGTCTGCGTCCGCACCTCGCCGCCGGACAGACTGATGAGGCGCACGAGCTTCAATCCGTTGGCGCAGGCGCCGCCCATTTCTAACCGGTCCGGGGCAGCGTTCCATACTTGCCAGTCCACGTCCCACGCGCGGGCCTGATAGTCGGGATGCACCGAGACGAAGAGGCCGCTGACGTTCGGATAGCCGGCATCGCCCGGGTCGGGCCGTCGAAGCACATCCGTACCGCTGGGCTTGTGCACGAGCTGCACGATGCGCCCGTTCAGGCCGGGCACTACCGCCACGCGCAGCGTCTCGTTTTCCAGCGTGAAGACGCCGTAACGGCGCAGGCGGCGCTCGAACTCCTTTTCGTCGTACTCCAGACCGCGTCCTTCGTGCAATTGCTGGATGCCGAAGCTGCGGACTTCGCGGAGAAACTCGGGGAAGCGGCTGGTCACTTCAGTCCGCGCAGCCGGCGGCATCTGATACCAGCCGTCGCGGATCTCAAAGGCCATCGAGCGCAGCAGCTCCACGTAGTCAATGGAGAGACGCACCTTGCGCACGCGGCGGCGCACGGCGTCGTTTTCAGCTTCCTGTTCGGCGCGCGTGAGCAGTTCGCGGGCGCGCTGAAGGAAATCGCCTTCGAGATACGGAGCGGATGGACCCTGGAAAATCCACAAATGATGACCGCGACCCTGGGGCGGGAAGCGGACCTGCCGGTGCAGCAGCTCGAGATACTCGGCGATGCGCGGCGCGGCGCGGCCATAAACTCCTTCGATGAACTCCTGCATGGCCTGCCGAGCGTCCGTCTTGACGTCCCACATCAGCCGCGCCATAACATAGGAGCGCAGCTCGGCCATTTCCCCGCCTCCACCCGGAGCGTAGTCTCCTTCCATGAACAAGCCCACCACGCCGTGCCGGTGATACATCGGGATATCCGCGATCAGCTCGTCGAAGTCGGGGAACGGCATCAGATAGTGGGCGAAGTTCGTGTTGTAGTGCCAGATGTAGAGCTGGTTCGTGATCTGGGACCAGGCCTTCAGCCGCCTCATGAAATACGCGTTGCGGTCGCAGCTCTCGTAAGGATGCGCCTCGCAGGCCCGGATGGGACACAGGCGCACGCGCACGTTACGGCGCGGACGCACACGCGCGGGAGGCTCCTCGGTGTACCAGTAGGCCAGCGTGTCAATGAGCTTGTCGGGATAGTGCTTTTCCACTTCGGCCGCCAGAGCGTTGACAAAGCGCAGCACGGGGCCGGAGTGAGCCCCGCCCTCCTCTTCTTCCACGCGGCGGCAGTTGTCGCACTCACACCACCCCGTCCAGTCGTTCTGCGAGACCGAGAAGATGGTGGCCTCGGGATGCTCGCGGATCCAGCGCAGCACGGTCTCGGTAGCCAGACGCAGCACGTCGGGATTGGTCAGGCAGAGCTGGCCTCGCTCGGCGCGCCGCTTGCCGGCAATGAGCGAGTAATATTCGGGGTGATCGCGGAAGTACTTCTCGGGTGGTAGTAACTCGTAGAAAGTATGCACGAACGGGTAATACTGAACCTTGCCGCCGGTGCTCTCATCGAGCTTGAGAAAATGCCCGTTCATGCGGTTGCGCGCCGCCCAATCCTTGTCGAAAGCCTCATAAAAGAAAGGCTCGCGATACTCGAAAGAAGGCTTTCCGATCTCGTTGAGCGGCGGAATGCGCACAGTGGGTAACTTCGGAATCCGACTTACTTCGGGAGTAAACCAGCGGCATCCGAGTTTTTCCAGAAAAACGTAGACGCCGTACATGGTGCCGCGCTGCCGGCCGCCGGCGATGATCAGGTTGCGCCCGGCGGTGCGGAGCAGAAAGCCTTCGGGTCCCAGCGCGTCCCAGTTGGCGCGCACGCCCAGCCGGTCGAGCGTGCGACTGCGACCGACCAGGATCCACGGGCCGCGAGGGCGCGCCTGGTCCGTGACGATCGGAAGCCGGGCGCCGGACATTTCCTCCAGGAAGCGTTGCAGCTCCTGGGCGCCGCGTCGCTCCGAGGGCGAGGCGTCCTGCGCCACGACGATCGTGTAGGGAGAACGTCCTTTTTCGATGAGCGTGAGGCCGGCGGGCGCGGCGAGCGCCATCGCAGCCAACGGCAACAGGAACGCACAACGAATTCCCGCAGTCATGAAGCCTCCTCGATCAAAATCGCAACCCGATGCCGAAAACCCCGTGGTGGCTGCGCACCAGCGCCTCCGCCCGGCCCGCCACCACGCTTACCTCCTGCCGCGTGCGGGTGAATTTGTACTCGCCCAGGGCGTGCAGGCCGCGCCACAGGCGGAACTCCAAAGCAGCAGCCGCCTGGACGGCGGGCCGTCCGAGTTCATAGCCTTGGCGACTCTCCCCGCGAATGCTGCTTTCCGGGTGCGGAATCGTGGGCCCCACGCCGAAACGAAGTTGCAGTAAAGTTCGTTCCGTGAGCCGCCGTTCCCACGCCACATTGGCGAGCAGCATGTTCAAGCCGTGAGAAATGGAGAATTGCTCGATCACGGCGTTGAAGGGCAGACGCCCCTCGATGGGCTGGCCGTGCAGCGTCCCCCGCGCCTCGACCAAGCGTTCCGGGCGCGCATAAATTTTCTGGTGAATGAACTCCGCCTCCAAGCCGAAGGGTCCGAAGAAGTAACCGAGCCGGTAGCCGTAATAAAGCGGCGGCTCGAAGGAACGGCCCTGCCAGGATACCCCGCGAAGCTCGAGGCTGCTAGCGCGCGCCGGCTGTTCGATGGCAAGCCTGCTGTTGTGGCTGGCGGCACCGCCCAGGTAAGCGGCGAGTCGCCATCCCGCGAGACCGGGAGTCCCTGAGGCCAGCAGCGCGAGCCAGGCGACCGCACGCGCCCGCATGAAGGTCCTCACAACTCGAACCGGATCCCTTGCGCCAAAGGCAATTCGGAAGACCAGTTGATAGTGACCGTCTGGCGGCGCATGTACGCTTTCCAAGCGTCGCTGCCCGCCTCGCGCCCGCCTCCCGTGTCCTTCTCGCCGCCGAAGGCGCCGCCGATTTCCGCGCCGCTGGTGCCGATGTTGACGTTGGCGATGCCGCAATCGCTGCCGCAGGGGCTCAGGAAGGTCTCCGCCGCAATCAAATTGCGCGTGAAGATGGCGGAAGAAAGGCCCTGCGGAACATCGTTGTGCCAGCGAATGGCTTGCTCCAAGTCGTCGAATTCGATCAGATAGAGCACGGGCGCGAACAGTTCCTCGCGCAGGATGGGCATGTCGGGCCGGGCACGGATGAGCGCGGGCTGCACGTAGCAACCGCCGGGCAAATCCAGCGGACGACCGCCGTAGAGCAGCTCGCCGCCTTCACCCCGGGCGCGCTCGATGCCCGCCATCATGTCGGCCACGGCCTGCCGGTTGACCAGCGGGCCCATCAGCGTCCTCTCATCCAGCGCGTGCCCGATGCGGATCTGGCGGTAAGCCGCGATGAGCGATTCCGTGAAACGGGCAGCGATGCTACGTTGCAGGAACAGCCGTCGGATCGTGGTGCAACGCTGGCCCGCCGTGCCGATGGCGCCGAACAGGACGGCGCGCAAAGCCAGATCCAGATCCGCGTCTTCCATGATGATGACGCCATTGTTGCCGCCCAGCTCCAGAATCGTGCGACCGAGCCGCCGTCCCACCACTTCCGCCACGCGTCGCCCCATGGCGCAGGAGCCGGTGGCGCTGATGAGCGGGATGCGGCGGTCGGCGAGCAGGCGCTCCCCCACTTCGCTGCCGCGCCCGATGACGAGATTGAACACGCCCAGCCAGCCGTTGCGTTCGAGCACGCGGTTGACGATCTTCTGCACAGCGATGGCAGTGAGCGGGGTTTCCGAGGAAGGCTTCCAGACGACGCAATCGCCGCAAACCGCAGCGATCAGGGCGTTCCAAGCCCACACCGCCACCGGAAAGTTGAACGCGGTGATCACGCCCACCACTCCCAGCGGATGCCATTGCTCGTACATGCGATGGCGCGGGCGTTCGCTGGTCATGGTGACGCCGTAGAGCTGCCGCGAAAGGCCCACCGCGAAGTCGGCCATGTCAATCATCTCCTGGACCTCGCCGCGGCCCTCGGCCAGGATCTTGCCCATCTCGAGGCTGACCAGCGCTCCCAGATCGTCCTTGGCCCGGCGCAGCTCATCGCCGATTTGGCGCACGATTTCGCCTCGTTTGGGCGCCGGGAACATGCGCCAGCGCTCGAAGACCTCAACCGCCGAAGCCACCACCCGCTCGTAATCCTCGGCCGAGGCCATCCTCACGGCGGCGATCGGAGAGCCGTCATTGGGGCTGTAAGAGATCAGTTCGCCGCCGGCGGGTTGCTCGATCCACGGGCCGTAACAGGCGCCGGAATTGACGGGCTCGATCCCCAGGCGGGCCAGGATCTCGCTTGCCGGAAGGATTGCCATGCGCGCCTCCCGCCCTATGGTATTCCAGGCGGCTCAGGCGCTGTCGGGCGGGTACTTGACCTTCTTGAAGACCTTGGTCAGGATCTTGATGGCGCGGTCCACTTCGGGATCGGTGATGATGTAGGGCGGCAGAAGGCGGATCACGTTCTCGTTGGTGCAATTGATCAGCAGGCCTTCGGCGAGGGCGTCTTCCACGATGCTCTTGCCAGGCAGGTCGAGCTCGATGCCGATCATCAGGCCGAAGCCGCGGACTTCACGGATGAAGGGGAAGTGGCGGGCCATTTCGGTGAGCTGGACGCGGAAGGCGCTGCCAGTCTGGTGAATGGCAGGCAGCAGCTCGGGGAGAATGTCCAGGAACTCCAGCGCGACGCGGCAAGCCAGCGCCCCGCCGCCGAAGGTGGAGCCGTGCATGCCGGGACCGAGCGCAGCGGCGGCCCTGTCGTTGGCGATGATGGCGCCGAGAGGAAGGCCACAGGCCAACGGCTTGGCCACCACGGTGACGTCAGGCAGCACGGGCGGTTCGGCAAGCTGGTAAGCGAAGTAACGCCCGGTGCGCCCCAGGCCGCACTGGATCTCGTCGAAGATCAGCAGCGCATCGTGCTGATCGGCCAGTTCGCGCGCGCGGCGGGCGAAGTTCACGTCCACAGGATGGATGCCGCCCTCGCCCTGGATCCATTCCAGCACGATGGCAGCCGTTTGCGGGCCGACGGCTTGTTCCAAAGCCGTCACGTCATTGCGGGGGACGAAACGGACGCCAGGCAGCAGCGGTTCGAAGTCCAGGCGATACTTCGGCTGGCCGGTGATCGAAAGAGCGCCAAAACTCCGCCCGTGGAAGGAGTTTTCCAGGGCGACGATTTCGTATTTTTCGGGACTGCGGCGGCGTCCATAAGACCGGGCGATCTTGAGGGCGCCTTCTACAGCCTCGGTGCCCGAGTTGCTGAAAAAGCAGCGCTGCAGGCCGCTGATCTCGGCGAGCCGGCGCGCCAGAGGGGCCTGGTAGTCGTGGTAATAAAGGTTCGAACAGTGGATCAGCAGGCCTGCCTGTTCCCGGATCACGCGCAGGATCCGGGGATGGGCGTGGCCCAGCGCGTTAACCCCGATGCCGGCGATCAGGTCCAGGTAGCGCTTGCCCGCGGCGTCGTACAGCCAGCAACCTTTGCCGCGGCGCACCACCAGAGGGAACCTGCGGTAGGTCTGGATGAGGTACTGCTGCTCGATCTCCTGGAGAGATTGCGCATCGGCTACAGGACCGCACGAAACCGACATCTCTTCATGATATCCGACCGACCGCACCCGCTGCGGCTGTTGGCGGCGAAGGGGGCGGCTGAATTAAGAAGGTGTTATGATGAAATTCGACCCCGATTTTCGGTCAGGGAGGCAGCAGGCCCCGGCTTCAGTCTGGCGTACGGGAAGGGAACAAGCCACTTCGGAGGATCGTCTTGACTGATTGAGGAGTGGTGCGTGAAGCGCAAATGGAAGATCTGGATAGGCATCCTGGCAGCGATCCTGATTGCCGGCGGGGTCTACGGCGGCGTCAAGTATAATCAGCGCGGCGTCGTTACCGTGCAAACGGGCCGGGTCATCCGGCAGGATCTGGTTTCGGTGGTCACGGCCTCGGGCGAGATCAAACCTCGCAACTACATTAACATCGGCACCAACGCCATGGCTCCGTCGCGCATCACGGAAATTCTGGTCAAAGAGGGCGACCGCGTGCGCAAGGGCCAGTTGCTGGCCCGGCTCGAATCGGTCCAGCCCGAAGCCGAGGTCCAGGCGCAGCGCGCCGCACTGAGCCAGGCCGAGGCCGAATCGGCAGCCGCGGAAGCAGCCCTGCGCGTGGCGGATGAAAATCTGGCGACTGCACAGGCCACCCTGGATCGGACCAAGGCGGAACTGGAGCAGGCGCGAATCAACTTCGAACGCGCGCAAAAGCTATGGGAGGAACGCCTGATCTCCCGGCAGGAATACGACCAGCGTCGGATCGAGCTGGACGCGCGCCAGGCGGCTCTGCGTGAGGCCGAGGCCCGGCTCGCCCAGGTGCGAGCCCAGCGCGCGCAAGTGGCCTCCCAGTTGGCCGCGGCGCAAAAGCGCGTAGCCCTGGCCCAGGCCAACTTGCGGCGAGCCAGCGATGTATTGCAGCGAACTTACGCGGTGGCCCCGCTGGACGGCGTGGTCACCAACCTGCCCGTCCGGGTGGGCGAAACCGTGGTCCCGGGCATCCAGAACTCACCGGCCAGCCTGATCATGACGATCGCGGACATGTCGCTGATCACGGCCGAAGTGAAGGTGGACGAGACCGATATCGTGAACGTGAAGCTCGGCCAACCCGCGGATGTGACCATTGACGCGATTCCTAACCGCGTCTTCAAGGGCCGGGTCATCGAGATCGGCAACACCGCGATCCTGCGCTCGACCGGCCTGGCCGCCTCCCAGAGCGCCATTTCCAGCCAGGAAGCCAAGGATTTCAAGGTCGTGATCGCCCTGGACAATCCCCCGGAGGAGATCCGCCCCGGCCTGTCCTGCACCGCCAAGATAACCACCGCGGTACGTAAAAACGTCCTTACTATTCCGATCCAGGCGCTGACCGTGCGCCAGCGCGGCGACTTGGAGGAGCCGCCCAAGGGTGGAGTGCAGGCGGCGGCAAAGACCGACCCTGCGGCCGAAAAAGCGCGCAAAGAGGAAATCCAGGGCGTGTTCGTGATCCAAGGTGACCGGGCGGTCTTTCGCAAGGTCGAGACAGGGATCACGGGCGCGACCGACATCGAGGTCATCAGCGGCTTGAAAGAAGGAGAAGAGATCATCACCGGCAGCTACCGGGTGATCCGGACCATACGCAACCACGCCCGCGTCAAGGTGGACAACAAGGCGCCGGTCCGGACGGAACAGACCTGAGCAGGTCCTTTTTCATCCACCCGGGAGTGGCACAGGGAGGAAGAGCAATATGGCGCGAGTGGCAGAACGCCAGCTTACCGACGACATCGGCGAGCAGTTGCGGCGCGAAAACATCGTGATCCGCACGTTCGACCTCTGGAAGACCTACCTGATGGGCGAGGTGGAGATTCACGCTGTCCGCGGCGTGGACCTGGAGATCCGCAAGGGAGAATATGTCGCCATCATGGGTCCCTCGGGTTCCGGCAAATCCACGCTCATGAACCTGATCGGATGCCTGGACACGCCCACCAGCGGACGCTACTACATCAACGGGCGACTGGTCAGCGATCTGAGCGATGACGAGCTGGCCCGCATCCGCAACAAGGAGATCGGCTTCGTGTTCCAGACCTTCAACCTCCTGCCTCGCGCCACCGCCCTGCACAACGTCGAGCTGCCTCTCATTTACGCCGGCCTGCCCAAAGAAGTTCGTATCAAACGGGCCATGGAAGCACTGCGCCAGGTGGATTTGGAAGACCGCATGTACCACAAACCGAGCGAACTCTCGGGCGGCCAGCGCCAGCGCGTCGCCATCGCCCGCGCCCTGGTCAACAATCCTTCCATCATTCTGGCCGACGAGCCGACCGGGAACCTGGACACCGCCACCGGCAACGAAATCATGGGCATCTTCGCACGCCTGCACCAGCAGGGCAACACCATCGTGCTCGTCACCCACGAGCACGACATCGCCATGCACGCCCACCGCGTCATTCACATCCGGGACGGCAAGATCGAGCGCGACGAACGGATCAAGTAATTTTTGCGACCGGTTTGCCGGGATCGCGATCTCCTATACTGGGTAAGGAAGATCCAACCCAGGAGCGTCCTCATGCGCGGAAACGAAAAAGTGATCGCCGTCCTCAACGAAGCCTTGAGCGAGGAACTCACCGCCATCAGCCAGTACTTCGTCCATGCGGAAATGCAGAACCGCGCGGGACACCGGCGCCTCTACGAGCTGATGAGGAAGTTGTCCATCCAGGAGATGAAGCACGCCGAATGGCTGATCGAGAGGATCCTCTTCCTCGAGGGTGCGCCCAAGATGACGGACTACGGGCCCCTCAAGATCGGCCAGAACGTGCGAGAGCAGCTCGAGAATGACCTCGCGCTGGAACAGGGAGCCGTCGCCATGTACAACCGGGCTATCCAGGTGGCGCAGGAGGCGGGCGATCACGGTTCGCGCGAGCTGCTGGAGAAAATCCTGGAAGACGAAGAAGAACACACCGATTGGTTCGAAACGCAGCTCGGGCGGATCCGCGAGGTGGGCTACGAGCGGTATCTCGCCGAGCAGATTCGCAGCGACTCCTAGAGGCCGGTTTCAGGCCGCGGTCCACCCGCCGTCAATCGTGATAATGGACCCCGTCATGAAGGCGGAGGCGTCACTGGCCAGGTAGAGGGCCAGACAGGCGATTTCCTCCGGACGTCCAAGCCTGCCCATGGCCTGCCGCGCACGCAACTCCGCCCGCACCTTTTCCTTCTCGTGTTTGTGATAGCGCTCGAGGTAATCCTCGACAAAAGGCGTCTCCACCGTGCCGGGGCAGATGCAATTGACGCGCAGTTGCGTGGGATAGTCCACGGCGAGCTGCCGCGTCATGGCCACGACCGCACCTTTGGTCGCGCAATAAGCGAACCGCTGCTTGACCCCGACCAGTCCCGCGACCGAGCCGATGTTGATGATGACCCCGCGCGCGGCGAGCAACAGCGGCAGCGCGGCCCGCGTGACCAGAAACATTCCCTCCACGTTGACCCGGAACAGACGCCGGAACTCCTCCAGGGAGGTTTGCTCGATGCTGCCCACCAGCCCGATGCCGGCGTTGTTGACCAGCACGTCGAGACGATCGAGCTGGGTCATGGCGGCGGCCACCTGATCCTCGGAAGTGATGTCGCAGACAAGGGCACGCGCCCGCGGCAGCTCGGCAGCCAGCGCTTCGGCCCGGGCTCGGTCAATGTCCATGATCAGCACGTCCGCGCCGGCCTGAGCGAACAAACGCACCGTGGCTTCGCCAATGCCGCGCGCTCCGCCCGTCACCAGAGCCACTTTGCCGTCCAGACGAAAGGGGTCAGCCTGCATCGCTGTTAGCATAACGCGGGCGAGTTCGGCTCAGTGCCGCAGCGAAAGCGCTTCCAGCGTCTCGCGCGCCAGCTCGCGGCCGACGACGACCTCCTCGCTCACCACGCGGTCCGAGCCGGCTTCCGTGAGGGACTCGCGGTGAACGTGGTAGCGTGCCCGCGCAATGACCGGCGCGCGTCCCGCCAGTCGCCGGGCCTGCGCGATAACGTTGCGGGCCGTGACGGGATCCGGAACGGTCACCACGATGGCTCTGGCCCGCGGCGCTCCGGCCCGTTCCAGGATTTCCTGCTGGGTGGCGTCGCCGTATTCGATGGGCAGGTCGGGCGAACTGCCGGCCGCGGTTCTGGGATTGAGGTCCACCACCACTACCATCACGCCGGCCTGGCGCAAGCGTTCGGCGACCTGCTGCCCGGCCGGGCCGAAACCGATGACGACCACGTGATCGCGCCAGCGACTCCCGTGGAATTCCGCCGGCAGTTGGCTGAGGCCCCGCTTTTCCTGCATGCGCTGGGCGATGCGCGCCGCTAGCGCCGTCAGCGGCGGGCTCAGCAGCAAGCTGACTACTGATACTGACAACAGCAGGCGGAACAGCCCGTCTTCCAGCAAGCCGGAGCGGCGAGCGTGTTCCAGGAGCACGAACGAAAACTCGCCTGCCTGCGCCAGCCAGAAACCCGCGCGAAGGGCATCGGCTGCCGTCATGCGCAAAGCGATCCCGGCCGCCACGACGACGCCAACTTTGACGAGCACCAACGCCACCCACAGCAATGCGACCCAAGCAGCGCTGCGCCAGTCGGACACTCCCGCCAGCATCCCCGCCGAGGTAAAGAACAGCGGCAGAAACGCGGCGCGCAGCGGGATCACGTCGGCGCGGATCTGCTCAGCCAGCAAGCATTCGGAGAGGATGATGCCCGCCGCGAAGGCGCCCAACACCGCGGAGAGTCCCAGCGCGTGGGACACCCAACTCGAACCCAGGCAAACCACGGCGGACAGCAGCACTGGCAAATCGCGGTTCCGCAACCCGGCAGCCCGCAGCAACAGAGCGGGCGCCACCCAGCTCATGAGAACCCACAGGGCCACCAGGAAGCCCACCGCCTTGGCCAGCGCCCAAACCAGCGAACGGAGACCCTCGCCGCCCGTCTGCGGCCCCGCCAGCAACGGGACCAGCAGCATGGCGGGGACCACCGCCAGATCCTGCATCAAGCTGACGCCAAGCGCGGCGCGGCCATGCCCGCTATCCAGCTCGCTGCGGTCGGAGATCAGACGCATTACCACAGTCGTGCTGCTCATCGCCGCCGCGGCGCCCACGATCACGGCCGAAGGCGCCGGCAGTCCCAAAGCTCGCCCCAAGGCAGCCACCACAGCCAGCGTGCCCAGAATCTGCGCCAAACCCAGCCAGATCACGCGCGGACCCAGTGCTCGCAGGCGCTTCATGGAAAACTCCAGGCCGATGGTGAACAGCAACATCGCCACGCCGATTTCGGCCAGCATGCGAACGGCGTCCTGACCCGCGGCCCGCAACAGATAAGGCGAAAGGAACACGCCGGCCAGCAGGTAACCCGTGATGGCGTTCTGGCCCACGCGCTGCGCCAGCAGTCCGAACAGGGTCGCCGCCCCCAGCAGGATCAGAATCTGGGCGAGGATGCTCCAGCCGTCCATGTCCCTTGTCATCGTACTGCGCGCGAACGCGGCGTGGCGCAGTACAGTACAATACGCAGGTCATCACGGAGCTCAGCAGTTCAACGGAAACAGGAGGCAACCCAAATGCACCGGCGCGCATTCCTCGAACAGGCAGGCGCAGGATTGCTGGCAGGTTTGTGGCCGGCGCTGGCCCAAACGCAGGGCGAGCGCCCTAACATCGTTCTCATCTACGCTGACGATCTGGGCTACGGCGACGTGAGCTGCTACGGAGCCCGCCGCATCAAGACGCCCAACATTGACCGGCTGGCGGCCAGCGGCATTCGCTTCGTGCACGCCCACTCGCCTGCGGCCACCTGCACGCCATCGCGGTACGCGTTGCTCACGGGCGAGTACGCCTGGCGGCGCAAGGGGACAGGCGTGCTGCCGGGCGATGCGGCCCTGATCATCGAACCGGGCAGGCCCACTCTGCCGGGCGTGCTCAAACGGCAGGGTTACGCGACCGGCGTGGTAGGCAAGTGGCATCTGGGGCTGGGATCGGGCAACGTGAACTGGAACGCCGAGATCAAGCCCGGCCCGCTGGAAATCGGCTTCGATTACGCTTTCATCATGCCGGCCACGGGCGACCGCGTGCCGTGCGTCTACGTGGAAAACCACCGCGTAGTCAACCTGGATCCGAACGACCCCATCGAGGTCAGCTACGAGAAACCTTTCCCTGGCGAGCCTACGGGCAGGACCCACCCGCATCTGCTCCGGATGCATCCCAGCCACGGGCACGACATGGCCATCGTCAACGGCATCAGCCGCATCGGCTACATGCGCGGCGGCAAGAAAGCCTTGTGGAAGGACGAAGAGATGGCCGACGTGTTCACGGAAAAGGCCATCCAGTTCATCGAAAAGCAGCGCAACGGCCCGTTCTTCCTGTACTTCGCTACCCACGACATCCACGTGCCGCGCGTGCCGCATCCGCGCTTTGCGGGCAAATCGGGCATGGGGCCGCGAGGCGACGCCATCCTGCAACTGGACTCGTGTGTGGGGCGGATTCTCGAGACGCTCGACAAGCACGGCCTGACGCGCAATACGCTCGTGATCTTCACCAGCGACAACGGCCCCGTGGTGGACGACGGCTACAAGGACGAGGCGGTGGAGAAACTGGGCGACCACAAACCCTGGGGGCCGTGGCGCGGCGGAAAGTACAGCATTTTCGAGGCGGGCACGCGCGTGCCTTTCCTGGTGCGCTGGCCCGCTCGCATCGAGCGTCGTACGGACTCGCCGGCTCTGATCAGCCAGATTGACCTGTTCCATACGCTGGCCTTCCTCACGGGCGCGAAGCTCGAGGAAGGAGCGGCGCCCGACAGCTTCAATCTGATTTCGGCACTCCTCGGACGAGACCCGCAGGGTCGCCCGCACCTGGTCGAGCAGGCGGGGACGCTATCGGTGATCGTGGGCCGCTGGAAGTACGTGGCGCCCAGCAAGGGGCCGAAGATCAACAAGAACGTGAACATCGAGCTGGGCAACGATCCCGAGCCGCAGCTTTATGATCTGGAGACAGATCCGGGCGAGCGGAACAACGTAGCGGCACAATTCCCGGACAAGGTGGCCGAGCTGGCCGCCCTCTTGGAGCAGATCCGGCGCTCCCCGCGGACGCGCCCCTGAGGGCCATCCGCCCCAACAGCGGGCTGCGGTTGGCGCGAGGTTCTGGCTCCGGCGTTGCCGGCTTCTTAATCGTGGTGGTGTGGTAAGCTTTCTCCGCAGCCACATCGTGGCAGGCTCAACCAAGGGGGTAAACAGGAGGGAAGCATGCGAAACGTCGCATGGACAGCTTTGACGGCGATCGTGCTCGCGGCCGTTTTGTGGGCCCAGGGCACAGTTACCATTTTCGGCACGATCACGGATTCCACCGGGGCCGTGGTTCCTGGGGCGCGCGTGGTCGTGCGCAATGTGCAAACGGGTCTGGAGCGAGAAACCCGGACCAACGAAGCGGGCGGTTACGTAGTCAGCCAGTTGCCCGTCGGCGTTTACACCGTCACGGCGGAGGCGGCCGGTTTCAAGAGCGGGGTGCAGGAAAACATCCGCGTACAGGTGGATGAAAACCGGCGGGTGGACTTCCGGCTCGAGGTTGGGGCGGTTACGGAAAGCATCACGGTGGAAGCCGCCATCGCACAGGTGGAGACCCGGGAGGGCACGCTCAAGGAAGTCGTGGACGCGGAGCGAATCGTCGAGCTGCCCCTCAACGGGCGGAACGCCATCGAGCTGCAATACCTGGTGGCAGGCGTAGGCGGGCGGACTGGTCGCGACCAGCAGCAAAATCCTTCCGTGTCCATCAATGGTTCGCGCACCAATGCGAACAATTACGTGCTGGACGGGGGTGACAACCACGATCCTTACTTCAACAGCCCGGCGGCTTTCCCGAACCCCGACGCCCTCCAGGAATTCAGCATCCAGACGAACGCCTACTCGGCGGACCGCGGCCGGAACGCCGGGATCATCATGAGCGCGGTGACCAAGTCGGGCACCAATCAGCTCCACGGCTCGCTCTTCGAGTTTCTCAGGAACGAAAAACTCAATGCGCGCAACTTCTTTGCCGTGAGCGTGCCGCCCTTCAAGCGGAACCAGTATGGCGGTACGCTGGGAGGGCCGATCCGCAAGAACAAATTGTTTTACTTCACGTCCTACCAAGGGACGCGCGAACGCAGCGCGCCCGGATCGGTGACGGCGACAGTGCTAAGCCAGGCCCAACGACAGGGCGACTTTTCAGAGATCCTGCCACGAACGTTGAGGGATCCGCAAGGCGGTCTGTTCCCGGGCAATATCATTCCCAGGAGCCGCCTCCACCCCGCCTCGCTGAAGTTCTTGGAGGAGTTCATTCCCTTGCCCAACCGCCCCGGCAACCTTTACAGCTTCGCCAGCCAGCAGAAGGTGGACGATGAGCAAGTCATCCTCAAGGTGGACTATAACCCGAGCGAGGCTCATCGGTTCTACGGGCGGCTCCTTTACAACTACGACTACACGGACCAGGCCGTGGGTAACGTACCCGGTTTCCTGGCGGGCATTGATTACAGGAACTGGAACTGGGTCGCCAATCACACTTACACGATCAGTCCGTCCGTCCTCAACGTAGCGAGCTTCAGTTTCGCGGACATTGACCGCGTTCAGATCCCCGTAGTTCCGAAGAATCTTACCTGGATGGATCTGGGCGCCAACTTTACGCGGGCTGCGGAGGGCACCTATCCGGCGGGTCATGATACCAACGTGCAGGGCTACTTCAACGCGTTTTCGCGGTTCCCTCTTAACCACTTCCGCCAGAACTATGCCGTGACGGACACGTTATCCATGAGCCGCGGCGTGCACTATCTGCGGGTGGGAGGCGAGCTGCGACGGTCGCTCCTGAACTTGCAGGAACTGTTTCGCTGCGATCCTTACGTGCTTTTCCGCAACCAGTTCACCGGAGACGCCGCCGGGGACTTTCTGCTGGGCCGCCCGTCGCAAATCCAGCAGATTGCCGAGACCAGCAACAAACCGCGGGCCTGGGAAGTGGCTTTGTTCGTGCAGGATGACTGGAAGCCGGCGCGTCGCTTGTCCCTGAACCTGGGCGTGCGGTGGGAGCCGTTTCTGCCCTTCGTGGATGTAACCGACAAGTTCGCGCAGGTGCGGCTCGGTTACCAGTCCAAACGTTTTCCCACAGCGCCGCCGGGAGTGGCCTTCGCTGGCGATCCGGGAGTGCCGCGCGCCCTGATTCGTTCCCGCTGGCTCGACTTCGGCCCGCGCTTCGGTTTTGCCTGGGACCTTTTCGGAACCGGGCGGACAGCGCTGCGCGGCGGCTATGGTATTTTCTACGCCAAGATCCGGCAGCAAGCTCACAACCAGATCTCGACCGCCCAGCCTTTCTCTATCAAGTTGACCATTGACACTCCGCCCCTGGGCTTGAACAATCCTTACAGCGAAACCGGGAATCCGTTCCCCTTCCGGGCGCCGCGCAACGCGCAGGAGGCGGAAAAATACCGCTGGGTCCTGCCCATGGAGCTCCAGCAGTGGAACGTGGATTTTCGCAACGCTATCGTGCAGCAGTGGAATCTCAATCTCCAGCAGCAATTCGGGACCAGCTATGTAGTTACTTTGGCGTACGTGGGCAGCAAAGGCAATCACTTGTACATGCAAAATCAGGCCAACCCAGGCATCTACGGCAGACCCGGCAATCTGAATCAGCGCCGGCCGCTCTACCCCATATTTGGCTCCATCATTGACATGAGCTCGCAAGGCAACTCGACTTACCATGCCTTCCAGGCGACCCTGAACAAACGGCTTAGCCGGGGCTTTACCGTGCTGGCCAACTACACCTTCGGCAAGTTGCTCGACGACGCCTCCAGCGACGGGGACGGCCCCGCCAACCCCTGGAACATTGCAGCCGAGAAGGGCCATTCGGACTTCGACATCACCCAGAGATTTGTCGCCTCTTACATCTGGCTGCTGCCCAAATTGCGGGGAGGCCATCCGCTCTTGCGGAGCGTACTGGGCGACTGGGAGCTCAACGGCATCATCGTGCTCGAGACCGGTCGCTGGCTCACCGTTGTTTCAGGTCAGGACCGTTCCGGGACAGGGGTCAACGAGGATCGTGCGGATGTGGTGGGCGACTGGCGCTTGCCGTCCAATCGCAGCCGGAACGAGCGCATCGCGCGCTGGTTCAACACGGACGCTTTCGCAGTAAATGCTCCGGGCACCTTCGGCACCGCGGGGCGCAACATCATCCCCGGGCCGGGGCAGGTGGACGTCACCTTCGGCCTGTTCAAGAATTTTGCGGTCCGGGAGGGCCATCGTTTGCAGTTCCGCGCGGAGCTGTTCAACGCTCTCAATCGCGTCAACCTCGGCAATCCAAACATGAACCGTTCCTCGGGCAACTTCGGCCGCATTACCTCGGCTGGGGCGCCGCGGGTCGTGCAGCTTGCTTTGAAGTACTCGTTCTGAACTCCGCGTCCGGCTGGGACCGAAGGGGGACGGCCTTGCTTCCCGCCACAGGCTTGTTGTATCTCTGGATGCGTCGCCTCGGCGATCCCAAAAACCAGAAGCGGAAAGGACAAGGCTATGACGGGAACTGTGGGTATCGGCATGATCGGCGCCAGGTTCATGGGCAAGGCGCACACCAACGCCTGGCGGCAGGCCTCGATCTTCTTCGATCCGCCCCTGAAAGCGCGCCTGCGCATCGTGTGCGCGCGCAGCCCGCGGGTGCACGAGTTTGCGCGCCGGTGGGGCTGGGAAAAATCCACCACTGACTGGCGGGAAGTCATCGAAGACCCGGAAGTGCAAATCGTGGACATCTGCTCGCCCAACAACACGCACCATGACATCGCCATTGCCGCCCTGGAAGCGGGCAAGGTCGTCTGCTGCGAAAAGCCGCTGGCCATGAACGGGGAAGAAGCCCAGCGCATGGTGGATGCGGCCCGCAAGAGCGGCAAGCTGAACACGGTCTGGTTCAATTACCGCCGCGTGCCGGCTATCGCTTTGGCGCGGCAGCTCATCGAGGAAGGCCGCATCGGCCGCGTCTATCACTTCCGCGCGCTCTACCTTCAGGACTGGACCATGGATCCCTCGGTGCCGCTGGTCTGGCGCATGGACAAAGCGGTGGCCGGCTCCGGCGTCACCGGCGATCTGCACTCCCACATCGTGGACATCTCCAATTACCTGGCGGGCGAGATCGAATCGGTGGCCGGCGTCAGCCGGATCTTCGTGAGCGAGCGCGAGCGTCCGGAAGGCGGGCGGGCGCGCGTGGAGATCGAAGACGCCTCGATTTTCGTCTGCCAGTACGCCAACGGCGCCATCGGACACTTCGAAGCCACCCGGTTCGCCAACGGGCGCAAGAACGGCAACATCTTCGAGATCAACGGCGAGTACGGCAGCCTCTATTTCAACCTCGAAGACATGAGCCGCCTGTGGTATTTCGACTCGCGCGAGCCCAAATACATCCAGGGTTGGAAGCAGATTTCGGTCTGGGAAGAAGTGCATCCCTACATGAACCGCTGGTGGGTGCCCGGTTGCGCCATCGGCTACGAGCACACCTTCGCCAACCAGGCTGCCGACATTCTGTTCGCCTTGGCCGAGGGCAGGCCGGTGTCGCCCACGTTCGAAGACGGATTGAAGTGCCAGCTCGTACTGGATGCGGTATTGGAGGCCTGCCAGACAGGCCAGTGGGTCAAGGTCAAGAAGCCGGCCTGAGGAGGAGACGTCATGAAGATTTCCATCGGAAGCTGGGCCTTTGCCTGGGGCGAGTACGCCAGCAACCCCGTGCCGTTCGATCGGGTGGTGCGGCGGCTGGCCGAGGTGGGCTATGACGGCGTGGAGATCTGCGGCTTCCCGCCGCACATCACCCTGGAAGCGTACCCGGACGCGGCATCGCGGCGCGCAGTGGTGCGCATGCTCGAGGATCTGAACCTGGGTGTCTCGGGCTACGCGGCCGATTTCACGTCCGTGAACCCGGTGGTCACGGAGAAACAAAAGTATCTTGATTTGTTCCGGCGCAACGTGGAGATGTGCGTGGATCTGGGCAGTCCCTCCATCCGCGTGGACACTGTGGCCGCGCCGGGCTCGATCCCGGACGCCGACTACGAGGCGGCCATGATGCGCGTGGCGGACATCTGGCGCGAGGCTGCGGAGATCGCGCAGCAGGCCGGCGTACGGGTGGTCTGGGAATTCGAGCCCGGTTTCGCGTTCAACAAGCCCTCCGAGGTCGTGCGCCTGCACGACGCCGTCGGCCATCCCAACTTTAAGGTCCTGTTCGACACCTCCCACGCCTACATGTGTTCGGTGGTGGGGGCACGCCAGCACGGAGAAAAGGAGACGCTGCCGGGCGGGGTCGCCGAGTTCCTCGATCGTCTGGAAGGCCGGATCGGGCACATCCATCTGATTGACTCCGACGGCACGCTGCACGATGGGGAAACCAGCACGCACCGGCCTTTTGGCGAGGGTTTCATTGATTTCAAGGCCCTGGCGCCGAAGTTGCTGGCCGTCCCCGGCATCCAGTGGTGGTGCGTGGACCTTTGCTTCTGGCCGGGCGCCTGGGAGCTGGTAGACACCAGCCGCCGGTTCGTGGCGGACCTGCTGGCGGGCGTGGGGCAGGCGTAGGGCGCGTCCCGCAACAACGCGCCGCCTGACGGTTCAGGCGAGCTATACTGGCCGCTTTGGTGGGAGTTTTTGGATCGCAGACGTCACGCGCCCGAGTCTGTCGGGTGCAACAATCGAGTCCTTTACAAAGGCGCTCCTCGGGGGCGCAGGGAGGATAAAACATGCGTTCATATCGCAATGCTGCAGGGGGCAAGGGTGTGGCCTTGCTGGCTTTGATCCTGGCGACGTGTTCGTGGCTGGTGCCCGTCGCGCTGGCCCAGACCTTCGGCGCCAGCCTGCTAGGCAACGTCACCGATGCTTCGGGCGCCGCGGTTCCCGGAGCCACGATCGTGGCTATCAACACGGCCACCAACGTGAAGACGGAAACGCGGAGCGACGGCACAGGTCGCTACGTGATCACCCCGCTTCAGCCCGGCGTCTACACGCTGGAAGCCACCGCGCCCGGCTTCAAGAAGTTCGTGCGCACGGGCATCGAGCTGGCAGTGGCGCAGCAGGCGCGCGTGGATATCGCGATGGAGGTGGGCGAGATCACGGAGCGGATCACGGTGGAAGCGGCCGTATCCAACATCGAGACGGCGTCTTCGACCATCGCGAAGGTCGTTTCCAACCGCGCCATTTTGAACCTGCCGCTCAACACACGCAACGTTTACTCGCTGATTTACTTGACGCCCGGCGTGGCCGGCTCGATCGGCAACAACTATAACAGCATGAGTTACTCGATCAACGGCGCGCGCACGAGCATGATGGAAACGCTCATTGACGGGGCCACGGCCTCGCACCCGACGGTGCAGGGATATTCGGGAATCTCGGCCTTTCCCAGCGTGGACGCCATCGGCGAATTCAAGGTGCTGGGCGCGAACTTCCCGGCCGAGTACGGGCGCACCGCGGGGAGCGTGTTGAACGTGGTTTACAAGTCGGGGACCAACGAGTTCCACGGCTCGGCCTACGAGTTCCTGCGCAACTCGAAGATGGACGCCAACACGTTCTACAACAACATGCGCGGCGTTCCGCTGGCCAGCTTCAAGCGCAGCCAGTATGGCGGCACGCTGGGCGGCCCCATCCGCAAGGACCGCACGTTCTTCATGAGCTCTTACGAAGGCCTTCGGCAGCGCAGCTTTACCTCCCGCACTACCACCGTACCCACACCGCTTCAACGCACGGGCGATTTTTCGCAAACGTACGCCGGGCTTAACAACCCGGTGATCATTTACGACCCGTTCACCACGCGACCGTCCGGGACGGGCTACGTGCGGGATCCCTTCCCGGGCAATATCATTCCCGCAGGCCGCCAGGACCCGGTGGCGCGCAACATCATGAAGTACTATCCCTTGCCCAACACGCAAGGAGTTCCGTGGACCGAGGCCAACAATTACTACGCCCAGGGATCCACCCATTTGGATATTGACCAGATTGACGGGCGCTTCGATCACAACTTCAGCGAAACGCGCCGTTTCTTCGTGCGCTACTCCTACCGCAACCAGGATAACCTGCCGCCGGTGCTGTGGCCGCAGGAGCTTAAAGCCGCCGAGACCAACAACAACGAGCGCAACCGGATGCATAACGGCGTCATTGATTACACGATGACGCCCAACCCGACGACCGTGGTGACGCTGCGGGGCGCCGTGGCCCGGAGCCTGTATCTCTACGAGAATCTGGGGCTGGGTTTTCTCGCTTCCTCGCTGGGCTTTCCGGCCGCGCTGGACACGGCCGGCGGCCTGCCTATGTTTCCGCGCATCCAGGCTTCCAACTACACCACGCTGGGTAACCAGGATAACCGCCGCAACGCGTTCATGACCTATACGGTGCAAGGCAGCGTGACGAAGCTCCGGGGCGCGCACACCCTCAAGACCGGTTACGAAGGACGCCTGATCCGGGTCAACAATCGTGAGTCGCGCGCGGCCTCGGGCACCTTTGCGTTCACGCCGGCCTTCACCCAGGGTCCCGATCCCAACCGTGCTGCATCGAACCGCGGAAACTCGATCGCCAGCCTGCTTTTGGGCACCGGCAGCAGCGGCTCGCTGATCCAGAACTTCAAGGACGTCGCCTCACAAAGCACCTATCATGCTCTTTACCTTCAGGACGACTGGCGACTGACCCGCAAGCTCACTTTCAATCTGGGCGTGCGTTACGATCTGGACACCCCGCGCACCGAGCGATACAACCGGATGAATTACTTCGACCCGTTCGTGCGTTCGCCGCTGGCCGATAAGGTCCCGGGGTACTCGAACCTGACGGGCGGGCTGGTGTTCGTAGGAGTGGAAGGCCGACCGCGGACCCAGTACATCATGGACAAGAACAACCTGGCGCCGCGCTTCGGCTTTGCCTATCAGGCAACGCCGAAGACGGTCATCCGCGGCGGCTACGGCCACGTCTTCGCCATCTCGCTCCAGCAGGCGCACGGAACAGTGGGCCCCTTCGGCTTCCGGACGGAAACTCCCTGGGTGACTACGATTGACGGGATTACACCGCTTTATCTGCTGTCGAACCCGTTCCCGCAGGGTTTCGAGAAGCCGCCAGGAGCCTCGCAGGGTCTGCTCACCCAAGTAGGCGCCAACATCCAGGCGCCTTTGCGCGAGACCCTGACACCCTGGTACATGCAGTGGAACTTCAACATCCAGCGGAACCTGCCGGGTGAGGTGCTGCTCGAGGTGGCTTACGTGGGTACGCGAGGACTGCAACTGTCCCGCAATGATGAAAGCGGGCTGAGCCTCAACCAGGTGCACCCCATGTACATGTCCTGGGGAACCAAACTGAACCAGACGGTGGATAACCCGTTCTACGGGATCGTGAAAACCGGCGTGCTGGCCACGCCCAAAATCAGCATTGCCCAGTTGCTACGCCCCTACCCGCAGTTCACCGACGTGATTCCGCTGTACTCGACCGGCGCCTCGTCGAACTACCACTCGCTGCAAACCACCTTCAGCCGGCGTTTCTCGCGGGGCGTCTACTTCGAAGGCAGCTATACCTGGGCGAAAGCCATCCACGAAGGTCTGAGCCACCAGGACAGTTACTACATCCGTGCTTCCCGCTCGCTGGCCGAATACGATATCGCTCACCGTTTCGTGGTGAGCTACATTTACGAACTGCCGTTCGGCCGCGGACGGCGTTGGGGCGCCAACTGGAGCCGCTTGAGCAATGCGGTACTGGGCGGCTGGCAGATCAACGGGATCACCACGTACCAGACGGGCACGCCGTTGAGCATCTCGGCCAACAACGTGACCGGCATTTTCAACCCGCGGCAGCTTGCCAACAACAACGGGCGCAGCGGGAAGCTCACGGGCGACATCCACCAGCGCCTGAACCGCTACTTCGACACCAGCGTCTTCTCCCAGCCGCCGCCGTTCACCTTCGGCAATCTCTCAGTCACGCTGCCCGACATCCGCTCGCCTGGCATTCGCAACTGGGACCTCTCGATTTTCAAGGAGTTCCAGCCTCGCGAACGAACTACCCTGCAACTGCGCGTAGAGGCGTTCAACGCCTTCAACACGGTCGGTTTCGGGAGTCCTAACACGAGCGTAACCTCGAGCACGTTCGGGCAGATCAGCACGCAAGCCAATTCGCCCAGACAACTTCAGCTCGGCCTGAAGCTGCTGTTTTAGGGCGGGGCCCGGACCGATCCGGCGACGATCCGGCAGTGCCCGGACCCGAGGGCCACGTGCTCCTTTACTTTCGGGGGATCAAGATGTTAGCCTAAGTTTTCGGCAGCAAACGTGCAGGATTTCTCCTGCCAGGGCTGCCCGCGCCGGGCCACACGCCGGCATCAATGCGAATCAAAATACAAGGTCCGGGACGATGCGAGTGGTGGATCTGATTCAGCGCAAGCGCAACGGCGAGGAACTCAGCCCGGGGGAGATCGCGTGGCTGGTGGAAGGTTACACGCACGGCGAGATCCCCGATTACCAGATGGCCGCCTTCCTGATGGCGGTCTATTTCAGGGACATGACGGATCGGGAGGTCACTGCGCTCACCGATTGCATGATCCGTTCCGGCCAGCGCTTTGATCTCTCGGACGTCCCGGGCGTCAAGGTGGACAAGCATTCCACGGGGGGCGTGGGGGACAAAACCAGCCTGATCGCCGCGCCGCTGGCCGCCGCGGCCGGCGTCGTAGTCCCTATGATCACGGGCCGGGCGCTTGGGTTCACGGGCGGCACCCTGGACAAGCTGGAATCCATCCCGGGCTTCCGCACCGATCTCAGCCCCTCGGAATTCCGGGAACAGCTCCGTCGCGTGGGCTTGTGCTTTGCCGGGCAAAGCGCGGAAGTTGCGCCCGCTGACGGCAAGCTCTACGCCCTGCGCGACGCCACAGCCACCGTAGATTCCATTCCGCTGATCGCCTCCTCGATCATGTCCAAGAAGCTGGCCATGGGGCTGGACGCGCTCGTGCTGGACGTCAAAGTGGGCTCGGGCGCGTTCATGAAACGGCAAGTGGACGCGCGGCGGCTGGCGCAGTTGATGGTAGGCATCGGGCGCCGCATGGGCGTAAAAGTGCAGGCGCTGATCACCGACATGAATCAGCCGCTGGGGTTCGCCGTGGGCAACGCGCTCGAGGTCATGGAAGTTTCGCAGACGTTGCAAAACGCCGGCCCCGTGGACCTGACGCGGCTGTCGCTGGAGCTGGCCGCCCGGATGATCCATCTGGGCAAAGTGGCGGCCACGCTGGAAGAAGCGCGCGAGATCGCGCAGCGGAAGCTACTCGATGGATCCGGCTATCGCAAGCTCAAGGAGGTCATCCAGGCGCAGGGCGGCAACCCGCTGGTACTGGACCGCTTCGAGCTTCTGCCTAACGCGATGGGCGTGCGCGAGATCACGTCCCCGCGCAGCGGGTTCGTCAGCTCCATTGACGCCGAGGACATCGGGCGCGCGGCGATGATGATCGGCGCCGGGCGCGACCGCAAGGAGGACCAGATCGATCCCGCGGTGGGCGTCATCCTGGAAGTCAAACCCGGGCACCGCGTGGAGACGGACTCCGTACTCTGCCGCCTTTACTACACACGCGAGGACCATGTGGAGGAAGCGGCCCAACTGGTTGAGGACGCCTTCCGCATTTCCAACCAGCCGCCGGAAGAGTACGACCTGATCCTGGAAGTCGTCAGCTAGCATGGGCCGCTTCACCGGCGCTCTGGGGCTGGTTGCCATCCTGGCGACCGCGTACGCGTTTTCGCGCCGGCGGAGCGCGATCCGGTTGCGGCTGCTGGCCTGGGGGCTGGGACTCCAGTTCCTTTTCGCCTTTCTGGTCCTCAAAACGCCCTTCGGCAAACTGTTCGAGGCGGCCAGCGCCGGCGTGAACGCCTTGCTGGCCTACGCGGAAGCGGGCAGCCGTTTCGTTTTCGGTCCGCTGGGCGATAAGGGCGGCCCGATGGGCGTGGTTTTCGCCTTCCAGGTCCTGCCCATCGTTATCTTCATTGCTTCGTTCTTCGCCGTCCTTTATTACCTCGGCGTGATGCAGGTGATCATCCGCGGCATGGCCATCCTGATGCAGCGGGTGATGGGGGCCAGCGGCGCCGAGTCCACCAACGTGGCGGCCAGCATTTTCATGGGGCAGACCGAGGCGCCGCTGACGATTCGTCCTTTCCTGCCGCGGCTGACGCAATCGGAGCTGTTCACCGTGATGGTCAGCGGGATGGCGCACGTCTCCGGGGCGGTGATGGCAGCCTACGTGAAGATCGCCGGCGTGGATATCAAGCACCTGCTCACCGCCGTGATCATGACGGCGCCCGCCACGATTCTGCTGGCCAAAATGTTTATTCCCGAAACCGAGCAGCCGGAAACGGCGGGGCGCGTCGAGATCCGCGTGGAGAAGCCGGGAGTCAACCTGATTGACGCGGCGGCGCGTGGGGCCGGGGAAGGGCTCCAGCTTGCGCTCAACATTGCCGGGATGCTGATCGCGTTCCTGGCCCTGATCGCGATGGCCAACGGCATACTTGGGTGGGTGCACGGCTTGCCCGGCCTGGGGTGGTTCCCTGCCTCGCTGGAACAATTATTCGGAGTTTTGTTTGCGCCGGTGGCCTGGCTGCTGGGAGTGAGCTGGCGCGACGCGGCGGCGATCGGCAATCTGCTCGGGACGCGACTGGTGCTCAACGAGTTCGTGGCCTTCATGCAGTTGGGACCCCTGCGGGGACAACTGGAGCCGCGTTCGTTCGTGATCGCGACCTATGCGCTTTGCGGCTTCGCCAACTTCAGCTCGATTGCGATCCAGATCGGCGGCATCGGGGCGCTCGCCCCCAATCGCAAATCAGATCTGGCGCGGCTCGGATTGAAGGCGGTGGCCGCCGGCACCATGGCGAACTTCATGTCCGCCGCCATCGCGGGGATGCTGCTGTGAAGGAGCTGGAAGAAGCTGTTGGGTGGTTGCGCGAGCGAACGTCTCTTTCGCCGCGTGTGGGCGTGGTGCTGGGAAGCGGCCTGGGCGGGTTCGCCTCGCGCCTCACCGATCGCTTGGAGATTCCCTACGAGACCATTCCTCACTGGCCCGTTTCCACGGCGGAGGGTCATGCGGGGCGTCTGGTTCTGGGGCGGCTCGGGGAGCTGCCGGTGGCGGTCATGGCTGGTCGCGTACATCTGTACGAAGGCTACCGCCCGGACCAAGTCGTGTTCGGCGTGCGCGTGCTGGGACGCCTCGGCGCACGGGCGCTCGTGCTGACCAACGCGGCCGGCGGGATCAATCCGGCGTTCCAGCGGGGCCTGCTCGTTCTGATCTCGGACCACATCAACCTGCAAGGGGCGAACCCGCTCGTGGGTCCAAACGAAGAGAGTCTGGGGCCGCGCTTCCCCGACATGACGGAGGCGTACTCGGTCCGGCTGCGCCAGATCGCGCGCGAGACCGCGGCGGAGCTGGGCATCCCGGTGGCCGAAGGCGTTTACGCCGCCATGCTCGGTCCCAGTTACGAGACCCCGGCCGAGATCCGTTTCCTGCGCATCATCGGCGCCGATCTGGTGGGCATGTCCACTGTGCCCGAAGTCATCGCTGCGCGGCACATGGGACTTTCCGTGCTCGCCATTTCCTGCGTGACGAATATGGCCGCGGGACTGGCGCCGGGGCCGCTTTCCCACCGCGAAGTATTGGAGACGGGCGAAATGGTGCGCGATCGGCTGAGCCGGCTTCTGGAGGCACTGCTGCCGCGGATCGCCGCGGAGGTGGCGGGGAGCTGACATGGACGCACTGGTGGAAGCGGCTGCGCGGGCTCGCGAGCGCGCCTGCGCGCCTTACTCTGGCTTCCGGGTGGGCGCCGCCCTGGAGGATGCGGAAGGGCGCATCTGGACGGGCTGCAACATCGAGAACGCTTCCTACGGCCTGACGGTGTGCGCCGAGCGCGTGGCGCTGTTGAAGGCGCTGTCGGAGGGAGCACGCGCATTCCGCCGGCTGGCGGTGGTGACCGCGGCCAGCACGCTCACTCCACCGTGCGGCGCGTGCCGGCAGCTTCTGTGGGAATACGCGGGCGACATTGAGATCATCCTTTCCGACGGCGGGGCTCGCTCGGAGACGCTGCGGCTGAGCCAACTGCTGCCGAGGCCGTTCGATGCGACGTATTTTCGCCCTTAGTTTCGTTTCGCTGGCGCTGTTTGGCGCCGAGCCGGCGGACTGGATCGTTTCGGCGCGCTGGGTCCTGACGATGGACCGCGACCGTCGCGTGCTGGAGGACGGCGCCGTGGCCATTCGCGGCGCTCGCATTCTGGCCGTGGATAGCCGGTCGCAGATCGAAGCGAGCTACCGGGGCAGGAAGCTGCACCGCGCGAACTCGCTGCTGGCGCCCGGCCTCGTCAACACTCACACCCACGTTCCCATGTCGTTGATGCGCGGGCTGGCCGACGACCGCCGGCTCCGCGAGTGGCTCGAAGATTACATCTTCCCCGCCGAAGCGCGCAACGTGAACGCCGAATTCGTGCGCTGGGGCACGCGGCTGGCCTGCCTGGAAATGATGCTCGGGGGAACGACCACGTTCGCCGAAATGTACTATTTCGAGGACGTGATCGCGGAGGCTACGCGCGAAGCGGGCCTGCGCGGCGTGCTGGGGGAAACCATCATCGGCTTTCCCGCGCCGGATTTCAAGACGCCCGAGGCGGCGCTGGCCTTCAACGAGGAGTTCATTCGCCGTTACCGCAACGATCCGTGGATCGTGCCCGCCGTGGCTCCGCACTCCCACGAGACCACGCCGGAGGCCGCCTACCGCGCCGCGCGCAGCCTGGCCAATCGCTATGGCGTGCCCTTGATGACGCATCTGGCCGAGACCCGTCAGGGTCGCGAAGAAGCCTTGAAGCGGTACGGCATGAGTCCGGTGCGGCTGCTCGATGCCTGGGGCGTTTTCCAAGGGCGGACGCTGGCGGCCCACGTGGTGTGGGTGGGCGAAGAAGATCTGGCCATTCTGCAGCGACGCGGCGTGGGCATTGCGCACTGCCCTTCCAGCAACGCCAAGCTGGCTAGCGGCGTGGCCCCGGTGACGCGCATGCTGGCGCTGGGACTGGCGGTGGGTCTGGGCACGGACGGCCCGGCGGGCAGTAACAACGACTTCAACTTGTTCGAGGAGATGGATCTGGCCGCCAAGCTCCAGAAAGTGACCACGGGCGATCCGCAGGCGCTCTCCGCGCGCCAGGCGCTGGAGATGGCCACCATTCTCGGCGCCCGCGCCCTGGGGCTGGAGGATCGCATCGGTTCGCTGGAGCCGGGCAAGTACGCCGATCTGATCGCGGTGCGCCTGGACCGCGCCCACGCCGTCCCGCTCTACGACCTGTACTCGCAGATGGTTTACGCGCTCAAAGCCTCGGACGTGACCGACGTGATGGTGCACGGGCGGTGGCTGGTGCGCGACGGCCGCCCGCTGACGCTGGACGCCCGCCGCATCCTGAGCAAGGCGGAAGAATACGGCCGCCGCGTGCGCGCCTCGCTGGCCCAGCGCTGAGGGGATAAGCACAGGGCATTCCCCTGTCAGGCAAGGTCCGACAGCCTTGCAGGCCCTGAGCTGCTCGTAGTATAAGGGGACAGTTCCGCCGCGGAGAGGCGGGGCGGGGGGTGAAAATGATTGCGTACAAGCGATTGGGTTGGCTTTCGGTCCTCACGGCGGCTTTGCTCTACGCGCAGACCGACCGAGGAATCATCACGGGAACGGTGACCGACGCCACCGGCGCCGTCGTGCCCGGCGCCAAAGTGACGGCCACCAACGTGGCCACCAACGTGCCTTACAGCACGGAGACCACGGCAGCGGGTAACTTCACGATCCCTTCGCTGCCGCCGGGAACATATACGCTGCGTGTCGAAGCGCGCGGGTTCAAGACGTACGAGCGCTCTAACCTGGTCGTCGCGGCAGGCGCCACAGTATCGGCCAACGTAGGTCTGGAAGTTGGCCAGATTACGGAATCGGTTTCCGTGGTGGGCACCCTGGTGCAATTGCAGACGGAGACGGCCAAGAGCGCCACCCAGGTCTCCACACGCATGGTGGACGAGCTGCCGCTGGTGGTCGGCGGCGCGATGCGAGGCGCCTTTGATCTGGCCGTGATCACGCCGCAGGCCACCATCCCGGATGTGGACGCGGACAAGGCTTTCAACGTGGGCGGTGGACAGGCGGGCGCCTACGGCGCCACCCTGGACGGCGTCTCCATCCTGACCGGGCGGTTCAACTCGGTTCAATGGGCCAACGTCAATACGCCTTCGGTGGACGCCATCACCGAGTTCGCTGTGGAGACCAGCGGGTTCAAGGCCGAATACGGACGCGCCTCGGGCGGCCTGATCACGTTCGCCTCGAAGTCGGGGACCAACGAATTTCACGGTACGGCCTACGAATTCCTGCGCAACGATGCGCTGGATGCCCGGCGCTTCTTCGAGGACAAGAAAGGCGTCTACAAGCAGCACGATTTCGGTTTCAGCGCGGGCGGACCGGTGTTGCTTCCCAGGATCTACGACGGTCGCAACCGCAGCTTCTTCTTTACGGCGGGCGAGTGGTTCCGCAACCGGGTGGGCGCGGCCAGCGAGCGTTTCAGCGTGCCCACACCTGAGATGTACCAGGGAGATTTCCGTTACTGGGTGGATGATCGCGGTGTCCGCCTGCCGATTTATGACCCGGCCACCACGCGCCCGAACCCGGCCGGGGCCGGATTCATTCGCGATCCATTCCCCAACAATCTCATCCCCCAGGCCCGTTTCAGCCGGCTGGCGTCCAACATGCTCAAGGTGGTCGGCAACATCGCCTTCCCCAATAACAACGCCACGCCCGGAACCAGCGACTATGTGCGTAACAATTACATCAACGATCGGGGCACGGCGCTGGATCCGTGGACCAAGTTCTCCGTCAAAGGCGACCATAACTTTTCCGCCAACACGAAAGCCAGCTTCCTCTATAACTACGGCTTGCACAAGCGCGTGCCGGGGCCGGAGGGATTTCCCGGCTTACCCGGAATTCTCAACACCAATCGGATTGACCAGCAAAAGAGCCACGTTTACCGCGGCACCTTCACCAAGGTTTTCAGCCCGACCGTGGTTTACTACGCTTACGGCGGCGTCAATTTCTGGAAAGAACGCCACGACGCACTCACGCTGGACGGCAATTGGGAGCAGAAAGGCGTCTGCCTGAAAGGCGCCTGGGATTGCAACCGCAATCTCCTGCAAGTCGAATCCTCGGATTACTCTCGCTGGGTAGCTGACGCCTACGACGGCTCGGAGAACTTCGTATTCAGTTTCGGTAACGATCTCACTTATGTGCGTGGCAAACACACATTCAAAGCCGGATACCTGTGGGAGCGGATCCATTACAACGGCTTCGGGCAGCAATCTATCGGGGGGCGAGTGCGCGGCGACCGCCGTTCCACCAGCGTGCCGGGCGATAACAACCTTCGGACCGGGGGCGGCAACGGCTTCGCTTCCTTCCTCCTGGGCTATAGCTACTCGGGCGGCACCGAAAACGACCGCTTCGTGGGCCAGCAGTGGCGCAGCCACGCCTGGTATTTTCAGGACGATTGGAAGGTCAATTCCCGTCTTACTTTGAACCTCGGCGTGCGTTACGAATTTACCTTGCCGCCGCTGGAACAGAAGGACAAGTGGAGCGACTTCACGCCGGACAAGCCCAATCCGCGGGCCGACGGCCTTCCGGGCGCGCTGCGCTTCGCGGGCTTCGGACCGGGTCGTGAAAACCGGCGCACCCTGGTCCCCGGCTGGTGGAAAGGCATCGGCCCGCGGTTCGGATTTGCCTACCAGCTCGATTCCAAAACCGTTGTTCGTGGGGGCGCCGGGATCTACTACGGCGTAGCCAAAACCGTCACCGGAAGCACGCATTTCGAGGGAGCGGTCCTGATCTTCCGGCCGGAAAGCCTGGACCAGGGGATCACTCCCGCCTTCCTGATGGACGAAGGCTTGCCGCCCTACACCAAGCCGCCGGTGATTGACCCCAGCTTTTCCAACGGCAACAACACGGCCTACTGGGACAACGAGGCGGTGAAGCTGCCCACGAACTATCAGTGGACTTTTTCGGTGCAGCGCCAGCTCGCCGGCACGATCGTGCTGGAGGCAGCCTACAATGCGACGGTGGGCGAGCAACTCGTTGCTGGTCTGAAGCGCATGAACCAGTTGCCCTTCAGCGTGTTCGAGAAGTACGGGCGCGCTCTGCTGACCAGCAACGTGGACTCGCCGGCGGCCAAGGCAGCGGGGATCGTGCGGCCCTACAAGAATATCGATTGCGATTTCAGCCGCACGTGCGCGCCGGTCAGCGTCGCCCAGGCTTTGCGGCCTTTCCCGCAGTACCTCAACATTGACACGGCGGCGGGCCACGGCGACAAAAGCGGCCATTCCACTTATCATTCCCTCGTGCTCAAGCTGGAAAAGAGTTACTCGGCAGGCCTGACTCTGCAAGCCTCTTACGTGCTTTCCAAGCTCCTGACGGACGCTGATTCCTACGACGCCGACAACAGCGCGCTGGATCACTACAACCGGCGTCTGGAGAAATCCATCGGCCAGTACGATCAGACCCACGCCGCCAAGTTTGCCTATATCTACGAATTGCCCGTGGGGCGAGGCAAGCGCTATTTGAATTCGGGGCCTCTGACTTGGGTGCTGGGCAACTGGCGCGTCGCAGCATTCCACTATTACGCCAGCGGCCTGCCCCTGGAACTGTTCAACAACGTGACTTTCCCGATCTTCAACGGGCGCAATGCCGCTCACGCCACCACGTACGAAGGCTGGGTCGTCAAGCACAAAAATCCGGACTGGAAGGGCGGAGACCGTTTCTTCCAGCCGCCCTCCTATTTCGGGCCGCAGTACACCGACCGACCGGGCAACACGACTCGTCACAACCCGAAAGCCCGCATGCCCTGGAAGCGCGAGCTGAACGTTTCCCTGGCCAAGACGTTTCCGATTCGCGAACAGGTGCGGCTGGATCTGCGATGGGAAATGTTCAACGCCTTCAACACGCCGCAGTTCAACCCCGGCAGCCGCAACGTGCAGGCGCCGACCTTTGGAGTCGTCAACAGCACCTTGAACGAACCCCGACGGATGCAGCTTGGCCTGAAGCTTTACTTCTGAGTGCGGAGTCCCCGGGGTGGGGTTGACCGAGACCCGCCCCGGGGCAGCACCGACCAAAGCCCGGCTGACCCGCGCTTCATTGCGGCCCTGCGAATCCTTTGGTATCGTGTATACGAGCCGGTGGGCGTCATGAAAGCCCCGCAGCGCAGAGCGGCGATTCGGGCATGGGGCAGGGCCGGCCTCGCGGCGGCTCTTGCCCTGATCCTCGTCCTTATCGCGGGCTTCATTTACAGCCCGTGGCACCGGCACGATCTTGCCACACGGCAGCCTTGCATTTTCCAGCCTGTGGAGGCCAGTCCGGGCCTGGAAGCCGGGCCTCACATCCAGATCGAACCTCCCATGGTTGCGCTGTGGCTGGCAGCTCGCGACCCGGTACTGCCATCTCTGCTCGCGCCGGTCAAGCCTCGCCCGAGCCGCGCGCCTCCCGCCTGAAACTCTCCCGGTGTCATAGGCAGCAACCTGGCCGCACGCCCTGAGCCGCGCGGGGACTTCAGGGGCGGCGAGGAGGAAGAATGGGGAGCACGAGAACGTGGTGGTTTACTCTCGCGTGGTGCGCTCTGGCCGCAACGCCTGCGCTTGCGGAAGAGAAGATCACGCTCGAACAGGCGCTGGCCGAGGCCTTGGAGAAGAATCTCAGCCTGCTGGCCGAGCGCGTCAACATCAGCATCGCCGAGGCGCGCCTGATCACGGCGCGGCTGCGACCCAATCCTGTGCTGAGCGCAGGCGGCGACCATCTGGACCTGCTCGGCACCGGCTTCAACGAAATCAACAACGCCGGTCCCGAGGAGTTCAACTTGCGGACGGACTTTACCATCGAGCGGGGCGGGAAGCGGTCGAGCCGGATCGCGGTCGCACAGCACGCACTCGGCGTGGCTGAGCTGGAGTTTCTGAACGCGGTGCGCGGCTTGCGCCTGGAAGTGCAGAGCGCCTTTGTCGAGGCCCTGCTCGCCAGGCACCGGGTGGAGCTGGCCCGCCAGAATCTGGAAGCCCTGAACCGCATCGTCGAAGTCAACCAGGTACGGTCGCGAACAGGGGACGTGGCCGAGGTGGAGCTGATTCGTTCCCGCGTCGCCGCGTTGCAGCAGGCCAATGCACTGAGGCGGGCTGAGCTCGATTTGCGCACCGTTCTGATCCGGCTCCAGACTTTGATGGGCCGCGCGCGCCCGGCGCCTGACTTCGACGTGCTCGGCGAACTGCGCCGGGAGACCCGTGTTGCGCCGCTGGAAGAGTGGCTGAAGATTGCCCTCGAAAACCGGCCCGATCTGCTGGCCCTGCGGCGCGCGGTACAACGCTCGGCGGCTGAGCTTCAGCTCGAGCTGGCGCGCGCCAAACCGGACCTGACCTTGGGCAGCGAATACCGGCGGCAACAAGGTCTGGCGGGTACGGGAAACATGCTGGGCTTCTTCGTCCAGATTCCCCTGCCGGTTTTCGATCGCAACCAGGGAGAAATCGCGCGGGCGCGGGAGGAGCTGCGTCAGGCCGAGTTGCGCGTGCGGGCGCTGGAGGCTTCGATCCGAGCCGAGGTGGAAAGCGCCTACCGGCAGTGGCAGTCCTCCCGGGAATCCCTCGAACAAATCGAGACGGCGATGCTGGCCCAGGCGCGCGAGGTGCGTGACATCACCGAGTACGCCTACCGCCGTAGCGAAGCGAGCCTGCTGGAATTTCTCGACGCCCAGCGCGCCTTCAACGAGACCATGCAAGCTTACTACGAAGCCCGCGCCGAGTACGCCAGGAGCCTGTACCTGTTGGAGTCCTCGGCGGGCGCCGGAGGGAAGCCATGATCCGATACGCCATGATCGGCGCGATCCTTTTATGCACGGCTTGCCAGCGCTCGGGTCCGCCGCCCGTTTCGAATGCTCATGCGGAGACGCGGACAGCGGGGATGGTCATCCTTCCGCCCGATTCTCCGAGATTGCGCGAGCTGGGCCTGAGCACGGTGGAACTCAGGCAGTTCCCGGTAGCGGAAGTAGTGGCGCCGGGCAAGCTGGAGGTGAATCCGCATCGTGTCTCCCGGGTTCTGCTGCCGGCGAGCGGAAGGGTGCGAAAGGTGCTGGTCGGTCTGGGAGACGCGGTGGTGGAAGGCCAGCCCTTGCTGTTGCTGGAAAGCCACGAGGCGGCCGAGGCACTGGCGCAGTGGCGTCAGGCTCAGGCTCAGCTTAGCCAGGCTCGGGCGACCCTGGCGAAAGCCGAGAAGGATCTGGAGCGGGCCCGGGATCTCTACGAGCACCGGGCAGCGCCCCTCAAGGATGTGCTTGCCGCCGAGCGGGACCTGACGGAGGCGCGGGCGGCCGTCGAGCAGGCAGAGGCGGCCGTGGCTGGAGCGCGGCATCGGCTCGATTTGCTGGGGGTGGATCCTGCCCGGCCTCAGACCGAGATCGCGGTGCGAGCGCCCATCTCGGGCAAGGTGTTGGAGATTGCGGTAGCCCCGGGCGAGTACCGGACCGATCTGGCGGCGCCTTTGATGACCATTGCTGATTTGAGCACTCTCTGGGTGACCTCGCAAGTGC
>Ga0078972_1002986_pt1 | contig 52738 bp, 53 predicted proteins | sample YelNatPaOPGAMG01_FD_67568 | JGI IMG/M metagenome (GOLD analysis project Ga0078972, IMG submission 67568) | Hot spring thermophilic microbial communities from Obsidian Pool, Yellowstone National Park, USA - OP-RAMG-01 (SPADES assembly) (version 2) | ecosystem: Environmental > Aquatic > Thermal... | reverse complement strand
TCAGCCCGGACTCCAACCGAAGCCGCAGCCGGTGGGAGAGGCCGGGGATGTCTTTGGGCGGGCAGTCGCTGGAGAGCACAACTTGGCGGTCCCGGTCGTGCAGGTCGTTGAGCGTATGCAGCAGCTCTTCTTGAGTGCTCTCCTTGCCTGCGACCGTGTGGATCCCGTCCACCAACAGGACGTCCGCCGAACGATAGAGCTGGTAGAAGCTAGCCATGCGCTGCTGGCGAATAGACCGGACCAAGTCGCGCAGAAAGCGCTCTCCGGAAGTCAGCACGACGCGAGCGGTCGGGTATCTCCTGTGCAGTTCCCAGCCGATGGCGTGGAGCAAATGGGTCTTGCCGGTACCCGGCCCACCGTATACCAACACCGGGTTGTAGACCCGGGCGGGCGCTTCGGCGATAGCCCGGGCCGCCGCGTGGGCCAACTGGTTGCACGATCCCACCACAAATGTTTCGAAGGTGAGCCGTGGGTTCAGACTGGGGATGGGAGGGCAGGCCTGCCCGTCGGCATCGGGCGCCTCATGATCGCCGCGTCCGTCGGACAAGACCTCGAACTCCACGTGAGTCACGGGCAGCTTCAGCTCCGAAATCACACGCCGGATCAGGCCGTTGTACTCCTGCTGTATGAATTCGGCGGCGATCTCGGAAGGGACCGCAACGCGGAGCCGGTCCCCTTCCAGTTGCACCGACCTCGTGCCTGTAAACCAGTTATTGAAGCTTTCCTCGGTCAGAGTCTCGGCCAGGCGTCGCTTGATCTGTTCCCAGACATCCATGGTGATCAAAGGTGATCAAAATCCGCACACAGCCCACCCGTGAGTTTTCCACAGGGTTTTCCAAGCCTATGGAAAACCGAGGCTACCAGCAAATTCTCTCGGGATAAGCAGCCCGAACCAACCCGAGGGTTGCGATGGTCGGACTCGACCTGGCTGGTCGCATGCGGAAGGGTGAGTTTAGCATAGCTGACGCCGCCGGCATCAAGCTAAAGTTGGTACTGCAAGTCCTTTATTAACAATACTTTAACCATAACGAAATGAAACGTTTTCACCCTACTCTGTCACGTTTTCGATTGCCGGCGGCATGTCCATGAAGCTTTGCAGATTGGAACCGGTTGACAACGTGTAGCTTAGCTGGTTTTCGCGGGATAGGAGCAGGAGCGGCCCGCTAAGGGCGGATTGGGCCGGGCAAGGCTTGACAAGGAAACACTAAAGCTTTATAATGGTGGTGTGCTAAGGAGTGGCCAGAGACGTCAGACCAGTCCACGGCCGCTCCCCATTCCGCCCACTACCAGCAGGGGAGGTTTTCGAGAACTATGAGCAAGATCATAGGGATTGACTTGGGTACCACGAACTCCGTCGTGGCCGTCATGGAAGGGGGCCAGCCCGTCGTCATCCCGAACCAGGAAGGATCCCGTACCACGCCCTCCGTTGTTGCCTTCACCAAGACCGGTGAGCGCCTCGTCGGGCAAGTCGCCAAGCGCCAGGCGATCACCAACCCGGAGAATACCATTTACTCTATCAAGCGTTTCATGGGGCGCCGGATCGAGGAGGTCACTGAGGAAATGAAGATGGTGCCCTACAAGGTGGTCGCCGGTCCTAATGGCGATGCCCGGGTGCAGGTCATGGGCAAGCTCTACTCGCCCCCGGAGATCTCGGCCATGATCCTCACCAAGCTCAAGGAGGCCGCGGAGGCCTACTTGGGTCAGAAGGTCACCAAGGCCGTCATTACGGTGCCGGCTTACTTCAACGATGCCCAGCGCCAGGCGACCAAAGATGCCGGTCAGATCGCCGGCCTCGAGGTGGTGCGAATCATCAATGAGCCCACCGCCGCTGCCCTGGCCTACGGCATGGACAAGAAGAAGAACCAGACCATCGCCGTCTACGACTTCGGCGGCGGCACGTTCGACATCTCGATTCTGGAGGTCGGCGAGGGGCTGGTCGAGGTCAAGTCCACCAACGGTGACACCCACCTCGGTGGCGACAACATGGACCAGCGCATCATGGACTGGATCATTGCCGAGTTCAAGAAAGAGACCGGCATTGACCTGTCGCGCGATCAGATGGCTTTGCAGCGGCTCAAGGAGGCTGCCGAGAAGGCCAAGATCGAGCTGTCCACGCTGCTGGAGACTGAGATCAACCTGCCGTTCATCACGGCGGACGCCTCCGGTCCCAAGCACCTGGTAATGAAGCTCACCCGGGCCCGCTACGAGCAGATGATCGAAGACTTGGTCCAGCGTAGCTTCGGCCCCGTCAAGCAGGCCCTGGCCGACGCCAACCTGACGCCTGCCCAGATTGACGAAGTGATCCTGGTCGGCGGCGCCACCCGCACTCCGCGGATCATCGAGGCGGTGCGCAACTTCTTCGGCAAGGAGCCGCACCGCGGCGTGAACCCCGACGAGGTGGTTGCGGTGGGCGCTGCGATTCAGGCGGGCGTGCTGGCGGGCGAGGTCAAGGACGTCCTGCTGTTGGACGTGACCCCGTTGTCGCTCGGCATCGAGACCCTGGGCGGCGTATTCACCGTCCTGATTCCGCGCAACACCACCATACCGACTCGCAAGAGCGAGATCTTCTCGACGGCTTCGGACAATCAGACCTCGGTGGAGATCAAGGTTTACCAGGGCGAGCGGCCCATGGCGGCCGACAACCGCTTGCTTGGCGTCTTCCAGCTCGTCGGCATCCCGCCGGCCCCGCGCGGCGTGCCGCAAATCGAAGTGACCTTCGACATTGACGCCAACGGCATCCTCAGTGTCTCGGCGCGCGACAAGGCCACCGGCAACGAGCAGAAGATCACCATCACCACTTCTTCCGGCCTGACCAAAGAAGAGGTGGAACGGATGGCCCGCGAGGCCGAACTGCACGCGGCCGAGGACCGGCGGCGCCGCGAGGAGGCCGAAGCCCGCAACCGCGCCGACGCCATGGTCTACAACGTCGAGAAAATGCTGCGCGAGCACCGCTCCAAGATCTCGGATGCCGATGCCCGGGAGATCGAGGCGGCCCTGGAAGAGACCAAGAAGGCCATGCAGCAGGGCGGCATTGATCGCATCAACGCCGCCACCGACAGGCTGACTCGCGCCAGCCACAAGCTGGCTGAGGCCATGTACCGCGCTGCGGGCCAGCCCGGCTCGACTCCTGGCGGCGACGGCGCTCGCGCCGGAGCTGAGGCGCGCAAGGACAACGTCGTAGACGCCGAGTTCGTGGACGTAGACGACAAAGACAAGCGTTAAGCCCAAGGGCGTCCCCCTTCTCGGGGGACGCCCTCCTGAGGCGTTCGATTCGACGGGATAAAGGGCGCAGCTATGCCGGCTGCCACGCATGATTACTACGAAACTCTCGGCGTGCCGCGTAACGCCTCGCAGGAGGAGATCCGCAAGGCGTATCGTCGTCTGGCGCGCAAGTACCACCCGGACGTCAATCCGGGCGACAAGTCCGCTGAGGAAATGTTCAAGCGCATCCAGGAAGCCTATGAGGTCCTCAGCGATCCCAAGAAGCGCCAGATGTACGATCAGTACGGCTTTTACTCCGAAAGCGGGTTCCCAGGCGGCGGCGCCGAAACGCGCTACGGCCCCGGTATGGGCTTTGGCGGCTTTGATTTCGGCGATTTCTTCACCCGCACGGGCGGCGGCGAGCGGCGCACCGGGTTCAATTTCAGCGACATTTTCGAGCAGTTCTTCGGGCGGACGCGGCCCCAGCCTCAGCCGGAAAAGGGCAGCGATCTGGAATACTCCCTCAACATTGGCTTCTGGGAAGCGATTCGGGGGACTCAGGTCACCCTCAACATCACTCGCCAGGACGTGTGCTCGGCCTGCGGCGGCAGCGGCAGCGCGGGAACGCAGACGGCGATTTGTCCGGAATGCCAGGGCACAGGCAACGTGACCCAGATGATGGGCGCCATGCGCTTCACGCTGACCTGTCCGCGTTGCGGAGGCACGGGCAAGCTGCGGAATACCTGCCCCGTCTGCCACGGCGAAGGTCGGGTGCTGCGCAACGAGACGGTGGAAGTGCGGATCCCGCCGGGCGTCTCCACGGGCACGCGCCTGCGCGTTCCCGGCAAGGGCAATGCGGGTACCTTTGGCGCTCCGCCCGGCGACCTGTACATCACCGTCCGCGTGGAGCCGCATCCGTTCTTCGAGCGCCAGGGGGATGACATCTACATCCGCGTCCCCATTACCGTCACAGAAGCCAGTCTGGGCGCCAAGATCGAAGTGCCTACGATTGACGGCCGCGCTTTGCTGAAGATTCCGCCGGGCACGCAGAGCGGCCAGAAATTCCGCATGCGCGAGAAGGGCGTCTTCAACTCGCGCAAGAACACGCGCGGCGACCAGATCGTCGAGGTTTACGTCCAGCCGCCCAAAGTGCGTGACGAGCGGACCAAGGAGCTGCTCCGCGAGCTTGCGCAACTGAATCCCGAGGATCCGCGCGCGTCCATCTGGAGCCAGGTGTGAGCCATGCCGGAGAAACGAGCCAAAGCTGCTTACATGATCTCGGCGGTGGCCAAACTCTACAACATCCACCCGCAGACCTTGCGTCTTTACGAACGCGAGGGTTTGCTGAAGCCTTCGCGCAGCGAGGGCAACACCCGTCTTTATACCGACGAGGACCTGGAGCGGCTGGAGCTGATCCTGAAGCTCACGCGCGAGCTGGGGGTGAACCTGGCGGGCGTGCAGATCATCCTCAACATGCGCGAGAAGATGCTGGAGATGCAGCGCCAGATGGAGGAGTTCATCCGCTCGCTCAACGAAGAGCTGGCGGAACGCTTCCGTCAGATGGCGCAGGAGCCCAAGACCTCGCTGATTCCGGTGATCACCCTGCCGCCCACACCTGTCCGTCAGCCGCGCTCGCAGGCTCGCAAGGCCGCCGCAGAGAGCGTGGCGTAGCCCTGAACCAGCCTGATCCTCCCTTTTTCAGGGCCGTTCGCAGCGGATGCGGTTCGTCTTCAGCCGGTGCGGCTCCGCCCGTTTTTCCGTGAAGATGTGGATGACCTGCCAGCCGCGCTCAGCCAGCACGTCGGCCACGCGCCTCCGGTGGCACTGGAACCATTTGATTTCAGCGCACATGAAGGCGGTAGGGCGCTCGCGGGCCAGCCGCTCCAGCTCCGCCAGCCCTTCGGCGAATTCGGCGGTCTCCATGTGCGCCAGGTAGCCGCCGCTGCGGTAGCCTCCGAGCTGCACCACCCAGCGGTACTCGATCCCTGCCGCGGGCAGCGCCGCTTCCAGGTGCTCGCGGTTGAACTGGGGATTGTGGCGGCTGGCGGGAAAGTGGCGGATGTCCACGACTCGCTCGATACCGTAGTGCCGGAGCACCGCCACCAGCTCTTCGAGCTTGCGGGTGGAGTGGCCGATGCTGTAAATGCGGGGGCCGGGCGGGCTGGCTGCGGGAAACAGTTCCTGCTGGACCGCCTGCTCCACGAATCCATTATGGCCCCCGCTCGGGCTACGGCCGGGTGCGACCGTCCTGCTTTTTCACGTACGGCTCCGTTGCGGGGGTCCCGTCCGGGTTGGCGTAATGCGCCAGCATGGCGGCCGCGCCCTGCATGATGGACAGCGCCACGCTAACCCATACCTTATGCTCGGGCGGAACGAGGTCCTGGGTCGAGTTGAGCACTTGCCCGCCGAGGGCCAGAATCTGAATCAACGTGTTGACTGAGAATTTCATCAGAAGCCTCGCTTGATGCTGGAATTCCGGCGATAGATCTGCCGGCTTCACGAGTCTGCGCGCGAGGCCAGAAGCCAGGGACGGGAGACCTTCCGCAACTCCCGGCAGCCACGGCAGTTTTTCTGCTGCACCAGGCGTGAACGCACCGCAAGGCTTCGATTGCCCACGGGGGGACCGCCGTGCTTGCACGAGTAAACCGGGCTCGCGCCGACGCCGACAATGTGGGTATGGCCCGGGGCACAGTCCGGGTGAACCTCCCCGTGGTGTTGGAGGCCTTCCGCGTGCTGCGGCTTCAGCAAGGCGGAAGCTGAGTGCCCTGCCAGGCTTTCAGTCCGGCTTGCCGACGAGGAGCAGCCGCAGGTCCATCACGTTGGTGTTGGTAGGACCGGTCTTGATCAAGTCCCCGAGCGGCTCGAAGAAGTGGTAGGAGTCGTTTTCGGCGAGCATCCTGCGCGCATCGAGGCCGATCCTCTCGGCGCGGGCCAGGGTTGCCCCGTCGGCGATGGCGCCGGCGGCGTCCGTAGGACCGTCCGTGCCGTCCGTTCCGCCGCTCAAGACGACCACGTCGGGCAGCCCGGCGAGTTCGATCGCCGCAGCCAGTACGAACTCCTGATTGCGCCCTCCCAGCCCGTTGCCGCGCAACGTGACCGTGGTTTCCCCGCCTGAAATCAGGCACACAGGCGGCCTGGCCGGTCGTCCGGAAGCCAGAATTTCGCGTACGATGGCGGCATGCACGCGTGCTACCTCGCGCGTCTCGCCTTCGATCATGGTTGAGAGCACGAGCGGCCTGAAACCAAACACGCGCGCTATTTTCGCGGCCGCATCCACTGCGGTGCGATTGTTGCCCACGATCAGGTTTTGCGTGCGCTGAAAAACCGGATCATCGGCTTTCGGGGTCTCGGGGATCTCGCCGGCCGCGCCCCGCTCGAGTCGCTCGCGCACGGGCGCAGGCAAGCGCTCGCGCAGGCCGTACTTGTCGAGCACCGCGAGCGCCTCGGCGAAAGTGGAGGCATCCGGCGCCGTGGGACCGGAGCCGATCACGTCCAGCGGGTCGCCGACGACGTCGGAGAGTAGCAGCGAGAGGACCCGGGCGGGGTAGGCGAGGCGCGCCAACTGGCCCCCTTTGACCTCGGAGATATGTTTCCGGACTGCATTGATCTCGTGGATGGTGGCGCCGCAAGCCAGCAAGAGCCGCGTCACCTGCTGTTTTTCTTCGAGCGTGATCGGGGGCGCGGGCGCGGGCAACAGGGCGGAAGCGCCTCCTGAGATCAGGCAGATCACAAGGTCGTTCTCGCCGGCCCTTCGCGCGATATCCATGATGCGACGGGCGCCCGCCACCCCGGCCGCGTCGGGCACGGGATGGCCGCACTCGTTGAGTTCGATGCGCTTCACGGGCGCCGTGTGGCCGTACTTGACGTTGATGAGTCCGCCCGTAACGTGCTTGCCGAGCAGGCGTTCCACGGCCGCGGCCATCACCGCGGAGGCCTTGCCCGCGCCCAAAACAAAAACGTTCTCGATTGTTTCCATCGGGTAGCGCTGCCGGCCCGCCACCAGCGTCTGCCCCTCCAGCCGCAAATGCGCATTCACCGCGTGGTATGCGTTCGCCGCGCGCACGCCGGTCAAAAAGATCATCTGCGCCGCGCGCCGCAGGTCAACTTCGAGCTGGGGCCCCGCCCCCGATTTAGTTCGCCGATCCATGGTCAGAACACCGGCAGTTTCAGGATGGCCTCCACCACCTGCTCGGGATCGTCGCTGGTGACCTCGATGCGGTAGTCGGCCCGGGCATAGATGGGTCGCCGGGCTTCATAAAGCTGCGCGAACTTCTCGGGATCGCGCGCCAGGGGGCGGTTGCTGTCCTGCTCCACACGCCGCCGCGCCAGCTCCAGCGGGCAATCCAGCCAGATGCTGATGCCGTTGTCCTCGATGAGGGCGTAATTTTCCGGCTGCGCGAACGCACCGCCGCCCAGGGCGACCACCGTGGGTTCGCCACGCTGGATGGCGCGCACTCGCCTCCGCAGCGCTTCCTTTTCCAGTTTCCGGAAGTGCTCTTCACCGTAGCGGTCGAAGATCTCGGCGATTTTCATGTGCTGCTCGGCCTCGATTTCCTCGTCCAGATCCACGAAGTTCCAGCCCAGCCTCTCCGCCAAAAGCCGCCCCACCGTGCTCTTGCCGCTGCCCATGAATCCCACCAGGTAAATCCCGGGCGTCCGCGCCAGCTTGACGATCATTGCGCTTGCTCCGCAGGCCCTTGTCGCGCCAGCCGGATCATGGGACGCTCCAGGAGCCAGGGGGCCACCCGGGCCAGCGCGACCAGCAACCAGCCCACGCGAGGCACGACGATGGTCCGAGCCTCGCGCTCGACGCCGCGCACAATGGCCTCTGCGCACTGCTCGGCGGTGATGCCGGCCCAGGTCCTCCCGGTAACGCCCGGCGGCGGTTGTCCGGCGAGGGCGTTGCGCGTGAAGCCGGTGATCACGTGGCCCGGGCACACGGTCAACACGCGAATTCCTGTGCCGGCCAGTTCCATGCGCAGCCCGTCGCTCAGCGCATTCAACGCGTACTTGGTGGCGCAGTAGAGCGTCAGCCACGGGAAGGTCACTTTGCCCGCAATCGAGCTGACGTTGACGATCACGCCCTCGCCCTGGCGAAGCATCACGGGCACGACACGCTGGATGAGATCGAGAGCGGCGAAGAAGTTGAGATCGAAGAGGCGACGCGCAAGCTCGGGCGACGTCTGCCAGGAGGGCGTGTACAGGCCGACGCCGGCGTTGTTGACCAGGATGTCCACTCGTCCGTAGCGTTCCAGCGTCCGTTCCACGACGCTCTTGCGCACCTCGGGATCCAGCAGGTCGCCGGGCGTGATCAGGGCGTCACCGCCACCCACCGCCTCCAGTTTTTCGCGGGAACGCGCCGTCAGCGACAAGCGTGCTCCGCGACGGCGGAACGCGTGGGCGCAGGCGGCTCCGATGCCTTCCGATGCGCCCGTGATGAGGACGACCTTTCCTGCACAGCGCATGGCCACACGCCCGCATCCCGCGCGTTTTCCGGCGCCCGCGGGCAAGAAGCCATAATGGTATCATGCACGCAGCGCGCCAGTCGGAGGCCCCTCGCGGGCAGACCCTGCTGATTGACGCCGACGACACGCTGTGGGAGAACAACATCTACTTCGAGCAGGTCTTCGAGGAGTTCGTGCGCCTGCTCGATCACCCCACGCTGGCTCCGCACGAAATTCGCGCCGTACTCGATGAAATCGAGCTTGCCAACCGCGCCATTCAGGGCTACGGCGCCGTCAGCTTTGCGCGCAACCTCCGCCAGTGCTACGAGCGGATCATGGGCCGCCCGCCGGGCGCCGCGGCCGAGCAGGCCATCGAGCAGATGACGCAGCGCCTGCTCAACCATCCCATCGAGCTGCGCCCGGGCGTCGAGGAAACGCTTCCTTACCTGGCGGCGCGTCACGAGCTGATCCTTTTCACCAAAGGCCATCCCGAGGAACAGCGGCGCAAAATCGAGCGCTCCGGGCTGGGCGGCTACTTCCGCCGAACCGCCGTGGTGCGCGAAAAGGACGTTCCCACCTACCGGGACCTGATCGGAAGCATGGCCCTGGAGCCGGCCCGGGTGTGGGTGGTAGGCAATTCGCCGCGCTCGGACATCAACCCGGCGCTCGAGGTTGGCCTCAACGCGGTTTACATCCCGCATCCGCGCACGTGGTCGCTTGAGCAGGAGCCGATTCGCGACGGGCGCGGGCGCCTCCTCGTGCTCGACAGTTTCGCCGAACTGCAGCGCCACTTCTGAATCGAGGCCGCCTCAGAGCCACTTCTCCAGCCACTCGAAGGCTTCTTCCTGCATTTCCGGATTGAACGAGTGTGGCACGTCGTAAAACGTTCCCCGGAAGCGCTCGCGCATTCCCGCTTTGGCGTAGATTTTCTCGAGCTTTTCTATGGCGCCTTTCATGCCCGACATGGGGAACAGCGTATCGCGCGCGCATTGCTGAACCAGCAGGGCGCCGGGAGCGGTGAGCGCGGCGGCGTCCGGCAGATCGAGCCAGCGGTACAGGCCGGGCACGTAGACCATCCACGTGTGATTGCGCAGGTGATTGCGAAGCTGCTCGCCGAACAGCGTCATCCACCCGGTGACGCAGGCTGCTTTGATGCGCGGATCCGCCGCGATCAGCATGGCGCTGCGGATGCCGCCCAGCGAGAGACCGAGGCAGCCGAGCCGTTTGGGATCCACTTCCGGGCGGCTGGCCAGATAATCCAGGCTGCGCATGTCGTCCCAGACCAGGATGCCCGGCCACGTAGCGCCCGCGGCGAAGATCGTCTTGGCGGTCAGGTGCTCGTAGCGGCTGGCCAGGCTGTCAATGGCCGCGATCCACTCGGGACTACCCGGCTTCAGATCGGCCAGCTTGCGCAGCGATTCGCGCATGTCGCCCGGGGCCGTCTTCGGGTCAATTTCCTCCGGACGGAAGCGCCTTTCACCGAAATAGAACGCATCAATGACGAGCACGGCAAAGCCGCGCCGCGCCAGAGCTTCCGCCCAGGGCCTGCCGTAGGCGCGGTTGCGGAATTCGAGGAGCGGCGGCGAATCGTTCGGTTTGCTCAGGATCTTTTCGTGCCCCCAGACGTAGCGTCCGCTGTGGCAGTGCAACGCCAGCACGCCGGGCAAGCGCCCTGATCGCTTTTTGGGGAGCAACAGGCGGGCAGGAATCTGGTAGGCTTTGGTGGCGCTGATGCGGAGGGTCTCGATGGTGAAGTCCTCGCGCTCTTCACGGCTGACCAGCTCGGCCCGGAGCGGCTCGGGCGGCGGGTCGTAGCGCAGGTGCTGGCGAAACAGCGGCCTCGCCTCCCGTTTCCAGGCGTCCAGGGAACGCCATTTCGGCTCCAGGAACGACAGCCGCGGCCGGTTTTCCTCGGCCAGCCATTCCATGAGCGGGTGCAGGTTGGCCAAGTCGGGATTGGGGAACTCAGTCTGAGCGGCTGCTTCCGGCAAAGGAATGCCCAGCGCGCCGGGCAAAGCGAACAGTTCGCGGCGTCTCATCCCTGCGATCGTAACGCAGTCCGCGGACCGGCGGGCGTCGCCCGCTAGAATGGTTGTCATGGAACTCCAGGGGAAGCGCATCGCGATTCTGGTGGACGACATTTATCAGGATCTGGAAGTGTGGTACCCGTACTACCGCCTGCGCGAGGCCGGCGCGGAAGTCGTGGTGGTGGCTGCCAAAGCCGGGGAAACCTACAAAGGCAAGTACGGCTACCCGATCGTTTCCGACCGCTCCTATGAACAGGTGAGCGCTTCGGATTTCGACGGCGTGGTCATTCCGGGCGGTTACGCCCCCGACATCATTCGCCGCTACCCCAAGGCCAACCAGTTCGTGCGCGATATGGACGCGCAGGGCAAGCTGGTGGCTGCGATCTGCCATGCCGGCTGGGTGCTCGTATCGGCGGGAATTCTCAAGGGCCGTCGCGTCACGTGCTTTTTCGCGATCAAGGACGACGTGGTGAATGCCGGGGCCCAGTTCGAGGATGCCGAAGTCGTCGTGGATCGCAACCTGGTGACGTCGCGCAAGCCCGACGATTTGCCGGCATTCTGCCGCGCTGCCATCGAGGTGCTCAAGCAGCAGCCTGTGGCAGCGAAACGCTGAGCGTCACTTCTTAGCGAGCGCCGCGCGTCAGCCACAGGTACATTTGCAGGAAGCAGAGGGCGGTTACCAGCACGGCCCCTGCGGCCGCCAGGCGCCAGAGAGTTTCGCGGCGCGCATTGCCTTCAGGCAGGCCGGCCAGATAACCGGCGCCCAGACCTACCAGCAGGCCTCCGATGTGGGCTGCGTTATCCACCCGCAGTCCGGGCAGCAGGCCCAGCGCCAGCCCGTAGATCGCCCAGCGCATGTAGAAACTGCGGATGGCAGAGCCGAGCGGCGTGCGATAACGCAGTCCCAGCGCAATCATGGCGCCGATCAGCCCGAAAATGCCCGCCGATGCGCCCACCGAGAGCGCCGCCGACCAGTACGTGCTCAGGAAGAACCCGCCCACCGTGGCCAGAAAGTAGATCACGATCATGCGCGAGGCGCCGTAAGTCTGTTCAACGAGACCGCCCAGATCGAACAGGACCCAGGAATTCATCAGGATGTGAAACAGGCCTCCGTGCAGAAAGCCCGCCGTCACCAGCCGCCACCATTGACCGAGCACAATGGCGGTGCGATACTTGGCGCCGAACTCGAACAGCGTGCGCCCGTCAATGTTCCAGGGATCCGCGTTGCCGGCCCGCATCGTGGCCAGCGTCAGAGCGGCGTAAAGGCCGAAATTCACGAGCAGGATGATCGTGGTGGTGAAGCGCGCATGAGGCAGGCGCTCCGCCACAAATCCGGCAGGCTCCCGGCGATCCACTGCGCGCGGCCCCATCTCAGTTTCGCAATAGGGACAGACGCGCTCGTTGGAAGGAACGAATGCCCGGCAGTGCGGGCACATGCGCAACTGCGCCATTGCCTTCATTGTACAATCCGCCTTGCGCCGCTCCCGCGATTTCGCGCTATGCTCAATCGAGCAAGGAGGAGCCGATGAGTACATCCCGCACGGGCCGAAGAACGTTTCTCGGTTCACTGGGAGCGGGCGCGGCGGCAGCCATGCAAGTTTCTGCGCAGGCGCCGGCGACGTCTGCCCGGAAAGAGATCGGCGTGGGCCTGATCGGATGCGGCGGACGCGGCAATGCCCTGGCTCAGGCCGTCACTCAATTGGCGCAAGCCGGAGAGCCCGCCCGGATCGTTGCCGTCTGTGACATCTACCAGCCGCGACTGGAGCGCGCTGCGGCGCGCTTCTCGGCCCAGCCGTACCGCAACGCGAGCGAACTGATCCGTGACCCGCGCGTCCAGGCCGTAATCATCGCCACGCCCGACCGCCTGCACGCCCACCAGGCCCTGGAGGCCGTACGCGCCGGCAAGGACGTCTATTGCGAGAAGCCACTCACGCACTGGGCGCAGTTCGATTTGCTCAAGCAACTCCGCGACGAGGTGCGCCGCCACAAAGCCGTCTTCCAGGTGGGCACGCAGTGGTGTTCTGACCCGATCTGGGAACGGGCCGCCGATCAGATCCGCCGCGGCGTCATCGGCAAGGTAGTGCACGTGCAGACGGGCTATTTCCGCCAGGGCGATTCGGGAGAGCGCGGCATGCCCATTGACGACCCCGAAGCCCGCCCCGGCGCGAGCCTGGATTGGGAGGCGTTTCAGGCCGATGCTCCGCGACGGCCCTTCAGCGTCTCGCGCTTTTTCCAGTGGCGTCTGTACGCGGATTATTCCGGCGGTCCCGTGACGGATTTGTACCCGCATCCGCTGGCACGCGTGCTCAAGGCGCTGGGCGCTCCCCTGCCGCGTCGCGTCGTCGCCGTGGGCGGTCGCTTCCAGTTCAACGGCGATCGCGACGTACCCGACACGTTCGATCTGCTGATCGAATACCCGCAGGGCTTCACGCTGGCTGTCCTGGGCACCATCGTCAACGGCACGCCCATCGAGACCGTGATCCGCGGCAGCGAAGGAACCATGCGGCTGGCCGAAAGCGCGGGCATCGCCATCGAGCCGGCCGCGGGCGTACAAAGGCGGCGTGCACAGATCGCATCCGGGCGGAACTACGAGCAGGACCACTTGAAAAATTTCCTGGATTGCATACGCACGCGCGGCAAACCTTACGCCGATATCGAGCTGGGTTACGCCACGCAACTGCCCCTCATCATGGCCATGCAGTCGCATCTGGAGGGCAAGGTGGCCTTCTACGATGCGGAGCAGGAAAGGATCCGGCTGGGATGATCACGCGACGGAGTTTTCTTCTGGCGCTGGCCGCGGCGCCGCGGCTGGAAGTGATCGAAACGCCAGGTGAAAAGATCTCGTTTCGCCGCGGAACGGCTTTGCTCTTCGAGTACCGCTTCGCCAGCGCCCGCCCCAAAACGTACGTGCACCCCCTGTGCGCCCCGGACGGGCGCGCTCTGACGCTCGATTCGCCCGCCGATCACGTGCATCACCGCGGCCTTATGCTGGCCTGGAGCAACATCAACGGCTACGATTTCTGGGGTGAAACCAACCCCGCGCCGCACGGCCAGATCGTGCATGAGCGGCTGCTGCGCCGGCGCACTTCCCCGCCGGAAATCACGGCCGCCAATCGCTGGGTCGCCGACGGGCGCCTGTTGCTCTCGGAGCGACGCACGCTGCGCGCGCCGCAACGGACGAGCGACGCAGTGTGGCTGGAATGGGAAAGCGAACTCGAAGCGGCCTCCGGGCCTGTTGTCATCTCGGCGGAAAAGCACGTCTACAACGGCCTGGGAATCCGCTTCATCCGCGAGATGGATCGCGGGCGCGTTCTCAACTCTGCCGGCGCCACAGTGATCAAGCAGGCCGACGGGCAGGACGCTGAGTGGTGCGCCTACTGGGCCGAAGTCGAAGGACAAACCTACGGCGTGGCCATCTTCAATTCTCCGCGCAATCCTCGCCATCCGACGCCCTTCTTCGTGATGTCCGAGCCTTTCGGCTATCTCAGTGCGGCGCCGACTTACCGTGAGCCCTTCCGGCTCGAGCCGCGAGAGCGGCTGCGGTTGCACTGGGCTGTGGTCGCCTTTACCGGCGCGGCGGAAGCAGCCCGGCTGAACGATTGGTATCGCCGCTGGAGCGCGGGAGTGCGGCGGGCTTAGAGCGGCGCTTTGGGACGGCCTTCGCTTCCCACCCAGATCGTGGCAGTGGTCTGTTCGGAGGGCGGCAGCGCCACGATGTGTGGCTTCAGCAGGATGAGAACCTCGTCTGAGTCCCGCGCAATTTGTTGCTGGCGGAACAGGAGTCCCAGCGCAGGCAATCGGCCCAGGCCTGCCACTCCGCGGATCGTGCGCGCCTCGGAAGCGCTCATCAGGCCCGCCACCGCGGCCCACTCGCCCTGTCGCAGCCGCACTTTAGAAGCAACGCGACGGTTGGAGAGCAGCGGAATGCCGTTGACGCTCTCGCCGGCCAGCAACTTGAATTCGGCCTCCAGTTCCAAGGTGACCTCATCCGGCCCGTGCACGTAAGGCGTGAACTTGACCACGAGACCGAGGTCGGCGAACTGGATCGTGGGCGGCGGCGCGAAGACGGGCAGGCCGTAGGTGTAACCGAAGTAGCCGGAGGTGGCCACAGGATACTGATCGCCGACGTGAAAGCTGGCGGCCTGGCCGGCCAGCGAGCGTAACTGGGCGCGCAGCAGCGTCCGGCCTGAGGTCTCGCTCAGGCGCGCGAACAGCTCGGCGTCGCCCACGCCGATGCCGAACAGGCTGCGGCCGCCGCCCAGCAGGAAACCGCGCTTCGCACCGCCGCGCGGCAAGGCAGCCACCGATCGCCCGATGCGCGCGAAATTGTAGAACGGATAATCCGTGGGCAAGCTCAGGCCCCAGGAGACGAGCGCGTTCCGGTTCACCTCGATCAGCTCGATTTCGACGACCACCTCCGCCCGATGGCGGAGAAGCTGATGGAACAGCAACTCAGCCGGGCGCACTTTCGAGACCCGGTCGCGCAGCAGGATCACGCGCCGCTGGGAGTCGAATCCGATCTTGGTGATCTCCATCGCCTGCTGAACGGCGCGGCCCAGCTCTTGCAGTTCCTGCACGGTGATGGGTTCCGGCACGGGAATGGTGACAGCGATGTGCGGCTCGAGTTGCGCGCGCTTTTGCGGCGTATCCTGCGCGACCAGGATCAGCCGCTCGCCCAGCGGCACGACGAAGCTCGCGGTGGCGACCTCCAGTTGGCGCAGTGCGCTGCGGCAGTCCGTCTCGAGCAGGCGCGTGCGCGAAGTCCGGGCCGGTTGATAGTCGCCATCGAAAACGACCTCGAGCGAACAGGCGCGGGCCAGTTGCTCGAACTGGGCCTTGGAGTCGCCGCTCAGGTCGAAGTCGCGCGGCTGTCGTGGCAGCTTGAGCTCGGGCGGTGGCTGAAGGCGGCGGGCCTCGAGCCAGTCCGCTTCGGTGACCGGAGGCAAGCCGGCTTCGGAGGCTGGAGCCGTCTTCGCCGCGCGGGCCTGCGGCGGGGCAACCTTCTCGCGCAGGGCTTGTGCGCGTGCCCAGTAGACGGGGTTGTAAGGGTCTTGCGCGGCGGCCAGCGAGTACAACAGGCAGGCGCGCGTGGCGTCGCCCTCCCGTTCGGCCTTGACGGCTTCCCGGTAGAGCCGGTCCGGACGCACCCCGGCCGTGCAGGAAATGGCTGCGGCCAGGCACACCAGCAGGGCGCGCATCGGCGTCCGATAAGTTTTGACGCCGGCGCCTGGCGCCGCGTGCAGTCCGTGCCTGCTAGAATCGCTGGAACAGGAGGGTTCTCCCATGTTGCAAGTGGCTCCGGTCCGTAGCGCCTTCCAGCCTCGTATTCCCGAAAATCTCGAGGGGCTGGGCATCCCGCCCGCGCTGGTCGTGGATCTGGTCCTGCGACGCCTCTACGTGCGCGGCATGAGCAATTTCCAGTCCCTGAGCGAAGCCTTGAAGCTCTCGCCGCTGGTCATCGAGCAGGTTTTCCGCCAGCTTCGCCAGGAGCAACTGGTCGAAGTCCGCGGCATGACGGGCAACGACTACAACTTCACGCTGACCAGCGCCGGGCGGCAGCGCGCCCAAGAGTGCTTTCAGGTTACGCACTACTGCGGCCCGGCGCCCGTGTCGCTCAAGGATTACCACAAGGCGGTCAAGCTGCAAGCGGCTCGCGTGCGCGTCAATCGCAAGATGCTGCGCGACGCCTTCTCAGACCTGGTGCTGACCGACCGCCTGTTGGACCAGCTCGGGCCGGCCATCATTTCGCAAAACGCGATCTTCATCTATGGTCCCACCGGCAACGGCAAGTCCAGCATCGCCGAACGCCTGCTCCGCGTTTATCAGGACGCCATCCTGGTGCCCTACGCCATCGAGGTGGACGGCCAGTTCATCATGGTCTACGACCCCGTGGTTCACGAGCGGATCGAATGCGACGATCCCGACCTGGACCCGCGCTGGGTGCTCTGCCGCCGACCGTGCGTCATCGTGGGCGGCGAGCTGGTGCCCAGCATGCTCGAGCTGCGGCTGGACGAGGCCACCGGCATCTACGCCGCGCCCATTCAGATGAAGGCCAACAACGGCGTGCTCGTGATTGACGACTTCGGCCGCCAGGCCATGTCCCCGCAAGAGTTGCTCAACCGCTGGATGGTGCCGCTCGACCGTCGCGTGGACTACCTGGCGCTGCGCTACGGCGTCAAGTTCCAGATCCCCTTCGAGATGATGGTGGTGTTCGCCACCAACCTGAATCCCTCGAGCCTGGCCGACGAGGCCTTCCTGCGCCGCATCCAGAACAAGATCTACGTCGAACCGGTGGATCCCGACAGCTTCGACGAAATTGTCCGACGCGTGGCTGCAGCGCGTAACATCCCGCTGGAGCCCGATACCCCCGCCTATCTGCGGGAACTCTGCCTGCGCGACGGGCGCACCGAACTGCGCGCCTGCTACCCCAACGACATTTGCAACATTCTGGTCGCCATCAGCCGCTACGAGAACGTGCCGCCGCGGATGACCAGGGAAAACCTCGAGCGCGCCGTCGCGTTGTACTTCGCCCGGAGCTGACCGCGGCGGGCCTCAGCGATCGGCGACCAGGACGCGGTAGGCCAGGCGCAAGGGATGGCCCGGTTCGAGCCGCAACGGTTGCAGGCCCGGGTAATTCACTCCCAGAAAGCCGTAGTGGCGCAGGCACCAGCCGTTGGGATAGCCCGGATGCGCGGGGTCTAGCTCGATGCGCACCGCAGCGCGGCGGCCCTGGAAGTCCCCTTCCAGCTCGGCCCAGCGGTGGGGAACCATGTTGCTGTCCTCGCGCTCGATTCCGCTGTCGGTGCGGATCACGGTCTCGCGCCGCGGGCCGAAGCGGATCGAGAATCCCCCGTAGCCTTTCTGCTGTGCGGGTTCGCCCGCGATCTCGACCGGTTCCCGCGCTTCCAGCGTGAGCGTGAACTCCAGCCTGCGCGCGCTTCCCTCCGTGCGATACGCGGTGATGGTCACGGTCTCGTTGGCGATCTGCCGCTCGCCGGCGAACCAGCCGTTCTCCACCTCGAGCAGGGCGCGGTCGGCCAGCGTCTGGCGCCCGCGCCAGCGAATGAATTTTTGGTGCAGGCCGCGGATGGACCACAAATCAAGCGTTGTGTCGCCCACCCTCACCCGCGGCCAGGCCCAGAAGATGCCCCGGTGATGGTAGTGATCGGCGGGGAAGTCGTCGGTGACGATCGTGCCGCCCGGCGTCCAGACCGGATGCAGATAACAGGCGCGGCGCCGATCTTCGGGCACTCCCTCTTTAAGTTGCATCCCGTAGTTGTAGACGAACACCGGCCGCCCGTTCTCGCTCAGCTCGAGCCGCCCGGGCGCGATTTCACGAAAGGCGAACGGCGACTGGGCGCCCGCCAGCGACGCAACCCACAACCAGAGCCAGATCATGCAACCTCCTTCCTGAGGCGGGTCTCATCCACCTCGACGCCCAGCCCCGGCCCCGTGGGCCTCTCCACGCATCCGTCTTTGACGACCAGCGGGTTGCGCAGGTAACTGCCGGTCAGGAACTGCGGACCGTTCAGCGCCGCCGGGAACTTCAGTTGATGGGCCGCGTAGAGTTGCACGGCAGCGGCCAGGGCGGAGTCCGGATCGGTCAGACCGCTGCCCAGAAACAGCAGGCCGGCGTCCTCGAGGATCTCGATCTGCCGGCGCGCGTCCCACAATCCGGCCGTTCGCGCAGGCTTCATGGCCACGCCATCGAGCAGCCCCAGTCGGATGTACTCGACCAGCTCGGCCGAATTCACCACGCCTTCGTCCATGATGATGGGCAGCGCGCCCTGCTTTTTCAGTTCGCGGTAGCCGGTGAGGCGATTGGCCGGCAGCGGCTGCTCGAGCACGTTCACTCCCGCGTCGGCCAGCTTCGGGGCCACATAAAGGGCGGTAGCCAGGTCGTAGCCGCCGTTGGCGTCGGCCCAGAGAAACGCATCCGGCGCCAGCTTGCGCACGCGGCGGCAGAGCTCGAGATCGAACTTGGGATCCGGCGCGATCTTGACGTTGAAGTTCCGGTAGCCGCGGCGCCGGCCTTCCTCCATCAGCGGCTCGATCTCGTCCAGCGTCGTCGGGTTCACAGTCCAGCTCAGCGTGATCCGGTCGAGCGGCTTGCGGCCCCAGATTTCGCAGACGTTGCGTCCCGTGAGTCGCCCGATCAGGTCGTGCAACGCCAAGTCCACGCCCGCCTTGGCGATCGGCATGCCCGTGGAAAACGAAGGCGCAATCGCGCGGTTCATCGCCTGGTGGGCGCCCGCGATGTCGAACGGGTTGCGCCCGATCAAAGCCGGGGCCAGATAATTGCGGATCGTCGAGACCACCGACTCCAGCGTTTCGTAGCTCCAGGTGCGTATGGGCACGCTCTGGCCCCAGCCCGCCGTGCCGTCTTCAGCAGTGATCTTCACGAACACCGCCGGGCGTCCCTCCGGCCCCAGAAATTTGAAATGGCCGGCCGTGCGGTAATGCAGCGGGAAGACCTCGATGCTTCGGATGGGCGGCGCGCCCGATGCGGCCAGCACGGCAGCCGCGCCCAGAAACTCGCGCCTGCTGGGTTTCATGCCATCAAAACTAGCACAGACGGCTTCGATTCAACGTGGCGGGCGAGGCTCGCTTCGCGCGCGCCTGAGAGTGCCGAGGATGGCTGAGACGTAATCCAGCGTTTCGCGGAACGGGGGCAGGGCGCCGAAGGCGTCAATCCACGCCGGCCCGGCATTGTAGGCGCCCAGGGCCAATGCCAGGTCGCCGCCGTAACGCGCCAGCAGCCGCCGCAGGAGTCTCGCTCCGGCAGCCACGTTCTCCGCGGGGTCAAATGGGTCTTCAACGCCAAGCTCCGCCGCGGTCGAAGGCATCAGTTGCATCAATCCCTGCGCTCCCTTGGGCGAGACCGCGCATGGCAGCCGCGACGATTCTTTCTCGATCACCGCGCGCAACAGATCGGGCGTCAGGCCCTCGCGTTGCGCGATTTCCTCCACCAGTGGTCCGAGCTGTTCCTCGGGCACCGGCTCGCAGGCAGGCGCGGCATCCGCGATGGCAGGCGTAGCCGCCAGCGGCTCGCTCCACGGCGTGGTGAAAAACGAATGGGGTTGTTGCGCCGCCGATCGCACTTGTGCCTGAACCGCCGCGCGTTGCCGGGCCAGCGCGCTTTCCACGGCCGCATGGACCGCCTCACGCTGGCGCGCCGCGGCCGCCTCCATGAGTTCCCTCGCTCTCTGATACGGATCCTGCGCCGCCAGCAGGCAGACAAGCAGTGCGCCAGCCGTCATGTCCCATCCACAAATCGGACGAGCGGCGGCAGAACTTCAGGCCGGTTGCAGGGGCCAGACCGCGCAGGTCGAGTAACCGCCGTCCACGGCAATCAACTGGCCCGTGATATAGTCGGCGCCGGGTCCGGCGAGGAAGACGGCCAGCGGCGCAATTTCCTCGGGCGTACCCAGCCGCCCTGCGGGCAGGATCCCTCGCAGCCAGGCCTGCATCTCGGGGCGCGCCCAGACTGGCTGCGTCAGATCGGTCAGGATGAACCCCGGCAAAATCGCATTGACCTGAATGTTGTGCTGCGCCCACTCCGCTGCCAATGCGTGCGTCAACCCGCCCAGCGCGCTCTTGGCCAGCGCGTAAGGAACCATGTAGGGCAGGCCCAGGATCGTCATCATGCTGCCGATCAGGATGATCTTGCCGCCCCGGCCGCGCTCGATCATTCCGCGTCCCACGGCGCGGACCAGCTCCACCGGCCCGTGCAGGTTGGTGCGCATCAGCGTCTCGTACTCCTCGCGCGTGTAGTCGAGGAAACGCTTGCGCAGATTGATCCCCGCCACCACGACCAGTACGTCCACCGGCGGCGCCGCATTCACGGCCGCCTGGATCGAGGCTGCGTCACTGATGTCCAGTCGCAGGGCCTGCGCCTCCAAACCTTGCTGGCGCAACTGGGCCGCTTCCGCTTCAAGTTTCTCCAGCGAGCGGGCCGCCAGGATGGTCCGCGCGCCCGCACGCGCCATCTCGCGCGCAATCGCCAGCCCGATGCCGCGGCTCGCCCCCGCCACCAGCGCCGTGCGTCCTTCCAGCGAGTGCCAGGCGGGCTTCATGCCAGAATCTCCCGGATCACGCGGCCTTGGCATGCGGCTTGCCCCGGGGCCGGCTGTCGTCCCAGCGCGGCCAGAATGGTTCGCGCCAGATCCTGCGGTCGCACAGGCAGATCGCACACCTCGGCGCCCCAGCGGTCCGTCTCGCCGAGCACGCGCCCGCCGGTCAGTCCGCCGCCGGCCAGCAGCGCCGACCAGGCGCCCGCATAGTGATCGCGGCCCCCCTCGCGGTTGATTCGCGGCGTGCGGCCGAATTCGCCCGTCGCCACCACCAGCGTGGAGGCCAGCAGGCCACGGGCCTCCAGATCGTCGAGCAGGGTCGCCAGCGCGAAATCCAGCTCGGGCAGCAGGACGCGAGCCAGCCGCTCGAAAGCCTCGGCGTGCGTGTCGTAGGGAAGCGCGCGCGGCTCGACGACCACGATTGGGGCGCCGGCTTCGATCCTGCGACGCGCCTCTGCGATCGCTTCGACGAGCCGCCCGCGGGCAACGATGCGCACTGCACCAGGAAAATCGAGCAGCGCGCCCGCGCGCTCGTGGTTGGTCTCCTCCGAACACATCGAACGCAAAACGGTGAGCCGGTGCGCGCGCTGCGCCAGCCGCGGCAGGTGTTCCGAAAAGCACACTCCCGGCACACTGGTGCGGATCGCGCCGAAAGGCCCGCGAATCTCGCGCGGCGCCTCCGGTTTGGGATCGAAGCTGTCCAGATGGGACAAGCCGCCGGCGAGATGAAGGAAGATCGCCGAACGGGCCCGCGACGTCGAAGGAGCGCAGGCAGCGGCGGCCAGAGCGCCGATCACGGTTCTGCGAGTCAAAGGCAAGCCAGGCATGGTCGGATAGCAGCAATTCTACAAGATGCGGCTCGCGGGCTGCTTAAAACCGGTCGCCGGGATGACGATAAGCCAGATGAACCCTGCAAGGAGGCTCGATGCCCCTCGACATCCTCATCGTGGATGATTCGGCGGCCATTCGGAAGATTTTGCAGCGCGTGCTGCGCCAGGCGGACGTGGACGTGGGCCAGGTCTACGAAGCAGGCGACGGGCTGGAAGCTCTGGAGACCCTGAAAAAGCACAAGGTCCATCTGGTCCTGGCCGACGTCAACATGCCCAACATGAACGGCATGCAGTTGCTGGCCGAGATCAAGTCCGACGCGGAGCTCGCCTCCGTGCCCGTCATCATGGTGACGACCGAAGGCAGCCAGAGCAAAGTGATGGAAGCGGCGCAACTGGGAGCGGCGGGCTACATCCGCAAGCCCTTCTCGGCCGATCAAATCAAGGACAAGATTTCCAGTCTCTTCTGAACGAGGAAGGACGCGGCCCGCGCAAGACCGGGCCCTGGCGGCAACGGCGTTCGTGCGGGCAAATTCTGTGAGCGAGGGTGGGAACGATGCCTGCAGATCTGAAGGATTCCATCGTGAAGGCAGTGGCGGCGGCAACCAACGAAGTCTTCTCCACCATGCTGGTCATGGAGGCGACTCCGGGTGAGGCTTACTGCGAAAAGGTTCCGCAGGTCAGTGACGGCGTGGTGGCGTTCATCGGCCTGGCCGGCAAGTGGACGGGGACAGGCATGATCTCGTGCTCCCCTGCCCTGGCGTGCCGGCTCGCTTCCCAGTTCCTGATGACGGACTACCAGCCCGGCAGCGAGGCCGTCAACGAGGAAGTGCTGGACGCCGTCGCGGAGCTGGCCAACATCATCATCGGCAACGCCAAGAACTTGCTCGAGGAAGAACTGGGCCCGATGGGCATGAGCATTCCCACGGTGATCTTCGGCCGCAACTTCACCGCGCGAAGCGCTGGTCAGGGGGAGTGGGTGGTGACGCCATTTCAGTGCGAGGCAGAGCGGCTGGAAGTGCGCATGCACCTGGCGCCGGCGCGGGACCCCATGCCGCTACGTCACGGTTACCAGCCGCCTGAGTGCGTCGAGCTGCGTTGAAAAAGGCGGATTCAGGGATTTACCCGAGCCGCCGGCTCTAAACGCGGCGGCAGGGTCCGACCGATTCCATAGTGGGCACAGCAAGCCACGCGAGGCCGCGATATGGAAGAGCAGGAAATCATCCGCGAATTCTTGATCGAAAGTCATGAGAACCTGGCCCGGCTGGACCAGGAAATGGTCGAGCTGGAGAAGCGCCCGCAGGACACTGCGCTGCTGGCCTCGATCTTCCGCACGATCCACACCATCAAAGGGACGTGCGGTTTCCTGGGCTTCTCGACGCTGGAGGCCGTTACGCACCTGACCGAGAACATTCTCAACCAGTTGCGCAATGGCGAGCGCGTGCTGACGCCCGAGCTGGTCTCGCTGATCCTGGAAGCCGTGGACGCGGTGAAAGCCATGCTCGATCGGATCGAGCGGACGGGCGGCGAGGGCGATGAAACGTACCAGGATTTGCGCGGTCGCCTCGAGGCAGCCTGGCGAGGGACTGCCCCTGCGCCGCCGAGGCCTGTCCAGCAGGCAGCGCCCCAAGAGGCGGCGCCGTCCCGGACGGAGACCGCCGATGCCGGTGCCTCGTCCGCAAAACCGCCCGAGGCCGCGCCCAATGCGCCCGGCGCAAAACCGCCCGAGGCTGCCCCGGCACCCGCGCGTCCGGAGGAATCCGCCGAAGCGAATGCTGAGGCCGAAGTGGTTCACCGCGGACCCTCGGTCGCCGACACCACGATTCGCGTGGACGTCGGGCTGTTGGACAAGCTCATGAACCTGGTGGGCGAGCTGGTGCTGGCGCGCAACCAGATCCTGCAATTCAGCGCTCGCCAGGAGGACGCCGTCTTCAACGCGACCTCCCAGCGGCTGAACCTGATCACCACGCAGCTTCAGGAAGGCGTCATGAAAACGCGCATGCAGCCCATCCGCACGGTCTGGAACAAGCTGCCGCGGATGGTGCGCGACCTGGCGGCGGCCTGCGGCAAGCAGATCGAACTGGAAATGGAGGGCGCCGAGACCGAGCTGGACCGCTCGATCATCGAAGCCATCAAGGATCCGCTGACCCACATCGTGCGGAACTCGTGCGATCACGGTCTGGAGACGCCCGAGGAACGCGTTCGCGCAGGCAAGCCCCCGGTGGGCCGCCTCATGCTGCGGGCCTATCACGAGGGCGGCCAGGTCAACATCGAAATCAGCGACGACGGGCGCGGCATTGATCCCGAACGGGTCAAGGCCAAAGCCATCCAAAAGGGTCTGGTGCGGCCGGAGCAGGCCGAGCGCATGAGCGAGCGCGAGCTGCTGAACCTGCTGTTTTTGCCCGGCTTCTCCACCGCCGAGCGCGTGACGAACATTTCCGGCCGTGGCGTGGGCCTTGATGTGGTGAAGACCAACATCGAGAAGATCGGCGGCGTGGTGGACCTGACGAGCCGCGTGGGCGAAGGGACCACGGTGCGGATCAAGATCCCCCTGACGCTGGCCATCATTCCGGGCCTGGTGATCACCTCGGGCGGCGAGCGGTTCGTGATCCCGCAGGTGAGCCTGCTCGAGCTGATCCGTCTGGAGGGTGAGGCCGCTCGCAAGCAGATCGAGTGGATCCACGGCACGCCGGTCTATCGCCGCCGCGGCACGTTGCTGCCCATTGCCTACCTGAACCGCGTGCTCGGTCTCAAAGACGATGCGGAGCGCGAGGCGATCAACATCGTGGTGCTTCAGGCCGAGGACAGGCAGTTCGGCCTGGTGGTGGACGCCATCAGCGACACGCAGGAAATCGTAGTCAAGCCGCTGGGCAAGCAACTGAAAGGGCTGAATTGCTATGCGGGAGCGACGATCATGGGCGACGGTCGCGTGGCGCTGATCCTGGACGTGCTCGGGATCGGTCAACTGGCGGGCGTGATCACCGAGCGGAGGGAACAGGCGGTGACGGAGGTCGAACAGGCCGAGACGACCGTCGAGCAGCGGCAGACGTTCCTGCTGTTCCGTGCGGGATCCTTCGAGCGGCTGGGGATTCCGCTGGCGCTGGTGGCGCGGCTGGAAGAGTTCCCGCAATCGCGCATCGAGCGCGCCGGCGGGCGCCTGGTGGTGCAGTACCGCGGGCGCATCCTGCCCCTGGTGCCGTTGAGCCAGATCCTGGAGCCCGGCGGGGAGGATACGGCCAGTCGGCAGGATCCGGCGCAGGTGATCGTGTTCAGCGACGGCGAGCGCAGTGTGGGCGTGCTAGTGGATCAGATCCTGGACATCGTCGAGGAGGCGGTCGAGGTGCGGGAGCAATCCGGGCGGAAAGGGCTGCTGGGATCGGCGGTGATCGGGGGCAAGGTGACCGACATCGTGGATCTGGGCGCAGTGCTGGAGCGCGTAGGGGAGGGATGGCTGGGGTCGGCAGCGGGAGGGCAGCGCTCGTCCCGTAGGGTCCTGCTGGCCGATCCATCGGCGTTCTGGCGTGGAATGGCCCGTTGCCGGCTGGAGATGGCGGGTCATCGGGTGCTGGAGGCAGGCAGCCTGGAGGAGGCGCTCGCCAGGCTCAAGCAGCACCGCGTGGACGTGGTGGCGGTGGCGCTGGATCTGCCCGGCGGGGCCGGCGAACTGGTGGCGGCGATGCGGCGCGATCCGGCGCTGGCCGCGATCCCGGTGCTGGCGCTGGCCGGGGCTTCCGGCGCGCCGGGCGGGGAGCTGGAGCAGTTTGCCGCCTGCCAGGCGAAGTTCGATCAGGACGCGGTGGCGGCTTCCATCGAGCGGCTGGCTGCGGCGGTGCGGGCGAGCCAGATCGAGGCGGTTGGTGCGCGGAGTTGAAGGAGGCAGGTGCGAAGATGGCGACGGTACTCAAGCAGGAGAGCAGCGGCGCGGCGGTCGAGGCCGGCGGCACGCAGCAGTACGCGACGTTTTACCTGGACGGGTTTTTCTTCGGGATCGAGGTGCTTCAGGTGCAGGAGGTCCTGCGCTATCAGGAGATGACGCGAGTGCCGCTGGCGCCGGAGGTCGTCGAGGGCTTGATCAACTTGCGCGGGCAGATCGTCACTGCGATTGACATGCGCAAGCGGCTGAAGCTGCGGCCGCGACCGGAAGGGATGCTGCCCATGAGCATGGTGGTGCGCGGGGCGGACGGCGCGGTCAGTCTCTTGGTGGACGAGATCGGCGACGTGGTGGAAGTGGACCGCGAGAGCTTCGAGCGTCCGCCGGAGAATCTGGAAGGCGTGGCGCGCGAACTGATTCGCGGCGTGTACAAGCTCAAGGACCGCCTGCTTCTGGTGCTGGACACCGAGCGCGCGGTCGAGGTGGGTCATGGGGAGCGGACCTGAGAAAGAAAGCGAGGGACTGCGGTGGCGTTCACATTCTTCTTCCGCGATCTCCATGTGCTTGAGCTGATTGTGCAGCACGTAGTGCCGAGCTTTGCCGGGCGCACGTTCGTGCGGATATGGGATGCCGGCTGCGCGGCGGGCCAGGAAACGTACACGCTGGCCATTCTGCTGGCCGAGCACATGAATCATTTCGCTTTCAATAACGTGCGGATCTATGCCACCGATATTGACGAGAGCGGGGATTTTGGCCGCACGGTGCGCGAGGGCGTATATCGCCGCGAAGAGCTCGAGCGTGTGCCGGCCGAACTGGTGAGCAAATATTTCGAACCCGGCCCCGAGCCAGGGTTTCTCCGGGTTGTGGAGCGGTTGCGTGCGCGGGTGGTATTCGAGCGTCACGATCTGCTTTCCCTGCAGCCCATCGGATACGGTTTCAGCCTCATTTTGTGCAAGAACGTGTTGCTGCATTTCCGGCCGGAGCAACAGGTGGAAGTGGTGAGAATGTTCCACCAGGCGCTGGCGCCGGGCGGGTATTTCGCCACGGAACACACGCAAAAGTTGCCGGCAAGCCTGGCGCCTTTGTTCCGGCCGGTGGTCGCGGGCGCCCAGCTCTTTCAGAAGATCGGGTTGGACGATGCGTGTGCAGCGGCTTAAAGGCAGCGGGCAAATCTACACGTGCAACGTTTACCTGGTGCGCGGCGACTGGAACGCGCTCGAGGATGTGAACACCTTGGTGGACGTCGGGCAGGATCCCGCGATCCTTGCGCAAATCGAGGCAGCCGCGACTGGCGTGGGCAAGCGGAAGGTGGAACAGGTCATTTTGACCCACAGCCACTATGACCACGCGGGGCTGCTGCCCACGATCCGGGCCCTTTACCAGCCGCTGGTGACGGCGTGGGCCCCGGCGGTGGAGGGGCTCGATCGCGCGTTGCGCGAGGGGGACCGCGTGCTGCTGGGGGACACGGTTTTCGAGGTCTGGCACGTGCCCGTTCACAGCGATGATTCGATTTGCTTGTACTCCGAGCAACAGGGGGTCCTGTTCTCAGGGGACACCCCTCTGCTGGTGAACGGGACGGACGGCACTTTTGACGAGAAGTTTCTTGTCGTGCTGGAACGGCTGTGCCGGCGGCCGCCGCGGGTCATCTACCCCGGTCACGGCGAGCCGCTCCAGGACGATCTTGGCGCGCGTTTGCGCGCCTCGCTTGAGCATGTCAGGCGCAGCCTGACGAGGCAAAGCTGGGGCGCCTGAAGGCGTCCCTGGCGAGTTATGACCGGCTGATCCCGGGACGGGCACCCTGAGCAGCCGGTGACAACCAGTGGGCGCACTGATAGTGCGCCAACCAGAGACTACTTTCGAAGGAGGACGAGCATATGCAATCGGCACGCAGATCGAATCGGTCCGTTTCCGGACACTCGGCCTACTCGGCGCCACCCGCCGCGTTGCTCGACGGGGACGAACGCGGACTCCATCAGACGGAAGCTTCTGAGCAGGAACGGTTCGTTCAGGAGCTGACGCGGCTGATTCAGGCCGCTCGAGACGGCCGACTGTCGGAACGTGGCCGCCCGGAGAACTTCACTGGCGTCTACCGTTCCCTGGTAGAAGGCGTCAACGAAATGCTGGACCACATCATCAAGCCGCTGAATGTGGCGGCGGAGTATGTGGACCGGATCTCGAAGGGGGACCTGCCGCCCAAGATCACCGAGGAGTGGCGGGGCGACTTCAACGAGATCAAGAACAACCTGAACAACTGCATTGATAACATCACGGCCCTGGTCGAGGACGCCGCGATGCTGGCCTCGGCGGCCACCGAAGGCCGTCTCCAGACTCGGGCCGACGCCAGGCGCCACCGGGGTGATTACGCGAAGATCGTCCAGGGAGTCAACAACACCCTGGACGCGCTGGTGGGGCACCTCGACGTGATGCCCGCGCCGGCGTTCATCGTCGGCCGGGACTTCACGATTCGCTACATGAACCGAGCTGCGGCTGGCTTGACCGGGTACACGCAGGAGGCAGTTATCGGAACCAAGTGTTATGACCACTTCAGGACCCCCGACTGCCGCACAGAGCGATGCGCCACTGGGCAGTGCATGGTGCGAGGCCAGGCAGTCACCGCGGAGACCGAAGCCTTCCCGCAAGGCAGGCGTTACGAGATCTCCTACACTGGCGTCCCCGTCCGCGACGCGGAAGGGAAGATCATCGGCGGGTTGGAAATCATCACGGACTTGACGGCGGTGAAGGCTGCGGCTCGCAAAATGCAGAAGGTGGCCAGCTACCAGGGCGCGGAGGTGGAAAAACTGATCGTCAACCTCAACAAGCTGGCGGGGGGAGATCTCAATATTCGCCCGGAAGCAGCGCCCGCAGACGAGGACACGCGGGACGTTGCAGAGAACTTCGCCAAGCTGAATCAGGCCCTCGCGGCCACGGCTGAAATGCTCCGCAAGACGGTGCGCCATATCGCGGAAACCACGTCAACTTTGGCGACCTCGGCGGAGGAGTTGACGGCGGTGAGCCAGCAGATGGCGGGCAATGCCGAGGAGACGGCCACGCAGGTGAACGTGGTCTCGGCCGCCAGCGAGCAGATCTCCAAGAACGTGAGCGTGGTAGCTACGGGGAGCGAGGAGATGCTGGCCTCGATCCGGGAGATCGCCAAGAACTCCAGCGAGGCGGCGCGGATCGCCAAGACGGCGGTGGCGGCGGCGGATGCGACCAACCAGACGGTGGCCAAGCTGGGCGAGTCGAGCCAGGAGATCGGGAAGGTGATCAAGGTGATCACCTCGATTGCGCAGCAGACGAACCTGCTGGCCCTCAACGCCACCATCGAGGCCGCGCGGGCTGGGGAAGCGGGCAAGGGCTTTGCGGTGGTGGCCAACGAGGTCAAGGAGCTGGCCAAGGAGACGGCCAAGGCGACCGAGGAGATCTCGCAGAAGATCGAGGCGATTCAGGCCGACACCAAGGGGGCGGTGAAGGCGATAGCGGAGATCAGCACGATCATCGCGCAGATCAATGATATTTCCAACACGATTGCCTCGGCGGTGGAGGAGCAGACGGCGACGACCAACGAGATGGGGAGGAACCTGACGGAGGCCTCCAAGGGGGTGAGCGAGATTGCGCGGAACATCACGGGGGTAGCGACGGCGGCGCAGAACACGTCGCAGGGTGCGGCGGACGTGCAGAAGGCGGCGCGAGCGCTGAGCGAGATGGCCGCGCAACTGCAAACCTTGGTGGGCAAGTTCCGGATTTGAAGCGAGTTCCCGCCGACAGGCCCGTCCCGGGAAATGCCGTGCGGCGCTGCGCGTGCCGGGCGCCGCACGGCTTTTTTGCCAGGGGGGCTGGCCGCATTGGCTCCAGCAAAAAGAGGAATAAAGAGACCTTCACAGCTGTCCGATAAAGCAGAGGGAGCACGCAAAGGGAAAGCCGCATGTCGAAAGCGATGGTCGTGGATGATTCGCGCGCCGTGCGCATGATCCTGCGCCGCACGCTGGAAAAGCACGGCTACCAGGTGCTCGAGGCGGGTCACGGTAAAGAAGCACTGGAAGTGCTGGAGCAGCATCCCGATGTGGGCCTGATGCTGGTGGACTGGAACATGCCCGAAATGAACGGGCTGGAGCTGATCCGCGCGGTGCGTTCCAACCCCGAGCGGTCGCGCATCGTGCTCATGATGGTTACCACCGAAACCGAGATCGAGCAGATGGTGCGGGCGCTGGCCGCCGGCGCCAACGAGTACGTGATGAAACCCTTCACGGAAGAGGTCATCACGGACAAGTTGAAACTGCTGGGAGTGATCTCCTGATGTGCGGCGTCAGGCCTGACCGGGAAGGGTGAGCCAGAATGGCGGGAGTCTTCAAGCGGAAGGTGATCAAGCCGGGCAGCCGGATCCGCGTGCTGGTGGTGGACGACTCGGTGGTGATCCGTCGCCTGGTCACGCATGCGCTGAGCGAGGACCCGGCCTTCGAGGTCGTGGGATCGGCGGCCAATGGCGCCATTGCGCTGGCGCGCATCCCGCAACTGAACCCGGACGTGGTGACCCTGGACATCCAGATGCCCGAGATGGACGGCCTCCAGGCGTTGCGCGAGATCCGCAAGCAGTACCCGGACTTGTGCGTGATCATGTTCAGCACGCTGACCGAGCGTGGCGCTACGGCAACCATAGAGGCGCTCATGCTGGGCGCCAACGATTACGTGACCAAGGCCGCCAACGTGGGATCCCTGGATGTCTCCATGGCCGCGCTGCGCAGCGAGCTGATCCCCAAGATCAAGCAGTTTTTCGTTCTGCCCGGCGAGACGGCGCCGTCGCCCCCGCCGGTCAGCTCGCAAGTCGCGCCGCCCCCGCCGCCACCGGTGCGGCCCGCGGTCCTGGTGCGGAGCAAACCGAAAGTGGTGGCAATCGGCGTCTCCACAGGCGGCCCCAACGCGCTCTCGGTCGTGATGCCGATGTTCCCCGCCGACTTTCCCCTGCCTATCCTGATCGTGCAGCACATGCCGCCGCTGTTCACGCGTTTTCTGGCGGAACGGCTGGCGGCGCACAGCAAGATCCGGGTAGAGGAGGCTGCCGAGGGCATGCTGGTGGAGCCCGGCAAGGCCCTCATCGCCCCCGGGGACTACCACATGCGGCTGAGCCGTCGCGACGGCCAGGTGATCGTGCGGCTGGATCAGGGCCCGCCGGAGAACTCCTGCCGTCCCTCGGTGGACGTTCTCTTTCGTTCCGTCGAGGAAATTTATAAGGGCGCTGTGATTTCGGTGATCCTCACGGGCATGGGCCAGGACGGGTTGCGCGGGGCGGAGGTTCTGAAGGCGAGCGGCGCCTGGGTGATCGCGCAGGACGAGGCCAGCAGTGTGGTCTGGGGCATGCCGGGCGCGGTGGTGCAGGCGGGTCTGGCGGATCGGGTGTTGAGTCTGGAGCAGGTTGCGCCCGAGATTCTCAGGCTCGTGTGAGAGAGGCAGAAATGAGTGGCGCCCCACAAGGCAAAGCCGGAACCGGCAGCACGGAAATCACGGCCGAAAACTTCGCCTTCTTGCAGGAGCAGATCTACCGGGATTCGGGCATCGTGCTGGAAGCGGGCAAGCAGTATCTGGTGGAGGCGCGACTGGCGCCGATCGTACGGGAATACGGGCTTGGCTCGATCAACGATCTGTGTGCGCTGCTGCGAGCAGTGACCAGCGACGGGCTGCGGCGTAAAGTGGTCGAGGCGATGACCACCAACGAGACGCAGTTTTTCCGCGAGCCGGCCCAGTACGAGGCGTTGCGCACGACGGTGCTGGCGGAGTTGCTGGCCCAACGGCGGTCGCCGCGACCGCTGAATTGCTGGTCGGCGGCGGCCTCGACGGGTCAGGAAGCATATAGCCTGGCCATGCTGGCCGCGGAGATGGGGCTGGGTCCCTCGGACATGCAAATCCTGGGCACGGACCTGGCCGAGTCCGTACTGGAACGGGCGCGGCGGGCGCGCTACAGCCAACTGGAAGTCAACCGCGGGCTGCCGGCGGCTTACCTGGTGAAGTATTTCACGCGCCAGGGGTTGGAGTGGATTCTGAAAGACGAAATCCGGAGCCGGGTCCGGTTCCAGCGTCACGACTTGCGGGACAGCGCGCGGCACTTGGGTCCGTTCGACCTGGTGTTTTGTCGCAACGTGCTGATTTATTTCGACACGGAGACCAAGCGCCGGATCCTGCGCCAGGTGCGCGAAGCGATGTACCCGGGCGGTTATCTGTTGCTCGGGGCGGTAGAGACGATCCTGGATCTCGAGGATCTGTTCGAGCGCAAGCGGGTCGGCCAGGCGATCCTGTACCAGGCTCGGTGAACGGGGGAGGCATGCCGGTGTTGCTTGGGACAGAGGCTTATCGCGAAGACGCCATCCGGGTGGTGGACAACGTCTTCCGGACGATGCTGCAACTGGAAGTGGAACCGGTCGAAGCGCCCTGGCCCCCGGAAGACGATCTGGTCAACGTCACCATTCATTACGCAGGAGCGTGGAAAGGGGCGCTGCTGTTGGAGTGCACGCGTGAGCAAGCCCGGTTGTTCACGGGGCGGCTGCTCGGAATTGAGCCGCCCGAGGAATTCAACGACGACGTGCGGGACGCGGTCGGCGAACTGGCCAACATGATTGCGGGTAATCTGAAGCCCGTGCTGCCCCCGGGCGTAGCCCTTTCCATGCCAACGCTGGTGGAAGGCACAGATTATGCTTTGCGCGTCCTGGGCGGCAACCTGGCCAGCATGGTGGCGTTCGGCTGCCCCGCGGGCGTGTTCTGGGTCACTTTGATCGAAGCGCCGCAGGACGATGTGTCGGCGAGCCTGAGTCGCTTGCGCGAGCAACTGAACTGAACCGGGCGCCTCCGCTACAATGTTCAATTCGGCCCTGGGGGCCGAGGAGGCGCGCTTGCGATTCCTGGTGACGGGAGCGGCGGGATTCATCGGCTCGCACCTGTGCGACCGTCTCCTCGCCGAAGGACACGAGGTCATCGCGGTAGACAACCTGCTGACCGGCTCGATGGCCAACCTGGAGCACCTCGAGGGTCGGGAGGGCTTCCGCTTCATCCTGCACGACGTCTGCGAGCCGCTCACAATCGAAGAGCCGCTGGACGGCGTCTTCCACCTCGCCTCGCCCGCCAGCCCCAAGGATTACATGGAGCATCCCATCGAGACGCTGGACGTGGGCTCGCTGGGGACGCGGCGAATGCTGGAGCTGGCGCGACAACACGGCGCCGGCTTTCTGCTGACTTCGACTTCGGAGTGTTACGGTGACCCGCTCGTCCACCCCCAGCCGGAAAGCTACTGGGGCAACGTGAATCCGGTGGGGCCGCGTTCCTGCTATGACGAGGCCAAACGCTTCGCCGAAGCTCTCACCATGGCCTACCGGCGCGTCTACGGCCTGCGCACTTCGATTGCGCGGATCTTCAACACCTACGGGCCGCGCATGAAGCTGGACGATGGCCGCGTGGTGCCCACCTTTCTGGATCAGGCGCTGCGGGGCGCGCCGCTGACGGTGTACGGGGACGGAAGTCAAACAAGAAGCTTCTGTTATGTTTCGGACATGATCGAGGGGCTGTGGCGGCTGTGGCTGTCAGGCGAGCCGGGTCCCATCAATCTGGGCAATCCCGTCGAGCTGAGCGTGCTCGAGTTCGCGCGCAAGATTCTCGAACTCACGGGATCGAGTTCTCCGATTCAATTCCTTCCCCTGCCTCAGGACGATCCGCGGCGCCGCCAGCCTGACATCACCAAGGCGCGCCAGCTGCTGGGTTGGGAGCCGCGCGTTTCCCTGGAAGAGGGCCTGCGCGAGACGATCGCCTGGTTCCGGCGGCTGACCGCGGTCAAGGTCTGAAGGGCCGCCTCCGCGCGTTTGTTAGAATCGGCGCGAGATGACGGCGGTCGAGTATTTCGTCGAGGGTCTGAAGCAGCGCGGCGTGCGTTGGGTGGCGACGCTGTGCGGCCACGGCCTGGATCCCTTCTACCAGGCGGCGCAGCGGGCAGGCTTGCGGCTGATTGACGTGCGCAACGAGCAGACGGCGAGCTACATGGCGGGGACCGCCGGGCGTCTCACGCGTCGGCCCGGCGTGGTTGCCGTTTCCAGCGGCGTGGCGCACGTCAACGCGCTCAGCGGCGTGGCGGATGCGTACATGGATGGCGCTCCCATGCTGCTGGTGAGCGGTGCGGCGGCGGTGCGGACGCAGGGAATGGGTCACTTTCAGGATCTCGATCAGGTGGCGCTGGCGGCGCCGGTGACGCTCTACGCCCGCGCGGTCGACTGCGCCGACCGCGTGCTCGAGATCCTGGACGCCGCCTTGGCTGCGGCGCTGGAAGGACCGGGTCCGGCGCACATCACGTTTCCCATGGACATGCAGACGGCCGAGGTCGCGCCGGATCGCCTCTTGCGGCCTGCCCCGCGCCCGCCCCGGCGCTGCCTGGAAGGCGATCCCGAAGCGGCGGCTGTGGCATTGGCGCGAGCGCAGCAGCCGCTGGTGGTAGCGGGCTCCGGCGTTTACTATGCAGATTCGGGCCCGGCGCTGGTGGAGTTCTGCGAGCGCTACGCCGTTCCGTTCGTGATTCCGATTTGGGATCGCGGCTGCGCGGAACGTCGCGTGGAGAGCTTCATGGGGGTGATCGGGGCGGCTACGGCCGGACCGCGACTGCTGGCGGACGCGGACTGCATCGTCATGGCGGGCGCAGCGCCGGATTACCGCGTGGGCTACCTGCAACCGGGAGCGGTGAAGGCAGATGCGACGGTGGTGTGGCTCACGAGAGGCTGGGCCGAGTTGGCGCCGTTGTACGAGCGAGCGGGCGGTCGAGCGCACCGCGAGTGGCTGGAAGAGGCGCGCCGGCGGCGGGAACGTTTTCGTAACGCGGTGTGGCAATCGGGCGAGCAGCAATCTGCGGGCCGCACCCACGCGATTCACATCATCCGCGCCCTCCGCGAGACGCTTTCTGACGACGCGATCCTGTTGATTGACGGCGGCTCGATCGGGCAGTGGGCGCACCAGTTGCTATGCGACCGCTATCCCGCTCACTGGCTGACCTGCGGGCGCAGCGCGGTGGTGGGATGGGGGATCGGCGGCGCCATGGCGGCCCGCGCATCGCGTCCGGATGCACCGGTAATCCTGCTTTCGGGCGACGGCGCTTTCACGTTCGCGGTGGCGGAGCTGGAGTGCGCTGTGCGGCAGGGACTTCATTTCGTGGCGGTGGTCGCCGATGACCAGGGTTGGGGCATCACGCGCGTCGGGCACCTGGAGAAGTTCGGCCAGCCCATCGCCAGTTCATTGGGACCGGTGGCCTTCGATCGGCTGGCGGAAGCGCTGGGCGCCCGCGGCGTGCGAGTGGAACAGCCCGAGGGGATTGCCCCTGCGATCCGGCAGGCCCTGGAGACGCCCGCCGTCACCGTGATTCACGTGCCCATCACCGGAGGCAACCCGGTCGGCGCCTGATCACGGTCAGGCAGCCAGCGGGTAGACGCCGTAACGGAAGGCCGCTTCGCGCATGGCGTTGAAGTTCTCCAGCGGAACGTAAGAAGTGATCGAGTTGCTGGAGCCGACACAGTAGCCGCCGCCCGGTCCCACCGTGCGAATGCGCTCGCGGACTTCGGCTTCCACTTCGGCGGGCGTGCCGCGCGTCAGCGTGTAGCCGAGATCAATGTTGCCGATGAGGCACAGCCGGTGGCCAAACCTGCGCTTGAGCTCGACGATGTCCATCGCTTTGGGCTCGATGGGGTGCAGAGCGTTGAAACCGCAGGCGATGATGTCCTCCAGCACGGGATAGAGGCGGCCGTCGGAATGGAAGATGCTGGGCAGTCCGCGTTCGCGGACCATGGTGCAGCTCCAGCGGTACCACGGAAACACGAATTCGCGCAAATGTTGCGGCGAGACGATGAGCGCTTCCGAGTAAGCCAGATCGTCGGGATGGGTGACCGCGCCGACGACGTCGAACTCCAGGATGCGCATGAGCACGCGGCTCTGGATCCACCAGATGCGATCGTACATGCGGCGGATGAGTTCGGGCTGCTCGTAGAGCGCGAAGCAGAACGTTTCCATGCCCATAAGGGTCCAGACCGCGGTGAAGGTCCAGCCCATGTAAGCGATCACTTTCATGCCCGGCGGCAGATACTGGCGCACTTCTTCGAAGGCCGAGAGATCCATGCGGTCGGGATCGGGCCAGGGGAAGCGCTCGAACTCTTCCATGTTGGTGATGACGCCGCGTCCTTCCTCGGCCCACGTGATAGTTCGCTCTTCCGGGGAATAGATGCTGTATGCGCCTCGGCCCTTGCGCTGGCGCGGGGTGGCGGCGATGCGCTCGCCGGCGGAGAGACCGGGGCGAATTACGCTGCGGATGCCGGCCTGAAGCGGCACGAAGTCGTAGCCGGCCTTGTGCCAGAACTCGACTTCATCGCGCAACGTCTCCACGCGGCGCCCGAGGAAGGCGGCCTTGACGTCGGCATCCACGCTGAATTCGACGATGGGTACGTACTCGGGCTCGCCTTCGAGCAGCAGCGTGCGGCGCAGATTGTCGAAGTTGGGCTTGCGGGCCATGACATTTCTCTGGCGACATTGTGTCACAGCGGAGCCCGGCCTGTGAGTTCCAGACGCTCGTTGAGCTGGTAACGACCGCGGGCGGCTGGCAAGGACGTGGCGCTTTCGCCGTAGCGAACGGTGGCGGGGTTGCCGAGCCGCGACACAATCGTGGCGCTCGCCAGACGGCCTTGCTTCCAGGCGATGGAAACTTCGAAGCCGCCGCGGGCGCACAGGCCGCGGACTTCTCCTTCCGCCCATTTTCGCGGCAATGCGGGCAACAGATGGATTTCGCCGGCGTGGCTTTGGAGCAGCATTTCGGCGATGCCCGCCGTGGCGCCGAAGTTGGCGTCTATTTGAAAGGGCGGATGGGAGCCGAACAGGTTGGGCAGCAGCCCCGGCTGCGTGTATTTGCCGGGCGCCACGCGGGCGGGCTGGATCAGATTTTTGAGCAGCGCCCAGGCTCGCTCGCCATCGCCCAGCCGCGCCCAAAGATTGATCTTCCAGGCTCGCGACCAGCCGCTGCCGCCGTCGCCGCGCAGCTCGAGGGAGCGCCGCGCGGCCTGGATCAACTCGGGCGCAGAACGGGGCGTGAATTCGGCGCCCGGATGCAGGGGATAGAGGTGCGAAAGGTGGCGATGCTGCGGCTCGGCTTCTTCGAAATCTTCCGGCCATTCCTGCAACTGGCCGCGGCGACCGATGCGGTAGGGCAGCAGGCGGCGCAGTTTTTCTTCGAGCAGGCGGCGATAATCCTCGTCGCGTCCGAGCACGCGCGAGGCTTCGATGAGGTTGTTGAACAAGTCGCGGATGATGGCCATGTCCATCGTGGGCGCCATCGAGACGCCCGCCGTGCGCGTGCGACCTTCCACATCCCGGTAGCGGAAGCGATTCTCCGGCGAGACGCCGACGGGCGTCAGCAGCTGGCCTTGCTCGTCTTCGATCAGCCAGTCCAGGTAAAACTCCGCGGCCTCTTTCATCAGCGGATAGGCTTCGTCGGCCAGGAAGCGCCGGTCGCCGGTGAAGAGGTAGTGTTCCCAGAGGTGGCGGCACAGCCATCCTGCGGCCATGGGCCAGAAGGAGGGCATGGCGGCATAGTCCACCGGTTGTGCGCAGCGCCAGATCGTCGTGTTGTGATGAGCCACCCAGCCTCGGCGCTTGTACATGGAAGCAGCTACGCGGCGGCCGTTCACGGCCAGCTCGCGCACCAGGCGCAACAGAGGTTCGTGACACTCGGACAGATTGGTGACGAGCGCCGGCCAGTAATTCATTTCGAGGTTGATGTTGAGGGTATAGGCCGAAGCCCAGGGCGGCAACAGCTCGCGGTTCCAGATGCCCTGGAGATTGAGAGGCTGGGTGCCCGGCCGCGAGCCGGCGATCATGAGGTACCGCCCGAACTGGAACAGCAGTGCGACGAGACCGGGATCTTCGTCCGTGGTGAAGCGCTCGATGCGGCGATCCGTGAACTCTTCGGTAGCTGGCGCGGGCGGACCGAGCCGCAGACTGACGCGATCGAAAAGCGCTCGGTAATCGCGAACATGGGCGGCGCGGAGCTGCGCGCAGGACTTGCGGGCGGCGGCATCCAGGTGGGCGCGAACGCGCGCCGCAGGATCGGCGCCCTGCCGGCTGGGACTCTTGTCAAAGCCGTTGAAGCTGGAGGCCGCAGCCAGCAGGAGCACGGCCTCGCGCGCGCCTTCCACGCGCAGATGGTCGCCGGCGGGGACGACGCGGCCGCCGCGCACCTGGGCCGCCACGCGGGCTTCAAAACGCATGCCCAGGCCCTGGATTTCGTCGCCGTACAGGAGCTGTTTGGCATGCGGTCGCCGCTTGCCGTCGCGATCCCACAACTCGGGATATTTCCACTGATCGCCGCGTTGCTCGATCCACTCGAGCGTCCTGCGGACGGCAAGGCCGGGAAGCTGGCCCGTCAGCGCCAGTTCGTTGCGCTGCGCGGTCGCGCGCGCCGTGGGATGAGGCGAGCTCAGGCGGATCCTGAAATTCAGGGCGCCGCCGCGGCCCGCGCTCAGGCGCAGCACGATCACCTGGTCGGGATAGCTGGCGAAGATTTCGCGCTCGTATAGCGCGCCCTCGTGCTGGTAGCGAACACGGCACACCGCTTCGGTCAAGTCGAGCTCGCGGCGATAGCCTGCAATGCGGCCCGAGTGTTCGAGTTCCAGGTGCAGATCGCCCAGCGGCTGATAGCACGGCCACGTACGCCCGATCCAGTGCCGCGTAATGAACTCCTCGGCTTCGGCGTACCGACGCTGTTTGAGCAGCGCGACGACGTGATCAAAGCTGCTGGTGATGTCCAGCGGGAGATCGCGGCGGCCGGGTTCATCCGAGTACAGCGTATCTTCGTTGAGCTGGAGGCGCTCGACAGGAACGCCGCCGAAGACCATCGCGCCGAGCCGACCGTTGCCGATGGGCAGGGCCTCGTTCCAATCCGGCGCGGGTTCGCTGTAGCGCAGAACGAGGCCGGGATCGGCCGAGGACGTTTGGGCGGCGAGGATGAGTCCGGATGCGAGAAACTGCCTGCGGGTGGCGCGCAGCGAAGGCATAGCTCGATGTTAGCTTGCGCGATCCAGGCGGCGTTGCGCGCAGGCGCAGGTGAGCGCCGCACCGAGGTAGAGGATCTGCGCCGAGTAGTAGATCCAGACCAGCAGAACGGCAAGCGAGCCTGCCGCGCCGTAGACGGAGCGCAACGTGCTTCCGGCCAGATACCATCCGATCGCCGACTGGCCCAGCACAAAAAGCAACGCGCCCGCCACGGCCCCCGCCCAGACGTCACGCCATGCCACCGAGGTCTCCGGCAGAAATTTGTAGATCAGTGCAAAAACGAGGATGGCGCCCGCGAGCGAACCGGCAAGGTTCAGGACTTGCAGCAGGCCAGGATGCTCGAGCGAAGGACCGAAAAAGCGCAGCAGCGCCGCCAGCAGGGCGCCCGCGACCAGGGAGGCCAGCAGCAGCAACCCCATCGCCAGCACCATCGCGAAGGCCCACAACCGCTCGCGCAGGATGCGCACCAACCCGCTGCGTCGCGAGCGGACGCCCCAGATCGTGTTCAGACCATCTTGCAGTTCTGCGAAGACGGCCGTCGCGCCGAGAAACGAGACGAACAACCCCGCGGCGGAAAGCCACTCGGCCGCAGGCTGCCGGCCTGCGCTCGCCAGTACGCTTTCGATGACCTGCGCGCCCGCGGGTCCGACCAGGCGGCTCACCTGAGCGACCAGCTCACCACGCGCCGCCTGCTCTCCGAACACTGCGCCGGCCACGGCCACAGCCACCACCAGCACGGGCGCCAGCGAAAACAGCGAGTAAAATGCGAGGGCAGCAGCGAGACGGGTGGGATTGCTTTGCCACCACAGACTGAGCGCACGCCGCGCCAGCTCAAGCCACAGCCTCATCGTGCCGGGCGTTCTCTCCCACTGCTGCGCGGTCGCGTCAATCCAGCTTCTCGCCAATGGCCTTGGCTTGCAGGAAGAGCAGCAGATAATCCGGCCCGCCGGCCTTGGAATCGGTGCCCGACATGTTGAAGCCGCCGAAGGGATGGCAGCCCACCATCGCCCCGGTGCACTTGCGATTGATGTAGAGATTGCCGACGAAGAACTCCTCGCGGGCGCGGTTTATCTTCTCGCGGTTCGTCGTATAGACGGATCCGGTCAAACCGTATTCCGAGCAGTTGGCCAGCTCGAGCGCGTGATCGAAATCGCGAGCGCGCGTAACCGCCAGCACCGGCCCGAAGATTTCCTCCTGGAAGATCCGGGCCTCGGGGCCCACCTCGGCGAAGATGGTGGGTTGCAGGAAGTAGCCCGGGCCGCCGGCGCGTCCGCCGCCGGTGACCAAACGCCCTTCCTGCTTGCCGATTTCGATGTAACGCAGGATCGAATTCATCGCGTTCTCGTTGATGACCGGTCCCATGAAATTGTCCGGATCATCGGCCGGGCCCACCCGCAGGCTTTCGGTACGAGCGACGAGGCGAGCCAGGAACTCGTCGTAGACCGCCTGGTCCACGATGGCGCGCGAGCAGGCCGAGCACTTCTGGCCCTGATAGCCGTAGGCGGAAACGAGCACGCCCTCGACAGCGCGTTCCAGATTGGCTTCGCTGTCCACGATGATGGCGTCCTTGCCGCCCATTTCCGCGATCACGCGCTTGATCCAGATCTGGCCAGGCTGCGGGCGGGCGGCGAGTTCGTTGATGCGCAGGCCCACGTCCTTGGAGCCGGTGAAACAAATGAACCGCGTCCTGGGGTGCTCCACCAGCAAGTCACCGATCGTGGCGCCGCTGCCCGTGATCAGCGAAAAGCTCTCCGGGGGGAAGCCGGCTTCGGCGAGAACTTCAGCAAATTTGGCTGCGATGGTAGGGGTGTCGCTGGAAGGCTTGATCACGACAGTGTTGCCGGTGACCAGCGCCGCCGTGGTCATGCCGGTGAGAATGGCGAGCGGAAAATTCCACGGCGCGATGATGACGCCCACGCCCAGCGGGATGTAAATCAATTCGTCGCGCTCGCCCGGGAACTGGATCATGGGATGCGGTCCGGCGAGCCGCAGCATCTCGCGCGCGTAGTACTCGCAGAAATCAATGGCTTCGGAAACGTCGGCTTCGGCCTCGGGCCACGTCTTGCCCGCTTCATAAATCAGCCAGGCGTTGAACTCCATCTTGCGCCGGCGCAGGATGGCAGCGGCCCGAAGGAGGGTCGCAGCGCGTTGTTCGGCCGGCGTGCGGCTCCAGACCGGGAAGTAGCGGAAAGCTCTCTCGACGGCTTCGCGGGCCTGCTCGGGCGTGGCGCGCTGGTGCACGCCGACGATCTCGTCGGGCGCCGAGGGATTCCGCGAGAGAAGTTTTTCCGGCGAACGCAGGCGCTCGCCCGCCAGGATCAGTTCGTACTCGCGCCCGAACTGCGCGCGCACCGCAGCCAGCGCTTCCTGCATTGCCCGGCGGTTTTCGGGGCGGCTGAAGTCGGTGTAAGGTTCGTTGCGGAAGGGTGGTAACGACTCCCGGGTCAAAGCGGGCGCGCTGCTCATGGCCGGCTCCGGATTGTCACTGTTCACGGGTTACGAGCTTTCGCCCGCGTCCCAGTAACTCTCCTGCCTCCTCGGCGATTTCCACGCCCTTGCGGTAAATCTGCTTGCCGCGCTCTGCGATTTCTTCACCCAATTCGCGTCCCTTTTCGAGAATTTGTTCGCCGGTTTCTACCAGGGCGTCCCGGGCCTCGCCGGTCTTCTTTCTGAGGTAACGGCGCGTCTCCTTGCCGGACTTGGGGGCGTACAACAAGGCCACGCCCGCTCCCAACGCGGCCCCGATCAGGAACCACAGCAACTTCTCGGTATTTCTCGACATGGAAAAGAACCCTCCTCACTCGATTGTAGAGGAGCGGGAGGGGAGGACGCTGGAGAGGCGGCGGCTCTCGAGGATCCGCGGCGCTTCAGCGTGTATCGGTTGAAGATTCCTGAGGCGCCGCAGAGACGGTTTGGGGGAGGGACTGGCCCGTCGCTTTCCTGATGCGCGCCAGGGCTCGCAAGGCGTTGCGGCGCACGAGTCCTTCCTTGTCTTTGAGCAAGCGCCCCAGGGCGGGCAGAAATTGCGGGTCTTCCAGAAAGCCCATGGCCCAGGCGGCAGTGGCTCGGAAGCTGGCTGATTTGTGGCGAGCCATTTCCATCAACAGCTCCGAGGCGGTTGGGTCTCCGAGCATGTAAAGCCCGACGATCGCGTTTCCAACCACGCGGTTGTTGGGATCGCGGAGAGCCGTTTTGAAGACTTCCGTAACGCCCGGGCCTTGCGCTCCCCAGAGGGATTCCACCACGTTGGCGCGGACGCGCGAATCCGGCTCTGTGAGCCAACGTTCAACCCACTGGGCGCTCTTCAGGAATCGCCCCGCGAGCATGGTCGCTTTCGAGCGCACTTTGGGATCGCTGTGCCGCAGCAACTGAACGAGGGCGCTAACCACGCGTTGGCCTTCGGAAACGGCTGCCAGGATATCGAGGATCCGCAAAATACGAGCAGGGTTTGCGGCGTCTGGATCAGGGCACTTGCCGAGCCCGCTTAACAGCCAGCGAGCCAGTTTCAAGTCCAGTGAGGGTTCCGAGCGGGCGATCCAGCGCGCCAGGGCCGAGGCTTCTCGCAGGCTCATCACAGCCGGATCAGCGAGCACGGCCGGCAGGTGCTCTGAGGCCGCCAGCAGGCCGGCAACGAATTGGCGCACGGGCGCGTCTTCCGGCACCTTTGCCAGCGCAGGCAAGATCGAGGCGCAAAAGCGGGCGGGGTCCGAGTTAAGCAGATCGCGGAGCCGGGAGCGCGCATTGGACCCGGGCTGATCGAAAGAACGGAGGCACTCCTCCAGATAGGCTTGGTAGTCTTGCTGGGAACCGAGAACTGGGAGGGGACGGCCCACAGTGCCTCCCAGATAGGAATCGGCGCTCGGGAGGCAAACTTTAGGCCGAACGGCGCCGCCTCAAGCCCAGCCACCAAAAACGGGGCCGGCGACCGCGCGCAGGCGGCCTTTGGATGGCTTCTCCGTACAACGCCGCCCGCGGGTTTTCCTCCAGCAGGATCCGGGCGTAATCGGGGCCGAAGTTCCGTTCCACCCACTGCCAGGCCTCGTCCAGCCGTGGGGTACGGTCCTCCGGATCATGTGCATCGCTAGCGATGAAGTGCACGAGATTGCGCTCGAGCAGCTTCCGGGCTTGGGTACGGGCTGATCGTCCGAAACGCCCGAACAGGGACTGAGCGGTGATCTGGAGCGCTAGCCCCTGCTCGACCCAGGCTTCCAGCTCCTCGAGCCGGTGTTCCAGCAACGGGTTGCGCTCCGGGTGAGTGAGGACGGGGCTGAGACCCGCGGCCCGCAATTCCGCGAAGATTTCATCCAGATTGCGGGGGATCATCAGGTCGGACAGCTCGACCAGCAGGTAGCCGCGGCCGTTGATGCTGTAGGTCTCCGGGTGAGCGAGCACCCTCTGGATGTTTTCGTAGTGGAGCTGGAGATCGCAGCCGCTGTGGATGCGAATCGAGCCCCCCGCTGCGTTCCTCAGCTCGGCCAGGCGCGCGCGGATGGTCTCCGGATCGTAAGGGAACTGGAGGCTGGCGTGGGGGGTGGCGACGATGTCGGTGGTCCCTGTGCGCGCAGCGAGCCGAAGCATGGTGAGGCTCGTCTCCAGATCAGGCGGGCCATCGTCCACGCCAGGCAAGATGTGCGCGTGGATGTCAATCATCGAGGCAGGGGCGGCACCCGCCCCGTGGGGGCTCGAGGCCAGCGTCCGTCAAATGAACATCTCTTCGTCGTGGGTGGCCTGGGCGACGGTGGTTTTGGCGCCTGCCAGGGCCGCGATCGCAGCGCGAATTCCCGCTGCCAGGCCGTTGATGTGCCGAATGGGGCGAATGATGCCGTTTTGAACGAGCGCGGTGGTTTCCTGGAAGCGGCTGATGACGTCGTCCAGCACCATTTCGATCCGCTCCATCTGCACGCGCGAGCGCGAGGCCGCCTCCGTAAGCACTTCGTCCAGACGGGTCAATTGCTTGCGGCTGAGTTCCAGCACCTCGGCCGTGCGGGCCGATAGGTCGTTAACCGTGCGACGGGTGTCTTCGAGCAGCTTATGGGCCGACTCCAGCGCTGGTTCGGCCTTGCCGGCCAGCGCCGCCATCTGTTCCTTCATTTTCTTGTTGGCCCGATAGACGCCCACCAGCAGGATGGCCTGCAAGATGATGGCCAGGGCCGCCACCACCACAGCCCAAGTCATGACAGTAATCAAACTGCTCTGGTCCATGCGGTGTCGCCGTACTCGCTCGTCAGCTCTCCGTGCCCGCCTCCTTTTCGGCGGAGCGCCCGGCCAGGGCCTCGCGATAAGCCTGCTTGCCGGCTTCGATGGCCGCGGCAAGCGTTTCCCGCTGCCGGCTGACGGCCTCCTTACCGCGCTCGACCAGCTCCTCAGCCGACTCCTTCAGTTCCTCGCCCCGCCTCTTCAGGTATTCGCGACCCTCATCCGCCTTGCTGCGGATATACTCGCGGGTTTCCCGTCCGGACTTGGGCGCGAAGAGCACGCCGATAGCCAGACCGATTCCGAAACCGAAGATGAAAGCGGAGAATTTGCTCTCCTCAGCCATTGCCTGCTGCCTCCTTTCCAGGCTCGTTGAACGGCAAGCCAGCCCCGGCAGCGCGGACATTCCCATCCGTCTGCCAGCCAGCTCCCTGATACTACCATACTCCGCGGCCCAAGCTGAAGGGAAGACCAAAACGCGACGATTGGTTGCCGGGTGGCCCGCCTTGCGCTACGCTGGGTTTGCCATGAGTGCGTGTGCGGATGATGCCCGCGGCGGGGCGCGCAAGGTCGCCCGCAGCCGAGGCGGATTGAGCCGGATCGGGGTCGCCATTGACTCCGACCTGTTGGAAAAGTTCGACCGGCTGATCCGGAGTCGCGGCTACACGAACCGTTCCGAGGCCTTTCGTGATCTGATCCGGGCCGAGCTGGTCGAGCAGGCGGCGGATGCGCCGGACAGCCCGGTCGTGGGTACGGTGACCCTGGTCTACGATCACAACGTCCGGCTGTTGAACGAGAAGCTGGTGGATTTGCAGCACGAGCATTACCACCACATCCTTTCCACCCTGCACGTTCACCTGGACCATGACCACTGTCTCGAGGTTCTGGTCTTGCGCGGCAGCAGCCGGACGGTCCGGCAGATCGCCGATGCCTTGATCGCCACCAAGGGTGTGAAGCTGGGTCGGCTCACCATCACCGCCGCGGGCGCCATCCCGTGAGGGACCGAGGTGGGCCATCATGATCGTGGGCTGCGGTGTTGATGTGATCGAAGTGGACCGCATTCGCCGGGCCGGCGAGCGTTTTGGTCGGCGTTTTCTCGAGCGGATTTTCACGCCCGGCGAAATCGCTTACGTCGAACGCAAGAAGAACCGGTGGGAGAGGTACGCAGCCCGTTTCGCGGCGAAAGAGGCGGGCATGAAGGCCTTGGGCACGGGGTTGCGGCGCGGCGTGCGATGGCGTGATTTCGAGGTGGCCAACGCAGCTTCAGGCAAGCCCGAGCTACGCCTGCATGGCGAGGCGGCGCGGATCGCGGCCCGGCTGGGCATCAAAGCCTGTCACCTGTCGCTCACGCACACGCGTGATTCGGCTGTCGCCATCGTGATCCTGGAAAACTGAGTTCAAAGGCGCTGGGCAGAGGTGGCTTCCGTAGGCTCGCTCGCCCTGGCCGCAGCCTCCAGCTTGCGGGTTTCCTGCCAGGTGTACAGCATCCGGTGGATCACCGTGATGTTGGCCAGCACGGCAATCACCCAGAGCACGGCGGCCATGCGATCGAACAGGGCGCCGATGATGAGCAGGACGATCCGCTCGGGTCTTTCCATGAACCCGACCTTGCACTTGGGGATGATGCATTCGGCGCGAGCCCGCGTGTAGCTGACCATCACGGACCCGGTCATGACCACCGCCGTGAGCACCACGTAGAAGAAGCGGTTGATCGAGGCGTAGTAAACTAGCAGACCCATCAACAGGACGAGGTCGGAGTAACGGTCCACAACCGAATCGAAGAAGCCGCCGAAGGCGGTGACCTGATTCGTGCTGCGGGCCACCCGACCGTCCACCATGTCGAACAGGCCCGCAGTCATGATCACAACGGCGGCGGCCTGGAAGCGACCGCGAGCCAGCAGGACGGCGGCCACCGCGTTGACGAGCAGGCCCAAGAACGTGAGGACGTTGGGATGGATGCGGGAGAGGGCGAGCGTTCGGACGAGGGCGCAGATGATTTTATCTGCTACCAGTCCGATGGCTCGCGTGTACGTCATCATGAAAACGGCTGCTCAGCTATCGGCTCCCATCAGATCGTGGATCGTCTTCAGTTGCAGGATTTCGAGTTCGCGCCAGCCACCCGGGATCTGAATCCGCACCACGTCGCCGACCTCTTTACCCAGCAAGCCTTTGCCGATCGGTGAGGTGGTCGAAATCCAGCCTTTGGCCACGTCGGCTTGCTCGCTGGGGACCAACCGGTAAGTCACTTCCTGGTTTTTCTCGCGATCCAGCACTACGACTTCGGATCCCAGCCCAACGCGATCCCGCGGAATGCGCGAGACGTCCACCATGGAAAGCTCAGCCAGGCGCCGGCGAAGCTGGGCCAGTCGTGCACTGACATAGTCCTGCCGTTCCTTGGCGGCGTGGTACTCAGCGTTCTCACTGAGATCGCCGTGGGAGCGGGCGCGCAGGATCTCCTTGGGCAGCTCATTGCGTAGTTCGTTCTCCAGAGCTGCGATCTCTTCGAGGATTTTCCTTTTCAGCTCCTCCATGGCAGGGACGTGGGCGCCTGCTCGCCATTATAAATCAGGCCGATGTCAGCCTCGATCAGGGGTGCGCGCGGACCACGGCCAGGCCGATCTGACCGTTGAGGTTCTCGTCGGGGCGCCGGCGATCTCCACCCCCGAACCAGACGCGAAGAACCCCATGCTCGAAGAGAACGGAAGGGTCGCAGACGACTTCCGAGGCCCAGTTGCCAGGGGGAGAGAACACGGGTTGTCGGGAGATGCGGGACCAATGGACGCCGTCGCGAGAACGCGCCAGACCGAGGCGCCGTCTTTCGTGGCGATCGCGACCCGTGTAGAGCATCCAGTACCAGCCATGCGAGGCCCACACGGCTGGTTCTCCCAATCCCACTTCATCGAAGCTCCCGGCCTCGCCCAGCTCCAAGACGGGATTGGAGCGAAGCTTGTACCAGCGCACGCCATCCTTCGAGTATGCAAGGCCTAGCCGTTGCCGGCGCGCACGATCTTCGCCCAGATAGAACATGTAGAAGCCGCCCCCAGCGCGGATGACATAGGGATCGGCCACGGCTCTCTCGTCCCAGGCGCCACGAGGCCCCCACTTGAGCACCGGCTCAGGCAAGCGCCGCCAGTGCAAGCCATCGCGGGAAACCGCCAGCCCGATGCGCGGCGGCCGGCCTGCCTGGTACCAGTAATAAAACTCGCCGTTCATCGTCAGAGCCGAGCCGTTGGCCGCGATGTAGTCACCTTCCCACGTGTTGGGATCGGGTTCGAGGACGGGGCCGTGCTTGACCCAGTGGACGCCGTCGGCAGAAGTTGCGAGGCCGGTGCGCCAGACACGCCCGTCGTAGCCGGAGTAGAAGTTGTAGAGCTTGCCGTCGTGCAGCACGACTGACGGGTTGAGCGCATCCACCGAGTCCCATTCGCCGGGCTGGCCGCGGCGCAACACCGGCTCGGGCAGGACGGTCCAGTGGAATTCGGGATTGGAAGGCGATTCGGCGGGCGGAGGCAGCGTGAAATCGCGGTAGCGAGCGCACCCGGCCAGCAGGAAAAGCAGCGAAGCGACGGAGGCGGGTCTCACGCGGGTACGCGGATGCGCAAGCCCGATCCCTGGCCGGGTCTGGATTCCAGCACCAGCTCGCCGCCGAGGCTGCGCACGCGGCGCTTGATGCTTTGCGGGCCGAGCTGCAATAGCTCGAGCTCTTCCAGCGTGAAGGAGCCGCTGAAGCCGAAACCTGCCCCGTTGTCGTCCACGGAGAGTTCGACGTGCCGTCCCGTGCGCTGGATGCTGACCGAGACGCGCCCGGCGTGAGAGTGCTTCTGCACGTTTTTGAGGGCCTCGCGCAGGATGAGCATCAGTTCCTGGCAGGTCTCCGGGCTGGTATGGAGGGAGGCATCCGAGCTGGTGAAACGAACAGGGATGCCGGTGTCTTTCTGGAACTCCTCGGTGATGCGGCGAGCAAAGGCCACCACGTCGGTGCCTTCCACGGGCTGAGGCCGCATGGTGCGCAGGAAAGCCCGCAGCTCGGCTACCTGGCGTTTCGCGACCTCCTGGAGGCGTTGCAACTCTTCCAGGGCGGCGGAGCGATCCCGTTCCAGCAACCGGCGGACGATGTCGAGCTGGATTTGCAAGCCGATGAACTCTTGCAGAGGACCGTCGTGGAAATCGCCGGCGATGCGCTGCCGTTCTTCCAGCCGCGCTTTTTCGGCTTCGGCGCGGTGGCGATCCGCTTCCTGCCGGGCTTCGTGCAGCTGCTGTTCGAGGCGGCGCTTCTCGTAGGCGACGCCCGTGGCGAGCAGGCCGCCGAAGAGCACCAGCCGGCGCAGCGGGGCGGCTTCGGGCCAGGGTGCGATGGCAAGAAAGAGCGTGGCGCCGCCGCAGACGATGAGCAGATCACTGGGACCGTGCTCCAGTACCCCTTCCAGCATCAGGAAGAGGAAGAAACCGGAGCTTAGCCAGAGACCGGGATCGTAGCCCCAGCGGGCGAAGATCAGGAAGAAAACGGCGTCCAGGAACAGGCTCAGCAGGGCCAGGCCCGTGATGCGCTGGTAGCCGCCGAGAAGGAGGCCGAACGCCGCGTGAATCGAATAGACCAGAGCAGTCAGCGTGACGGCGACATGGACGGGATGGGGAGCGCTGAACTGGGCCGCCAGGCAAAGCAGCCCCAGCAGGAGGCGGCCCGCGCTGAGGCCGACTCGCCATAACGGGTTGACGCTGCTTTCCTGTTGGTTCATGAGCCTGCTGCCAGGAGCGCTCTTCAGCTAACGGCGATAGAGATAAAGCGTGTGACTGCGGCCCTCGCCGTCGTCCTCGATGTGCTCGACTTTCTCCGGGGTCCAGCCTGAAAACTCGAAATCGTGCGAAACGATGCGGGCGCCTTTCTTGAGCTGCTTTTCCAGCAGCGGACGGATCTTGTCGTTGGAGGAGGGCAACAGGTAAACGGTAATTACGTCGGCTGAGCTGTAATCCTGTTTGAGTACATCGCCCAGGATGATCCGGGCGCGCTTCTCCAGGCCCAGACTCTTGATGCGGTCCATGCTCTGTTTCCAGAGATCCGGGTCAATTTCGACGCCCGTGGCATCCGCGCCGAACTTCTGCGCCGCCATGATCACAATGCGCCCATCGCCGCTGCCCAGGTCGAACATCTTTTCTCCCGGTTTCAGCTCGGCCAGTTGTAGCATCTTTTCGACGACGGTTTCGGGAGTTGGGTAATAGGGAGCTAGTTTCTCGCCCTGCTGCTGACAGAAAGCCGCTATCGGTAGCAGGGAGATCAGCACCAGGGAAAGGCGCCTTGCGATCATGAGAACTTACCTCGATTACTAAATCAAGTTTAACTCATCCACGGGGCAAATTCACCCCTTTTTAACTACGGTTCCACATAGACGCGGACCCGGTTGCTTTGCCGGCCTTCTGCTTCGAGGAAAAATTCCGCCGGACCTCGATTGAGAATTTCGGGTAACTGGATCTCGACCAGATACAAGCCGGCGTAGCCCGGCGCCAGGACGGCGCGGACCACGGGAACTTCCACGCGGTCCAGATACGCCCGCAAACGTGCAACGACCGCGGGCGGATTTTCCAGGGGCGCCGGCAGGCCCGCGGGCCAGGGCGGTTTGACTTCGCCTAACCCCGTCGCCAGGACCTGGAGGCGGGAACCGGATCGTGCGGGATTCGTTGCGTCCAGCAGGATGCCCGTGTCTGCGTCCAGGAGCAGGGGCGAACCATCCCGATCCACGACAATCGCGGGAGACACGCTTTCAAGAGGCCAGGGGATCGAGAGCGCACGGGCCGCAGCACGGATGTCCAGCACGAGCGTTTCGCCGCGGGCTTCGAAGGGAATCTGGATTTGCGATTCCGCATCCGAGGCCGAAAGCACGGGCGCGGGAAGCAGTCCCACACGTGCCTGCTCGACGCGCGCCCCGAAGATGCTGAGCAGCGATCCCGGCGCCGCAGGGCGAGCGCTGAAATCGGCCCCATTCGCAGGGCGCGGTGACCACGTGCGATGGGGCGCCGTCCCGGAGTAGACGCCGTAGCCTTCCAGGGCAACGAACAGGCGGTTGCCTCGGGGATCGAGACGCACGTCGCGAGCCGGGGCTTCGGGCAAACCTGAGGGCACGGGCGACCAGGAAGGCGGGGGGCCGGGCACATCCAGCTCGACACGAGCGTAGAAGACGCCCCGGTCCGTGGCTACGTAAGCGGCGCTGCTGGACGGGTCCGCGGTGATCGAATAAGCCCGAGCTTCTGCCGGCAAGTCGGCGCTCAGGTCGTCCCAGAACAGTCCCCCATTGGTGGTTCGCAAAACGCGGTTCGCGGAGGAGTTGGAAAGAGCGGCGAGAGCGACTTGTGGTCTCTGATTGTCTACCCAGATTCGGGCGACTGGGCCCGCGGGATCGCTTTGAAAGGGCAGCCGCCATGTACGCCCCTGATCCGGTGACGCCCAGAGGCGACCGTCCGATGAGCCTGCGTACAGGAATTCGCCCGCCACTGCCACCGCGGTAATGTGGGCTTCCAGGACGCCCGAAAGCAATGCGCGTAGCCTGTTTTCGTTCTCCCAGGCGGGATCGCGCGCCGCTTGCCATGCATGGCGCGCGCCGGGCGCCCATTCGAAAGGACCCATCCCTTCCAGCTCGATCCGGAGGCCCTGCGAACCCTCGGGCAGGGCAAGGATGCGCCTCACGGGGAGGTTGGGAAGGTTTTCATTCAGTCCGCTCCAGGAAAGGCCCCCGTCCACGGATCGCCAGACCCCAAAAGCGTTGGCCACGACGATCAGATCGGGATCGTGGGGGGAAAGGGCCAGGTCCCGGAAGCCATCGCCGATGATGGACTGACCCCGGTGGTTGGTAAGGTTAACCCAAGTTCGCCCGCCATCATCGGAACGAAAGAGGCCGGCTCCGAGCGCGTACAGCCGGCCGGGATCTGCCGGATGCTGCCAGACCCTCAGCGGCCCAAGGGCATCGAGCAAGCGGATTTCCGAGGATGCGGGCGGCGGTTGGATTACGCGTTCGAGGACCCAGCGGTCGCCGTCGCTGGTCGAGTAGACCTTGCCGGAGCGAGTCCGGATGAACAACCGCGGGGATTCTGTCGAAAACCAGACTCTTTCTACGGCGCCGCCCGCGGGTCCGGCCAGCGCGAGATCGAGGACAGGCGAACCGATGGGTCGCCAATCCCAGCGCGAGGCCGCCGGGGTTTGGGCCACCACTGCACCTGCGATCAGGAGGATCCAGGCGAGCAGCCCACGCTTTGTGTCAAAATGACACATCCGATGAGACCATTTTAACCGGCCTCGGCGGCCGGACTTTGCGCCAACCATCTGTAAAATCGAAAAAATTGCGGTTGGCGTTGAGATTGCGTAGCAAGTTTGGTGTAAACTTGGGTGTTGAAGTTTGAGGCCTCCGTCGGAACATCCGGCGGAGGATGAGCCATGCGAGGCACAGTCAGCGCGGTGGCGTGCAGATGGCTGCTTGCAGCGGCCGCGGCGGGTGTGTGCCTGGCGCAGGCGCCTTCCCTGAAACCTCAACCGACATCTCCGCAAACTCCTGCTGGCGCAAACTCGAGTCCTGCGGCGGCGCGCGTGATCGCGTTGACCGGCCAGGTCTCCGTCCTGCGGGACTCGATTCCCTGGGCCTTGGAAGTGGGCGACCAGGTATTCCCGCGACAGGTGATCGTGACGGGGCCGGATGGTTTTGCCCGTTTCCAGCTTGCCGATGGGAGCACCTTCGAGGTCTATCCCAACTCGCGGGCTGTGTTCCGGAACAATCCCGGTGACTGGCGACACCTGGTGGAAGTCTGGCTGGGCCGGCTGAAGTTCCGGATCCAGCGCCTCAATGGCCTGCCGAATCCCAACCGGGTTGATACGCCCACCGCTGTGATCTCGGTCCGCGGCACCATCTTCGACGTCGAGGTGGACGACGATCAAGAAAGCACGCTCGTCGTGGTGGACGAAGGCCAGGTGGCGGTCCAGCACAAGCTTCTGCCGCGCGGTGAGCCGCGGCTGCTGAACGCGGGGGAGTGGATCCGCGTGTATAAATCACAGCCGCTGGCTCAGAAGATGCTGGACAAGGGATCGGTCTTGCGCCGTGCGCTGCAAGCGATCGCTGACGCCCTCTACACGGCGGTGTACGACACGCCTGGCAGCACGGGCGCTCCTCGTGGCCCGACGCCGCCTGCGGGTGGCAGTCCCGGAGGCGGTCTGCCGGGTGATACCGGTCCGTCCACACCTCCCCCTCCGCCCCCACCGCCTGATGTTGGCGAGGGTCCACCTCCGCCGCCGTAGCGTGATGTGACCGGGCGCATTGCCGGTCCCCCGGGTGCAGTTGTCAGCCTGAGGCGGGGTGCCGCACCGCATCCCTTGGCTATCGCGCGTGGTCGCGGACTGTCAGGTCATGCGCGGGTGCGGGCCACGTTACGCGAATCTGGCGTCTGAAGGAAAGGAACGGCGGTGTACGCGCCGTGCTCGCCAGCGTCATCCCAACTAGCGCACGCGGGCAACTCTCTGTCGCGTCTTTTTTGCCGCAGAGCTTTCCCAGCCCCGGCGAGATCAAGTGGTGACCTCCTTTGTGGAGGAAGCGCCGGTTTCGCGACACCGTACCCACGCTGCCGTTTCCGTCGCTCGGTTTTCAGCGCGTGGTTCCTTCGTGCGAAACTGGTGCTGAGATGGTTCGGGCTTTCTCGCCGGTGGTCGCGATCGCGATTGTCGCCTTGGTGTTGCTATCGCCACGACTGCTCGCGCAGGCGGCAAGCGTGCCGCCGGAATGGGAAGTTCGCAAGCAAATCGAGTCGCTCAGTGCAGGCCTGGCCCGTCTGAAGCCCGTGCTCGAGCAGGTGCGGGCCGAAGAGTGGGTGGCGAAAGGAGCGCCCCAAGCCTACGTAGAACAGGCTGAAACGGTACGCACGGAACTGGGTTATCTGGCCCGCTCGGCGGAGATTCTGCGGGAGCGTCCCGACCGCCTCACGGCGGTGCTGGACACCTTCTTCCGGCTGGACCGGATGCAGATGTTGCTGGCCTCGCTCGAAGAGGGCGTTCGGCGCTACCAGAATCCGGCGCTGGCCGACATGCTGC